>Ga0310038_10000038_pt1 | contig 160156 bp, 165 predicted proteins | sample Sb_taG_6_FD_200461 | JGI IMG/M metagenome (GOLD analysis project Ga0310038, IMG submission 200461) | Peat soil microbial communities from Weissenstadt, Germany - Sb_50d_4_PS metaG (v2) (version 2) | ecosystem: Environmental > Terrestrial > Soil > Wetlands > Peat | place: Germany: Weissenstadt... | reverse complement strand
GATGAACGCCATCCAACGCTTCTTGGACAGCTGGGATGACCGCAAACATCCCTTCGTCTGGGTGAAGACCGCCGACGATGTGCTCCGCCGGCGGAACATGAAATCTATTTCTGCGTCAGTGCACTAGTTGGTGCAGGCGTTTCTTGATGGATCGTCGGAGGCACTGCACTCGTTTGCGATTGCGCACCCCTGGCTCACACCCATTGTCGTTTGGGGGACGGCGGGATTCATTGTTCTGTGTCCGGTTGGGTTCTTCCTGATGTGGGTGTGGGATCGGCGGCTTCGGCCGGGGGTTGCGGCGCTGGTGGGACTCGGATTGACACAGTGGGCAAGTCATGAGATGGGGCGGCTGACGTACCGGCCGAGGCCATTTGTGGCGATGCACTTCACGCCGCTGTTTCCGCATGCGCCGAACAACTCGTTCCCCTCCAGCCTGACTGCGTTCGCGGCTGTTGCCGCGGTCATCGGGGTGCTGGCCTGGCGACGCCGGGGACTGGTGTTCGTGGTGGGGACGGTCGTGGTGGGATTCGGATGCGTGTACGTGGGGGTGCACTACGCCAGCGATGTCATCGTCGGAGCAGCGCTCGGCGCGGTGTGCGGAGCGGTGACGTGGCTGGTCGCCGGATTGCCACCGGTCACCGCCGTGCTCGGCGCGGTCGAGCGCCGGCTTCCTCGCCGTCGCCGCCGTGGCGTGCAGCCGCGGGTCGCGGCTACAGCAGCGAGTTGACCAGCGCCTCCATCTGACTAAGGGTTGCCGGCGTGGCTGTCGCGACCATCGACACCACCGTCGTGCCCTTGGCCGCCACCAGGCCTATGTTGTCCTTGCCACCGCCAAGTGGCACGTCGAACGCCCGAGCTTCATCGCCGACACCCGACACCGACTTGAAGGCCACGGGGAATTTCGCGCTGAACTGCGAGATTGTGGACGCTGGGATGTTCTGGAGCACGGTGATGAGCACGTTCTCAGTGGTTGTGTGGTATTCACAGACGATGCCCGTCGCACCGGCGGGGAGTTGCGTTGAGCCTCCGCCGACGACACCCACGGCATCCGGCAGCGTCGTCCCCAGCGCGGATCCGACGGTGGAACCGCTCGGGCACTGAGCGGCAGCAGTCGACGCTGTCGGAGTCGGGGCGGCAACCGTCGGGGTGGCGGCGGTTGACGACGACGTCGTGCTCGATCCCCCGCAGGCGGCGAGGGTCGCTGCGAACGTCAGCGCGATCAAAGGAATCCAGCGCGCGTTGCTGCCTGTCACGGGAAGCCCTCCGTCTGCAACGTCGAGGATATGGGGATCTCGACCACAGCACTATGCCCGAGTTGCGAGCCGCCACGCACCATCATCACACTCAGCGCAGTTCGCGCCCGGGTGTTCGTGTTCGAGGAGGCTGTGACGTTGCCGGACGAGGCCGATCCCGTACCCGGTCCGCAGAGCTCTGACGAGGAGCCTCAGGCCCACCTGACATCCACCCCGCACGGCGGACGCTGGCGGATGTTCGGGGCGCCGGTCGAGGTTGTGGCCTACGTCGGTCAGGTGTGGGCACCCGTCCTGGTCGACGGGCTCGATGAGGAGACGGCCGAGATCTGGGCGCGATGGCCACCCGAGGGCCACACCCCGGGCGACATCCACCACGAGGTCATCGACGCCTCGCACTACCGCGCGCCGGCCGGCGGGTTTCCGCCTGCCTGAAGCGCAACGGGACGGAGTCCGTCGACCTTCTAAGGGGTAGACGGTCCGGGCGGCATATTCAGGTCGTGATGAGCGACGCAGCGACGTTCGCCCCGGCTCCACTGAGGAAAGCGATGGCGGCCCAATCGGCAGGCGAGGCGACGGGTGGCGACGGCGTCGTCCTCGACGACGTCTATGCAGCCGAGATCCAGCGGCTCGTCGCGCTGGGGACGGTCCTGACCGGCGACGCCTCGGCCGGAGAGGACCTGGCGCACGACGCGTTTCTGCTGCTCGTCAAGCGCGTTCGTCGGGATCCCGGCTACCTGCGCGTACCGGCATGGCCGCTGCCGCGCACGATGGTCGTGCGGCTCGCGATGCAGCGGCGACGTGCCGTCGCACGCGAACTTCGCTGGCTGGCGCGGGTGTGGCAGCCCGCGCCGAGCGAGGGGTGGGAGCCGAGCGTTGCGACCCTCGACTGGCACACGGCGCTGCAGAGCCTGCCGCCGAGAATGCGGGCCACAGTCGTGCTCTTCTACGGCGAGGATCTCAGCACCGCGCAGACCGCGGCCGCCCTCGACTGCTCACCTCGCACCGTGGAGATCCAGTTGCGGGCGGCTCGGCGGCGCCTTGCCGCTCAGATGCGGTGGCCCGATGTCGAGGACGAACCGCGATGACGCCTGCCACATTCGACGAGCGAGCGCGCGCGCAAACCCGGTCCCTGCTCTCTGACGCCACGCGGATCCCGACGCGTTTCCCGCTCGATCACCGAACCTCGGCGCCATGGAGGGTGATCGCGATCTTCGCCGCCACGGTGCTGCTCATCAGCGCCGCGGTCGTCGGGGCGTCGATCGCATTGCGTGGGTCCACCGTCACGAAGCCTGCGCCGGCGAGCCGGTTCGGACACTGGAAGGCGTTTCAGCTCGTCCCGAACGGGGGGAACAGTCCCGACGCAATCTCCTGCCCCGATGCCCACCACTGCGTGGCCGTGAATTACGACGGCGATGTCATCGTCTCGACCGATCCGGGCGGGGGGTCCGCGGCCTGGACCATGACCCTGGTCGATCCGATAGCAACACTCGCCGGGGAGTCGCCCCAGATCATGACCGGCGTTTCGTGCGCCGACCCGCGGCTCTGTGTGGCGGTCGATCAGGCCGGCAACGTGGTCACCTCAACGAACCCCGGCGGCGGAGCTGCCGCGTGGATCGTGAGCGGTGTGGACGGCCAGGCCAGCCTGAACGGCATCTCGTGCCCCGCCGAGCAACTCTGCGTTGCCGTCGGCGGGCTGAGCGCGAACGGGTATCCGGCAGGCGTCGTACTGACATCCACCAACCCGGCGGGTGGCCCGGGCACGTGGACAGCGGTGGATCTCAACAACGACACGCTCACAGCCGTGTCCTGTCCCAGCCCGTCGCTCTGTGTCGCCACGGACGCCAATGGCGACATCCTGACGTCGACCGATCCGACCGGTGGAGCGCGAGCCTGGTCAAGCGTCGGCGTCGACATGGGATCAAACTCCCCGTCCGCCATCTCATGCCCAAGCGCGGCCCTCTGTGTGGCCGTCGACCCAGAGGGCAATGTGATGACCTCAACCGACCCGACCGGAGGAGGCGGCGCATGGACCCTCACGAGTATCAGTGCCGACATCACCAGACTCCCCAACTTCGACAGCGTCTCGTGCGCCGGCGCGACGCTCTGCGTCATCGGCACGCAGTCCGATCATGTGTACATGAGCACTGACCCGACCGCCGGATCGGGCGCGTGGATCCCGGTGCGCGTGATTCCGCAGGGCGAAGCCGCGATGTTCGGGCTCTCCTGTCCCAACAACCGCTTCTGTGTCGGCGTCGACGGCAGTGCCGGCGTCCACGTCTACACCGGCCCCGGTTAGGAGTCGAGGGCGGCGACCAGCTCCTCCTGGAGATACCCCAGCGCGATGAGCACGCCGTATTCCGGCTTCTGCTTGGTTGCGTCGGTTGCCGTCTCCTCCCAGCCGTCCCCCTCGATGCCGAGGATCTCGCCGGCGGCGACGCGCAGGTGATTGAAGGCCCGGAGCCAGGCGAGCGTCTGCGCCTCGGTCAGGGGCAGCGTGTCCTCGCCGGCGCTGAGCGCGTCGCGCACCATGGTCAGGTCCACCTCACGACCCTTCTCGATGTCGGGGCGAACCCACCGGTCGTATTCCGCCTGGAGCTTGGCGTCGTCGTAGGCGCGCGGTGCGGAGGCGAGGGGGGCCGCCAGCCGTGGGCTGAGCGAATCGATGATCCCGATGAGCGCCTCGCGTTCGCGCTTGTCGACCTTCACCTGGATCCGCCCGCGGCGACGGAGCACCTGGGCCATGCCGGGCTTCCTCCGGCTCAGGGACGCCCCAGGGTCGCCTGGAGTCCGAAGGAGTGGAGCTGGGCGACGGACACCTCGGCCTGCTCGCGGGGCTGGGTCGCCACCACCGCGCGACCCTCGTTGTGCACCTGGAGCATGAGTCGCGTCGCGGTGGCGTGGTCGTACCCGAAGAGCCGGCGAAGCACGAGCACGACGTAGGACATCAGGGTGATCGGGTCATTCCAGACCATCACGTTCCAGCCGAACTCGCGCTGGTCGCGCTCCTGGCGTCCGGGTGCCTTGGCCGGGGCCGGAGCCTTGGTCGGCGTCGGCGCGGAGGTGGTCGCCATGACAGCTAGCGTAGCTCAGGTCTCGACCGCAGTACCACCGCCGGTCGGTTCCCCCGCCCCTCCTCGTATAGCCGGTGACGGGCTCCCGTGGGGAGCGAGTCGCTCAGACTGCGCGGAAGTCGACGACGCCGGCCCAGGCGGACGGTGTCCGGGAGGGCTGGGCTGCAGGAGCCGTTGTCGGTGAGGTCACACCGTCGAGCACCGCTTGCAGGGGGAGCTCGCAGTTGTGGCACACAATCCAGATGGGACCCGGCTCGCTGATCCGCCGTTCGAGACGGTGGCGCTCGCCGCATTCCTCGCAGGTGATGGTCACTCGCATTACGTTGCGCAGCGTCGCACGGCGCCTGCGACGCCCCGCTGATGGCGCTGTCGCGGGCGCGGCAACTCCGTGCAACGAATCGGCGAAAGAGGGCCAATCTGCCTCGGGTGATACACTCGGCGAGATCGTGATGGCATCGGCGCAAACGCGCCATTCAAGCCCCAAAGGCGATCATTTGAAGGCGCAAGCCAGCGATCCTGACCGGCGAGACGGATTGTTCTGAAGGCAGGAGTACGAGCAAAGGAGTGCATTGACCCCGACGACGGCTCAGGAGCCCGAGACGCTCACCATGGAGGACCTCCTGCGGGAGGACCAGAATTCGATCAGGGCCCTGGCCCACGGTGACATCGTCGATGGTGTCGTCGTCCGTGTCGATCCCGACGAGGTCCTCGTCGACATCGGCGCGAAGAGCGAGGGAATCATCTCCAACCGCGAGCTGTCGGCCCGTGGCGAGCAGCCGGTCACCCTCAACTCCGGCGACCAGGTCAAGGTCTACATCATCCAGCCGGAGGACGAGCACGGCAACGTCGTGCTCAGCCTGCGCAAGGCGCGAGCCGAGGGCATCTGGCAGGCCGTCGCGGAGAAGGAGTCGGAGGGCGAGATCCTCGACGCCGAGGTCCGCGAGCAGAACAAGGGCGGCCTGATCGTCAACATCATGGGTCTGCGCGGGTTCCTGCCCAGCAGCCAGGTGGCGCGCCAGTTCAGCGGCAACCTCATGGAGCTGGTCGGGACCAAGATCCCGGTGAAGATCCTCGAGGTCAACCGCAAGCGCAACCGGCTGATCGTCTCCCAGCGCGCTGCACAGGATGAGGACCGCGCGCGCCAGCGCGAGGAGCTGTTCGAGAAGCTCAAGGTCGGCGATGTCATCACCGGCAAGGTGAGCGGCGTCACGTCCTACGGCGCCTTCGTCAACCTCGGCGGCGCCGACGGCCTGATCCACATCAGCGAGCTCTCGTGGGACCGCATCAACAACGTCAGCGACGTCCTGACGGTCGGCGACGAGCTGTCGGTGAAGGTCATCAAGCTCGACCCCGAGCTGTCGCGTATCAGCCTCTCGCTGCGCCAGATGTCACAGGATCCCTGGGACACCATCGAGCAGCAGTTCCCGCCCGGCAAGGCGGTGCCCGGCATCGTCACCAAGACGAAGAAGTACGGCGCGTTCCTGCAGATCGCCGACGGTGTCGAGGGCCTGCTCCACATCAGCGAGCTGTCCTGGGACCACGTCGAACGCACCGAAGACGTCCTCAAGGTCGGCGAGGACGTGGAGGTCATGGTGCTCAGCGCCGACAAGGTCCGTCGCCGTATCAGCCTCTCCCTGCGCCAGCTGCACGGCGGTGGACCGACCGGTGAGGGTGACGAGATCACGCCGCCGTCATACGACTACCCCGAGGATGACGACGACGAGAGCGACGTGGTCGAGAGCCCGTCCACCATGGCCACGGCACTCACCGATGCCGGCGTCGAGGGGACCGCTCCCGCAAGCCGGGACGGCGTCGCGCCCGCTGACGGCGACACCTCCGACGACGAGGCTCACGCTGAGGGCGAGTCCGAGCTGGAGGCCGAGGTCGAGGAGGCCGCAGATGCTGCGGAGTCCGCCGCCGAAGCGCCGGCCGCGGAGACCGACGGCACCGCCGACGGGGCAACGAACGAGCCGGAAGCCTAGGGCGCCGTCACCAAGACGGTGACGTCCGCGCTTGTGCACAGCAACGCGGTTGTTTCGACGAGGCTACCGGCCCGTATTTGCAAAGTTGCTTAGCTGTCGGCCGACCCGGGCATAATGGGGACGTTACGGCAGTGCCCGGAGTCTGACCCTTTCCATCCACGGGGGGGCCGGAAGGGCAATGGAGGCGGTTTTGTACCCGTTCGAGCGCTTCACCGAAAGGGCGAAGAAGGTGCTCACGCTTGCGCAGGAAGAGGCCGAGCGTTCGCACCACTCGTACATCGGAACAGAGCACCTGCTGCTTGGTTTGCTCCGCGAAGGTGAGGGACTTGCGGCCAAGGTCCTGAACAATCTCGGCGTCGAGATCAACAAGGTTCGCAGCACGATCGAGTCGGTGCTCGGCCGCAACGAGCGGATCATCATCCAGCAGATCATCCCGACATCGCGCGTCAAGAAGGTCATCGAGATCTCCTTCGAAGAGGCGCGGCGCATGGGCAACAACTACGTCGGCACCGAGCATCTGCTGCTCGGCCTGCTCATCGAGGGTGAGGGCATCGCGGCCCATGTCCTCGAGGACCTCGGCGCCAACCTCGAGAAGGTGCGCGGCGAGATCGACAAGCTGCTCCACGAGTCGGGCATTGACGAGGAGTCGAAGGAGGCGCAGAAGAAGCCTTCCAAGACGCCGCTGCTCGACCAGTTCTGCCGTGACCTGACCGACCTCGCCATCAAGAACGCGCTCGACCCGGTGATCGGCCGCGCGATGGAGATCGAGCGCGTCGTGCAGATCCTCAGCCGGCGCACGAAGAACAACCCCGCGCTCATCGGTGAGCCCGGTGTCGGCAAGACCGCGATCGCGGAGGGGCTTGCCCAGCAGATCATTCTCGGCAACATCCCGGAGTCACTCATGGGCAAGCGCGTGCTCACGCTTGACATGGGCGCGCTGGTCGCGGGCACCAAGTACCGTGGCGAATTCGAGGAGCGACTCAAGAAGATCCTTGACGAGATCCGCGCGTCGCGCGAGGTCATCCTCTTCATCGACGAGCTGCACACGCTCGTGGGCGCCGGCGCGGCCGAGGGTGCGATCGACGCAGCCAACATCCTCAAGCCCGCGCTCGCGCGTGGCGAGATCCAGTGCATCGGCGCGACGACCCTCAACGAGTACCGCAAGTACATCGAGAAGGACGCGGCGCTGGAGCGCAGATTCCAGCCGGTGTTCGTCGACGAGCCGTCGCTCGCGGAGACCATCGAGATCCTGCACGGCATCCGCCCGTTGTACGAGAAGCACCACCGCGTGAAGATCACCGACGAGGCACTCAAGGCCGCCGCCGAGCTGTCGGTCCGTTACGTCAGCGACCGCTCGCTCCCGGACAAGGCGATCGACCTCATCGATGAGGCGAGCGCCCGGGTTCGCATGAAGCTCACCACCACGCCGGAAGAGCTGCGCTCGATGCAGCGCGATATCCGTGAGCTGCAGACCCAGAAGGAAGAGGCGATCGCGGCGCAGGACTACGAGACCGCGGCCAACTTCCGTGACAAGGAAAAGAAGCTCAAGGACAAGTACGTCTCCCAGGAGACCAAGTGGCGTGACGAGCTCGGTGCGACCGTCCCGGACGTGACCGAGGAGCACATCGCAGAGATCATCTCGTCGTGGACCGGTGTCCCGGTGTCGCGCCTGGTCGAGGAGGAGACCTCACGCCTCCTGCGCATGGAGGAGGAGATCCACAAGCGCCTCATCGGCCAGGACGATGCGGTCAAGGTGATCTCGCAGGCGGTGCGCCGCGCGCGCGCGGGCCTCAAGGACGCCAAGCGGCCGATCGGCTCGTTCATGTTCCTCGGCCCGACCGGTGTCGGCAAGACCGAGCTGTCGCGGGCGCTCGCGGCCTTCCTCTTCGACAACGAGGACGCGATCATCCGGCTCGACATGAGCGAGTTCATGGAGCGCCATTCGACCGCGCGACTGGTCGGATCGCCGCCAGGCTACGTCGGTTACGACGAGGGTGGCCAGCTCACCGAGGCGGTGCGCCGCCGCCCGTACTCCGTGGTGCTCTTCGACGAGATCGAGAAGGCGCATCCCGAGGTCTTCAACATGCTGTTGCAGATCCTCGAGGACGGACGGCTCAGTGACGCCAAGGGCAAGGCCGTCAACTTCGCCAACACCATCATCATCATGACGAGCAACCTCGGCGTGCATGGGCTGAAGCTCAACATGTCGCTCGGTTTCCAGCCGGCCGTGCCGGATGAGCGGGCCTCGTCGTCGGAGCACGGCAAGATGCGCGACAGCATCATGGACGAGCTCAAGAAGCAGTTCCGTCCCGAGTTCCTCAACCGTGTCGACGCGGTCGTGGTCTTCCAGCGCCTCGACCATCCGCAGATGCGCCAGATCGTCGACCTGCTGCTCGCCAAGGTGGCGATGCACCTCGCCGCGCAGGAGCTCACCTTCACGGTCTCGGATGACGCCAAGGAGAAGCTCGTCGATGAAGGCTTCGACAAGATCTACGGAGCGCGGCCGCTGCGGCGCGTGATCCAGCGCGTCATCGAAGACCCGTTGAGCGAGGAGCTGCTCCGTCTCAAGCACGGTCCGGGTGATGCGGTGATCGTCGAGGTCGTCGAGGGCGAGGTCAAGATGCGCCTCGTCCCCAAGGGCGTCCGCCGCGAGAAGAAGGAAAAGGCCGAGGCCGTCGCCGGTGCCGCGGCCGGTCCACCGAGCGCTCCGCCCACGGAATAGCGGCCGACACCAGAGGAGAATCGCGCGTGCGCTGGCTGACCGGTCGCCCGTGGTGGCTTCTCGCAGGCGCATTCGTGCTTCTGTTCCTCGGTGTGGTGTTCGGTCGGGTCCTGTCCATCTGGGCCCTCAGCGGCGTCGCGGTCCTGATGCTGTTCATGCTCTTCTTTGCGACTCTGATGGCGCTCGTTGCCCGCCGCGAGTCTCCTCGGCCCCCCAGCCCTCACTGATCCACCACGCTCCCACATATCGAACATATGTTTGCTATGCTCTCACGCCATGGCCGGCGTCTCCGATCCCGAAGGCGCAGGTTGGTCATCGGCGCCACTTGGGTACGCTAGACGGTCAATGCCCAACGATCGGATCGTCATTCGCGGTGCGCGCGAGCACAACCTCAAGAACATCGACCTGACGCTGCCGCGCGACAAGCTCATCGTGATCACCGGGCTGTCGGGGAGCGGCAAGTCGTCGCTCGCGTTCGACACCATCTACGCCGAGGGTCAGCGTCGCTACGTCGAGTCGTTGAGCGCATATGCGCGCCAGTTCCTCGGGCAGATGGAGAAGCCCGATGTCGATCACATCGAGGGCCTGAGCCCGGCGATATCCATCGATCAGAAGGGGACGAGCAGGAACCCGCGTTCGACGGTCGGAACGGTCACCGAGATCTACGACTACCTGCGCCTCATGTACGCGCGCATCGGCCATCCGCACTGTCCGAACTGCGGTCGCGAGATCAGCAAGCAGTCGATCGAGCAGATCGCGGACCAGGTCCTGCTCCTGCCCGAGGGGACGCGCCTGCTCATCTCGGCGCCGATGGTGCAGGGACGCAAGGGTGAGCACCGTGAGGTGCTCGACGAGGCCAAGCGTCTCGGCTACGTGCGCGCGCGGATCGACGGCGAGCTCCATGACCTGTCCGAGCCGATCACGCTGGACAAGAAGTTCCAGCACGACATCGAGGTCGTCGTCGACCGCGTCATCATCGGGCCGGAGCTGCGCTCACGACTGCACGAGTCGCTCGAGCAGGCGTCGAAGCTGAGCGACGGCCTCATCCTGCTCATCCCCGCCGACGCGGAAAGCGGCATGCAGGAGATGCTCTTCTCGGAGGAATTCGCCTGTGTGTACTGCGGCATCTCGATGGAGGAGCCCGCCCCGCGCAACTTCTCGTTCAACAATCCGCACGGTGCGTGTCCCGCGTGCACCGGGCTCGGCGTGCGCCTCGAGGTCGATCCCGACGCGGTGGTTCCCGATCCCTCATTGAGCATCGACGAGGGCGCGCTCTCCGGGTGGACCCGCGGGCCGTCGCAGCACTGGATGATGGAGGTGCTCGAGACCGTCTGCAAGCGCTTCAAGATCCCGCTCAACGTTCCCTGGAGCGACCTCGACCCCAAGGAGCGCCGCCTCATCCTGTACGGGCTTCCCAAGGACGAGACGGTGCGCATGCGCTACGTCTCGCACAGCGGGCATGCGCGAAGCTTCGAGGCCGGCTTCGAAGGTGTGATCAACAACCTGCAGCGCCGCTACCGCGAAACCGAATCCGAGTGGGTCAAGCAGGAGATCGAGCGCCTGATGATGCAGAAGGCATGTCCGACCTGCAACGGCGCGCGGCTCAAACCCGAGTACCTCGCGGTGACCATCGACGGGATGAACATCGCCGAGTTCTGCAGGAACAGCATCAGTGCGGCCCTGCGGCGCCTCGACTCACTGCGACTCAGCGAGCGCGAGCAGACGATCGCGGTGCAGGTGGTCAAGGAGATCAAGGAGCGTCTCGGCTTCCTCCACGACGTCGGACTCGACTACATCACCATCGACCGCGGCGCGGCGACGCTCTCCGGCGGCGAGGCGCAGCGGATCCGGCTCGCCACACAGATCGGCAGCAAGCTCATGGGCGTGCTCTACATCCTCGACGAGCCGTCGATCGGGCTGCATCAGCGCGACAACCACAAGCTGATCCGCACGCTGATCGCACTCCGCGACATCGGCAACACGCTGATCGTCGTGGAGCACGACGAGGAGACGATCCGCGCGGCCGACTGGGTGGTCGACATCGGTCCCGGCGCCGGCGAGCATGGCGGGCTGGTGCTGGTGTCGGGAACCGTCGAGGACGTGCTCACCTCGCCGGCGAGCATCACCGGACAGTTCCTCCGCGGCGAGCGAAGCATTCCGCTGCCGCTGATTCGGAGACCCGCCGGCGCGAAGAAGCTGGTGGTGCGCGGCGCGCGCGCCAACAACCTGCGCAACGTCGACGTGACGTTCCCGCTCGGCTCATTCATCTGCGTCGCGGGGGTGAGCGGCAGCGGCAAGAGCACGCTCGTCAACGACATTCTGTATCGCAAGCTCGCGCAGTCCCTGTATCGCGCCAAGCAGCGGCCCGGCACGCACGACCGCGTCGAGGGCATCGCGCACATCGACAAGGTCATCGACGTCGACCAGTCGCCGATCGGGCGGACGCCGCGGAGCAACCCGGCCACGTACGTCGGCGTCTTCACCGACATCCGCGACCTGTACGCCAAGCTCCCCGAAGCGAAGATCCGCGGCTACAAGCCGGGGCGCTTCTCCTTCAACGTCTCCGGCGGCCGCTGCGAGGCGTGCGCCGGCGACGGGATGATCAAGATCGAGATGCACTTCCTCCCGGACATCTACGTGCCGTGCGAGGTGTGCAAAGGGCGCCGCTACAACCGCGAGGCGCTCGAGGTGAAGTTCCGCGGCAAGAGCATCGCCGACGTGCTCGAGATGACCGTCGACGAGGCGGCCGGGCTCTTCGAGCACCAGCCGCGGATCGTTCGCAGGCTGCGCACGCTCCAGGACGTCGGCTTGGGCTACATCCGCCTCGGCCAGCCCGCGACGCAGCTGAGTGGTGGCGAGGCGCAGCGCGTGAAGCTCAGCACCGAGCTCTCCCGGCGCGACACGGGGAGCACGCTCTACATCCTCGACGAGCCCACGACGGGACTGCACTTCGCCGACGTGGAGAAGCTGCTGGCGGTGCTGCATCGCCTCGTCGACGCGGGCAACACGGTGATCGTCATCGAGCACAACCTCGATGTGCTCAAGACGGCCGACCACATCATCGATCTCGGCCCGGGTGGCGGCGACGGGGGCGGCGAGGTCGTTGCCGAGGGGACGCCTGAAGCGGTGGCCGCCAACCCCAGGAGCGCCACCGGCGAGTATCTCGCCCGCATGCTGCCGGCTCCCCGTGCGGTGACGAGAGTCACCGGGACCCGGGTCGTCACACCGCGGCAACGGAGACGCGTCCCGGTTTCGACCTGATCGCACCCCGCGACCCCGCCGGGTGCGCTAACGTGGAGGAACGATGACCTCCATGGACGGTGAGGATCGCCGCCTACGACTCCGGCGTCTCGACGACTGCCTGGACGTGCTCGAGCAGGCGCATGAGCTCAACCTGACCGAGGTCAGCGAGCGGATGGCGGAGGCGTTGAGCGAACGGGTCCCGACCGTCCATCCGGGCATGCTCATCGCCGATGCGATCGAGGAGGTCCTCCGGCAGCAGGAGCCCTACATGGTGCAGATCCGCCCCGAGGTTTCACGCAGGGTTCGCCGCCGGCGCGACCCCTTCGACGTGAGGCTGCTGCTCCAACGCCGCTGACACTCAGGCGTCCCGCGCGGGTCCCACGGGTACACTCGGTGAACCCATGAGTGCCTTCGGCTTCGATCCCGAGCAGATCTTCGCTCGGCGGCGGTCCCGTCCGAGGATCGTGCGGCCTCCCGGGCAACTCCGGCGGCGCATCATCATCTTCGGCGTCATCGCGGCCATCGTGGTCCTGCTCATCGTCGGTCGTTGGCTCCTCGGACTCCGTGCCGACTACCTCTATTACAAGAGCGTCGGCCACACCAACGTCTTCTGGACACCGCTGATCGCGCACATCGTCCTGTTCTTCGTCGGGTTCGCGATCGTTGCCGTGATCTTCGGGGCGGCCGTGTTCGGATGCGCCGCGGCAGCGGCAAACCTCGATCGACGTGGTCGCAAGGTGGTCCTCTGGAGCGGGGCCGTGATTGCCCTCCTCGCCGGGATCGCCGGCGGGTCGACGCTGTCCGGCGAGTGGCAGGACATCCTCGTCTGGATGCACTCGGTGCCGTTCGGCGCCACCGATCCCGTCTTCCATCTCGACTACTCGTTCTTCGTCTTCACGCTGCCTGCGATCGACGATCTCATGGGACTGCTCTGGGGCGGCGTGATCCTCGGAGTCCTCGCGTCGATCGCCGCAGCCGCCGTGTCGATCACCGTGATGAATGCTCCCGAGGAGCTGCCCCTGCCGCTCGAGCCACCGCCTGGACGCTCCCCCGAGGATGCGCTCAAGGCAGCCATCATCACCGGTGGCATCGGGGTTGCCGCCATCTTCCTCCTTGCCGCCTTCGGCGCCCATTTCGGCGTCTACCACCTGGCCACCAGCAGCCACGCCACCGGCACCGGCACGACCGGGACGCCCTACGTCGGCCTGGACGCGACCCAGCGCGCGGTGACCCAGCCGGTGCTCGGGTTCCTGCAGGTCCTGGCGGTGGTCCTCGCGATCGCGACGCTCGTGGTGGTGGGTGTGCGCTGGAGGCGGGCGTCGACCGGAACCGCGATCGCGCTCGGGTCGATGCTCGGGGGCTGGCTGCTCGTCGCCGGCCTCATTCAGGCGGTGCCGGCGGCGGTCTACCAGGCGACGAGCGTCGGCCCCAACGAGCAGACCGCGCAGACGCCGACCATCGGTGACTACCTCACCACCAGCCGCTACGCCTGGGCGATCGAGAGCGCCGGATCTGACCCGCAGGTGGAGAACCGAAGCTTCGGGACGCCCCACGCACCGACGCTCACCGACCTCGAATCCGATCTCGGCACCCTGCAGAACGTGCGCATCCAGGACCCGACGCAACTGCCGGACACCCTCGCGCAGATTGACCGCAGCCGGAGCTATCAGACGTACTCGACGATCACCGTGGATCGGTATCCCAGCGCCGCAACCGGTGGCGACACGGAGGTGATGATCGGAGCGCGCGAGATCGCCGAGTCGGACGTCCCCAACGCTTCGTTCGTGAACACCTCATTGACGTACACGCATGGCTACGGTGTCACCGCCGTCTCGGTGAACGCCGTGGGTGGCGAGGGCAAGCCGCAGGTCCTGGTCGGACAGCAGCCGATGACGCAGGTCACCCCGGGCTCGCCTCCCGACCTCTCGTTCGACAACTCGACGACCGCGGATCCGAGCATCTACTGCGGCCTGGACACCACCCAGAACGTCGTCTCGGGCACCACGTCACCCGAGTTCAACTACCCGTCGGGAAGCGGCGACAACACCGTGCACGCCGGCGGCAGCGAGGTCGGCATCCCGATCTCCAACCCGATCGACAAGCTGGCGCTGTCGCTTCAGGACTTCGGCGGCTTCAACCTCTTCCTCAACAACTCGCTCACCGCCAACAGCCGCGCTCTCGTCAATCGTCAGATCAGCGCTCGGATCACCTCGCTGGCACCGTTCCTGACGGTCGACTCCGATCCGTACGTCGTGGTGGATCCCGAGACCGGCCACCTGATGTGGATCGCCGACGCGTACGTCAAGACGTCGCTCTTCCCCGAGTCGTACCAGCAGAGCGATGGCACGTCGTACATGCGCAACGCCGTCAAGGCCGTGATCGATGCCAAGACCTGCCAGATCACGCTGTACGCCGTGAACATGAACGAGCCGATCACCGCGGCCTGGAACGCGATCTATCCCGGGCTGCTCACGCCGCTCAGCGACATGTCGTCGTACCTGCGCTCCCATCTGCGCTACCCGGAGGATCTGTTCAACGACCAGGCTCAGGCGTACGCCCAGGTGCACATCACGAGCCCGTCGGTGTTCTACAACGGCAGCGACCTGTTCAACATCGCGCAGGAGAGCCTGAACGGGACCAACCAGGCGACGACGGCGTACTACGTCGAGGCGACACTTCCCGACACCAGCAGCCCGCAGTTCGTGCTCCTCCAGACCTTCTCACCGGGAGCGAGCGGGGGAGGCACCACGGCGAACAACATGACCGCGTGGCTTGCCGCCGAATGCGACTACACGGGGACGAGCGATCCCAAGCTTGTCTCCGTCCGCCTCAACAACGCGGACAACGTCCTCGGTCCTCTGCAGTTCGACAACAACATCAACACCAACCCACAGATCAGCTCGGAGATCAGCCTGCTGAGTCAGCACGGTTCAACGGTGACCCTTGGCAACGTCATCATCCTGCCCTTCAACAACGATTCCTTCCTCTACGTCCGACCGCTCTACGTGACCGCGGCCGCCAACGGGGGCACCGCGTTCCCGCAGCTGCAGGAGGTGATCGTCGGCACCCAGACCAGCATCGCGCAGGGGACCTCGTTCAATGCCGCGCTGCAGGCGCTGCTCCAGACCACCACCCCGATCCCCGGTCTGAGCAACAACCCGGGCGGGACGACCACCCCGACGCCGTCCCCGTCACCAGCGACGTCGCCCACCGCGTCGCCCAGCCCCGGCACGAGCCCGACGCCGACGTCGACACCGACCGGCACGCTCCAGCAGCAGATCATCGCGCTGGACAGCAAGCTCGTCGCCGACAACGCCGCCGCGCAGGCGGCACTGCAGGCGGGCAACTACACCGCATACGGTGCCGACGAGACCAAGGTGCAGGCGGACCTGGCCGCGCTCGAGAAGCTGCTCGCACAGCAGTCGCCGTCACCGGCGCCGTAGCCTGAGGCGGCGGAAGGCATGAGCGACGCGGTCGACATCGCACCGGGAATCCGCCAGCTCGACACACTGCTCGGCGGCATGGACCAGCTCACGGCGGGCTTCCTCATCGACGGCCCAATGCCCGCGCTCGTCGAGACGGGGTCGCAGTCGAGCGTCCCCGCGGTCCACGCGGCGCTCGCCGCACTCGGCCTCGGGCCGCTCGACCTGCGCTGGATCATCGTCACCCACATCCACCTCGACCACGCCGGCGCGGTCGGTGACCTCGCCAGGGACTTTCCGTCCGCGACCGTCGTCGTCCACGAACGCGGTGCGCGCCACCTCGTCGACCCGAGCCGGCTGGTGGACAGCGCCTCGCGCGTCTACGGCCCGCTGCTCGACAGCCTCTACGGCAGGATGACCGCCGTCCCCGAGGACCGCCTCATCGCCGCCGGCGACGGATTTCGCGTTGACGTCGGCAACGGCCGCGAGCTCGTCCTCGTGGACTCCCCGGGTCACGCCAAGCACCACCACGCGGTCCTTGACGAGCACACCGGGACGCTGCTCGTCGGCGATGCGGTGGGGGTGCTCCTGCCCGACATCGGCGTGCTCCGTCCCGCGACCCCGCCCCCCGACTTCGACCTCGAGCAGGCGGTGCACAGCCTGAGACGCTTCGCCGAGCTGCGCCCGGAGCGCATGGTGCTCACCCACTACGGTCCGGTTGCCGACGCGCAGGCGACCCTCGCCGAGGCCGAGGACATGCTCCACGGCTGGGTCGAGGTCGCCGAGCGCGCGATCGAGACGGCCGCCGACGCGGGCATCGATGACGTCGCCGCGGCCCTCGCGGATGCGTTCGCGCTGGATCCCGAGACCCTGCCGGAGAGCATCCGCGAGAAGGCGGAGATCCTCAACGGGGTGCACAGCAACGCCGCCGGGATCGTTCGCTACCTGAGACAGCGGGCACCGGCACCCGCCGAATGACCACGGCCGTGCGGCCGCGAGACCGCCTCATCGCGGCGGTCGTGCTCAGTGCCGTCATCGGCCTCGTCGGTGGTGGCCTGGCGGCGTGGGGGATCTACGCCCACTTCGGTCCCGTGGAACGGGTCACACAGGAGACGATCATCGGTGGCTCGGGCGGCAACGGCGGCCTCACGGCGGGATCGATCGCCCAGGCGAAGTCGGCGTCGGTGGTCGAGGTGCTCACGCAACCGGTGACCCCCGCCGAGCTCCTCGCCGGGCCCACGGGCATCGTCGACGGCTTCGTGGTGTCGGCGAATGGTCTGGTGGTGTCGAGCATCCATGCGATCCAGGGCGCGGCGACGCTCAAGATCGCGACCGCGGACGGCCGCAGCTTCCCGGCGACGATAGTGCGCGCCGATCCGACCCACGGAGTCGTCCTGCTCCAGGCGGTCGGCGCGCAGCACATGACGCCGCTCACCTTCGCCGCGGTGAGCCCTCGGGTCGGTGACCTCGCCATCGCGGTCGCGCATACGCCGTTCTCCCCGGTGAGCCTGTCCACCGGGACGGTGAGCTCGATCGGGGGCTCGGTGACCCTGGCGGGCGGCGACCAGCCGCTGCGCGACGTGCTCACGGTCGACGCGACCCCGGATCCGCGCCAGGACGGCGCGCCGCTCCTCGACGGCAACGGCAACGTCATCGGCGTGGTCGTCGACGCGGGCGGCGCCGCGCCGGGCGTCGTCGCGCTCTCCATGACCTCGGCGGCGGACCTGGTCGTCGCGGCGACCGGTGGCAGCGGCAGCGCGCCGGTCCCGGCGCTCGGAGCGCAGTCCCAGGTGATCGATCCGGCGACCGCGGCGGCGGCCGGCGTGCCGGTCGGGGCACTCATCCTGTCGGTCACCGCGGGTGGCCCGGCGGCGGCCGCCGGTCTGATCCCCGGGGACGTGGTCACCGCCGTCGGGAGCACGCCGCTCGACGCCACGCATCCGTTCGATCCCAACGTGCTCGGGCTCGCCCCCGGGGAGCAGGTGACGCTCACGGTGTACCGGAACGGAACGTCGCGGACCCTCCAGATGACGGTCGGAAGCGGCTGATGGCCCCGAGGCGGCACACTGGAGACTGATGGAAGTCACCTATCACGGCCATTCCTGCATCCGGCTGCGCGGCCGCGAGATGACGGTCATCATCGACCCACCCCAGACGGCACTCCCCGGGCTCTCGAAGGGCACGCTCGGCCTGATCGTTCGCACCGAGGGAGCCACCGACCCGACCCGGCTGCGGCCGCGCGAGGGCGAGCTGCAGGAGGTCTGCGGGCCGGGTGAGTTCGAGATCGCCGGGGTCGGCATCCTCGGGCTCGCTGCGGGCGACACCACGGTCATGCGGGTCGCCGTCGACGATGTCCGCGTCGTGGCGGCGGGGCGCCTCAAGCGTCAGCTGACCGAGGACGAGATCGACAGCCTCGGCCATGTCGACGTCCTCGTGATCCCGGTGGGTGGTGGCGACGCCCTGGGGGCGATCGACGCCGCCAAGCTCGTCAACGCGGTGGAGCCGAGCATCGTCGTGCCGGCACGGTTCGGGGCCGCCGAGGGCGGCGAGTTCGACCCCGTCGGCAAGTTCGCCAAGGAGATGGGGCTCCCCGAAGGGTCCTGGGAGGCGCAGCCCCGCCTCGTGCTCACCGGCTCGACCGGCGAGACCGATGAGACCCGGGTCGTGTTCCTCGAGGCGAGAGCCGGCTGACCGTGACGTTCGAACATCGGTGCGTCCGCGCGACGCACTGCTGATACAATCGCTCAAACCATCCCGGGAGGCTCTGCATTGGCGAAGTTCGTGTTCGTGACAGGCGGAGTCGTCTCTTCACTCGGCAAGGGAATCACCGCCGCCTCCATCGGCACGATCCTCAAGGCGCGTGGCCTGCATGTCGGGATGCAGAAGCTCGATCCCTATCTCAACGTGGATCCGGGCACGATGTCCCCCTACCAGCACGGCGAGGTGTTCGTCACCGACGACGGCGCTGAGACCGACCTCGATCTCGGCCACTACGAGCGTTTCGTCGACGTCGCGCTGAGCAAGGCGAGCAACGTCACGACCGGCAAGATCTATGCGTCGGTGATCGCCAAGGAGCGCCGCGGCGACTATCTCGGTGGCACCGTGCAGGTGATCCCGCACATCACCAACGAGATCAAGCATCGCATCCTGCGCGTGGCCGAAAATGAGCTGCCACAACCGGATGTCGTCATCGTCGAGGTCGGCGGCACGGTCGGTGACATCGAGTCGCTGCCCTTCCTCGAGGCCATCCGGCAGATGAAGAAGGACGTGGGACGCAACAACGTCTGCTACGTGCATCTCACCCTGGTCCCCTATGTCAACGCGAGCGAGGAGTTCAAGAGCAAGCCCACGCAGCATTCGGTCAATCAGCTGCGCTCCATCGGCATCCAACCGGACGCGATCATCGCGCGCAGCGAGCAGCCGATCGGCGAGCCGCTCAAGGAGAAGATCGCGCTCTTCGGTGACGTGGAGATGCAGGCCGTGATCAACGTCCCCGATGCGAGCTCCATCTACCAGGTGCCGCTGATGCTCGAGGACGCGGGTCTCGGCGACTACATCGTGCAACTGCTCAACCTGGACGCCTCGCCGCCGGATCTCACCGAGTGGCAGGACCTCTGCGCGCGCATCGCTGCGCCGAAGCCGAGCGTGCGCATCGCGCTCGTCGGGAAGTACGTCGAGATGCCGGACTCGTACATCAGCGTCATCGAGTCGCTGCGCCACGCGGCGGTCTTCTGCGGTGCCGATCTCGACCTCGTGTGGGTCAACAGCGAGCACCTCGACGAGGACATGACCCCGCTCGCGGGAGTCGACGGCATCGTCGTGCCCGGCGGCTTCGGTCACCGCGGGATCGAGGGCAAGGTGCTCGCTTCCCGGTATGCCCGCCAGCACCTGATCCCCTACCTCGGGCTGTGCCTCGGCATGCAGTGTGCCGTGGTCGATATCGCCCGCGAGGTTCTCGACGCTTCTGACGCGAACTCGACGGAGTTCAACGCCTTCACCTCGCACCCGGTCATCGACCTGCTCCCCGAGCAGCGTGACATCGAGGAGAAGGGCGGCACCATGCGCCTGGGCGTGTATCCGTGCAAGCTCACGCCCGGAACGATCGCCGCCGAGGCGTACGGCGAGCCCGTGGTGTACGAGCGCCACCGCCACCGCTTCGAGTTCAACAACCACTATCGCGACACGCTCGCCGCAGCCGGTGTCGTGTTCTCGGGCACCTCGCCCAACGGCAGGCTCGTCGAGATCATCGAGCTGCGCGACCATCCGTTCTTCGTGGGCTCGCAGTTCCATCCCGAGTTCCGCTCGCGGCCGGGACGCCCGCATCCGCTCTTCCGCGCTTTCATGGCCGCGGCGACGCGCGATCTGCGGACCGACGAGGTGACCCTGCCGGCCGCCGGTGTCCCCGGGGTTCCCACCGAGAGCACGACCCCGGTCTGAGCCGGCGCGCAACGCGCGGCCGCGACTTTCGTTACGCGAAACCGCCCGCGCGGCGGCTCGTTGCACCGTCAATCGACAAGTTGACGGAGGCACATTCGATGACCCGGAATCGCGCCGCACTGGCCATCCCAGCAGCACTGCTGGTGCTCTCAGGATGCGGGGTCGCCGCCGCAGTGACGGCGCGGACCACGACTGTGTCCGACATCATTCCGAATGCGACGGCCGCCAGGGCTTCGCTCACGCTGCGCTCACTCCCGCTGTCGCGCGTGCGGCCGGTCGTCGCCGCCGTCCCACCCGCGTCGCAACCGAAACCACCCGCTCCGGCGCCGAGCCCGGACGTCGTCTCGATCCTCACGGCTGGGCCGACGCAGTGGCTGGAGATCCTCTCGCACTCCGGAGCGGTCGTCGCGAAGGCCCCGATCGACCCCATCCTCGGCTGGATGGTCGCGTCAGGCTCCGGTGGCGCGTACTGGGCGCAGAGCGACGCCATGTTCGAGCTGACGCCCTCCGGCGCCGTGCGGAAGCTCGGAACGGTGCCCTCCGATGCGAACGGAGTGCTGATCGGGCCGGACGGCACGTCGTATGCGTACGCGACCAGCGACCAGTCCAAGAGTGGTGTGGTGACCAACCGGATCGTCGTGGTGCGCCCGGGCGCCGCCGCGGTGACCATCGCCGACCGCGTTGACGATCCCAACCATCCGACTGCCGACGCCCCTGCCAGCTGGGACTACTACCTCATCAACTGGACGTCCGCGGGCATCGCGTTCGCCCGGGTGCCGAGCGGTGGTTGCGGATGCGGGTCATTCGACATGCAGATGCAGTCCGCTTACTCGGCGATGATCAACCCCGTGACCGAGGTGGGCTCGCCCCTGACCGCCAGCGCCTCCTGCCCGCTGAGCGCCGTCGGTCCGGGAATGGAGACCGCGTGCTTCTCCGGCACCACGACCACCACCGGGCTGCACGTGAGCAGCGGCGGCACTCCTCGCTACAGCTTCGCGATGTCCGGTGCCAACGTCGCCGGGGACGCGGTCTTCTCGCCGTCCGGCACCTCGGTCGCCTACGTCACCATCCCGGCTGCCGAGGACACGTGTGGCGCGACGTGGAACGCCACGCTGCGCGTGCTCGACCTCGCCTCCGGGACCGCCCGTTCGCGGACGCTCGGCGAGTTCACCCCGGCGGTGTGGGCTCCCGACGGGCTGATCTACGGCTCGATCGCCACGGCGAGTGGCTCGATGGCGACGCTGGTCGCCGTCAATCCGGCGACGCTCGCGGTCACCGAGCTCGGGTCGGCCACCACCGGGGAGCAATTCGTCGGGATCATGTAGCGGCCGGGTACGCTGCTGGCGATGAGCACGACAGCGCGTGGCGTCCCGTCCGCCGAGCGGTCGATCCGTGGCCGGAACCGCGGCCTCGAGTTGCTTCGCGCAACCGAGGCCGCGGCGCTTTCGGTGGGACGCTGGCTGGGGCGCGGTGACAAGGCGGGCACGCGCGAGGCCGGCCAGGTCGTCATGGAGGAGGCGCTCACCGGGATGCCCTTCGAGGGCCGCATCGTCATCGGCCCGGAGGGCTCCAACAACCGGTTGCTGCCGGGAAGGATCATCGGCTCCGGCCGCGACCGCGTCGACCTCGCGGTGCTCCCGGTGGACGGCATCAGCCTGGTCGCCGGGGGCCTCAGCCAGGCGTTGAGCGTCGCGGCGGTCGCCGAGACCGGCGGCATCCTGCTCCCACCGCCCGTCGCCTACATGCACAAGATCGCGGTCGGTCCCCAGGCGCGCGGCGCCGTCGACATCAGCGACACGCCGGAGAACAACCTCCGGCGCGTGGCGTTCGCCATGAACGTGCAGGTGCAGGATCTCACCGTCGTCCTCCTCGACCGGCCGCGCCACCAGGCGCTGCTCGAGCGGTTGCGAGCGCTCGGCGCGCGCGTCGCGATCGTCAGCGACGGTGACGTCGGGCTGGCCATGATGGCGGCCTGGCCGGGCTCGGGCATCGACGTGATGATCGGGTCGGGCGGGACGCGCGAGGCGATCGTCGCCGCCTGCGCGATGCGGTGCCTCGGCGGCGAGTTGCAGTGCCGTCCCTGGGTGCGCCACGAGGACGAGGCGGCGGCGATGCGCGAGGCGGGGTACGACCCCGAGGCGTCGCTGAGCATGGAGCGGCTCGTTCCCGGGCGCGAGGTGAGCGTCGCGGTGACCGGCATCAGCGGCGGCGGCCTGCTCCGTGGAGTCCGCTATCACAACTGGTGGGCTGAGACGCACAGCCTGGTGATGCGCGCGCAGAGCGGGACGGTGCGCGAGATCATCGCCAAGCATCACGTCGCGCTGCAGCCGGACCAGGCCAGCAAGGTGCTTTGACGCCTGACAGCAGCAGGTCGGCGGCGCTGCTCGAGCCACCCTCGAGAGCGCTGCGCGCCGGGATGTGGACGGCGAGCATGGGGCTGCGGGCGCTCGGCTCCGGCCGCTACGTCCTCGGCGACGTCGTCGGCGCCTGCATCTACGCGGGGTCACCGGCGAGCCGCCGGCGCTGCGCGGCCAATCACCGGGTGCTCGATCCATCGCTCGACGACCGCGCCGCGCGGCGTCGAGCCCTCGCCTCCTTTCGCAACTACGCGCGGACGTCGGTCGACTTCGTGTGGCAGTACGCGGTGCCGGCGTCCGGGATGCACCGTCACTTCCGCGCCTACGGGCTCGAACACGCCCACGCGGCCGTGGAGGACTACGGCGGCGGGGTCTTCGCGCTCGCCCACTTCGGCAGCTGGGACGTCGCCGCCTCGTGCGGATTCGCCTCGGGGTTGCGCGTCACCGCGGTGATGGCACCGGTCGGCCCCGACCTCGTGACCCGGATCACCGCCTGGGCGAGGCGACGCCAGGATCTCGAGGTCCTGGTCTCCTCGAATGCGGCGCGAGGCCTGATCCGCGCGGTGCGCCGCGGCAGATTCGCCGCGATCCTGAGCGACATCCCCGATCGCGGCGACACGGAGATCGTCGACTTCTGCGGTGGCAGGGTCGAGTTCAGCACCGCCGCCGCGTGGCTGGCGCGGGTCGCCAGGGTGCCGGTCATGCCGGTCGACTGCTGGCGTCACAAGGGGAAGTACCGCCTCGTGGTGCACCCGCCCGTGGTCATCCAGCCCGGTGAGAGCGATGCCGAGGTCACCCAGCGGATCGCGTCCGGGCTCGAGGCGGCGATCCGGCGCAACCCGGAGTGGTGGTACCCCTTCGGCGAGATCTACCGGCCGTAGGAGCCGGCGCTTCCGGACCGGTTCGTGACGGGCCGCCATAACCTTCGGCGCCACCGGCATGGCTGCCTCGCGCTGACGGCATCGACGCCGCCAATCCGAAGGGCGGCACCGCGTGGGAGCGATCCCCTGGAATGCCGACTTCCTTGCCACGTGGAAGACGTTCATCAACGCCTTCGGCGCCCGGTACAACGCCAACACGCACATCGTCCAGATCGAGGGCGGCGGCGACGGCCCCCAGAGCGAGGCGAATCTCGCCGGCGGCTACGCGCAGTGGCCGTCGGTTGGCTATTCCGAGCAGACCTACGTGAATGCCATCTCGACGGAGATCGCGGACTTCAAGGCCGCGTTCCCGCTCACAGGGTCAGCTTTGCGGGAGCCACCGGACCGACCGGTGCTCCGGCGCAGCCGAATCTGCTTGCGGGCTTCATCAGCACCTGCGAGTCAGCGAATATCGTCATCCAGAACAACGGACTCACCGGCTCCAAATACGGACATATCAACCAGAGCGTGATCATGTTCGGCTACCAGACCGCGAGTGCGCTCGGCACCGGCCTGGGGTCAGCCCTGCAACTCGGCAAGAGCCTCGGCGCGTCGTTTGTCGAGGTGTATTACACGGACGCCGTGAACACGGCGAACTACGGGGCGATCTCGACCTTCCAGTCCTGAACGCGGCGGCGGCACTGACCACCCATGGTCAGTGCCGCAGGCTGTCGGCCTGGTCGGTTCGCGGCCCCATGAGGGGACGGCCCGGGCGCTCGTCGAAGACCAACCGCTGATACACGCGCCGCCAGAAATGCCCGTACACGCGGGCGTCGCGCGGCAGTCCCTCGAGCCGGCGGAGCAGGAGCAGCACCAGGATGGTGAGGCACCCGCTGCCGAGGATCCAACCTTCGCTGCGGCCGAACAGGAACGCGACCGCCGGGAGCAGGACGAAAGCCACCAGCACGGCAAGCGCGATCCGGCCGCGGATGGCGCCCCAGGCGAAGCACATCAGCAGCGCGATCAGCCCGGCGACTGTGAGCGCCGCCACAGCACCGGTGGCCACCGCGACCCCGCGCCCACCGTTGAACTTCATGTACACGGGCCAGCCGTTGCCGGCCACGGCGCAGACGCCGATCAGCATGCTCGCGCTCAGCGGCAGCCCCGCCAGCCGCGACGCGATCACCGGCGCGAATCCCTGGACGAACTGGAGCGGCCCCACGATGATCGCGATGTCGATGCCGGCGTGCCGGTACACGTTGCTCGTGCCGATGTTGCCTGTGCCGAAGTTGCGCAGATCGAGCCCGTAGCGCTTTCGCCGCACCAGCAGCCAGCCGACCGGAAGGCCGCCGATGAGATAGGCGGCGAGGCACCAGGCCGCCACAACCCACGGGGAGATCATGATTCGCCAATCATGCGGCCTGGGTACGGTAGAGGACGTTGAGGGATCGAGCGCTCGTCGTCGACGGCGGTGCCACGCTGCAGGAGGACCTGGAGCGGGGCTTGGTGGTGGTGCCGCAGCGCATCAGGGTCGGCCGCAAGGAGTTCATCGACGACGGCAACCTCGACGCATACGCGGGCTTCTACGCGCTGCTGCGCGGCGGGGCACGGACCGCGACGGCGACCCCGTCACCCGGCGAGTACCTGGACGCCTTCCGGCGGAGCGACGCCGAGACGATCCTCTGCCTCACGATCCCGGAACACTGGAGCGCCATGCACTCGACGGCCAGCCTTGCCGCGGGCATGCTGGAGGCGGAGGAGGGGCGGCGCAGGGTCACGGTCATCGACACCGGCACCGCGGTCGGGGGGTTCTCTCTGATCGCACGCCGCGCCGCGTGCCTCGCTGAGACGGCGCCGGACGCGGGAGCCTGGGCGGCAGCGGTCCGCGCGGCCTGCGACCAGGTCCGCGTGTATGGCGCGCTCGAGACCCTGACCTACGTGGCGCGCACCGGACGCGTGCCGGGGCTGCTCGCGGGCATCTCCAACTCGCTGCGCATCCGCCCGGTCTTCCGGCTGGTGGAGGGCGGCGACACCGGCAGGGTCGCGCTCACCCGCACCGCGGGGGGCGCGATGCGCCAGCTGCAGCGCGTTGCCGTCGATGAGCTCGGGCCGGGGCCGCAGTGGCTGATGGTGTTCCACGCCGACGCACCCGACGAAGCCGCTGAGCTGGCGGAACTTCTGCGCGCCGCGGTGCACGTGGTTCGCTGCGAGAACCTGCCCCTGAGTCCGATCTTCGGCGCCAACACAGGCCCCGGAACGATCGGCTTCGCGGCACTGCCCTGGCCGGGAGACGCGCCGCCCGACTGATCTCGGGGCACTGCGCATACCATCGGGTGCGTGGTGACGGAGGCTGCCCCTCCCGACGAGCAAACCTCGCGAGAAGGGCATGATCACGGCGATGTGCCGCGCCGCTCGTGGCGGCGCTGGCTCTCGTACCTCCCGCTCCTGCTCGCGCTCGGCGCGATCGCCGCACTGCTGGTGTATGCCGATCCCCACAAGATCGGCATCGCATTTCAGCGTTTCAACCTCGACTACATACCGATCGTGGTCGTGCTCGCGGTCGGGTTCTACCTCGTGCAGGGCGTGCGGTGGTGGACGCTGAACCGTGCGCTCGGGATCAGATTCCCCTTGCTGGACACGGTGTTTCTCACCGAGACCGGGCAGGCGACCGCGCTCCTGCCGCTTGGGGAATTGACCCGGGCGCTGCTGCTGTCGAAAGCTGCCGGCGTGGGTCTCGGCAGAGTGGTGGCGAGCGAGACGGTGCAGGAATTGCTTTTCGTCTTCATGCTCTTCGCGCTCGCGCTGCCCAAGGCGCTCGGGCTGCACCTCATCGCGATCGCGGTGATCGTGCCGATGCTCTTCGTGGTCGCGATCGTCGCGATCCTCACCGTCGAGCGCCTCTACGCGCGAGTGCGCAGGGTCATCGGACGGGTCCCGGTGCTCAAGCGCCTGCGACCGGCGGTTGACGAGCTGCATCGCGATACCCGGGTGCTCTTCCGGCATCCCGACACCTACCGATACCTGCCGCTGAGCGTGGCTCAAGCGATCATGGCCGTGACGCTGCTCTGGGCGGTGGCCGAAGCCGTCGACCCGGGCAAGCTCAGCTGGACCAGCGCCGGCTTTGTCTACGCGGTCACCCAGGGGGCGGCGTGGCTGAGCTTCTCGCCGGGCGGGCTCGGCGCGGTGGAGGCGAGTACGGCGGGGCTTCTCGTGCTCCTTGGGATCAGCTTCGACGTGGCCACCGCGATCTCGGTGATGCAGCGCCTGGCCGACAAGGGATTGAACACGGTGATCGGGTGGGTCTGCTACCTGTTCGCACGGCGGCGGTACAACCTCACCGGGGCGTCGCTGTTCCGGTTCGAGATGCCGCCGGCGGAGGAGGTCAGGGGATTGGGGACGGGCTGAGTCCGCGTGGTGCTCGGCGCGATGACGGTCGCAGCCGCGCCAGTCGTGGCGTCGGCCGCCACGGGACCGACCTGCGGCCCGAAGACCGTGACCGCGCTTCCCGGCTCCTGGCATCGGGAACACCGAGCTATTCACGGTCCCGAGGGCGGGCACGGTCACCCTGCGCCAGTTGAGCAACACCACGCTGCGCGTCACCGACACGGATCCGAGCCACGGCTGGAAATACACGGTCCTCACGCGCACGGGCACACGCCCGCACGTCGGATTCCAGGAGATTGGCTCGCCCGATAACCAGGAGCGGTTCTGGGCCCGGATGAACACCCTCGGGACCCCGGGGACCGTGATCAACGTGGTCATCCAGTCCTGCACCTGAGGATGACCTGACCCGTCGTCGGTGGGCGGGGAGATCGCTCTGGCACTTACGCACGGCCTGTGTAATCATGTAATCCATGAAAGGACACAGCGCTCCCGACCCGCTCACCGACGACGAAGTCTCCGGCTGGTTCGCCGGCCGCCTCCCCGAGGGCCTCTACAAGGGCGCTCCCACCATCTCATCCGATCCCGACGAGATCCTGATCGTCGGCGAGCTCGACGAGCCCGAGCTTCCCGCTGACGCCACCGACGGCGCCCGGACGGCGGCCCGCAGTGCCCGGATCTCGCGCTTCCGCGGTGAGACCCGCGACGCCCGCGTCCGCGTCGCCCGCGATGCCGAGCGTCTCTTCGGCCGCAAGGTCTCCTGGGGAGCCCGCTGCGGCGGCGTCGAGGAGCTCTTCACCACCCTCGGCGTCCCGGTCATGACCCGGCTCCGCCTCCAGGACCGCCGCGTGCTCGACACGCTGATCGAGGCGGGTGTCGCCCGCAGCCGCAGCGAGGCGCTGGCGTGGTGCGTCCGCCTCGTCGGCCAGCATCAGTCCGACTGGATCGAGAGCCTCCGCGGGGCGCTCACCGCAGTGCAGAAGGCGCGGGCCGAAGGTCCCGATGTCGGCTGACCCGAGCGATGACGGCGAGTTGCTCGACGCATACTCGCGCACGCTCACCCGCGTGGCAGCATCGCTGGCACCGTCGGTGGCGGCGGTGCAGGTGACCTCGAGCGGGGGGCGGTCCCCGCTCGGGAGTGGCTCGGCAGTCGCGCTGAGCACCGACGGCTACCTGGTCACCTCGGCGCACGTCGTCGCCGGTGGTGACGGCGGCCTCCTCGACCTTGCGGACGGCCGCCGCCTCCGCTTCCGGGTCCGGGGGCGGGACCCGCTCTCCGACCTCGCGGTGCTGGTCGCCGAGCACGGCGATCTCGAACCCGCGCGGCTCGGCGACGCCTCCGCGCTGCGCGTCGGTCAGCTCGTGGTGGCGATCGGCAACCCGCTCGGTCTGGCGGGCAGCGTCACCGCGGGCGTGGTCAGCGCCCTCGGCCGCTCGCTCCCCACGCGATCGGGCGCCCAGGTCCGGGTCATCGATGACGTGATCCAGACCGATGCCGCGCTCAACCCCGGCAACTCGGGCGGCGCGCTCGCCGACTCGGCGGGCCGCGTCGTCGGGATCAACACGGCGCTGGCGGGCGTCGGCCTCGGTCTCGCGGTTCCGGTCAACACGACCACCGAGCGGATCATCGGGCGCCTGGTCCGCGACGGCCGGGTCCGGCGGGCGCACCTCGGCGTGGCCGGCATGTCGCGCCCGATCCCACCTCGGTGGGCCGCCGAGATCGGCCGGCATCGCGGGCTCGAGGTCGTCGAGGTCATCAAGGGAAGCCCAGCGGAATCGGCCGGCCTCCGGCCCGGCGACATCATCATCGAGGTCGATGGGAGGCCGGTGGAGAGCCCGCGCGATGTGCAGCGCCTCATGGTGGACGGTCCGGTCGAGCGCTTCCTGGTGATCCGGGTGCTGCGCAAGGGGTCGAGTCACGTGGTGACCGCGATTCCCGACGAGCTGGCGGCCGCCTGAGAGCACCGAGGGGATCCGGCGCCATCGGCCGCCGGATCCCCGCAGCGCGAAGAACCTAGCCGCCGTTCGCGCAGACGGTGCTGAACGACTGGCCCTGGAAGGACTCCCAGCCGTTCACGCTCGTGCTCGCCGGTGCGCCGAAGTAGGGCGGGGTCACGAGATCCTGGAGGTGGTACGTGAAGCCGCCCAGGGCATACGCGTAATCGCCGTACCGCGGGCTGGTGTCGACCTCGATGGGGTCACCGACCTCGTAGAGCTGGTTGAGGTTGCCGAGGATCCCGCAGGCCGCCGGCGTGTCGCTGTTGGTCGTGTTCGGATCATCGACGTACTCGCCGATCTCATGGGACAGGGCTGAGACGTCCTGCGAGAAGGCGCCGCTCTTCTGGATGTACGTGAAGACCGAGTACGGGAGCCCGGCGCCGTTCACGCTGTGGTACCCGCCGATGCAGCACGTGTACGTGGTCCCGTCGTCGGAGAGAAACGTCTGGGTGGTGAGGAAGATCGGCAGGGCCCCCGAAGGGATCCCGAGTGAGGTGATCAGCGACTGCGCCTTGGCGTCGAACCAGTTGATGTTCGCGACGACAACCTTGACACCGAATTCCTTCGCCACCACGCCCTCACCGGCGGGAACGGCGAAGGTCTGCAGCGGCTTCACGGTCGGCGTCCCCAGGAGCACGTGATAGGTCGGGTGCCCGCTGACCGTTCCCCAGAGCGCGGCTCGCTGGAAGGCGTCGATGTACTGCGTGGTCCCGACGTCGGTGCCACCCTGCTTGTAGTCGAGGTTCTGAAAGATCGGGCTCGCGATGGTGTTCGCGACCACCGTCTTGCCGTTGCTGAGCTTCTTGTTCGGGCTGGGGCTGAAGCCGCTCAGGGACATCTTGATCGGGATGATGTAGGTGGGAACCGTCGTGGATCCGCCACCGGTTGGATTCGTGCCGACGAAGGTGTCCGTGTAGTTCGTGGCGAGGTAGCTGTAGCTGTAGTTCCACGTCGCCGCGCCCGCGGTGCGGATCGCCCCGTTCTGCGGGCTGTGCAGCACCGCGAAGAGCGGACGCGGAGGCGGGGTCGTCGCCGCCGCCCGCGTCGCCGAGCCGGCCGCGCCGACGGCACCCGCTGTCGTCGCGAAGGTGAGCCGGGCAACCCCCGCCGGGACCGCATATTTGGTGGCTTTCAACATCGCGTCTGTCTCCCAATCCCCAAACTCGACAACACGGCTGAACCGTGCCGGCCATCCTAGAACATCCCGTTCCGCCGGGTGGCGACGCGCGCCACGGCGACCGCGTGACGGTCCGAACGCGCTCGCGGACGGATCGCGGCGGCGTACTACCCTTGGTCGATGCTCAACGCCTTCACGCGCGTCCCCGATGCCCCGGTCCCCCAGCCAAGCGGCTTCGGCAAAGCGGTGATCCCCGTGGCCGACGCCTTCATGGTCGCCATGTTCTCCAGGCCTCGGAGTGGCACGCTGCGGACGACATGGGTCACGCCCGCGACGTACTGGATGACCCTCGCCACCTTCCTGGGCGCGGTGGTCATCGCCGGACTGCTGCTCTCGGGCATCGTCGGTCAGATCACGACCATGTCGATTGTGGGCGTGGTGATCTGCCTGTTCTTCGCCGTCGGCGCCGGGGCGGTCGCGGTCGTCGGGAACTGCCAGCGCCGCTCCGTCTGAGGCACCTGCGACTGCCGGCGCCAGGCCGTGTGAAGCGCAACTTCCAGCGCTATCATCGCGTGGCTGGGATCCCTCCACGGATCGTGGCGTGGGCCTGGTTGGGGCTGGAGGTCAGCGACCATGCGCTCCCGCTCCAGCTTTCAACCAGCGTCTGCTCCACGCTCGACGCGTTTAGATAGTCACCAACAGCGGTGCAGTTGGTGGTTCAACTCCTCGAATGTGGAGCAGACGCTGGTCGAGCAGGACGTGGCGGCGACGCCGACCACCATCCAGGACAGCAACGTGGCGGTTGCGTACGACAGCTGGGTCGGTGTCACGGACTCGTCCGCCAATGGCGGGACGTACCGGACCAGCGCGAAGAAGTCCGCCAAGGTGACCTTCAAGTTCTCCGGCACGGGGGTCACGTGGATCACTCGCAAGGGGCCCGACCAGGGCAACGCGTCGGTCAAGATCGATGGCACCAGCAAGGGCAACGTGGACCTCTACGCCTCGACCGCGCAGGGCTTCTCGCAGAGCTTCACAGGGCTCGCGTCCAAGAGCCACACCATCATCATCACGGTCACCGGGACCAAGAACGCCGCCTCCACCGGGACGGGCGTGGCACTCGACGCCTTCGTCGTCGGCACCACCAAGACCCAGGACTCCGCGAATTCGATCACCTATGACAGCTGGAATGGCGCGACGTCGAGCAGCGCCAGCGGAGGGACGTACCGGATCGACGGCTCGAAGAACGCGACGTCCACGTTGACGTTCAGTGGCACCGGGGTCGACTGGATCACCGCGACCGGGCCCGCATACGGGCAGGCGACCGTGACCATCGACGGTGTCCTGAAGGGAACGGTGGACCTCTACGCCTCGAGCGTCCACTGGCAGGTGGCCGAGGCGTACACAGGGCTTGCCTCGGGGAGCCACACGATCGTCGTCACGGTGCTGGGCACAAAGAACGCATCCTCGACGGGAACCAAGGTCGTCATCGACGCCTTTGTCGTGCAGCCCTAGCCGGGCGATTCGGCCCCAAAGGGGACAATCGAGTCATGCGCCCCGTGGTTGCCCGGCCCGATGGTGAACTGGAGGTCCTCGGAGGATTCCGTCCCGCGGCTCGGTCGGGCGGACGCCTGCTCAGGATCGACGCGGCGCAGATGATCCCGCTGCCCGATGGCACGACGCTCATGCATCTGCCCGGGCGGCGGGCGCTGGCGCTGGATTCCAAGGATCGCCCGGTCGACGTGGAGGCGGACCTGCTCCCCGTCGCCGCCGTGCTCCCGGTCGGCCACCTGCGCACCCTGCTCCCCGCATCGCGCCCCCTGCCGGGGAGCCGCCGGCTTCCTCTGTATGGATATGCGGCGGTGGTGGAGCACCACGACGAGTTGATGGTCGCGGCGCTGAGCACCGACGCCTTCGGCTGGTGGGAGCCTCGGCGCTACGCCGGTGGCGGGCTCGACGAGGCGATCGAGAGCGCACGGCTGGCGCTCCCGGACAACCGGCTTGTCGACCACCTCGCCATCTGCGCCACCGACCTGCGCTGCTACACGGCGCAGAACACCTTCCTCCGCCGCTATGAGGGTGCGCTCCCGGCGTCGCCCGCCTGCAACGCGGATTGCCTCGGCTGCATCTCGCTGCAGACGGACGGCGAGGCCCCGGCGCCGCAGCCCCGGATGCGCTTCGCGCCCACCGCCGCCGAGCTGGCGGGCATGGCCTCGTTCCATCTGGGCGGGTCCGATGCCGGGATCGTCTCGTTCGGCCAGGGCTGCGAGGGCGAGCCGCTGACCCGCGACGACGTCCTCGCCCGCGCCGTCGCCCAGATCCGCAGGGAACATCCCGACGCGACCATCCACGTCAACACCAACGGGAGCCGCCCGAAGGTGCTCCAGAGCCTCATCGACGCGGGCTGCAACAGCGTCCGGATCAGCGCCATCTCGTTCACCGACCCCGTGTTCCGTGCCTACTACCGCCCCGTCGGGTACTCGATCGAGGACGTCATCGAGTGCGGCCGGGTGATGTCCCGGTCGGGCGGCCAGGTGTGCCTCAACCTGCTCACCTTCCCCGGGCTGACCGACTCGAGCGTCGAGATGGACCGGACCGCCGCCGCGGTGGTCGAGATGGGCGCCCACCAGATCCAGTGGCGCTCGCTGAACTGCGACCACGACTGGCTCATCGACGTGCTTTCGGCCCGGGGGCTGCTTCCCGAGGACGGCATCGGCCTGGCGGCGGCCTATCAGCACCTCGTGGAGCGGCTTCCGGGCGTGACCCACGGCAACTTCACCCGACCCGTCGCGATGGCCCTGGATTGAGCCCGAGCCGGGCGTGGTATCGTCGGTTCGTCCCTTCCGCGTGAACCAAGGCGCCCCATGAAAACTGCGATCCATCCCGTTTACCACGTCGACGCCGAAGTGCGCTGCCTCTGCGGCAACACCTTCACCACCGGCTCCACGCTGACCGAGCTGAAGACCGAGGTGTGCTCCGTGTGCCATCCGTTCTTCACCGGCACCCAGCGCATCGTCGACACGGGCGGGCAGGTGGAGCGCTTCCGCCGCCGCGCCGAGCAGGCGAAGAAAGCCTAAGCAGGCCTCGGGGCCTCGCCCTCGGGTGCTGTCCCCAGCCATTTGACACGGCCCGCCTGGGCTGTGCCATCCTTCCCCCGTTCTTCAGTTCAGGTGGGGAGGCGTATTGGTGCGACAGAGACGCGGCGCACTCACGATGGTGCTTGCCGGCGCGGCGCTTGCAGTCATCCCCATGGTCCCCGGACGGGTGGTTGCGGCCGCATCGGTGAGCGGCTCGTCGCTGCCGCAGACCGGGCGGATGCTCCAGCTGTTCGCGCCCACATACATGTCGAAGACGACCGCAGCGTATTCACTCGCCGACGCGGTCACCATCGCCGAGAACTACGACCTGGTCGCGGCCAACGCGAAGCAGTTCACCGGCACCACGCTGGCGGCGATGCAGGCGGCCAACCCGAATGTGCGGGTGCTCGTCTATCTCAACGGCAGCTTCGACGTCCACAAGACCCAGGCGTACCCATTGAGCGAGTACGCCCTTGACGCCAACGGCAACTACATCAAGTCGACGCAGTACGGCAACTGGCTCATGAACATCGGTGATCCGGCGTGGGTGAGCCAGGTGTCGGCGCAGTGCACCACCCTGCTCGCCCAGGCACCTTTCGACGGGTGCTTCGTCGACATGCTCGGCGACGCCTCGCTCGGCGCCTCGTACCTCACCAGCCAGCCGATCAACCCGGCGACCGGGCTGGTGTGGACTCAGGAGCAGGAGGTGACCGCGGGGATGGCCATTGCGCAGCAGGTCACCGCCGACCACCCGAACGACATCATCATGGCCAACGGTCTGCTCAACGGCGCCAGCTACTTCAGCCCGACGGCACCGACCTCGCAGCTCTACGGCGGCGCGAACACCGCGATGGCGGAGTCGTGGTTGCGGGCGGCGACCAACGCGATCACCCGGTACGAGAGCCCTGCGCTCTGGCAGCAGGAGGTCAATCTGCTGAGCAACTCGGGTGGCAGCGGGGATGTCGCAGCCACCACCACCAAGGTCTGGGTCACCGCGACCGCCGCCCAGCTCACGGCCCTGCACCGCTTCGCGCTGGCGTCGTTCCTCCTCGGGACGACCGGCGCCGCGTATTTCTCCTTCACGGAGAGCCAGAGCCCGACCGAGTTCCAGACCGACGCCGGCAATCCCCTCGACCACACGCAGCTCGGCGCAGTCCTGGGTCCCTATCAGGCGCTCGGCAAAGCGTTCGGCCGGCAGTATGCGGACGCCGACGTGATCGTCAATCCGACCAAGAAGCCGGTCACCGTCTCGGTCCCGGCTCCCTGTCTCACCCTGGACGGGGTGCTGGCGACCACGTCACTCGTGATGCCCGCCGACAGCGGGCAGATCTGCTCGTACCTTCCGGTTCCGACGGTGTCGGCGGTGGCTCCGGCCGGCGGGCCAATTGCGGGTGGCACGGGCGTGACCATCAGCGGGAGTGGTTTCACCACCGCGACGGCGGTCGACTTCGGGGCTGGAAACCCGGCGTCCTTCAGCGTCATCTCGGACACCGAGATCGACGCGACCAGCCCGCCGGGCTCGGGCACGGTCGACGTCACCGTGACCGGGCCTGGTGGCACGTCGTCGACGAGTGTCGCTGACCAGTTCACGTATCAATAACGGGTTAGAAGAGCGCCTCGGCAACCCCGACCGCACCGTTCGGGGCAAAGCCCAGAACTGGGCGAGGTGCCACCGGCGCCGCCTCTTCTGCGCTGCAGCCCTGGGTATCCAGCCTTCAGGCCTGGCGTTAGATATCCCGATGATCAATCATTGGATAGCTCTGTTAGAATTCTTAGCTATCCACCGGAGGAGAATCATGACGGCCAGAGCCGAGTCCGCCCATGACCGCAAGACCACAATCGCGGTGGACCGTCGGGCTGCCCGGGAGGCGCAGGATGAACTCGGCACCAGCACGCTCGTCGACACGGTGAATGCAGCTCTCAGGGAGATTGCCGCCCGCGCCTCCCGTCGGCGGTTCGTTGAGCGGCTCTCTGAGCACAGGGATATCGAACTCGACGACCCGAGCGTGATGGGGTCTGCCTGGCGCTGATGGCGACGTACCTCGCTGACAAGAGCGCGCTGGTTCGTGTCGGCCTGGGAGGCGCCGAGTGGCTGACGGCGGAGATCATGGAGGGCAACGTTCGGCGCAGCTCCATGACCGACCTCGAGATCTTCTACAGCGCCACGAGCCACCACGCTCTCCTCGAGATCATCGAGGAACGCCGGACCGGGTTCCGGCTGGTCGACACCCATCAGAAGGACTGGGACCGGGCCGTCGAGGTCATGGTGCTGCTCGCCGAGAACGGCAAGCATCGCTCGGTGGGCATCCCTGATCTCCTCAGCGCCGCAGTTGCGGAGCGCCACGGACTCACGCTCGTCCACTACGACAGCGACTTTGATCATGTCGCCGAGGTCACGCAGCAGCCCACCCGCTGGTTGGCGCCGCGCGGCACGTGGTAACCAGGACCCGACTACGTGGGGTCGTCGGGGCTGGCCGGATGGGCTCTCACACGCACGGCCATAAGGAAATGCCTGATATATACGTGAAGCCGTATAAATCCGGCAAATTGCTATACTCTCCGCCATGGATCCAGTCCGCAACCCTTACAGCCCCGGCGCAGGGACCCGTCCGCCCGCTCTTGTCGGCCGGGATAAGCAACTCAATGACCTCGACGTGGCACTTCAGCGCCTTCTCCTCGGTCGGGATGGACGCGGTCAGTTGCTCTCGGGGCTCCGAGGTGTCGGGAAAACGGTCCTACTCAATGAGTTCGAGCGCATCGCCGATCGACGGGGGTTCTTTCATCACCACATCGAGGTTGAGGAGGACGGCCGCCTGCCCGGACGGATCGCCTCTGCACTACGGATGGTGCTGCTGCAAATGGATGCCCGGCGACGCATCGGCGCTCGAGCCCATGAGGCGCTCGGGGTCCTCAAGGCCTTCAGCGTCAAGTTGCCTGACGGGCCGGAATTCGGCATCGACATTGAGGCGATCAGTGGTCCGGCGGATACCGGTGACCTTGCGCAGGATCTGGCGGGCCTGTTCGTCGAGGTAGGCCACGTGGCTCGCGAGCACGGATGCGGAGTGCTGCTCACGATCGACGAACTCCACTACGTGCCGCGCAAGGTGCTGGCGGCTCTCGTGCTGGGCCTGCACCGGGCCAACCAGCTCGCGCTTCCTGTAATCATCGCCGGCGCTGGTCTGCCGTCACTCCCGACGCTCACGGGTGAGGCCAGGTCGTATGCCGAGCGAATGTTCACGTTCCCGGAGGTCGGGTCACTGTCTGATGCGGACGCGAGGCGCGCCTTGGAGGATCCGGCAGCCGAGGAAGGTGTGATGTGGGATCGCCGCGCACTTGACCGGGTGCTTGCCCTCAGCGAGGGATACCCGTACTTCATCCAGGAGTTCGGCAAGCAGTCGTGGGACGTCGCCGAAGGATCGACCGCGATCACCGCGTCGGACGCCGAGCGGGCGGTTCCGCTGGCGATGGCCGAACTCGACAGCGGCTTCTTCCAGGTACGCACCGGGCGCCTCACCGACAACGAGCGCACATACCTCAGGGCCATGGCGGAGTTGGGACCCGGGCCGATGCGCTCGGCCGACGTCGCGAAGCTCTTGGGCAAGAACACGACGGCAGTCGGGCCGGTACGTGACCGTCTGCTCAAGCGTGCGTTGTGTTACTCCCCGCGTTGGGGAGAACTCGGCTTCACCGTGCCGATGTTCGACCAATTCATGAAGCGCTGGATGCCGTGGTCTCCGCCTGTGCGGCGGTCGCGCTGACCACTACCACTAGCATGCCGATCATGCCCAGAGCCCTGCGCTGCCGCGACCTCCTGCTCACCGTTGCGGTCAATGCCGTCAGTGCCCCGCCCGCGACCTTCTTCTATGGCGGCCAGGCTGTCATCGAAGGCGTGCTCATGCGCGGGAGGGATCGCTATGCGGTCGCGGCGCGCCGTCCGGACGGCGAGATCGCCGTCTGCACCGATGTGCTGCGTTCTCGCGTCTACACCGCAAACGTGTGGCGACGCCCCTTCCTTCGGGGCGTCGCGGGCCTGTACGAGACGATCCATCTCGGCATGCGGGCGTTGCAGTGGTCAGCGCTGGTACAGCTGGGCCAGGACGCCGAGATCGGTGAGGGAGCGCTTCGCGGCGCGATGATCGCTTCGCTCGTCTTCGCACTCGCGCTGTTCATCGGGGCGCCGCTGCTGCTCGGCGGACTGCTGCACCACGGTGCGTCGCAGTCGATCAACGCGGTGCTCATCGAAGGCGTGATTCGCGCCGCGATCCTGGTGGCGTACCTGCTGCTGATCGGCCTGATCCCGAATGTGCGTCGTCTCTTTCAATATCACGGCGCCGAGCACATGGCCATCAACGCGCTCGAGTCCGGCGACGCGATCGACGTCATGCACGTGCGTGCGCGCAGCCGGCTGCACCCTCGGTGCGGCACGGGGTTCCTCGTGGTGGTGGCGTTTGTGAGCATCGTCGTCTTCGCGCCACTCGGTCTGCTGCCGACCGCGATCAGGCTCGTCTGCCAGATCGTGCTCGTGCCCGTCGTCGCAGCGGTGTCGTACGAGATCATCCGGGCGCTCGTCCGGATCCGCAACACGCTGCCGGGGAGGATCCTGCTCGCCCCGGTGCTCGGCACGCAGCTGCTCAGCACCCGCCGGCCGGGTGACCCGCAGATCGAGGTCGCCATCGCGGCACTCGACGCGGCTCGCGCCGGCGACACGGTCGTCTTCGAGGCCTCCGGGACGCGCTGAGATTTGACATGGCGGAGATGAGTCCCTTCGAACAGCGGCTTGCGGCGCTCGAGGCCCGGTACACCGAGCTGGGCGAGCTGCTGAGCGCACCCGACGCGTACCAGGACCTCGATCGTGTGCAGCAGCTCTCTCGCGAGCAGGCGAAGTTGCGCGAGGTGGTCGAGGCCGCGCGGCGCTGGCGCGACGCCCAGGAGGCGGCGCGCGAAGCGGCGGAGATGGCCCACGCGGAAACCGACCCGCAGATGGTCGCCATGGCGGAGGAGGAGCACCACGCTCAGCTCACCGCGGCTGAGGCCGAATACGAGCGGCTCCGCGCGCTCCTGCTGACCTCGGATCCCAACGACGAGCGTGATGTCGTCGTCGAGATCCGCGCGGGCACGGGCGGTGACGAGGCCGCGCTCTTCGCGGGTGATCTCTTCCGCATGTACCTGCGGTATGCGGAGCAGAAGCGCTGGCGCATCGAGGTGCTCGACCAGAACGAGACCGCCGGGCACGGCTTCAAGGAGATCGTGTTCGAGGTGCACGGACACGGCGCGTACTCGCGACTCAAGTTCGAGTCCGGTGTGCACCGTGTGCAGCGCGTGCCCGAGACCGAGGCGCAGGGCAGGATTCACACGTCCGCCGCGTCCGTGGTCGTGCTTCCGGAGGCGGACGATGTCGAGGTGGAGATCAACGACAATGACCTGAAGATCGACGTGTATCGCAGCACGGGTCCCGGTGGTCAGAGCGTCAACACCACCGACTCGGCGGTGCGCATCACGCATCTGCCGACGGGACTCGTGGTCACGTGCCAGGACGAGAAGTCGCAGATCAAGAATCGCGCCAAGGCGATGCGCGTGCTCCGGGCGCGCCTCTACGACCTGGCGCAGGCCGAGCGCGACGCGGAGCTCAAGGCGACGCGGCGCTCGATGGTGGGCAGCGGCGATCGCAGCGAGAAGATCCGCACCTACAACTTCCCGCAGTCGCGTATCACGGACCATCGCATCGACCTCACGCTGCACCAGCTCCAGCGCGTGCTCGACGGCGACCTCGACATGCTCATCGAGCCGCTGTCCAATGAGGACCAGGCCCGCCGGCTCCTCGAGGACGATACGGACGGCGGCCCGCAGGGGCACGACGGCTGAGGTGGCGGTCGCCCAGCCCACGCTCATCGACGTGCTGCGCCTCAGCACGACGTATCTCGGTGAGCACGGGAGCACCTCCGCCCGACTCGATTCGGAGCTGCTCTGCGCCCAGGCGCTCGGGTTGCGCCGCATCGACCTCTACCTGCAGTTCGACCGACCCCTCGATGCGGAGGAGCTGACCTCGATCCGCGAGCTGGTCCGGCGTCGCGGGAAGGGGGAGCCGGTGGCATACATCACCGGAACGCGCGAGTTCTACGGACGTCCTTTTGCGGTCACGCGCGACGTCCTGGTGCCGCGGCCCGACACCGAGACTCTCGTGCAGCGCGCCGTCGAATTCCTGCGCGCCCGGCCGGGTGCGGAGCTCCGCGTTGCCGATCTCGGCACCGGGAGCGGCTGCATCGCCATCACGCTCGCCGCCGAGGTGCGCGCCGCGGCGGTGACCGCAACCGACGTCAACGCGGCGGCGCTCGACGTGGCCCGAGCCAATGCGGCCGCGCTGGATGTGGATGTCTCATTCGTCGAGTGCTCGTGGGCGGACTCGCTCGACGGCGGGTACGACCTCGTGGTCAGCAACCCTCCCTACGTGACCACGGCGGAGTTCGACGCCGTTGACCGAGATGTGCGTGATTTCGAGCCGCGTGGAGCGCTGGTCGGCGGTGACGACGGGCTCGACGCATACCGAGCGCTGCTGGCGTCGATCCGGGAGCACGTCACCGCGGCGCGCGTGATGCTCGAGGTGGACCCTCGCCACGCCGAAGCGGTCGCCGCTCTGGTGGGCGAGGCATTTCCCGGCGCGACGGCGACACCGGTGCCCGACCTCACCGGGCGGACGCGTGTGCTCGACATCGAGATGCCATGAGCATCGAGGCGGCGGTGCGCGCGATCAAGCGTGGTGGTGTCATCGCGATCCCGACCGACACCGTTTACGGGCTGGCGTGTGACCCGGCCAACACCGCCGCGGTGAGCCGGGTCTATGCCATCAAGCGCCGTCCCGACAGGCTGGAGCTCACGCTGCTGGCGGCGTCGCTCGCCGAAATCGAGGACGACGTCGACCTCACTCCCGAGGCGCGCATTCTGGCGGTCGAGTTCTGGCCCGGCCCCCTCTCGATCGTGAGCAGGATGCGCAGCCGGCGGTGGGCCATTCCGCGGGACGGAACGACGCTGATGGTCCGCATCCCCGACCACCCGATCGCGCTCAAGCTGCTCCGGCGCACCGGGCCGCTCGCCACCACGAGCGCCAACCGTCACGGCGATCCGGCCGCCCGCACGGCGGAGGAGGTGGCCGCGGCGCTCGGCGCTGAGATCGATACCGTCCTCGACGGTGGTCCCTCCGCTGGACTTGCCTCGACTATCATCGACTGCACGACGACGACCCCTCGCGTACTGCGCGACGGCCCGATCAGCGCCACCGCGTTGTTCTCGCTTCTCGGGGGCTCTCCAGCAACCACCACGGAGGGGCAGCGATCGCAGTGACCGGCACACATGTCGACGTCCGACCAACCGTCCCCGCGGGCGCGGATTTCACCGACAAACCCGCTCTACGCGCCACCGATCCGGAGATCGCGGCCCTCCTCGACGAGGAACTCGTACGTCAGGAGGAGACGCTCGAGCTGATCCCGTCGGAGAACCTCGCCTCGGTGGCCGTGCTCGAGGCACTGGGCTCATGGCTGAACAACAAGTACGCCGAAGGCGTTCCCGGCAAGCGGTACTACGGCGGCTGCGAGGTCGTCGACAAGGTGGAGAACCTTGCGCGTGACCGCGCCAAGGCGCTCTTCGGCGCCGACCACGCCAACGTCCAGCCGCATTCCGGCACCCAGGCGAACATGGCCGTCTACGCGAGCGTCCTGAGCCCCGGGGACAAGGTGCTCGGAATGGCGCTCGACCAGGGCGGCCACCTCAGTCACGGGTCCCCGGTCAGCTTCAGCGGGAAGATCTATCACTTCGAGCCGTACTTCGTCGACGAGGAGACCGGTGTCCTCGACATGGAGTCGGTCCGCAGGCGTGCCCTCGAGATTCGCCCCAAGATGATCGTGGCCGGGTACAGCTCGTATCCGCGGATCCTGGATTTCGCGGCCTTCGCCGAGATCGCCCGTGAGGTCGAGGCCCTGCTCATGGTGGACATGGCGCACTTCGCGGGCCTGGTGGCCGGCGGCGCCCACCCGAGCCCGGTGCCCCACGCGGACTTCGTGACCTTCACGACCCACAAGACGATGCGCGGCCCGTGGGGCGGCGTCGTGCTGTGCCGCTCCGAGCATGCCGACCAGATCGACAAGGCAGCCTGCCCGAACATCCAGGGCGGCCCGCAGATGCATGCCATCGCCGCCAAGGCGGTGATGTTCAAGCAGTGCGCGCAGCCGGCCTTCCGTGACTACGCCGAGGCGGTCGTGGCCAACGCCAAGGCGATGGCCGCGGGGCTCATGCGGCGCGGACTGCTGCTCACCACCGGCGGCACCGACAACCATCTGATGGTCATCGACCTGCGGCCGACCGGCCTCCGGGGCCGGGCCGTCCAGGCGGCCTTCGACGAGGTCGGGGTCACCGTCAACGCCAACGCGTTCCCGGGTCATGGCGGCACCCCGTACAACCCCAACGGGATCCGGCTCGGATCTCCCTCGGTGACCTCGCGGGGCATGGGCGCGGCCGAGATGGACGAGATCGCCGCGCTCGTCGCCCGGATGCTCGGCGGATTCGATGATCCCGAAGTCCGGGCCGAGGTTCGCGAGGCGAGCCGTGCCCTGTGCCTGCGGTTCCCGCTGCCCTATCGGGGCGTGTCCACCGCGTGATCGCCGCCACGTCGTCGCCCTGGCTGAGCGCCCTGCCACCGTTCCTCGTCGCGAGCGCGGTGTGCATCGCGGCGGTGCCGGGCTCGATGTGGCTTGCCCGTCGCACCGGGGCTGTGGCCGAGCCCGACCAGGACCGCCACCTCCACCCGCTGCCGACCCCGCGTCTGGGCGGCATCGCCATGTTCGCCGGGTTCGCGGTGGCGATCGCCATCTTCGGCTCGGGCATCACCTTCCGGTGGCAGGTGCTCGCCGTGACCGGGGCGATCACCATCGCCATGGCGGTGGACGACGTCCTCGACCTCAACTGGTTGAGCAAGCTGGCGATCGAGGTCGGCGTCGGGGTGCTCACCGTGGTGCTCGGCATCGCCATCACGACCATCGCGATCCCGGGCGGGCATTCGGCCTCCGTCTGGGATCTCATGTGGCTGGCCGCCCCGGTGACCATCGTCTGGCTGGTGGGCATGCAGGTGTCGGTGAACCTCCTGGACGGCGCCGACGGCGTGGCCGCCGGGGTCATCGCGATCGTGGCCGGGGTCTGCCTGCTCGCCGCCATCAACCGGATCCAGACGGTGGGCGACGTGCAGAGCGGAGTGGTGATCCTCAGCGGCGCCGTCATGGGCTGCTGCCTCGGCTTCCTGGTGTTCAACCTCCCGCCGGCCAGGGTGTTCATGGGCGATTCCGGCTCGCACTTCCTCGGCGTGGCGCTGGGGGTGATCACCATCCTCGGCGTTGCCAAGATCGTGGTCGGGCTCTCCATCCTGGTACCCCTGATCGCCCTCGGCCTCCCCATCGGCGACACCGCCTTCGCGATCATCCGCCGGACGCTGTCCGGCCGGAACCCGGCCGCTCCCGACGCGGGACACCTCCATCACCGCCTGCGCGCGGTCGGGATGACGCCCATGGAGACGGCGCTAACCTTCTACCTCGTCACCGGGATCCTCGGCTGCCTCGCGCTCACGATCTACGGCCACCGCCGGATCATCGACGTCGCAGCGGGCCTGCTCGTCGTGGCCCTGGTGGTCCTCGTCTGGCGCAATCGCCGCCGGGTTCCGCGCCTCCCTTTCGCGCCGGTTGAGGACAGCGAGGTCCAGGTCGACGGACGCCGGGCGCACCCGTCGCACGTCCACCACCGGGGCGAGTCCGACTGAGCACCGCCCCCGGGGCACGCAAGCCCACCGGCGGGGAGCTCGCCGGCATGGGGATCTCGATCGCCGTCGCGCTGATCGTGCCGCTCCTGATCGGTGTCGCCGTCGATCACTTCCTCAACAGCAGCCCGATCGGGGTGCTGATCGGACTGCTGGTGGGCATCGCCGCCTCCTGTTACACGGCGTTCGCCCAGTTCCGCCGCTACGCCTGACGCTCGCTGGGTCGTGTCGCCGCGTCCAGTTGATATCGTTGCCTTGGTTTGACAGTCCAAGAAAGGCAGTGGTGGAAGCGGTGATCTCGGAAGGTACCTCTCCACGCCCGGTGCCGTCCGCACACGCGCTGCGCCTGGTCCGTAACGCGGCGCTCGTCTGCGCCGGCGCGGCCGTTGTGGCAGCCGTGGTCGGGATCGTGCTCGGGCATGCAGGGCCTGGCGGCGCACTGGCCACCGGGCTCGCGATCGGCTCGATCAACGGTGCGCTCGCCGCGAAGTTGATCGCCCTGCCGATTCCCTTCCTGGCGACCAGCCTGCTGCGAATCATCACGCTGAGCATGATCGGGATCGCGATCGGACTTGCCTTCGGTCTGGAGAACGTCTGGCTGGTCATCCTCGGGCTCGGCGTCTCCCAGGTCGTTCTCGCCGCCGCCGCGCTCCGTGAGTCACTGCGAGTCCAGTGATCGTCGCAGCCGACGTCCCCCCCGGCACGCACCCCACGATCCAGGTGTGCGGTAACGCGTTTGTCTGCACCTTCAACTACGACACCCTGATCTCGAGTGCCATCGCGATCGTGCTCACCCTCGGTATCGGACTCGGGGTGGCCTATCGCCTCGGCCACGGCAAGCCGGGACGGCTGCAGATGGTGCTGGAACTCCTGCTCGGCTATATCCGCAACCTCACCAGGGAGATGGTCTCGGACGACGCCGGCTTCATCACGCCGATCGCCGCCACGATCTTCATCTTCGTCCTGCTCGCAAACTGGCTCGACTTCCTGCCGCTCACCAAACCGGTCGAACCGGCGGCGGCGGATATCAACCTCACCCTCGCGATGGCAATCGCGGTGATCGTGATCGTGCAGTGGTACAGCATTCACGTGCTCGGGTTCCGTGGCTATCTGCGGCGTTTCACGAAACCCTTCGAACTGCCGCTCATCGGGCGCATCTTCTTCACGCCACTGAACATCATCGAAGAGATCGCCAAGCCGCTCAGCCTCGCACTTCGACTTTTCGGCAACATCTTCGGCGGCCTCGTGATGGTGTATCTGCTGACGCTCGGATTCACCGCGTTCGCCGGGTCGTCGGTGATTCAGACCGCGCTCTCGCCGATCTGGGTCATCCTGCTGGTCGCATGGAAGCTGTTCGACGTCTTCCTGATCGGCACCATTCAGGCATTCATCTTCATGCTTCTGACCATCATCTATTTCGGTATGGCCCGTGAAGGCCTCGAAGAGCACCACGGGGCGGCAACACACAGCAACGAGTTGAGGAGAGAGACCACATGAACCACGCATTGATCCTGATGGGAGCACTGATCGCCGCCGGCCTGGCGCTGGGCGGTGGCGCGATCGGTGCGGCCATCGGTGACGGCCTCGCCGGTAACGCGACCATCGCCGGCACCGCGCGCCAGCCCGAGGCCCAGGGGCGCCTTCAGGTCACGATGTTCCTGATCATCGGCCTCGTCGAGGGCATGTACTTCATCAACCTCGCCCTCGGCTTCTTCTTCATCTACGTCATCGCCAAATAGACGAGGTCGTGACACCGGTGCTCGCCGACGCTGGACTGCTGACGCCGAACGGGACGTTCTTCGCGGAACTCATCGCGTTCATCCTCATGATTCTTATCCTGGGGAGATACGCGTATCCGCGCATCATCAAGGCGGCCACCGAGCGCGAGGACAGGATCGAAGCCGGGCTGCGCGCCGCGCAGGAGTCGGAGGAACGCCTGTCCAAGGTTCAGGCCCAGGTCGAGCAGACCCTCGAAGAGGCTCGTGCCCAGGCGCGCGACATCATCAACCGCTCGCACGGTGAGGCGACCGGAGAGGCCGCCGAGGTGCTCGCCAAGGCCAGGACGGATGCCGAGGCGCTCATCGAGCGCGCCCGCTCCGAGATCGGCGGCGAACGCGACCGCGCCATCCAGGACCTTCGCGCCGAGGTGAGCAGTCTCGTCGTCGCCGCAACCCAGCGCCTGCTCGGAGAGACGATCGACGCCAAGGCGCATCAGCGGCTCATCGACGAGGCGTTGACGAAGGTCGGAGAGACACCGGCTTCGAAGGCGCAGCAGAACTGACGTGGTTCGCGCCAGCATCCTTGCCCGCCGCTACGCCGAGGCGTACTTCTCGCTTGCCCAGGAGGCGAGCGATGTCGCCGGGTGGCGCGAGCAGCTCGCGGCGGTGGCCGAGGCGCTCGGTGATCCGGCGGTGAGCGATGCGCTCGCGAATCCGAAGACGAGCCTGGCTGAGCGTGTGCGCCAGGGGATGCAACTGCTCGACGGCGCGTCGTCCGAGGCGCGCAACCTTGCGCGGTTGCTCATCGAGCGCCGGCGTGTCGGGATCGTCGGCGAGATCCTCGCCCACTACGACGCCTTGACCGACAGGGCCTCGGGCGTCGTCCGCGTCGAGGTCACCACCGCGGTGCCCGCCGACGCCGCGCTCGAGCAGCGTATTCGCGACTCGCTGAGCAGGCAGCTCGGCAGCGACGTGCAGACCACCGTGCGCAGCGATCCATCCATCGTCGGCGGGCTCGTGATCCGCATCGGCGACCGGGTCATCGACGACAGCCTGCGCACCCACCTTCAACAGCTCCAGGCAGCCCTTGCCTGACCGAGAGAGAGGAACGACGAACTGATGGCCATTCGCAGCGACGAGATCGGAGAGATCCTCAAACAACGCATCGCAAGCTTCGAGGCGCCGGTGGTGGACGCCAACGAGGGCGTGATCACGTCGGTGAGTGACGGCATCGCCCGCATCTACGGCCTCGAGCGCGCCATGGCCGGCGAGTTGCTGGAGATGCCCGGTCCCGGAGGCAAGGGAACCGTGCTCGCGCTCGCGCTCGACCTCCGCGAGGACGGCGTCGGCGCGGTCATCCTGGGTCCGTACGAGCACCTCCAGGAAGGCGATGCGGTGCGCACGACCGGTCGCATCGCCGAGGTGCCGGTCGGTGACGAGCTCGTCGGCCGTGTGGTCAACGCGCTCGGCGAGCAGCTCGACGACCGCGGTCCCATCGAGACGGCGCAGACCCTTCCCACCGAGCGCGTCGCGCCGGGTGTCATCCAGCGCCAGAACGTCGACACACCCATGCAGACCGGTCTCAAGGCGATCGACTCGATGATCCCGATCGGTCGTGGTCAGCGCGAGCTGATCATCGGCGACCGCCAGACCGGCAAGACCGCAATCGCGATCGACGCCATCATCAACCAGAAGGGCACCGGCGTCATCTGCATCTACGTCGCGGTCGGGCAGAACGCCCAGAAGGTGGCCCAGATCAAGGCGACGCTCGAGGCGCACGGCGCCATGGAGCACACCATCATCGTGGCCGCGACCGCGTCCGACCCGGCGCCGCTGCAGTTCCTCGCCCCCTACGCCGGCTGCGCGATGGGTGAGTACTTCATGCAGAAGGGCGGCCACGCGCTGATCATCTACGACGATCTCAGCAAGCACGCGGACGCATACCGTGAGCTCTCGCTGCTGCTGCGGCGTCCACCGTCTCGCGAGGCATACCCCGGTGACGTCTTCTACCTGCACTCCCGGTTGCTCGAGCGCGCCGCGCGCATGAGCGACGCGGAGGGTGGCGGGACGCTCACCGCGCTGCCGATCATCGAGACCAAGGCGAACGACGTCTCGGCGTTCATCCCGACCAACGTCATCTCCATCACCGACGGCCAGATCTACCTCGAGACCGACCTGTTCAACGCCGGCATCCGGCCGGCGATCAACGTCGGCCTCTCCGTCTCCCGCGTCGGTGGTGACGCGCAGACCAAGGCGATGAAGCAGGTCGCGGGGCAGTTGCGCCTCGACCTCGCCCAGTATCGCGAGCTGGCTGCGTTCGCCCAGTTTGCGGCCGACCTCGACAAGGGGACGCGCGACCGCCTCGACCGCGGCCAGCGCATGACCGAGCTGCTCAAGCAGCCGCAGTACGAGCCGATGCCCTTCGCCAAGCAGGTCATCAGCATCTTCGCCGGCGCGCGCGGGTTTCTCGATGACGTTCCGCTCGACCGCGTCCGTGATTTTGAGAAGAGCCTGCTGCGCTTCATGGACCAGACCCATCCCGAGGTCGAGGAGGACATCACCAAGAACGGGCGCATCTCCGATGACATGGAGAAGACGCTGCGCGCCGCGGTCGAAGAGTTCAAGAAGACCTTCGCGGGATGATGACGCGCAGGTTCATCGGCGCCCCGCTGCGCCCCGGCAGAGGCTGACGCTCCATGCCCAGCCTGCGCGACCTGCGCCGCCGGATCAAAGGCGTGCAGAACATGCGCAAGATCACCAAGGCGATGGAGCTCGTCGCCGCGGCGCGCATGCGCCGCGCCCAGGAGCGCGTGCTCGCCGCACGCCCGTACAGCGACGAGATCGCCAGCATCATGACCGAGCTGATGCGGCGGTCACCGCAGTACCAGCACCCGTATCTCCAGGTGCAGCCCGTTGAGAAACGGCTGATCATTCTCGTGACCGGCGATCGCGGTCTCTGCGGTGCGCTCAACAGCAACAACACACGGCTTGCGGTGCGTGAGGCCGCGCAGTCGGGAGTGCCGGTGTCATTCGTGACCATCGGCCGGCGCGGCCGCGACGTGATCCGCAGGCTGCATCGGGATCTGATCGCGGATCAGAGCATGCTCGGCGATCGCCCGACCATGGGAGACGTGCTCCCGGCGGCGCGGGTTGCCATGGAGCAGTTCGAGGCCGGCGAGGTGCAGCAGATCGACATCGTCTACGCGAAGTTCATCAGCGTGGGCCGGCAGCAGGCGACCATGCAGCGGGTGATTCCCGTCGAGGCGCCTGAGGATGCCAAGGCGGTGAGCGCCGACTTCGAGTACGAGCCCGACCCCAAGGACGTGCTCGACGCCCTGCTGCCGCGCTACGTCGAGGCGCAGGTCTACCGAGCCGTGCTCGAGAACGGCGCCTCCGAGCAGGCCGCGCGCATGCTCGCGATGCGCAACGCGTCCGACAACGCAAGCGAGTTCATCGACGATCTGACCCTCACCGCCAACAAGGTGCGGCAGGCGTCGATCACCACAGAGTTGATGGAGATCGTCTCCGGCGCAGCGGCGCTCGAAGGCTGAGGAGAGAGAGATGGCAGTTGTGGAGTTGAAGTCCGGAACCGGCGCGGTGGTGCAGGTGATCGGTCCGGTCGTCGACGTGGAGTTCAGCGGCGAGCGCCTGCCTGAGATTCTCCACGCACTCGAGATCGACCGCGAGGGCGGGACACGCCTCGTCCTCGAGGTGCAGCAGAGCCTTGGCAACAGCACGGTCCGGTGCATCGCCATGGACACGACCGAGGGCGTGCGTCGCGGCGACGCGGTGCGCGCGACCGGCGCGGCGATTCAGGTTCCGGTCGGAGAGGAGACCCTCGGCCGGATGTTCAACGTGATCGGCGAGACCATCGACGGCAAGGGTCCCTTCACCGGAACGGGCCGGATGCCGATGCACCGCACCGCGCCGACCATCTCCGAGCAGTCGACGGAAACGCAGATCCTCGAGACCGGGATCAAGGTCATCGACCTGATCTGCACGTTCTCGAAGGGTTCGAAGATCGGGCTCTTCGGAGGAGCCGGCGTCGGCAAGACGGTCATCGTCATGGAGATGATCCGCAACATCGCCCGTGAGCACGCCGGGTACTCGGTGTTCGCGGGAGTCGGCGAGCGCACCCGCGAGGGCACCGCGCTCTACGGCGAGATGGAGGAGTCCAAGGTCCTCGATCAGACCGCCCTGGTCTACGGCCAGATGAACGAATCGCCGGGTGCGCGCGCCCGCGTGGCGCTCACGGGACTCACGATCGCCGAGTGGTTCCGCGACGAGAAGGGTGCGGACACGCTGCTCTTCATCGACAACATCTTCCGGTACACGCTTGCCGGTGCCGAGGTGTCAGCGCTCCTCGGCCGGATGCCCTCGGCGGTGGGATACCAGCCCACGCTGGCCACGGAGATGGGCGATCTGCAGGAGCGCATCACCTCGACGAACAAGGGGTCGATCACCTCGGTGCAGGCGATCTACGTGCCTGCCGACGACTTCACGGACCCCGCGGTCGCGACCACCTTCGGACACCTGGGGGCGACCGTCACACTGAGCCGGTCCATCTCGGAGGCGGGCATCTACCCCGCGGTCGACCCGCTGGAGTCGTTCAGCCGCGTCCTCGACCCGAACATCGTCGGCGAGGAGCACTACCGCGTTGCGCAGGGCGTGAAGCGCGTGCTCCAGGAATACAAGGAGCTGCAGGACATCATCGCGATCCTCGGTCAGGAAGAGCTCACCGAGGATCAGAAGCAGACCGTCGGCCGTGCCCGCCGCGTGCGCAACTTCCTGTCGCAGCCGTTCTTCGTCGCCGAGGTGTTCACCGGGCGCGAGGGCAAGTACGTGCCCCTGGCGGAGACGATCCGCGGTTTCGCGGAGATCCTCGACGGCAAGCACGACGACCTCCCCGAGGACGCGTTCTACATGTGCGGGACGATCGACGAGGCCGTTCAGCGCGCCGCCGCTTCCCGCGGCGATGCGGCTCCTGCGGCGCAGGCTGCGGCTCCTGCCGCGGCTGCGGCGGCAGATGCGCCGGGCGCCGACGGGGCGCCAGCCGAAACCGCACCCGCCGCCTCCGTCGCCGAGGCCGAAAAGGAATAGGCGATATGACCAAGCTTCAGGTCGAGCTGGTCACCGCTGAGGGTCGCGTGCTCAGCGAGGAGGCCGACTTCGTGCTCGCCCCCGGCATCGAGGGCGACCTCGGGGTGCTCCCGCACCACATCCCGCTGCTGACGCCGCTGCGAACCGGCGAGGTGCTCGTTCGCAACGGGGAGGCGGAACACAGCCTCTTCGTGGCCGGCGGCTTCCTCGAGGTGCTCCCGGACAAGGTCACCATCCTCGCGGATGCCGCCGAGCGTGCCGAGGATATCGACGAGGGGCGCGCCGAGGAGTCGCGGAAGAAGGCCCAGGATCTGCTCGCCCAGGACGTGGGCAACTACGAGGCGGCGGCCGCTCTCGAGCGCGCCACGCTCCGGCTGCGCGTTGCCGAGGTTCGGCGCCGCCGTCACGGCGGGCACACGCCCACGCAGTGACCTCGCCTCCGGGGCTCGATCTCGACGCTCTCGGCCGGTACCTGTCACCCCGCGTCGGGGGGCTCGCGGGGACGCTTCGCGCCGAGGTCATTGCCGGGGGCCGCTCCAATCTCACCTACATCGTCGACGACGGTGAACGGCGGTTCGTGGTGCGCCGGCCGCCGCTCGCGCACGTGCTCCCCACCGCGCACGACATGGCGCGCGAGTACCGGGTGCTGTCGGCTCTGCAGAACACCGGCATCCCCGTCCCACGCGTGATCGACCTCTGCGAGGACGCGGAGGTGATCGGCGCGCGCTTCTATGTCATGGAATGGGTCGACGGTCACGTCGTCCGCGACGTGCTGCCGGCCGAGTTCCCCGACACGCGCGAGTCGCGGCAGTCGATGTCGGCTGCGCTCATCGACACCCTGCTCCACCTCCACGCCGTCGACCCGGCTGCGGTCGGGCTCGCCGATTTCGGTCACCCCGACGGTTTCCTCGCGCGTCAGGTGCGTCGCTGGTGGCAGCAGTGGGAGGCGTCGAAGACCCGCGACCTGCCGAGCATCGAGGAGCTGCGCAGGCTGCTCGACGAGACCGTTCCCGCACCGTCCGCGGCGGGCATCGTGCACGGCGACTACCGCCTCGACAACGTGATGTACGCCCCCGCCGATCCGTCGCGCATCGTTGCCGTGATCGACTGGGAGATGTGCACGATCGGCGACCCGCTCTGCGACGTGGGGCTGCTCTGCGTCTACTGGGCCGACGACGAGTCCGAGGCTGCCGCACGCACCCTGCACGGTCGTGCCATCACCGTCGAGGACGGCTTCTACAAGCGGGCCGACCTGCTCCGCGACTACGCTGCGGGAACGCAGCGCGACCTGGCCTCGCTCGACTGGTACATCGCGCTCGGCGCATACAAGCTCGCGATCATCGCCGAGGGCATCACCGCCCGATTCCTGATGGGGATGACCGTCGGCGAGGGGTTCGAAACGATGGGGGAGATGGTGCCGGCCATCGTCGAGAGCGGCATCGAAGCACTGGCCCGCCTGGGTTCCACCGAAGGAGGCTGACATGGATTTCTCCGAGACACAGCGGGTGCGTGAGCTCAGCGAGAAGGTCTGGCGCTTCATGGACGAGCGAATCCGGCCGGCGGAGGAGGAGTACTGGGCGGGGTTCTCGGCCGAGACCATCCCGCAGCGGATCTCGCCGGTCATGGAGGAGTTGAAGACCGAGGCACGCCGGCGCGGACTCTGGAATCTCTTCCTGCCCGACAAGCGGTTCGGTCCCGGCCTCACCAATCTCGAGTACGGGGCACTCGCGGAGATCATGGGCTGGAGCCCCATCGCCTCGGAGGCGATGAACTGCTCGGCGCCCGACACGGGGAACATGGAGGTGCTCGCGCAGTTCGGCACGCCCGAGCAGCAGAAGACATGGCTCGAACCGCTCCTCGCGGGAGAGATCCGGTCGTGCATCGGGATGACCGAGCCCGGGGTGGCGAGCTCGGACCCGACGCAGCTGGCGACCCGCATCGACGTCGACGGCGATGATTATGTCATCAATGGCCGTAAGTGGTTCACCAGCGGCGCTGCCCATCCCAATGCGAAGGTCATCCTGCTCATCGGCATGACCCACCCCGACGCGGAGCGCCATGCGCGCCACACCATGGTGCTGGTCCCGTTCGGCACACCCGGAGTCACGATCGTCCGGCAGCTCAAGGTCTACGGGTTCGACGACCCGGGCAGCCATTGCGAGGTCCTGCTCGAGAACGTTCGCGTTCCGCAGACGAACCGCATCGGCGACGAGGGCACCGCGTTCATGATCGCCCAGGCGCGGCTCGGCCCCGGACGCCTGCACCACTGCATGCGCCTGATCGGAGCCGCCGAGCATGCGCTCTCCCTCATGTGCGAGCGGGCCAAGTCACGCACGGCGTTCGGCAAACGCCTCGCCGAGCAGGGTGTCGTCCGTGAGCAGATCGCCAGGTCGCGCATCGAGATCGAGCAGGCGAGGTTGTTGTGCCAGAAGGCGGCGTGGCTCCTCGATACGCAGGGCAGCCTCGGCGCGCGCTTCGAGATCTCCGCCATCAAGGTGGTCGCCCCCAGCGTGGCCCAGGCGGTCATCGACCGTTCCATCCAGGTCCACGGCGGCGCCGGCGTCTCCCAGGACTTCCCGCTGACGCAGATGTTCGCCTACGCGCGTTCGGCCCGCTTCATGGACGGACCGGACGAGGTGCACCTCTCGATCATCGGCCGCGAGGAGATGAAGCGCGAGGAGGGGCGCGCGTAGCTCCCTCGGTGTCCGGGTACACCGCCATGGTCTTCCACAACGCTGCAGCCCGAAATGCCTTTCCGTGTCCGTAAAAGGAGGGGCGCGCGCGTTGGGAATAGTGTGATCGCATCAGCCGGTCTGGCCGCGTCGGGTGATGACGCGTCCGAGCGGGCTTTCGAGGCCGTCGTCACGGCAGATGTCAGGCGCCTCTACTCCCTGGCGCTCTCCATCCTGGATGACGCCGGCGAAGCTGAGGACGCCGTCCAGGAGACGCTGCTCAAGGCGTGGCAGGCCTGGGACTCTCTTGCGCAGATGGATCATCAGGTCGCCTGGCTGACGCGGGTGTGCGTCAACCACTGCATCAGCCGGCGGCGGATGCTTCGATCGCGCGGCTGGCCACTGCCCGGACTGATCGATCGCGCCGGACCGCCGGCAGGCGCAGGACATGACGCGGAGCGCGTCGACATGGATCGCGCGTACAGCCGGCTCTCCACCAAGCAGCGCGCGGCGATCACGCTCAACTACCGGCACGGGTATTCGGTGGACGAGTGCGCCGTATTCATGGGATGCCGCCCGGGAACGGTGCGGACGCATCTCGAACGTGGCCTCGCCACCCTTCGCAAGGAGCTGAAAGATGATTGACATCGGTCCTCGACTGGACAGCAGGCTCCGGGCCAAATTCGATCGCATTGACGCGGAAGCCCCGCCGCAACGCCTCCTGGCCTTCCGGCCGACGGCCACCCGGCGTCGCCACAGGTCGCTGAATGTGATCGTCAGCGTGTGCGCGATCGCCGTGGTCGCTGCGGGAATTGCCGCCTTCGCAGTGGAACTCGGCGGTCACGCACATCCGAAGCCCGCACCGTCGTCTGCGCAGGGAGGTCCGCTCCCGAAGCTACCCGTCTACAGCCCGGCCCCCCCATCCCCGACGGTCATCACTCAGGTACCGATGCCCGTCTACGGCACGGGCTTCCCGGCCTCATGGCACATCGTGATCCCGGTCACCAAGCACACAGGATCGGCGGTGCTTCCCACCTTCGTTCCCGAGGGGTGGGAGTACATCCAGTACGCCTGCACTGGGATCGGACACCTCCAGATCGTGTCGACCGATGGCACGGTCAGCGAGAGCCTCAGGTCGTGCTCCAGCCGTGCCCGCCCGGTGAACGCGCAAATCTCCGGAGGTTACGGCCCGTTGTCCGAAGGCAGACCCGTGACCTTGAACGTGGTGACCAGCAGCTCCGTGCAGTGGGAGATCATCGTGGCAGAGACCGCGACGCCCTTGATTCTGCCAACGCTGCCGCCCTTGCCCGCGAACGCGCAGGTGCTGGTTCCTTTGACTTATGGAAGGGGAATCGCCTCGCTGCCGAGCTTCACTCCCCACGGGTCGAACCAGATGCAGTGGTGGTGTTCAGGTCCTGGAGGGATACAGGTATTCGTCTCGAACGGAAACGAAAGCACGGGCGCGTCGACATGCGCTGGCGGCCCGAGTGGGGGCGGCGGGACGGACCTCACTACAGGGCGCCGCGAAACGCTCGTGGTCGATGTCACTCCTCACTGCACCTGGGAGATCCGCGTCTACTGGCAGCCGGGCGATTCGAGCGGGTAGCGAGGCATGGAAGGTCGAGCGCGGCAAGTGCTTCTTCAACGCAGGGGTGACGTGACCGAGCGCACGGGGCACGCAGCCACGCGGCTTCTGCTCGTGCATTGGCACCCCGTCGTACGCAGGGGGCTGGCGGCGTGGCTCGCTCACCTCCCGGACATGGAGCTGGTCGGGACGGCGTCCACCTGCGAGCAGGCTCTGGACACGGCGGCCGCATTGCATGTCGAGCTGGTGCTGATGGGCTATTCCACGCCTGACATGGGCGGAATCGAGGCAACCCGCCGCCTGATCGAGGCTCACCCCGCCACGCGTGTGGTGCTCATCGGCGCCTTCGACGGCGAAGCACGCAGGACAGAGAGCCTGCAGAGTGGAGCCGTGGCGTTCGCCTACCTGGGATTGCCACAGTCGGACATGGCGACCCTGTTGCGCCGCGCCGTGAGGGGTGGTGACCCTGAGACCGCCCACTGACCTTCGCAACGTTCGCAGCTGCCGCCCCTCAGGCTGCCGAACGCATCGCACCGCGGACGCACACAGCCCGGCAAACATCCATCGAACGATTGATTCCGTGGACTCCGAACGCGGCGTTCTCAGTAGCCGGTGGCCCCGTCGATCCGCTCGCGGATGAGATCCGCGTGGCCGTTGTGCCGCGAGTACTCCTCGATCATGTGGTTGAGGATCCAGCGCATGGAGACCTCGCGGCCGCTCCGCTGGCGCCCGGTTGCGTCGAGCGAGCGGCGGGAGATGATCTCGTCGGCGCGTCCGCATTCCTCGTGCCAGCCGGCGAAGGCCTCGTCGGCGTCGGCGGTGTCGACATTGTCGAAGTCGCCGTCGGGGTCCGTGTCCGTCGAGTAGCGATCGCCGACATCCTCGCCGGCGAGGGTTCGACGGAACCACCCACGTTCCACATCGGCCATGTGGCGCACCAGCCCGAGGAGCGACAGCGTCGAAGGCTCCGCCGACCGCGTGCGAAGCTGGTCCGGCGTCAGGTCCGCGCACTTGCGCGCCAGCGTTTCGCGCTGCCACTCGAGAAAGCCGAGGAGTGTCGACCGCTCGTCGTCGTTGCGGGGAATCTCGTCGTAGTCCATGGACTCGCTACGCGATGGTCACCCGGTCGTTCAGGTAGACATCCTGGATCGCGTTGAGCAGGTCCACGCCGTCGCGCATCGGCCGCTGGAACGCCTTGCGGCCGCTGATCAACCCCGTGCCGCCTGCGCGCTTGTTGATGACCGCGGTCCGGACCGCCGCCGCCAGGTCTCCGGCGCCGATCGACTCCCCACCGGAGTTGATGAGGCCCACACGTCCCGCGTAGCAGTTGAGGACCTGGTAGCGGCACAGGTCGATGGGATGATCCGACGTGAGCTTCGTGTAGACGCCCTCGGCCGTCTTGCCGAAGTTGAGCGCCGTGTACCCGCCGTTGGTGGTCGGCAGCTTCTGCTTGATGATGTCGGCCTCGATGGTCACGCCGAGATGATTGGCCTGGCCGGTCAGGTCCGCCGCGACCGAGTAGTCGACGCCGTCCTTCTTGAAGCCGGAGTTGCGGAGGTAGCACCACAGGATCGTCGCCATCCCGAGCTCGTGCGCCTGGGCGAAGGCCCCCGCGACCTCCTGGAGCTGGCGATCCGCCTCGTCGGAGCCGAAGTAGATCGTGGCGCCCACGGCGATGGCGCCGAGGTTCCACGCCTCCTTGACCGTGCCGAACATGATCTGGTCGAACTTGTTCGGGTAGGTGAGCAGCTCGTTGTGGTTGATCTTGACGATGAACGGGATGCGATGCGCCCAGTGCCTCGAGACGGCCGCGAGCACCCCGAACGTGGAGGCCACCCCGTTGCAGCCGCCCTCGACGGCGAGCTCCACGATCTTGCCGGGGTCGAAATACTCCGGGTTGGGAGCGAACGAGGCGCCGGCGGAATGCTCGATGCCCTGGTCGACCGGGAGGATGGACACGTAACCGGTCCCGCCCAGGCGCCCGTGACCGTAGAGCGCCGACAGATTGCGCAGGACGCGGTTGGAGCGGTCGGTCCCCGCCCAGACGCGGTCGACGAAGTCAGGCCCCGGCAGATGCAGCGCGGCCTGCGGGACGGTCTCGCAGCGATGCTCCAGCAGGGAGGCGGCGTCATCGCCGAGAAGTTGTTCGACGCTTTCGGTGGACGGAAGAGTTGCGGTTGCCATGGCTGTCTCCGATGTGTGTCGGCGGTCCGTCTGGACGCCACTCCCTAATCTACCCGGTCCGCGGGCGCCGTCGAGTACGGTAAGCGCAGATGGAACTCCTGCGCATCGTCGGGGGGCGTCGGCTCCAAGGGACCGTCGCGATCTCCGGGAGCAAGAACGCCTCTCTGCCGGTCATGGCCGCGGCACTGCTGACCGACCAGGACGTCGAATTGGGGAACGTCCCCGACATCGAGGACATCTCGACCATGGCGCGGATGCTCGAGCACGTCGGGGTCGTGGTCGAGCATCCGGACACCCACACCTGGCGCCTGAATGCGGCGGCGCTGACCACCACCGAGGTCGACGCCAACCTGAGCCGGCGGATGCGCGGCTCGTTCCTGCTCATGGGTGCGCTGGTTGCCAGGGCCGGTGAGGCGAGCATCGCCAAACCGGGAGGCGACGACATCGGCATGCGCCGCGTCGAGCAGCACCTGGAGGGGCTCCGCCTCATGGGCGCCGAGGTGGAGGAGCGCGACGGCGGGTACGTGGCCCGCGCTCGACGGCTGCACGGCGCGCGCATCGCCCTCGACATGCCCACCGTGACCGGGACGGAGAATCTGATGATGGCCGCGGTCCTCGCCGAGGGCATCACCGTGATCAGCAACGCCGCTCGCGAGCCGCACGTCTACGACCTGGCGCGATGCCTCATCGGCATGGGGGCGCACATCACCGGTGTCGGCACCGAGTTGATCGTCATCGAGGGCAGTGGCGGGCTGCTGCACGGCACCACGCACGACATCACCGCCGATTACATCGAGGCGGGCACGTACATGATCGCGGCCGCCGCGACCTATGGGGACGTCGTGGTCGAGCGGATGCGGCCCAGTGACCTGCGCTGGCTGTTCAGCAAGCTGCGCTCGGCGGGATGCGACATCGTCGAGGGTGCGCACCATGTGCGCGTGAGCTGCTCGCAGCTCCGTGCCGTCGACATGACGACCTGGCCGCACCCGGGCTTCGCGACCGACATGCAGCCGCAGTTCTGCGCCCTCATGACCCAGGCGACCGGGACGAGCGTCATCAGCGAAGCCTTGTACGAGAACAGGTTTCGCCACGTCGCGGCCCTGCAGCAGATGGGCGCGCACATCGCGATCGACGGCCGCAGCGCGGTCATCAACGGGCCGGCGCGCCTGCACGGAACGCGGATGAGCATCCCCGACATTCGCAGCGGCGCTGCGCTCGTGATCGCCGGGTTGTGCGCGGAGGGCGTCACCGAGCTCGACAACGTGTTCCATCTCGAGCGCGGGTACGACGACCTCGAGGTGAAGCTCGCCGGCCTCGGGGCCGACATCGTGCGCGTCACCACCGACGAACCCGGCACCGAGGTTCGCGACCTCACCGGCGTGGTCGGCGACTGAGGAAGTTGGCAACAGGTGCTGGGCAAGAAGGTCGGCATCGATCTCGGCACCGCGACGACACGGATCATCGTCAAGGGCGAGGGCATGATCGCCAGCGAGCCGACCGCGGTCGCGATCCGCGACGCGGGCAGCCAGGCGGCGGTCTTCGGTGAGACGGCGTTCGAGACGGCCGCGAGCGATCCCGAATTCCAGCTGCACCGGCCAATCGCCGGGGGGGAGATCGTCGACGCGTCCTCGGCGCGCTGGCTCGTCAACCACGCCATGATCCGCGCCGCCGGGCGGCAGCGGATCTTCAAGCCCGACGTGGTCATCGCGGTGATGTCGTCGCTCCCCGGCGGGCAGCGCCGCGCGCTGCTCGAGGCGGCCGCGCTCGCCGGCGCCCGCACCGCCTACCTGCTCGACGCGCCCCTGGCGGCGGCGATGGGGGCGGGCATCCGCCTGAACGGCGCCAACGGCCACCTCGTCGTCGACGTGGGGGCCGGCAAAACCGACATCGCCGTGCTGGCGCTCGAGGGGACCGTGAGCGGCAGGTGCCTGGCCGGCCATGGCGGGATGCGCCTCCACGGGTGCGTCGCCGACTGCGTGCTCAGCGAGCACGGCGTGACCCTGGATGCGGCGACCGTCGACGAGGTCGTCGCCTCGCTCGCGCGGGTCGGGCCGCACGAGGAGCGCCGGCTGGACGTCATGGGCCGCGGCGACGGTGCCGACAAGAACCTCACGATCACCTCAACAGAGCTGAACGCGTGCCTCGAGGCTCACGTGCGCCCCATCCTGACCGCGCTCGCGGAGGTCATCGCGGACACCCCGGCGCGCCTGATGAGCGATATCCAGCGCGAGGGCATCCTGCTCTGCGGGGGCGGCGCGCGCCTCGAGGGGCTCGACAGGGCGATTGCCGCAGCCACGGGGATCGAGGTCCACCGCGACAGCCAGCCCCAGCTCTGCGCGGTCCGTGGGACGGGCTATGCCCTGGACAACCTCGACGTCCTCAAGCGCGCCCTGATGTACATCCGCTAGCCGCGGGAGTCACAGCGTCGCCTCGATCCCGGCAAGGACGTCCTCGACGCGGATCTGATCCATGCTCGCGACGGTGGCCGGGCCGTCCTCGAATTGGGGAGGGGCGATCGCCTGTACCACGCGATGCGCGGCGCCGTACGCGCCTCCCCGCGCGCCGTCCGTGGGGCCGAAGAGCCCGACGGTCGGCGTGCCCATGGCCGCCGCGAGATGGAGGAGCGGGGTGTCGGTGCCCACCAGCAGGTCGCACCGGGCGATCACCCCGGCGAGCGTCGCGAGATCGATCTCACCGACGAGGTCGGTCGCCTCGGCTCTGAGGTCCATCTTGGTGTGCTCGGCGGCCCACCGGTCGTGTGCGGAGCCGACGAGGAGGATCCCGGCGCCGTGTCGCTGCGCGAGCTGATTGGCAAGGTGCGCCCAGCGCTCCGGGTCCCAGGCGGTCGCCGCCGCGGGTGCCGCGAAACTCTCGGCATAGCCGGTGCCGGGGGCGATGGCGACGAGAAGCCGGCCGTCGGCCAGCCCGGTGCCGTGGAGGACCTGCTCGGCTCGACGCCGGGCCTCGGGACCCGGCTCGAAGACGGGGCTGTGGAGTTGCTGATGCACGCCCGCGACCTCGGCGAGGCGGAGCCACGTCTCGGCCTGGTTCTCGGCGCGCCTCGGCTTGACGCGGCCGGTGAGGAGCAGCCCGATGCCGCCGCCGACCCCGCTGCGCTGCGGGATGCCCGCGAAGTACGCGGCCGTCGCCGGCGCGGCGCCGGTGGTGCACAGGAACACCGCGTCGAGACGCAGGCTGCGCAGCGTCGACCAGAGGCGGAACCCGCCGGTGCGTCTGCCCCGGAGGCCGGCCAGGGGGATCACCTTGTCGACCGGTGGGATGCCGTCCGCGAGGTCGACGGCCGTCGAGGGGCAGACGAGGGCGATCGAGGCGGTCGGGTAGCCGGCGCGCAGGGTGCGCAGCAGCGGTGTCGACTGAAGGGTCTCGGCCATTCCGCCGTTGACGACCACCGCGATGTCCACGCCGAGACGGTATCGCCTGTGACGCTCCGTGCGCGGGTTGATACGCCCGGCGCGCGATCGACGTCGCGGTGCAACCATATGGGCGGATGACTCCTTCGCTCGCCGGCCGCGATCTCCTCAGCATCGCGGACCTCACCTCCGACGAGATCATCGCCGTCCTCGACCTGGCGGACGCGGCCAGATCGGGGCGCGATCTCGGCAGCCCGCTCGCGGGACGTTCCCTCGCGCTCATCTTCCAGCGGCCGAGCAACCGCACGCGGGTGTCGTTCGAGGTGGCGATCCACCGTCTGGGCGGTCACCCGATCGCGCTCTTCAACCCCGAGGTGCAGCTCGGCGAGCGCGAATCTGCCGCGGACATCAGCCGGATCCTGGACCGCTACGCGGACGGGATCGTCGCCCGCCTGGTCTCGCACCGCGACCTGGTCACGATCGCGGGGGCGGCAAGCTCGCCGGTGATCAACGCGCTCACCGACTCCGAGCATCCCTGCCAGGTCCTCGCCGACTGCATGACCGTTCGGTCGGTCACCGGCCACCTGGCGGGCGCCACGGTCGCGTACATCGGCGACGGGAACAACGTCTGCACCTCGTGGATCTATGCCGCCGCGCTGCTCGGCGTGCACCTGCGGGTGATCTGCCCGCGCGGCTACGAGCCGCCGCAGCGCGTCGTCGAGCGGGCAGCCGGCCTCCGATCGCCGGGCACCGGCTTCGAGATCACCCATGAGGCGGCGCCGGCGCTGCGCGATACCGAGATCATCTACACCGACGTTTGGACGAGCATGGGGCAGGAGACCGAGCAGCAGCGCCGGCGCGAGGATTTCGCCTTCCTGCAGGTGAACGACAGCCTGGTCGGGCTCGCACCACCCGGCGTCCGGGTCATGCACTGCCTGCCCGCGCACCGCGGCGAGGAGATCACCGACGCCGTGATCGACGGACCCCGGTCGGTGGTGTTCGACCAGGCCGAGAACCGCCTCTGGGTGCAGCAGGCGCTGCTCGCCCTCATCTACGCGGACGAGTCCGCGGTGGCGGCCGCATGAGCGACCTGCTGCGCAACGCGCATTTCTTCCTGCAGAGCCTGAGCTGGCGTGACGGGCTCGACGTGCTTGTGGTCGCCGTCCTGCTCTACCAGCTCCTGAAGCTGATTCGCGGGACGCAGGCGGTGCAGTTGCTGCTCGGGCTCGGGGTCATCTTCGCGGTCGGCTGGGCGGCGCAGCTGCTCCACCTCCGGCTACTCGAGTTCATCTTCAACAACGGGACCCAGGCGATCGTGATCGCGGCGATCGTCCTCTTCCAGCCGGAGCTGCGCCGCGCGCTCGATCAGGTTGGCCGGCTCGGCACCGTCCGTGCCGTGCTCGGCCGCCAACCCGAGCTTGCGTACGCGCGCACCGTCGACGAGGTGCTCCGCGCCGCGGGTTCGCTCGCCGAGCGCAAGGTCGGCGCCCTCATCGTGTTCGAGCGCGAGACCGGGCTCGAGAATCTCGCGGCGACGGGCGTCCACGTCAACGGCGACGTGACCGGCGAGATGCTCGCGACCATCTTCATCCCGGGCTCGCCGCTTCATGACGGCGCGGTGATCATCCGGGAGAGCCGGATCGTCGCAGCAGGATGCGTCCTCCCGCTCGCCGAGACCCTGCCCGGCGTCGGCCGGATGGGCACGAGGCATCGCGCGGCGCTCGGCCTGACGATGCAGAGCGACGCCGTGGTGCTCATCGTGAGCGAGGAGACGGGCCTGATCAGCATCGCCCACGACGGCAAGATCTATCGCGGGCTCGACCAGGCCACGTTGCACGAGATGCTGGTCACCCTGCTCGCCAAGGAGGACGGGTCCGGGCGCGCGGCGATGCTCCGTCCGCTCCAGCGAGTCGGCACGCTGCGCACCCTGGGGCGCCGTTCGCACCCATGAGAATCCCGGGCTTCATCCGGCGAAACTGGACGCTCAAGGTGCTGTGCTTCTTCATCGCGTTCGTGACCTGGGTCGGCGTCGTCTACGCGGGCAATCCCCCGGAGACGAAGGTGGTCTCGCTGCCGATCCCGCAGAGCTCGGCGAACATTCCCCCCGGGTACGTGCTCGTGCATCCCGTGAACAACGTGTCGGTCCGGGTGGGCGGTGATCAGAACACGCTCGACTCGCTCGGCCCCAACGCGCTCACCGTCAACGCGGACTGGGGGGCGGTGAATCGCGCAGGCACGTACTCCATCCCGATGACCGTCGCCAGCAGCGATCCCAACATCGAGCTCATCGACCCCCCGACGTCGGTCCAGGTCGATCTGGACGTGTTCACGTCCAGATCCGTGCCCGTCACGATCCAGATCACCAACCTGCCACCGGTGGGCTACGAGAGCGGCACCGAGCAGGCGGTGCCGTCCGCCGTGGCAGTCGACGGGCCCGCGCATGAGCTCGCCAACATCCGAGCGCGCGTGACCGTGAATCTGAGCAACCAGAAGGCCAACTTTCAGGCGCAGGTCCCCGTCCTCGTCTACGGCGCCAACAACCAGCGACTCAACAACGTCAGCCCCAACCCCGCATATGTGACCGTGAGCATCGGGATCACCGCCGACGTGACCACGCGGACGATGGCGGTGGTGGCACGCACGGTCGGGAGCCCATCGCCCGGGCACTACCTGCTCGGGATCGTGGTCACGCCGCTCACCGTGCTCGTGACCGGATCTCGGGATCTGCTCAACACCTTCGATCTGCTCAACACGGTGGCGATCCCGCTCGGCGGTATCACCGGCACCTACACGCAGACCGTCAACCTCGTCGCGCCCGCGGGGGTGACCCTGTCAGTGAAGCAGGTGTCGGTCACCATCGAGATGGGCACCGTTCCGCCCCCTCCGCCGTCACCCACGCCAACCCCGACACCGTCACCCACGTAACTCCTTTCCACTCTCACCGTTCCAGAGAGGTCCTATGTGCGGCATCATCGGCTACACCGGCCACCGTCCCGCAGCCCCGGTCCTGCTCGACAGCCTTCGCCGTCTCGAGTACCGGGGCTACGACTCCGCCGGGATCGCGATCATCGACGCCGCCGGTGACGTCGCGACCGTCAAGAACACCCACAAGGTCGCCGACCTCGCCCGCCAGGTGGAGGCCGAGGGGACCCCGTCCGGCACCGTCGGTATCGGTCACACGCGCTGGGCGACGCACGGACGTCCCTCGCTCGAGAACGCCCACCCGCACCAGGACTGCACGGGACGCATTCACGTCATTCACAACGGCATCGTCGAGAACTACCGCGAGCTGCGCGCCGAGCTGATATCGCGCGGGCACGAGTTCCTGAGCGAGACCGACACCGAGGTCGTCCCGCACCTCATCGAGGATGCGTTCCACGGTGACCTCGCGGCGGCGGTTCGCAGCGCGCTCAACCGCATGCAGGGCGCGTGCGCGCTCGTGGTCATCTCCGCCGACCAGCCCGACCGCGTCGTCGGCGCCCGGATGAACGCCCCGCTCGTCGTCGGGCTCGGACGGGGAGAGGTGTTCGTGAGCAGCGACATCACCGCCCTGATCCCCTACACGAAGCGCATCGCGCTGCTCGGTGAGGGTGAGATCGTCACCGCGACACCGGACGGGATCACCGTGCAGCAGCTCGACGGCACCGCCGTCGAAGCGCGGGTCGTCACGGTCGACTGGGAGGCCGAGCAGGCGCAGAAGAACGGCTATCCGCATTTCCTGCTCAAGGAGATTCACGAGCAACCGGAGGCAGTGCGCAACGCGCTGCGCGGGCGCATCGACGACCTCGGGATGGTCGTGCTCCCCGAGCTCGGCGTGGACGATGCGCAGCTCGCGAACATCCACGAGGTCGTGCTCGTGGCCTGTGGTTCGGCGTGGTACGCGGCGATGGTCGCCGGCTACGCCATCGAGCATCTCGCCAAGATTCGCTGCAAGGTCGAGGCGGCGAGCGAGTTCCGCTACGGCGAGGCGCTGGTCGACTCGCACTCACTCGTGATCGCGGTCTCGCAGTCCGGTGAGACCGCCGACACGCTCGCGGCCGTGCGCCAGGCGCATCAGGCGGGCGCGCGCGTCATCGCGATCACCAATGTCGTCGGGAGCGCGCTGCCGCTCGAGGCGGACGGTGCGCTGTACATGCAGGCGGGACCGGAGATCTCGGTCGCCGGGACCAAGACGTTCATGACCCAGATGGTGTGCGGCCTCCTGCTGGCGCTCCGTCTCGGCGACGCGCGCGGCACGCTCGACATCGCCGCGCATCAGCGACTCGTCGCGGAGCTGCAGGCGCTGCCCGACAAGCTCGCGAGGACGCTGGAGCTGGAGCCCGTCCTCGTCGACCTCGGTCAGCGTTTCGCGCATACGCACAGCGCGCTGTACATCGGCAGGGGCATCAACTTCCCGATCGCGATGGAGGGCGCGCTGAAGCTCAAGGAGATCTCCTACGTGCATGCGGAGGGGTATGCCGCCGGCGAGCTGAAGCACGGTCCCATCGCGTTGCTCGAGCCCGACGTCCCGGTGATCGCCATCGCCACCCGCTCGGCGACGCTGCCCAAGATGGTGAGCAACGTGCAGGAGGTGCATTCGCGCGACGCCCCGGTCATCGCGCTGGTCACCGAAGGCGAGGATCCGTTCGACTCCGGTTTCGCCACCACCGTCCCGGTTCCCGCCTGCTCGGAGGTGCTCTCACCGTTGATCAACGTGATCCCGCTGCAGCTCTTCGCGTATCACGTCGCCGTGCAGCGTGGATGCGATGTCGACCAGCCGCGCAACCTCGCGAAATCGGTGACTGTGGAATAGTCGTCCCATGACGATGGTTGTCGGGGTCGACGTGACGGTTGTGGACCGCATCGCACGCGCGCTGGAGCGCAATCCGCGGTTCGCGCAGCGGATCTACACCGAGGGTGAGCAGCGGTACAGCGCCCGCAAGCCGGAGCGATGGGCTAGCCGCTGGGCCGCCAAGGAGGCGGTCCGCAAGCTCTGCTCATCGGCGGGACAGCCGATGCCGGCGTACCGGGACATCGAGGTGGTGCGCCGTCGCGGAGGGCCACCTCGCGTGCACATCCGCGGTGAGGAGACGGCGATCGCCCTGTCGCTCACCCACGACGGAGGCCTCGCCATCGCCGTCGCCGCCGGTCGCGGCGCGGAGCGCCGGCGCCCGCTGCCCGAGGTTCCGGATGGCCTGGTGCTCGCCGATCGTCCGGACGACGGCCACAAGGGCACCTTCGGGCGAGTCGTGGTGATCGCGGGGTCGAAGGGCTTCACCGGCGCGCCCCGACTGGCCGCGATGGGTGCCGCCCGGGGCGGAGCGGGGCTCGTCGAGGTCTGCATCCCCGAGACGATCCACGCGATCGTCGCCGCCGGCTGTCTCGAGGTCATGCCCACGCCGCTGGCCGACGCCGGGACGGGCGCATTGCACCCGGACGCACTCCCCACGCTCCGAGAGCGTCTCCGGGGCGCTGACGCCGTGGTGATCGGGCCCGGCCTCGGCCGCGCGCCGGGGACGATCAGCGCGCTTCTCGAACTCCTTGCCGGGCTGCCCTGCCCGGCTGTGGTCGATGCCGACGCGCTGAACATCGTCGCGACCGCGGGATTCGACCTGCGGTCGTGCGATCACCCTGTGGTCGTGACCCCCCACCCGGCGGAGATGGGCCGTCTCGCCGCGCTGGGCACACCCGCCGTGCAGGCCGACCGGGTCGGCACCGCGGAGCGGTACGCGAGCGCGCACGGCGTCGTCGTCGTCCTCAAGGGCGCCCAGACCGTGGTGTCGGCCTCAGGTCACCCCACCCACGTCGACCGACATCGCGTGGTTGCGCTGGCAACGGGCGGGACGGGTGACGTGCTCGCCGGCGTCATCGGCTCGATGCTGGCGCAGGGTCTCGCGCCGCGCGATGCCGCCGTCGCGGGCGTGACCATTCACGCGCAGGCCGGTCTCATGGTCCAGGCTCGCCGCGGGCGCGCGGGTGCGCTCGCCTCAGACGTGATCGACACCCTTCCGGCTGCGCAGGAGCTCCTCAGACAGTCGCTCGAGGCCGCTACTGCCCGTAGATGAAGCCTTCGATGTCGCCGCTCGTGTTGCTGATGACGCGGTAGTCGACCCGGTTCCAGCCGGCGTAGTTCATCTCGGAGAGCTTGAAGTCCCCGGCCGGGATTCCCGCGGCCGGTCCCACTGCCTCGACATACGCGACATGACCCTCGGGGCTCACGCCGTCGACTCCGGGCCGGAACACCACGATCGCCCCGGCGACCGGCACCCTGCCTTCCTTGTATCCCATCTGCGCGGCAGCGATGTACCAGCTGCTGGCGTTGCCCAGCCACGGGACGCAGCGGCGAGTCGCGACGTAGTACGTGCAGAACCCGTAGGCGAAGTGATTGCCGCAGGTTCCCGAGCCCACGTGGGGGCCGGCCTCGAGGTACGCGATCTGGTTGTCGATGTTCGCGATCTCGGCGGCGATCTGACGCGCCGGACCGTTGAGTCCTTGGAACAGCGTGTTGCGGTTCTCGAGGATGGTGAGGAGCTGGTCGCTCTGCGCGGCGAGCTGGCCCTCGAGGCTCTCTGCCGAAGACGCATCGGAGCGGATCGACGTCTGCTCGGAGACGATCGCGCGGTTGGATGCGGCCAGACGCTCCACGAGGTCGAGCACCTGCTGGGAAACCTGGTTTGCGGCCTTCAGCTCGTCGATGGCCTGGTTGAACGATTGCGCGCTGAGCACCGCGGCAAGCATCTGGTTGTTGCCGCTGGTCTCGTATGTGGCGCGCGTGATCTCGGCGAGTTGTGCCTTGTCCTGTGCCGCGGTTGCGTCGTTGCTGTTCAGCTCGCTGCTCAGGGACAGCAGCATCGCGTTCAGCTTCGCGAGCTGCTTGCGCTCGTTCAACACCCTCGTCTGCTGGGCGTTGAACGTCGCCTCCGCCGAATTGACGGCGCCACCCGCGGCCCCGAGGCTGGGTTGCATAGCGGCGAGCTCTGCGATGAGTTGCGCGCGCCGCTGCTGCAGCGCTGCGATCGCAGAGCTCGCCGCCTGCGAACCGTTTGCCTGGGTGTTCGGGATGGTTCCGAGTCCGGTGGCCAGAAGGGTGATGACGCCTGCCACGGTCAGGGCCACCTTCCGGCTCAACGTCAAAATACGCATCCTCCGTGTCGTCGGCCGCGGTGCCCGAACGGGCATCGGTCGGTACGTCCCCGTCCGCACCATAGCGATCTTCATGGTCCAAACGCAAGCCGGACCACCGGCGCCACCGTACCGCCTGGGCGGGCCCCGTATATTGCGGTCGTGTGACGCCAGAGCCAGATCGGATGCCTGAGCGGCCCTTCGATTCGGGGGGGCCGACCCTCGCCGACGTGGGGGAGGCGGCGCTGCTCCGGGCGCTCGGCGAGATCGCCCGGACCTCCCCGCCGGGCCTGGTCATCGGCACCGGCGACGACGCCGCGGTGTGGACGCCGGAGCCGGGCCGCGATCTCGCGTTCAGCCAGGATGCGCTCGTCGAGGGCGTCGATTTCCGGCGATCCTGGATCGATCCGCGCCGTCTCGGGGCCCGCGCGCTCGCCGTCGGGCTGTCCGACCTCGCCGGGATGGGTGCTCGGCCGGTGTGGTGCGCGGCGACCGTGTGCGCCCCCTCGACCACGAGTTTCGAGGACGTTCTCGAGATGCAGCGGGGGCTCTGCGACGCCGCTGCAGCCGCGGGGTGCACGGTCGCCGGCGGCGACGTCAGCGCCATCGACGGGCCGCTCGTCATCGACGTCTCCGTGGCCGGGACGCTCGCCTCGGGCGCGGTCCTTCGACGCGACGGCGGCCGTCCCGGGGACCTCGTGGTCGTCACCGGAACGCTCGGGCGGGCGGCCGCGGGGCTGCGACTGCTCCTCGACGGTGGCGCCGAGCTGTCCGCGCAGGAGCGGAGCTGGGTCGAGGCGCAGCGCTCGCCGGTGGCCCGCATCGCGGAGGGGCTCGAGCTGGTGGCGTCCGGGGTGCGCTGCGGCGGCGACATCAGTGACGGGCTGCTGGTCGAGCTGGAGCGCGTGACCGACATGTCCCGGTGCGGAGCGGAGATCTGGCTCGACCACGTCCCCGTCGAGGCGGCGCTCGTCTCCGATTTCGGCGCCGCCTGGCCGGACCTCGCCGTCGGGGGCGGTGAGGACTTCGAGCTGGTCGCGTCGCTGCCCGGTGCCTCGGTCGCCGCGCTGCTCGGATCCTGGCCCCGTGATCTTGCCCCGCTCACGGTGGTCGGACGTCTCGTGGAGGGGGCGACCCTCGTCGTGCTCGATCGCGAGGGCGGCGTGGCCGTACCCCGCCCGCACACGAGCTCACGGCACTTCTCGTGAGCGGGGTCGGGACGGCTGCTCGGTGCGCGACCGAGGTGGAGACGCTCGCGCTCGGCGAACGCATCGGCACGCGGGTCGAGCCCGGCGACCTCATCTTCCTCAGCGGCCAGCTCGGTGCCGGCAAGACCGTGCTGGTTCGCGGCATCGCGGCGGGCATGGGCATCGACCCCGCGCTGGTGCGCTCGCCGACCTTCGTCCTCCACCACGTCTACCGTGCCGGGCCGAGGGTCCTGCATCACCTCGATCTGTACCGCCTCGGACCCGGCGCCGACATCCGGCTGCTCGACATCGACGAGTTGCTCGAGGCCGGAGGCGTCGTGGTCGTCGAGTGGGGGGAGCACGCAGCCGGTGCGGTGGACTCGCCGGCGAGCATCACGATCGACATCGACGATGACGGTTCACGGGTGATCGGCCGGCCCGCCGGCGCGCCGGCCCGGCTGTCAGCGGCGTGGGAGGCCCGGGACCCACGGTGAGCGTGCTCGGTATCGACACTTCGTCGAGATCGCGGATGGTCTGCGTTCTCGCGTCACGTGAGGGCGAGCTGCTCGACTCTGAGGTCGTCCACGGACAGCAGGTCGCGGCATCGCTCCCCCGCGCGCTCGGACGTCTGCTCAGCGGAGCTGTCTCGGCGGTGGTGGTCGTCACCGGTCCGGGGACCTACACCGGGGTTCGCGCGGGGATGGCGGCCGCACTCGGCGTCGCCCACGCCCGGGGCCTGCCCCTCCACGGGATCGGTTCCCTCGAGGTGGTCGCGCACGGGGATCCCGACCCGCGCGCGGGCGGCTGGATCGTCGCGGATGCCGGCCGTCAGGCGCTGTACGTTGCCCGGGAAGCCGATGCCGCGAGCCCGTCACGCGTCCTGATGGCCGATTTCGACGCCGGTGTCGCACGTGTCCTGAGCAGCGACGTCATCGCCATCGCCGGCCTCGTCACCGTCGACCCGGCTCGCGCCCTGGCTCGGGGGGTGCCGCTCGCGCTCTCCCGACCGGCGCTCGACCGGGCCGGGCTGAGCGCGTGCTACGTGGACTGAGGGTGGCCGGCGGCTACAGCCAGCCGTGCTGCTCACCCGTGCGCACGGCCTCGAGGCGGTTGCGCGCGCCGGTCTTCTGGATCGCCGACGACAGATAGTTCCGGACCGTCCCCTGCGACTCGTCGAGCGCGAGCGGGGCCGCGCACAGGTTGCGAACCATCGAGAGCAGCTCGCCGCGTCGCTTCGTCGATAGTGCAGCCGGTCAGGAAGCTCACATGACATCTGCCATGCGGCGCCTGCCGTCTCAGCATGGCGCGGTTATTATGCAGAGGCCGACTCCACCAGTGATTTCAGGGTGTTCATGCAGGTCGTCCCTCGTCTCTCCATCGAGCCGATGCGCTACGAGGACATCGCCGCCGTGCAGGCAATCGAGCGGCAGGTCTTCGCGTCGCCGTGGCCGAAGAACGCCTACGCGAGCGAGTTGTCGCAGAACCGGCAGGCGTCCTACATCGTGCTCCGTCAGGACGGCTCCATCGCCGGCTATGCCGGGCTGTGGCGAGTGGCGCTCGAAGCGCATGTCACGACCATCGGCGTTCGCGCCGGCGACCACTCGAAGGGATACGGCACGGTGCTCTTCGCGGCGCTCGTGCAGCGCGCCTACGCGCTCGGCGCGCGGTGGATCACGCTCGAGGTTCGCGACACTAACGACCATGCGATACGGCTCTACGAACGCTTCGGGTTCAAGGCGATCGGTCGCCGGCGCGGGTACTACACCGACAACGGCGAGGACGCGGTGATCATGTGGAGCGACAGCATCCACGCACCGGAATTCAAGCGAAACTTCCTCGCGATCCTCAACGGCCTCGATGCCGCGGGGGTCGGAGGCGGCCCTTCGCTGGAGTACCCGTCAGCCTGAATCTCCTCGCAATAGAGACATCCTGCGATGAGACCGCGGCGGCGGTCCTCTCGGACGGCCGAGACGTGCGTTCGTCGGTGGTGTCCTCGCAGATCGCGCTGCACGCGGTGCACGGCGGCGTCGTTCCCGAACTGGCCGCGCGCGCGCACCTCGAGGGGCTCGCCACCGTGGTCGACGCGGCGCTCGCGCCGGTCCCGGGCGGCTGGGACTCCATCGATGCGGTCGCGGTGACGCGGGGCCCGGGCCTGGCCGGGTGTCTGATCGTCGGCACCATGTACGCGTCGAGCGTGGCGCTGGCCCGCGGTTTGCCGATCGTCGGCGTCTCGCACCTGGCCGGGCATGTCTACAGCGCATGGCTCGCCGACCCGGACCTGGAGCCCCCATACCTGGCGCTGCTGGTGAGCGGCGGCCACACCGAGTGCGTCGTGCTCCGCGAGCACGGTGTCGCGGAGCGGCTGGCGGCGACCCGCGACGATGCGGCGGGGGAGGCGTTCGACAAGGTCGCGCGCCTGCTCGGCCTCGAATATCCCGGCGGTCCGGCGATCCAGCGAGTGGCCGCCGGCGGCGATCCGGCCCGGTTTCCGCTCCCACGCACCCGACTGGACGGCGCGTTCTCCTTCAGCGGACTGAAGACGGCGGTGCGGTACATGGTCCGCGACCTGGGGGCGGGAGCGCTCACCGAAAACGGGGTCCCCATCGACGGTCAGGTCGTTGCCGACCTCGCCGCGAGCTTCCAGGTGGCGGCCGTCGATCAGCTGGTCACCGGCCTCGAGGCGGCTGCCGAGCGCACCGGTGCCACGACCGTGGCAGTGGTGGGTGGGGTCGCAGCCAACAAAGCGCTGCGGGAGGCGGTCGGTTCACGATTCCGCGGTCTGCGCGTGGTGATTCCGCCGTTCGACCTGTGCACCGACAACGCCGCGATGATCGCCGCCGCGGGCTGGCAGCGGCTCCTCGTCCACGGCCCGGACACCCCCGGCTTCGACGTGGATCCCTCGCTCGCCGACTGCGCGTAGATTCCATCTTCGTGAGCGCCGCCGACCCGCCCCACCAGCGTTCGGAGGCCGCCGAGCGATACCTCGAGGCGATCTATTACATCGAGCATGAGGGCGAGGTGCCGCGTCCCGGTCGTCTCGCCGAGTGGCTCGGGGTCAGCGCGCCGACGGTGACCGTCTCGCTCCAGCGCCTCGCCCGAGACGGCCTCGTCCGGATCGCCGAGGACCGGTCGGTCGAGCTCACCGACAGCGGGAGCGACGCCGCCGCGACCATCGTCCGCCGCCACCGGATCGTCGAGAGGTGGCTCACCGACGTCCTCGGGCTCGACTGGGCGACGGCGGATCTCGAGGCAGCCCAGCTCACCCATGGGATGTCGGACCTCGTGCTCGACAGGCTCGACGATCGGCTCGGCAGGCCGAACACCTGTCCTCATGGCAACCTCATCCCGGGTCGAACGCCGCCGGAGGGCCGCCGCCTGGTTCGTCTGGTGGACCTCGCCGACGGCGATCACGCGAGAGTGGCTCGCATCTCGGAGGTCGCCGAGCACGAGGCGCCGCAACTGCTGCACATCCTCGACCAGCGCGGCATCGTCCCGGGCATCGAGGTCGGTGTCGTGGCGCGGTCGGCGGCGGGCTGGCTGCTCCAGGCCGGCAGCGGCGAGTTCCAGATCGATCGAACCACCGCCTCGGCGGTGTGGGTCGAGTCCCCGGCCGAACCGTTAGGTTAGGCTAAGCTAATACCCCACCGGGGCACTATCAATTCTGTCCGAAGGGCCCAACTCGTGGTCGGGAGCTTGCTGATCTTCGCGAGGGAGGGCCTCGAGGGCACGCTGATCTGCTCGATCGTGCTGACCTATCTCGCTTCGGCCGGTCGGCGCGACCTCTTCCGGTACGTCTTCCTCGGCGCCGGCGCCGCCGTGGTGCTCGCCACCGCGGCGGGGATCGCCATCTGGGTGGTGACCCCCCATAAGTTCAGCGGCTCGACTCCGTACATCAACTCGCCCTCACAGGCGTGGTTCGAGACCGGCGTCTTCACCGTCGCGGTGTGCGTGCTCACCTACATGACCTTCTGGATGCGGCGGCACAGCCGAAGCATGGGTCGCGACCTCCGCGAGAAGGTCTCCGGCGCGGTGCACGGCGGCTCCGGGATCGCCCTCACCCTGATCGCGTTCGTCACCGTCGGGCGCGAGGCCATCGAGACGGTGATCTTCCTCCTCGCCATCGCGTACCAGAGCTCGCCGCTCCAGCTCGTGATCGGCGCCGTGGTCGGCCTTGCGATCGCGCTCTCGGCGAGCTACGCGATGTTCCGCGTCGGCCTGCGGATCAACCTCGGGCGCTTCTTCGCGATCGTCGGCAGCCTGCTGATGGTGGTTGCCGCGGGCCTCCTCGCCGACGCAGTCCAGAACCTGCAGGAGCTCCACGTGCTTCCGGGCGCCTCGGCGACCCTGTGGAACGTGAGCGGGACCGTGCCCGACGACACCGGGGTCGGCGATGTGCTGCACGGACTCGTCGGGTACAGCGCGGCTCCAACGGTGCTCCAGGCGATCCTGTGGGCCGCCTTCCTCGCGGTGGGGCTCACGTTCTTCCTGCGCCCGGCCCGGCGCCGCGTCTCGAGCCCCCCTTCGGCCCCCGCGGCCGCGGTGTGACAACGCACTGACTCCGGGGCTCGGGCTTGCACGGTTGGCACTCAGTTAGGTAGAGTGTTAGCAGTCACCCACCAAGAGTGCTAAGAATCCAGGAGGTCCCCATGTCTCTCAAGTTGCGCCCCCTCGCCGATCGCGTCGTCGTCAAACCGGTCGAGCGTGATGAGATGACCAAGAGCGGGATCCTACTTCCCGACACCGCCAAGGAGAAGCCTCAGGAAGGCATCATCGAGGCAGTGGGCAACGGTCGCTACAACGAGCAGACCGGCGTCCGTGTCGCGCTCGACGTCAAGGTCGGCGATCGCGTGATGTACGCGAAGTACGCCGGCAGTGAGGTCAAGATCGATGACGTCGAGTACCTGATCCTCGGCGAGAAGGACATCCTGGCCGTCGTCGAGAAGAACGGCAAGAAGTAATCAGGAATGGCAGCAAAGCAGCTTCGCTTCGAGGCGCCCGCACGCGCGGCGCTCGCACGCGGCGCGGCGATCGTCGCCGACACCGTCGCGGTGACACTCGGACCACGCGGTCGCACGGTCGTGCTGGACAAGAAGTTCGGCCCGCCTCTGATCAGCAATGACGGGGTGACGATCGCGCGTGAGCTCGAACTCGAGGATCACTTCGAGAACATGGGCGCGCAGCTGCTCAAGGAAGTGGCGATCAAGACCAATGACATCGCGGGCGACGGCACCACGACGGCGACGGTGCTGGCCCGGGCGATGCTCGACGAGGGGTTGCGGAACCTCGCCGCCGGCGCTCCACCCAACGAGCTCCGTCGCGGCATGCTAGCCGCGCTCGACGCGGCCGTCGAATCGATCCGCGCCCGGTCGCACCCCGTCAAGGGTGGTGACGACATCCTCCGCGTGGCCACCATCAGCTCGGGAGACCCGGTGATCGGCGCCATGATCTCCGACGCCTTCGACAAGGTGGGCAAGGAGGGCGTGGTGTCGATCGAGGACGGGACGGGCATCGAAACCGAGGTGGAAGTGGTCGAGGGGATGCAGTTCGACCGCGGCTACATGTCCGCGCACCTGGTCACCGACCTGCAGAACATGGAATCCGTGCTCTCCGACGCTCGAGTTCTTGTCACGGATGCCAAGATCTCGTCGGTGAGCGACCTGCTCCCCACCCTCGAGCTCGTGATGCGGACCGGTCGTCCGCTGTTGATCGTCGCCGAGGACGTCCAGGCAGAGGCGCTCGCGACCCTGGTCGTCAACCGGGCGCGCGGCACCTTCAGCGCGATGGCGGTCAAAGCCCCCGCATTCGGCGAGCGGCGCGACGCCATCCTCCAGGACATCGCGGTGCTCACCGGGGCGACCGTCATCAGTGAGAAGACCGGTCTCCGCCTCGACGCGGCCCGCGACGAGCAACTCGGTCTCGCCGGGCGGGTCACGGTCACCAAGGACGACACCACGATCGTTCGCGGCGGCGGCACCAAGGCCGCCATCGAGGGGCGCTGCGCCGAGATCCGCCAGCAGATGGAGGAGACCACCTCCGACTGGGATCGCGAGAAGCTGCAGGAGCGGCTGGCCCGGCTCACCGGAGGTGTCGCGGTGATCAGGGTCGGGGCCGCCACCGAGGTGGAGATGAAGGAGCGCAAGTCTCGCGTCGAGGATGCGCTCGCGGCCACCCGCGCTGCGATCGAGGAGGGCGTGGTCGTCGGTGGCGGGGTGTCGTTGATCCGCGCCATTCCGGCAGTCCAGGCCCTCGACCTCGAGGGCACCGAACGGGTCGGCGCCGACATTGTCGCCCGGGCGCTCCGCGAACCGCTGCGCATCATCGCCGAGAACGCCGGCCTCGAGGGGCAGGTCGTCGTCAACGAGGTCGCCGAGGCCAAGGGCGACCACGGTTTCGATGCGGCGACCGATACCTACGGCGATCTCACCAAGCGCGGGATCATCGACCCGACCAAGGTCGTCGTGTCAGCGCTGGTCCATGCAACGTCCATCGCCACCATCGTGCTCAGCACCGAAGCGCTGATCGCCGACGCGCCGGAGCGGGATGAATCTGCGCCCGGCGGTGGCGGCCACTCGCACGGCGGCGGTGGCATGGGCATGGACGACGACGACATGGACTTCTAGCGTCGGGCAGACAGCCTGACGCTCCTGCTCCGGCCGGCGTCCGTGACCTGCACGGGTGTCGTACCGTTGCCATGGTCATGCACCGACGATCGTTGACGCCGGCGACCCGCTGACGTGTGTGGGATAGCGGGTTTCTGGGGGCCGCCCGACCGCGCGTTGCTCGAGGCGATGACCGAGTCCCTCCGGCACCGGGGTCCGGATGACGACGGGCATTTCGAGGACGCCACCGCGTCGCTCGGGTTCCGGCGCCTCAGCATCATCGACCTGGCGCACGGGAACCAGCCCATGTCGATGGATGACGGACGGCTCCAGATCGTCTACAACGGCGAGGTCTACAACTTCCGCGAGCTGCGTGCGGAGTTGGAGGCGCTGGAGCACACGTTCCACACCGCATCCGACACCGAGGTCGTGCTGCATGCCTACGCGCAGTGGGGCACCGACTGCTTCCGCCGGTTCAACGGGATGTGGGGGCTCGCGATCCTCGACGAGCGCGCGCCGGCACCCCGCCTCGTCCTGGCCCGCGACCACTTCGGGATCAAGCCGCTCTTCTACGCGCGCCATGGCGGCAGGATCGTCTTCGCATCCGAGATCAAGGCGATCCTGCAGGATGAGACCTTCCCGCGCGAGGTCGACGAGCAGCAGATGTATGAGTACCTGCGCTTCGGGCTCTTCGATCACAACGACGGCACGTTCTTCCGCGGCATCCGGCAGGTGCCCGCCGCCGCGTTCGCGGTCGTCGCGGGCAGCACGATCTCCGAGAGCACGTACTGGACCCCGCGCCTCTCCGAGGACGGCGACGCGAGGCCCGAGGCGTTCCGCGCCGTCTTCGAGCGCGCCGTGCAGCGCCGGCTCGTCGCCGACGTCCCGGTCGGCATCTGCCTGAGCGGTGGCCTCGACTCGTCTTCCATCTGCACGGTCATGGCGCAACAACTTCACGATCACGTGCGCGACACCGAGTCGCTCGGTGACCGCCTCAAGACGTTCTCCGCCGTGTTTCCCGGGGATCGCATCGATGAGAGCGCCTACATCAAGAGCGTGCTGGACGTGACCGGCGCCGACAACAGCGCGGTGCAACCCACCGATCAGGACTTCATCCGCGAGCTCGAGGCGTGGGTCTGGCACATGGAGGAGCCGATGGTGTCGTCGGCGCCGTTCGCGATGTGGATGGTGATGCGGCTGGCGCGGCGGCAGGTGACGGTGACGCTCGACGGTCAGGCGGGTGACGAGCTGCTCGCCGGGTACGACCACTATCCGTACGTGCTCCTGCGTCAACTCCTCCGCGAGCGTCGCTACGGCGAGTTCGCTCGCGAAGCGTGGCTGCTGCGCGACATCGTCAGCCCGCTGGTGCGCCGCCGGCTGCGCGAGCGCGGCCAGCGTGTCGACGTCGCGGCGATGCTGCAGAAGTCGTTCACGCGCGGGCGCAAGCCGCCCGACGATGACCGCGTCGCCGACGACCTGAAGCGCCGCCTGCTGCAGGACTTCCGCACCTACAGCCTTCCCCCGTTGCTCCGTTACGAAGATCGTGCGTCGATGGCCCACTCCCTCGAGGCGCGACTGCCGTTCCTGGACCAGGAGCTCGTCGATTACATCCTGACCCTCCCGCGCACCGCGATCATCCACAACGGGTGGACGCGGGCCATCGTCCGCCAGGCGCTGCACGGCGTCCTGCCCGCCAAGGTGGAGGCTCGCCGTAAGAAGATCGGTTTCACCACGCCCGAATTCCGCTGGTACCGGCGCCAGCGCGCGGTGCTGCAGAGCCTGATGCGCTCACCCGCGTTTCGCGCCCGCCCCTACTGGAAGGCCGCGGCGGTTGCCGAGAACTTCCGCCGCGCGTGCGCCGGCGAGGTCGAGGAATCGATGTTCTTCTGGCGTGCGGTCAACGCGGAGGTCTGGCTCCGCGTCTACATCGACGGCAAGACGAAGGCTCTGGACAAGCACAGCTACGAGGGAGGCTTCGTCCGTCGCGGCGACCGGGCGACCGCGGCAAAGGTCGCCGGGGGGGATGGGTTGCTCGACGGCGCACGCCTCAACTGGGGACGTCACCTGTTCCTCGAGGACAGAGGCCGCATCTGGGCGCGGTTTCCACTGCGCTCGTCGCTGATCAAGCCCGGTGACGACATCCTCGAGGCGATAGCAGGCGCTCTGGAGCGGTTGCGTGGCGACGGTGTCGACGTCGAGGACGGGGACGTCCTGCTGATCAGCGAGAAGGCTCTGGCCATCAGCCAGGGCCGCTCGTATCCGATCGACGAGATCCATCCCACCCGGACGGCACGCGTGCTCTCGCGATACGTGAGCCACATGCCCACCGGGATCGGGCTCGCCCATCCCACCACCATGCAACTGGCCATCGACGAGGCGGGAGCGCCCCGCATCCTGCTCGCGGCGGCCGCGGCGGCGGTCACCAAGCCGCTGGGCATGCGCGGTGTCTTCTATCGCATCGCCGGGAACGGCGTGAACGCGATTGACGGACCGTCGTCACTCAACCTTCCCCCCTACGACAAGTGGGCAACCAAGTCACCTGTCGATCCGTCGGGCGAGGCGCTGCGCATCGCGGCGGATCTGCGTCAGCGCACCGGCCGCCGGGTCGGGGTCGCCGTCATCGATGCCAACGACATGGCCGCCGAGGTGTTCGCGTCGGTGGGGGTCGACGCCCCATCAGTTCTGGCCATGATCGCCGACAACCCGCTGGGACAGTCGGACGAGCAGACGCCCTTCGGCCTGGTGCGCCAGGTCGCCCCGGCTGAGGTCGCGTCGCCGCCCGCTCCGGAGCGCGTCCCGGTCGGAGCGTGAGCCGGACGGACGAGGTCGGCGCGCTCCGCTGGGCGGAGATCGATGTCGCGGCACTGGCGGCGAATGCCGAGGTGATCGGGGCTCTGGTCCGGCCGGCGGCGGTGATGGCCATGGTCAAGTCGAACGGCTACGGCCACGGCATGACGATCGCGGCGCGGGCGGCGCTCGACGGCGGGGCAACCTGGCTGGGCGTGTACACGCCGCAGGAGGCCACGGGATTGCGAGCAGCGGGATTCGGGGCACGCATCCTCGTGGTGGGCTGGAGCCCGCCGCCGGCCCTCGAGAGCCTGATCGCGTCGGGTGTCGACATCAGCGTCCTCGACGCCGAAGGGGTGCGTGCTGTGGCGTCGGCCGCAGGAGGGCGCAGGCCGCGCATTCACCTGAAGATCGACACCGGTCTGCACCGGCTTGGCGCCCTCCCCGAGACGCTGGACTCGCTCGCCGGCGCGGTGCGCGAAGCCGGCGACCGGCTCGAGGTGGCCGGGATCCTCACCCACTTCGCCGGTGCCGGCGAGGATGCTGGATTCACCATCACGCAGCACAGAGTTTTCCTCGATGCGGTCGAGGCGCTGCGAGGGGTCGCCCCGGATGCGCTGCTGCACACGTCGGGCAGCGCGGCGATCCTGGCGCACCCGGCGATGCATCACGACCTCGTGCGCGTGGGCATCGCCTTCTACGGCTATCCACCCGTGCCCGGGCCCGCATCGCTGCGGCCCGCGATGCACGTCCTCTGCCGTGTCGCGCAGGTGCGAATCGTCGCCGCCGGAGAGAGCGTCGGCTACGGGCGGACCTGGCGTGCCGAGACGGCGCGGCGAATCGCCACCGCGACGCTCGGCTACGGACAGGGCGTGCCTCGCGCGCTCTCCAACCGGGGGCACATGGCAATTCGCGGCAAGCGGTGCCCGATCGTCGGGATCGTGAGCATGGACCAGGTCGGTCTCGACGTCTCCGACGTCTCCGGCGTCGAAGCCGGCGACACGGCGATGTTCATCGGCGAACGCGGCGGTGTTCGCATCGGCGCGGACGAGGTTGGCGACCTCACCGGGACCTTGCCGCACGAGATTCTGTGCGGCATCTCCGAGGGCATCCCACGCCATCCTGGGGTCACGCCCGCTGCGCTACCGTGAGAGTGTGAGCCGCCCTGTTCGCATCGCCGTCGCCCAGTACGAGCCGCACGTCGGAGAGCTCGAGCAGAACCGCTCACAGGCGGTGCTCTGGGCGACGTCGGCGGCGGAGCAGGGGGCGGATCTGATCGTCCTCCCCGAGCTGGCTTCGAGCGGCTACGTCTTCGACGGCGAAGCCGAGGCGCAGCGATCGGCAGAGGATCCCGACGACGGGCCGACCGTTCGAGCCCTCCGCGAGGTGTGCGCGATGCACGGCTGCCACATCGTGGCCGGCATCAGCGAGCGCGACGGTGAGTGCCGGCACAACAGCGCCGTCCTCGTCGGCCCGCCGGGCGAATGGCCACCTACCGCAAGCTGCACCTGTATTACGACGAGCAGTCGTGGTTCGTGCCCGGCGACGAGCTGCCGATCGTCGACCTCCCGTTCGGGCGGGTCGGCATGATCATCTGCTTCGACCTGTGGTTTCCGGAGCCCGCCCGGGCCCTCGCCCTTGCCGGCGCGGAGATCATCGCGGTCCCGACCAACTGGGTCGCATCCTTCAAGCGCACGGTCTGGGACGACCGCGGGTACTGCCAGGGCGACTACGTCGCGATGGCCACGTCGGCGCAGAACGGGGTGGTCATGGCCTGCGCGGACCGGATCGGCGTCGAGCGTGGCGTCTCATTCATCGGCGCCTCGATCATTGTCGGAGCCGACGGGTGGCCCGTGTCCGGCCCGGCGAGCAAGGATCAGGAGGAGTTGCTCATCGCCGACCTTGACCTCGACTCCGTCGAAAAGGCGAGACATCGCACGCCGCGCAACCACCTGCACACCGACCGGCGGCCCGATGCCTACCGCACGTCGGCGGGGCGCGTGGCGCCGGCGACCGGGGCGCACGCCTGAGCGCGACGATCGGGGCGACGGCCCTGCTCGAGGGGCTGAACCCGCCGCAGCGTGAGGCCGTGACGGCCCCGGACGGGCCGCTGCTCATCTTCGCCGGCGCGGGCAGCGGGAAGACCCGGGTGCTGACGCACCGGATCGCCTACGTCATCGCGACGCGACGAGTGCGCCCGGATGAGATCTGCGCGGTGACCTTCACCAACAAGGCGGCGCGTGAGATGCGCGCCCGCGTCGAGCAGTTGATCGGCGACAGCATCCGGGGCATGTGGCTGGGCACGTTCCACTCCCTGGGCGCGCGGCTGCTGCGCCGCGAAGGCGAGGCCATCGGGATCCCGTCCGGCTACACGATCTACGATGAGGCGGACCGTCTCTCGGCCATCCGCAACGCGATCCGCGCAGAGGGGATCGATGAGAAGCGTCTGACGCCGAGCCGCGCGGCGCACGCCATCAGCGCCGCCAAGAACGAGTTGCTCGACGCGCGTGACTTCCAGGCACGCGTCACGTCGAACACCATGGACGAGCAGATCGCGCGCATCTACTGGGCGTACGAACGCGAGCTGGATGCGGCCTCGGCATTGGACTTCGACGATCTGCTGCTCCGTGCGGTCACGCTCTTTCGTGAGGCGGATTCGGTGCGCGAGTACTACCAGGATCGCTTCCTGCACCTGTTCGTCGACGAGTACCAGGACACCAACAAGGCGCAGTACGAGCTGGTCAAGATCCTCGGCGCGAAACATCGCAACGTGACGGTGGTCGGTGATGACGATCAGTCCGTCTACGGCTTCCGAGGCGCGGATGTGCGCAACATCCTGTCCTTCGAGCACGATTTTCCCGACGCCACCACTGTCACGCTCGAGCAGAACTACCGCTCCACACAACCGATTCTCGACATCGCGCACGCGGTGATCCGCAACAACAGCGAGCGCGCGGAGAAGAAGCTGTGGACCGAGCAGAGCATCGGCGAGCCGGTGCGGCTCATCTCCGTGTACGACGAGCGCGAGGAGGCGATCGCGGTTGGCTCGGAGATCGAGAACCTCATCGGTCGCGAGGGCGTCAGCCTCGCCGAATGCGCCGTCCTGTACCGGACGAACGCGCAGTCGCGTGCGTTTGAGGAGGTGTTCCTCAGGCGCGGGATCCCGTACCAGCTGGTCGGTGGTCTTCGTTTCTACGATCGGCGCGAGGTGAAGGACGTGCTCGCGTACCTGCGCCTCTGCGTCAACCCGCGCGATGCGGTGTCGTTCGCGCGCGTCGTCAACACCCCGCGACGCAAGATCGGCGATCGCAGCGTCGCCGAGCTCGAGAAGCTCGCGCGAAAGAAGGGCCTGGCGCCGCTCGAGGCGGCGCAGCGCCTCGACGAGGGCGAGCAGTCACTCGGTCCGGCGGCGATGGCGGCGCTGCGAAGCTTCGCGGCCCTCATGGAGCGGCTCAGCTCGGATGCGCAGCGCGTCCCGCTGCCCGTCCTCCTCGAACGCGTTCTCGATGAGACCGGGTACCGCGAGATGCTCCAGGACGGCACCCAGGAGGGCGTCGAGCGGTGGGCCAACGTCCTCGAGCTGGCGGGGCTCGCAGGCGAGTATTCAGATGTGCCGCCACCGGATGGTCTCGTGCAGTTCCTCGAGAACGTGGCGCTGGTCAGCGACGTCGACACCATGCGTGACGAGGCGCCCGGCGTCACCTTGATCACGCTGCACCAGGTCAAGGGCCTCGAATTCGGTGTCGTGTTCATCGCGGGCATGGAGGAGGGGCTCCTTCCGCACTCGCGCGCGCTCGAGGAGGGTGACGCGGGGATCGCCGAGGAGCGCCGTCTCACCTACGTCGGCATCACCCGGGCTCGGCGCCGGCTCTACCTGCTCCATGCGTTCCGGCGGCACACATACGGAACCCCGCAACTTGCCGAGGCGTCGCGATTTCTGGGCGAGATTCCCGGCGAGATGCTCGAGGTCCAGCTTCGCCCGGGAGCACCGTCCCTGGGCGATATCCGCGCCTCGGGCACCGTCCGGCGGGCCGTCGTCGGCTACGCCACACGACCCAATCCCGTCGAGCTGGCCCCTCAGCGGTTCAGCGAGGGGATGCGCATCGGCCACCAGCGGTATGGAGAGGGGACCGTCCTCAAGAGCACGATGACCAGGGGAGGCGAGGAGCTGGTCATCAAGTTCGACGACCACGGCGTCAAGATCTTCGCGGTCGCCGATGCGACCCTCTGGCCGATCGCGGAGTCGTGAGCACACCATGGAAGCCAACAACGTCGAGGCCGTAACCGCCCAACAGCCGCGCGTTCGGGTGCAGGCGCTGCGCCGGGAGCTCGAGCGTCATTCGCGCCTCTATCACGTTCTTGACGCACCCGAGATCACCGACGCGGAGTACGACCACCTCTTCCGCGAGCTCGTCGACCTCGAGTCGGCGCACCCCGAGCTGCAGACCGCCGACTCGCCGACGCAGCGAGTCGGCGGTGAACCGGCGGCGAATTTCACCAAGGTCAGGCACCGGACGGCGATGCTCAGCCTCAACAACGCGTTCAGCCCTGACGAGGTGCGCGAATTCGGTGTTCGCGTGGAGCGAGTGATCGGCACGGTGAGCGGCTACGTGTGCGAGCTGAAGATCGACGGACTCGCGATGTCCCTCACCTACGCCGCGGGCTCCTTCGTGCGTGCCGCCACGCGCGGCAACGGCATCGAAGGAGAGGACGTGACCGCGAACGTGCGCACCATTCGATCCGTGCCGATGACCCTGGCCCAGGTCGACGGTCTTCCCGACGAGCTCGAGGTCCGCGGCGAGGTCTACCTTCCCAAGGGGGCGTTCGCGGCAACCAACGCGCGCCTCGAGGAGGCCGGGAAACCCGGCTACGCGAATCCGCGCAACGCCGCGGCCGGCGCCGTACGCCAGCTCGATCCGACGGTCACGGCCGCGCGAGGACTCCAGACCTTCATGTACGCGATCGACCCGCCGGGCAGGATCCGGACGCAGGCGGAGGTCCTGGACACGCTCCAGGCGCTCGGATTCCGTGTCAATCCGCACCGGCGGCTTGCGGGGTCGATCGACGAGGTCCTGGCTTTCCTCGACCACTGGTCGGAGCGACGGCACGACCTGGACTACGACACCGACGGCGTCGTCATCAAGGTCGCATCACTCGCGGAACAGGCCGAGCTCGGCACGATCTCGCGCGCTCCCCGGTGGGCGATCGCGTACAAGTTCCCCCCCGAGGAGCACGAGACCCAGGTGCTCGACATCCACGTCCAGGTCGGACGCACCGGCGCCGTGACCCCTGTGGCGATCCTCGAACCGACCCTGGTCGCGGGATCGACGGTCCGGCGGTGCACGCTCCACAACGAGGATGAGGTGGCGCGCAAGGACGTGCGCATCGGTGACACCGTGCTGCTGCACAAAGCCGGCGACGTGATCCCGGAGATCGTCAGGGTCATCGTCGAGAAGCGCCCCGAGGGCGCAACGCCGTGGCAGATGCCCGAGCACTGCCCGGCGTGTGAGTCGCTGCTGGTTCGCGAGCAGGGGGAGGTGGTCCGGCGGTGCCTGAACCCGCTCTGTCCCGCCCAGCGGCGCGAGCTGCTCATCCATTTCGCCGCTCGCGGGGCGATGAACATCGAGGGTCTCGGCCCCGCCGTCATCGACCAGCTGCTCGACCTCGGGTATGTCACCGAGCCCGCCGATCTGTTCCGGGTGACGAGCGAGCAGCTCCTGACGCTGGAGGGATTCGCAGAGCGGAGCGCCACCAAGCTCGTCGAGTCGATCGCGTCGCGCCGGCGTGTCCCGCTTGCCCGATTCATCAACGCTCTGGCGATCCGCCATGTCGGCGAGCACACCGCCGAAACCCTCGCCGCGCACTTCGGGAGCATCGATGCGCTCGCGGCCGCCACCGAGGAGGACCTGCTCGACGTCGAGGGGATCGGGTCCGTGGTCGCCGCGCACGTGGCCGCGTGGTTCTCCTCGAGCGAGGGGCGGGCCGTCCTCGAGCACCTTCGCGATGCCGGTGTCGACCCGGAGCGCGCCGCCGGTGGCGGCGGGCCGTGGAGCGGGCAGACCTGGGTGATCACCGGGAGCCTCGACGGCCTGAGCCGTGCGGACGCCGAGGCGCGCATCCGAGCGCTCGGCGGCAATCCGAGCTCGAGCGTCAGCCGGAAGACCCACGCCGTCGTGGCGGGCGCCTCCCCGGGAAGCAAGCTCGAGAAGGCCCAGCGACTCGACGTGCAGGTGCTCGACGAGGCGTCGTTCCTCGCCGCGCTGGCGGCCGCAGAGGATCTCGCCGGGCGGCGATAGAGTGACCACCATGGCGGCAACGCGGCGCGCAGAGCGCCTCCTCGACGACAAGGCGCAGCTTCGGGCTCGGCTGCGCGCGTCGCCGGACGGTCCCGGCGTCTATGTCATGCGCGGCATGGACGCCCGGGTCATCTACGTGGGCAAGGCCTCGAACGTGCGCAACCGGCTGCGCTCGTGGTTCAGCGGCGTCGACTCGCTGCAACCCAGGACACACCAGCTCATCGGCAGCGTCTTCGACTTCGAGGTGATCGCGTGCCAGAGCGAGCACGAGGCACTCGTCCTCGAGAACTCGCTCATCAAGCAGCACCGGCCGCGCTTCAACGTGCGTCTCAAGGACGATAAGAGCTATCTCTACCTCAAGATTCCGCGACCCGGCGTGCACGACGCGGTCGCTCCTGGAACGGCGCGTGAGGAGGTGCGCAAGCCCCGTGGGAAGAGTGCCGAGGGGGCGACGCTGTTTCCGAGGCCGTACTACACGCGCAAGGTGATCCGTGACGGTGCGCGCTACTTCGGTCCGTACACGAGCGCGCAGTCGCTGCGCACCACGGTCCGTTCGCTGCGCACGATCTTCCCGTTTCGCACCTGCAGCGACGAGATCTTCCGGCGCGGCCGGGTGTGCCTCGACTATCACATCAAGCGGTGCTCGGGACCGTGCGAGGGCAAGATCGACGGTCCGGAATATGCGGAGATCCTCGAACAGGTGCAGGAGTTCATGGAGGGCAGGTCCGACACCCTGCACGACGAGCTCCGCGATCACATGGACGCGGCTGCGGACAGCCGCGACTACGAGCTGGCAGCGCGCTTCCGCGACCGGCTGCGAGCGATCGAACGGATCAGCGAACGTCAGACGGTGCTGCGCGGCGCCCGGTCCGACGAGGACTGCATCGCCGTCGCCGTCGAGGCGGGACGCGCGATGGCCGCGGTGCTGAGCATCCGGCAGGGACGGGTCATGGCGATGGAGACGCACGAGCTCGAGGGTGTCGCGGGGCTCGATGCGGCAGCCTGTCTCGGCGGCTTCCTTCCCCAGTACTACGCGAACGTCACATCGATTCCGCGGCGCCTCCTGGTGTCCGATGACATCGAGGGCCGCGAGGTGTTCGAGGAGTTCCTCGCAGAGCAGCGCGGCGGGCCGGTCGAGGTCCACGTGCCCAAGCGCGGCGACGCGCGACAGTTGATCGCGCAGGCGGCGGAGACGGCGCTCGTCGCCCTCCGCCAGCAGCGCATCGTCGACGACTACGACGCAGCCAAGACCGAGGTGCTCCTCGACGACCTCGCGGCCCGCCTGCAACTCCCCGCGCCGCCGCGACGGATCGAGTGCTACGACATCAGCAACACCATGGGCACCAACTCCGTCGGCTCCATGGTGGTGTTCGAGGAGGGCCGGCCGGCACCGGCGAGCTACCGCCATTTCGGGATCAAGACGGTCGAGGGCTCCAATGATTTCGCCTCCATCGAGGAGACCCTGCGCCGGCGTTTCCGGAGGCTTGGCCCTCGCGACGATGGTCCCGACGCCGACGTCCCGGTACTCGACCCCGCCGGTGCCAACGGGGCGAACGAGCGGCCGCGCCGGACCCCGCGCGGCGGCGGGGACGATGCCGATCTCAGCTTCTCGGTGCTCCCCGATCTGATCCTCATCGACGGCGGCAAGGGCCAGTTGAGCGCAGCCGTCAAGGCGCTGCGCGAAGCCGGGCTCACGCGGGTCCCGGTGTTCGGGCTTGCCAAACGAAACGAGGAGCTGTACAAGCCGGGACGCGCCCGGCCGATCATCATCGAGCGGGACAGCCCGACCCTCTTTCTCGTGCAGCGTGTCCGCGACGAGGCCCACCGCTTCGCGATCACGCGACACCGGGCGCGGCGCGGACGTGCCGCGCTCCGGTCGAAGCTCGACGTGGTGCCCGGGCTCGGTCCAGTTCGCCGGCGGGCGCTCCTGCGGCATTTCGGGAGCATCGACGCCATCCGCGACGCTCCGCTCGAACAGCTCACCACGGTGGTTCCGCGGCCCGTGGCATTGCGCGTGAAGGAGCTCCTGTGAGCGAGCCGGATCCCCCAGCTGGGGTCGCCGTGGCGCTGATGTCGTTCGGCTACAAGTTCGGCATCCCGTCGGACGCGGGATTCGTGATGGATGCGCGCATGCTGCGCAACCCGTTCTGGGTGCCCGAGCTTCGCTCCTTCACCGGACTCGACGTCCAGGTTCGTGACTACGTCCTCGAGGACGAGGCGGCCGGAGAGCTCATCGATCGGACGCACGCACTGGTGCTGTGGTCGTCGCGGCGCTATGCCGAGCGCAAGCGCACGTCTCTCGAGGTTGCGGTCGGGTGCACCGGTGGCAGGCATCGCTCTGTTGCCATCGTCGAGGCGGTGGCCCATCGACTGCGTGAGGACGGTATGGCGGTCGCGGTCCGCCATCGCGACGTCGATGTTCCGGATCCACGCCTGTGACTGCCGGCGCCGCGCCGAAGACACCATCGGACTGATGCACGAGCGAAGAACGATGGACGGCACGCAGTCATTCACGCAACGCGTCACAGCCGAGCTCGCTCCGCACACACCGCTGCTCCCGTGCTGCAGACGATCGCTGGTGGAGGGGCTCCTGCTCGTGACGACCACACCGGGGGCGATCGCCACCACCCGCCCGGTCGCCGTGCGTGCTGCGATGCAGGCATTGCATGCGGAGCGGATCACCGCGCACGTTGCCCGCGTCGCGGGGGCTCGGCGCTCGCAGTACGTCCTCGTCGGCATCGAGCCGGAGATCGTCGAAACGCAGTCGGTTCGGGTGTGCTGCAGACGCAGCCGTCTTCGCGGGGCGTTTCTCGGTTCGGGCCGCCTCGTCCGCCCTGACGGCGAGCCGTACCTCGAGATCGGCTGCGCGGAGGGACGCGGCGCCCTGCAACTCGTCGACGATTTCGCGAATCTCGGGGTAGCCGCACGCGCGCGTCAGCGACGAGGGCGCTGGGTGGTCACGGTTCGATCCGGCCCGTCGGTCGGTGCGGCATTGAGCTCCATCGGTGCGCAGGCCGGCCGCCTTGCCTTTGAATCCGGCCGGGTCATCCGCGAGGTCCGCAACGGCGTGAACCGGCGCCTCAACGCCGAAACCGCAAACCTGCAGAGGACGGCGGCGGCGGGCGTGCGACAGCTCGAGTCGATCGCCGTCCTGGAGGCGGACCCCCGACGCTGGCAGGCGTTGCCCCCGGCGCTCCGGGAGGCGGCCGACCTCCGCGCGGATCATCCGGATGACGACCTCGCCCAGCTGGCGGCGCGCGCCGGATGCAGCCGTCCCGCGATGGCCGGGCGCCTGCACCGCCTGGTCGCCGCCGCGGGGGAGGGCGGTGATAGGGTGGTGCCGCTCCGCTAGCCCGGCAGCGCCCAACCCCACGACCGGAGGTTTCCCAGCATGGGAGTCAGAGTCGGCATCAACGGCTTCGGCCGGATCGGACGCAACGTGCTGCGTGCCGCCAGGGAACGATCGCCCGATCTCGAGATCGTTGCCGTCAACGACATCACGACCCCCGGGATGCTCGCCCACCTGCTCAAGTACGACAGCGTCTTCGGCCGGTTCCCCGGCACAGTTGCTGCCGATACTGACAGCATCACGGTCGACGGCCGGCCCATCAAGGTGCTTGCCGAGCGCGACCCGCAGCGCCTCCCGTGGGAGGATCTCGGCGTCGACGTCGTCGTCGAGTCGACGGGGTTCTTCAGCGACGCGTTGAAGGCGAGGGGCCACATCGACGGCGGTGCCCGGAAGGTGGTCATCACGGCCCCGGCGAAGAACGAGGACGTCACCATCTGCATGGGTGTGAACGACGACTCCTACAACCCCGCGGAACACCACATCATCTCGAACGCCTCCTGCACGACAAACTGCCTGGCGCCCGTCGCCAAGGTGCTCAGCGACTCGTTCGGCATCGAAACCGGCTTCATGACGACCGTGCATGCGTACACCAAGGACCAGGTCATCCTCGACGCGCCGCATGAGGACAAGCGACGCGCGCGAGCCGCCGCGCTCTCGATCATCCCCACGACCACCGGCGCGGCCAGGGCCGTCGCGCTGGTGCTGCCCGAGCTGAAGGGCAAGTTCCAGGGCATGTCACTGCGCGTCCCGGTCCCCGACGTGAGCCTGGTCGACCTCACCGCGACCCTTTCCAGGAGCGCGTCCGTCGACGACGTCAACGGCGCGATGCGCGAGGCCGCCGGCGGGAAGCTGGAGGGGATTCTCGCGGTGAGCGAAGAGCCACTGGTGTCGATGGACTTTCTCCACGACTCGCACTCGTCCATCTTCGACGCACCGTCGACTATGGTCCTCGGAGACCACACCGTGAAGGTGCTCGCCTGGTACGACAACGAGTGGGGATACTCCTGCCGCGTCGTCGACCTCGTGAACCTGATCGTGTCGCGGCTCTAGGCGAACGATGACCCCGTCGAAAGCCACCATCGACGACATCGCCGTCCACGGCAAGCGGGTCCTCCTGCGTGAGGATCTCAACGTCCCGATGCGTGACGGTGCGATCAGCGACGACCGCAGGATCCGCGAGGCGATTCCCACCATCGAGGCGCTCCGCGCCCGGAACGCCCGGGTCATCGTGGTCGCCCACCTCGGCCGCCCCAAGGGGAAGATCGACGACGGCGCGCGCCTCGGTCCGGTCGCCGCGCGGCTGAGCAGCCTTCTGGGCGCCGACGTGCGTCTCGCCTCCGACGTCGTGGGTGACAGCGCTCAGAGCATGGTCGACTCGCTGCGCGACGGCGATGTCGGCATGCTCGAGAACGTGCGGTTCGAACCCGGTGAGGAGGCGAACGACCCGGAGTTCGCCAAACGTCTCGCGGCCTTCGGAGACGTCTTCGTGAATGACGCATTCGGCACCGCGCACCGCGCCCATGCGTCGACGGAGGGCGTCGCCCACCTGCTCCCGGCCGTCGCCGGCACGCTCATGGCGCGCGAGCTCGAGATGCTCGGGGGCGTCCTGGACGATCCACGCCTGCCCGTGGTGGCCATCGTCGGCGGGTCGAAGATCTCCACCAAGGTCGGCGTGCTCGACCACCTGCTCGACCGGGTGGACGTGCTCTGGGTCGGTGGCGCCATGGCCTGCACCTTCTACCGGGCTCTCGGAGAGGGCACCGGAACCTCGCTCGTCGAGGAGGATCAGGTGGAGACGGCACGCCGCCTGCTCGATTCCGCCGGCGGCCGGCGAGCCGACCTTCGTCTCCCGATCGACGCCGTCGTCGCCGAGAATGCCACCGACGGTGCCCCGACCCAGGTCGTCGCCTGGAAGGCGATCCCCGACGGCTGGATGGTCGTCGACGCCGGACCGGAGACGGTGCAGCGCATCGCCGGTGATTGCGCCGGCGCGGGGACCATCATCTGGAACGGACCCCTCGGCATCTACGAGATTCCGGCCTTCGCCACCGGCACCCGCGAGGTCGCGCGAGCCGTCGCCGGTTCCGGAGCCACCAGCGTCATCGGCGGGGGAGACCTCGCCGCCGCCGTGAAGGACGCGGGCGTTGCTGACAAGATCGGCTTTATCAGCACGGGTGGCGGCGCCACCATCGAGTTCCTCGAGGGCAGGACCCTGCCGGGCGTGGCCGCATTGCGCGACCGCGTGGAGGCGCGGCCGTGACGGCGGCCACCGTCGACCCGACCTCGCGGCTGATGGTTGCGGGCAACTGGAAGATGAACACGACCGTCGAGGACGGGGTCGCGCTGGCGCGCGCGGTCGCCGCGGCGGTCGCCCCGTTCCATGGCGTCGACGTGGCCGTCCTGCCGCCGTTCACGCACCTGTGGGCCGTCCACGCGGCTCTCGAGGGAACGGGCGTCCGGCTCGGCGCGCAGGACGTGTACTGGAAGGATGCGGGCGCCTTCACGGGCGAGATCTCGCCCGTGATGCTGGCCGGGTGGTGCGACCTCACGCTGGTCGGGCATTCCGAGCGCCGCCACATCTTCGGGGAACGCGACGAGGAGGTCGGCAAGAAGTTCGTCGCGTCGCTCGCGCACGGTCTCAAGGCGATCGTCGCGGTGGGCGAGACGAGCGACGAGCGCGACTCCGGCGAGACCTTTGCCGTGGTGGATCGCCAGCTCGACGCGGTCTTCGCGCAGCTGGAAGGCCCGCCCGCCCTCGACGCGTGGGTGATCGCGTACGAGCCGATCTGGGCGATCGGCACCGGCCGGACCGCGACGCCCGAGCAGGCGCAGGAGGTGGTCGCGCACATCAAGCAGCACGTGCGAGCCCGGTACCTGAACGGTTCGCCACGCGTGCTCTACGGGGGCAGCGTCACAGCTGCCAACGCCGCATCCCTCTTTGCCGAGCCGGACATCGACGGCGCGCTCGTGGGCGGCGTCAGCCTGCGCGCGGAGGAGTTCGCCGTCATCGTGGCCGCGGCGGCGGAAACGGCGGCCGGCAGCGCGTGACCTCGATCGACACGGCCGCATGAGCGGGGTCCGCCCCTTCGTGCTCGTCATCCTCGACGGATGGGGATACAACGAGGATCCCTACGGGAATGCCATCGCGGCGGCGCGCACGCCCGAGCTGGATGCGCTCGAGCGGCAGTGGCCCCACGCCACGGTCGCCGCCAGTGGTGAGGCCGTGGGGCTGCCGCCCGGTCAGCAGGGCAACTCCGAGGTCGGGCATCTCACCATCGGCGCCGGCAGGCTCGTCTACCAGCCGCTCTCTCGGATCAACCGTGCGATCGACGACGGCAGCTTCTACGAGAACCAGGTGCTGCGCGATGCGGTGGATCGTGCGCGCGATCGCGGCGCCGCGCTGCACTGCCTCGGACTGGTCTCGCCCGGCGGGGTGCACAGCCACCAGGAGCACGCCATTGCCGTCGCCGAGCTGGCGCGGCGAAGGGGCTTGCAATCGGTCTGGTTCCACGCGTTTCTCGACGGCCGCGACGAGCCGCCGACGAGCGCCGCGGGCTTTGTTCGAACGTTTCTCGATGCGTTGGAGCGCATCGGCGTCGGCGCGATCGCCTCGGTCGCGGGCCGCTACTACGGCATGGACCGCGACCGGCGCTGGGACCGCATCCAGCGTTCCTACGACGTCATCGTCGGCGCGGCAGGAGACGCCGTCGCGCCAGACGCAGTCGCCTACATCGAAGCCCAGTACGCCGCAGGGGTCACCGACGAGTTCGTACCGCCGGCCTCGATCATGCACGACGGCAATCGCGTCAGGATCGAGGACGGCGACTCGATCGTCTTCTTCAACTTCCGTCCCGACCGCGCGCGCGAGCTGTGCCATGCGCTCGTCGACCGGACCTTCGACGGCTTCTCACGATCGACCGTGCTGCGTGACGTGGACCTGGTCACGTTCACCGAGTACGAGCATGACCTCGATGCCCGCGTGGCATTCCCGCGCGAGGACATCGGTCACACGCTCGCGGAGGAGGTCAGCGCCGCGGGTCTGCGCCAGTTCCACGTCGCCGAGACCGAGAAGTACGCGCACGTCACGTACTTCATCAACGGAGGTCGCGAGACCGTGTTCGACGGGGAGGAGCGGCTGCTCGTTCCATCGCAACGCGTCCCGACCTACGACACCGTGCCGGAGATGAGCGCCGCGGGCATCACCGATGCGGTGATCACCCGCTTGGAACAGGGCGACGATGCCCTGGTCATCGCCAACTACGCGAACGCCGACATGGTCGGGCACACCGGCGTTTTCGAAGCCACCGTGCGCGCCGTGGAATGCATCGACGCCTGTCTCGGTCGCGTTGCCTGCGCAGTCGAGGCGGCCCACGGCGGGATGCTCATCACCGCGGACCACGGGAACGCCGAGTACAAGATTGATCGCCGCGACGGCTCCGTGCTGACGGCGCACACGACGAGCCCGGTCCCCGTGCTCATCCTGGGTGCCGGCACCGGACCGCTCCGCGAGGGGGGCGGCCTGCGCGACATCGCTCCGACCGTGCTCGACGCGATGGGCCTTGCGGTGCCCGCCGAGATGACCGGCTCGTCGCTGCTCAGACGCTGATCGCCGCTCCGGTCACGGAGCGATCGACGGTGCCTGGTATGGAACCGGCTCGATCTGGTCGACAGGGTGCGGGCCGCTCCGCCACCCGTCAGCGGCCCCGATGGTCAGATGACAGTCGCCGCCGTTCGAATCGCACGGCACCGGCTCGGTGTGGATCGCGACGCCGTCGCTCCAGCTCACCGTGATCGCCACGGTGAACGTCTCCGTCGCCGTGATCGTCGCCCCCGTCATGACCTCCGCGTAGTCGTGCGCCACGGCGCAGGAATCCGTCCAGCGCTGCGTCGACGCGTTGTACCGGGGCAGGGTGGCCGGTCCCTTCTCGACCGGTCCGGGCGCGATGCTCGTGGTCCCGTCGCCCCAGCTCCATGCAACGGTCCCGGGCAGCACCGTGACGTCGTAGAGGAGAAAGAGCGTATAGCCGTTCACCACCGTCGTGGTCAGCGCATGGGACGCGTCGGGTTGCGCCGGAACCGTCGACGCCGTCCACGCGCACGTGGGGATGTGCACGAACGTGCGCGCGGTCGGCGAGCCGCCCGGAACGATGTCGATCCCTCCGACCGTCCACGTCCGCATGAGGCTCGCTTCGAGGTCCGCACCCGCCGGGAACGGCGGAGTGTCGAGCACGCTCACCGGCGGGACGGGGGGAGGCGCGTCCCCGGCGAGGTACGGAGGGCTGAACGAGAAGATCGCGCCCTGGCAGCTGCCGCCAAACGGTGCAACGGATTGCGCATCCTGCCACGAGCCCCGCGTTCGCAGGAACGCCGTGACCGCGACGACGTGGCCGCCGACGTTCGCCGCGGTCGCGAGGCTGCCGGGGGCTGTCGCCGCGGCATCACCGCCGGGAGGGATCGCACCCGGGACGGCATAGCCGAACCGAGCCTCGAGACCGTCGTACCCGCCGGCCGCATTTCTCGTGTACGCCGGACGGATCGAGATCGCGGCGACGATGCCGCCACCCGGCGACGGCGACCCGGGACCGATGTGGAAAAGGTGCGCGTCCGGGCAGGTCATACCCTGCGGATTCGGTCCCGCTGGGGGAATGTCGAGCGGGTTGCGTGGCTCCCGCCCCGAGGGCGTGATGTCGTCCGGCACGATCGGCAGATACGTGCCACCGGCGCCGGCGACCAGCTTGCCGTGCGTCAGCGCACCCGTGCCCTGGCTCGACGGTCCCGGCTGGCCCGCGCCGCTGCCGCCCCCGCCCCCGGAGGCGAGGACCGTCATTCCGGGCACCAGCGCCGCCGTGAGGACGACCACGACCCACGCGCTGAGATCGCGACGGGGCGTCACCGGCCGCACCACGCTGCCGGAGGGCCGCTCGGATCCTGGCACGCGCCTCCGGCGTCCGCGAACCAGATGTCCCCGAGCACCGGATCTGCGCGGAGCACCCCGGCGCTGAAGACGGTCGTGTCCTCGCTGAAATCGACCACGGACGTGCCCGCGCCGTTCGAGCTGCGGATGGTCTCGCTGCACGGCCCGGCATAGACGATGACGAAGACGTAGGCGTCGTCGGTCGGGAGGTTCTTGCGCGCGAAATACGCTCGTCCGCCGGCGTCAACCGGGAACAGCCTCCAGCTGAGCGGATACAGGTTGCAGGCGGGCTGCTCGACACTTCCGCCACCTTGGAGCGCCTCGACCTCCACCGCCGGGATCAACGCTGGGCCGACCAGGTGCCGGAGCACGAAGAGCTGGTCGTCGTGCTCCGCCCATTGCCACCACCCGCTGTCGCGGTTGCTGGCGTTCGCCCACCGCTGGGCGACGGCGTCGGACACGGCCCCGCGAGTCATGTTGTCCACGGGCGGAGGGGCGGGAACGTGCTCGATCGAGAGCTCGTTCGAGGGTGGCACGTCGGAGACGCCGTACGGCGACCAGCGCTGCCGGCACGCGGGCGCGACCTCCGTCAGGGGTGTCGTCACGATGACCGCCGCGCACGCATCGATCGGCGCCGGCACCGGCGTGGCCTTCGCCGGCAGCGCCGGGCTGCGAGCGGACACGGCCCCACACGCGGTCACGGCAAGCAGCCAGGAACCGAGCAGCGCCGACATTGCGATCCCCCTCACCACCTCACCTGAAACTCTCGCCGCTCAGAGCGGACCGCGGACGCCCAATGGCGGCGCGGCGATCAAACCCTCCCCGAGGGGCGGCAAGCATGGCAGTTCATGGCGGCCGGTCGTGCGGATCGTCCCGGCGGTCACCCGGCCGCAAGATTCGACGGGTAGGCTGAGGCGATGGCCGGACCCGGCGAACTCGATTCAGCGCGCCTCCGGCGCGACCTGAGCCTGCTGCTCCGCCGCCGGCTGACGCTCTGGGCGGCGATCGGAGCGTCCGGCCTCACCGTGGTCTTCTCACTGGTTGCAGCCACGACCGCGCCCGGCCAAGCAGCTCCAGCATCCACGCCGGCGGTCCAGCCGGATCCTGGAGCCGAGGATGATCCGCAGCAACCCGTCGAGAACCAGCCGAGCCTGGTGATCCCCGCTCAGCTGCCCCAGAGCGGCTTCGGCGGCGCGCCCTCCGCGGTCTCGGGCGGCTCCTGAGGCCCCACCCCGCTGTCGCCGACCTACTCGGTGAGCAACTCCGCGAGCCGTGATCCGTCGAGGTTCCCGCCACTGAGGATCGCCACGGTTCCCGGTGAGGACCGCCCGTCGACCATCGCCGCGTAGGCGAGGGCGCCCGCTCCCTCCGCCACGACCTTCACGTCGGTCGCCAGGCTCGCAACCGTTCTGCGCACCGTCGCCTCGGGGACCGCAACCCACTCGTGCACCAGCGATCCGAGCCGCTCGAACATCACCGGGTCGAAGGGTGCGGAGGTCCCGTCGGCGATCGTGTCGGGTGTGAGCGACGGCGGGCCGTTGACCGCGAATGCTCGTTGCCACAGGGGATATCCCTCCGACTGCACGCCCACCACCCGCACGCCGGGCTTGAGCGCCGCGAATCCCAGCGCGATGCCGCAGATGAGGCCGCCACCACCGACCGGCACGATGACGCGCTCGACGTCGGGAAGATCCGCGAGGATCTCGGGAACGATCGACGAGTGACCGGTAATCACCGCCTCACTCGCGAACGGGTGGATGAACACTTCAGGATCGCGCTCCCAGGCGCGCGTCGCGACCCACTCGAGAAGGTGATCGCGGGACATCAGCACCGCGTCGGCGCCCAGTGCTCGAACGCCGTTGACCTTGAGCGCCGGAGCCGTGTCGAACATCACAACCCGGCACGGCACCTGCAGTTCGCGTGCGACATACGCGCAGGCCAGCGCCGCATTGCCGGCACTCACCGTGAGCAGGCCGCGCGCGACCTGGTCGCGGCCGATGAGATGCGCCGCCGCGAAGAAGCCTCGAACCTTGAAGCTCCCGGTGGGCTGCAGCGATTCCAGCTTGAGGAAGCCCCCGGAGGGCGCCGGGATCAGGGGCGTCTGCCGGATGTGCGGGGCGAGCAGGCCTGCCACCTCGTGGACGCGCGCGGCGTCGACGCCGTGGATCGCGGCCGTCACAGCGCGACGTCCGTGCCCACTCCCGCGGCGACGGCGGCGTCGTAGACGATCCGCGCCACCACCGCATCCTCGAAACCGCTGCCGGTCGACTTGTACACGGTGATCTCGTCCGGGCGCTGCCGGCCCGGCTTGAGGCCCGCGATCACCTCTCCGACCTCGGTGATGGTGCCCGTGTCGAGTCCCTGCAGCTCGTGCGCGCCTGCGGGCGGCGGGTTGGTGGCCGCGCCCCTCCATTCGACAAAGACGCGCGCGCGCCGGATCGTCTCGGCATCGACCTCGGGCCCGAAGGTGCCTCCGACCGACGTGACGTGCGTGCCGGCGTCGAGCCACTCGTAGCGTGTGATCGGAGCCCTTGCGTCGGTGCAGCAGCACACGACGTCGGCGCCGCGGATCGCGGCTTCGAAGTCCGGTACGACCACGCACCGCGGGTCGGCAGCGGCCAGCGCGGCCGCGCGGTGCGCGTCACGCGAGCAGATGCGGATGCTCGTGAAGTCACGAGCCAGCGGCATCGTTGCGAGGTGCGAGTGGCCCTGGACGCCGGCGCCCAGGATGGTCAACGTAGTCGCATCGGTGCGAGCGAGCACGCGCACCGACACGGCGGCACCGCCACCGGTGCGCATCGCTGTGATGTGCTCGCCGTCCATGACGCTGAGCAGCGAGCCGTCGTGCTCGTCGAACAGCGTGATCACCCCCTGGTGGGTCGGCAGCCCCAGTTCCGAGTTGCCCGGGAAGACGCTCACCGCCTTGAGTGCGAACCCTCGCTCCGCGACCCATCCCGGCATCGCCCCGAGCAGGCCGGAGGGCGCGCGAGCGGCGGTTCGCGGTGGTACCGACGCGTCACCGGTCGAGTACGCGCGAAAGCCGGCCTCCAGGGCGTCGAGCATCGCCGGCACTGAGAGCAGGCCCTCGACGTCGTGCTTGCTCAGCACCAGCATCTCAGCCCGGCCTCATGACCGGCCATCTTGGCACGGTTAGGCACAATGGGGCAGATGACTCAACAACAGACAACCACGCAGGAGCCCACCGCCTCGCGCGAGTTCGACGGCGTGATCTTCGATCTCGGCGGGGTCATGACCGAGCCCCTGTTTCATCACCGGACTGCCGTCCCTCCCGAGTTCTTCAGCGTCATCGCCTTCTTCCTCGGCGAGTTCCGCGACCACTACCACCTGACCACCGGTGTCCACGATCTGCATCTGCTCGAGATGGGGAAGGTGTCCGAAGACGAGTTCTTCGACCGGATGATCGCCCGCTACATCGAGGCCGGCAATGAGCCGGTGGATGCGCGGGAGGCGCAGAAGGTCGTCTTCGGCCAGGGGATGGTGGCGTGCGGCGCGATGGTCGATGCCGTGCGGCAGATCCGCGACGCCGGCTACCGGACCGCGCTTCTCACCAACATCTCCCGCGAGGGCGAGGCCATCTTCGCCAAGCTCTTCCCCGTCGACGAGCTCTTCGATGTGGTGGTCGACTCATCGAAGGTCGGGATGCGCAAGCCAGACCCGGCGATCTACCGCCTGACCTGCGAGCGGCTCGGCGCGGCGCCCGAGCGCTGCCTGTTCATCGACGACCTGCTCTGCAACGTCGAAGCCGCGCAGGCGCTTGGGATGCAGACCATCCAGTGCCTGGATCCGGTCACCGTCGCCGATGAGGTCGTGGAGCGTGTCCTGGGCCATCCGGCCGCTGCCGAGGCCGGGGCCGGCGCGTGACCGATGACCGCGCCGCGCGGTCGATCGCGGGCGACGGTGCGGCACTCGAGATCGCCGGGATCACCGATCGCGGGCCTGTGCGCACCCAGAACCAGGACGTCTGGGATGCGACCCCGGTCGGCGACGGGACGACGGCGGTCCTCGCCCTCGCCGACGGGATGGGTGGTCACCGAGGTGGCCTCGAGTCGGCCGAAGCGGCGGTCCGCGCGGCGATGGGGGTGCTCGCGGACGGGGATGCGTCGACCGATGCGCCCGCCGTGCTCCGGCAGGCGGTCGCTGCCGCGAACCGGGCGGTGGGCGTGGCTCGGGTGTCCATCGGCGGCAACCCCGGCACGACCCTGGTTCTGGCCATCATCGGCCGTGACCACGCCTCGGTCGCCAACGTCGGTGACAGCCGCGGATACCTGATCCGCGGATCGACGGTCACGCAGATCACCGACGACCACTCGTGGGCGGCAGGGCAGGTGCGGCTCGGCGCGCTCGATGCCGAGGAGGCGCGTCACCACCCCAAGCGCAACCTGATCGAGCGGGCGGTGATGGGAGACCCGGTCGAAGCGGACATCTTCGAGATCGAGATGCTCCCGGGCGACGTCCTGCTGCTCTGCTCGGACGGGCTCTGGGAACCGCTGTCGGACCAGGCGCTGGGCGCGATCATGGCCACTCGCGACGCGCTCGGCGTCGCCCTGACGCGAGCCTGCGATGCGGCGCTCGCGGGAGGAGGGACCGACAACGTGACCGTGGTCGCTGCTCGCCGCCGCGCCCTGCCATCCGCTAACGTCTGACCGCGATGGCACGCCTGTACGCTCAGTTCGGAGCGGTCGTCTTCCTGGCGGTGGGCCTCGGCGGTCTTCTGACCGGCGACGCCGGAACCCTCGTCCACCACCAGCCCCAGGGCAACGTGGGGCCGATGGACCTGCACCTCACGTATGTGCGCGACGCCCTCGATCTCGTCATCGGCGGCGTGCTCGCGTTCGCAGGCATTCGCGCCGAGGAACGGATTGCGGAGGAGATCGTTCTCACCGTCGGCGTGGTGCTCCTCCTCCTCGCGCTCGTCGGATTCGCGAATCCGGACACCGCCGCCGGGACGCGGAGCATCGCCGGTGTGCACTTCACCGAGGTGATGAACATCTTCGACCTCATCACCGGTGCGCTCGGCGTGCTCTGCGGCGTGGGCGGCGCACGAACCGCGACCGCACCCGGCTAGCCGCGGGAGCGGGCGGGCCTACAGAGCGGCGCCGCTTGCCGACGCGGTGCCGTTGGCAGCGTGCTCGCCGCGATGCCTGGCCGTCGCCACCAGGTGCGCGGCACCCGTGGCCACCGGCTTCGCCTTGCTCAGCGCCCGTCCTGTGGTCATCGCGCCCTCGCGCGCGGCGGTGGCCATGAGGCGAAGTTGCGCGCGTGTCTTGTCGCCGGTCTGCGGTGCGACGCAGAGCCCGACCACGGTTCCCACGGCTGCTCCATGCATCAGTCCACGGAAATAGCCCATGCCGTCACCTCCTGTGTGTGGATCGATCGTTCCGGCTCACCCTACACCGCCGCACCGTTTCAGGTCAGGGACGTGGCCGACCACGGGCCGTCGGGCACGATGCGCAGGCGCTCGACGGGACGGCCGGCGATGAGGTGCTCGGCCACGATCTCGTCGATGTCCGCGACCTGCAGGCGGCCGTACCAGACGCCGTCGGGGTAGACGATCAGGATCGGCCCCTGGTGATGCTGCTGGTTGCATCCCATCCTGGTTGTGCGAACCCAGGTCAACTCGAGCCGCTCGACCTCGTCACGCAACCGCTGGAGGAGGTGCTCCGATCCCTGACCACCGCAGTGGTGGCGCCCGACCGTGGTGCAGACGAAGACGTGCAGGTTGCGGTGCGCCGGATCGCTCATCACGCCCAATGGTCGCCCACCCGGCCGCGGCTGCGCCGCGTGCCGGCGTGCGAAAGTAGGCGCAGGATGGACCTGAGCTTCGCCTTCTTCGCGGACAGCGCCGTGGTTCCCCCCGACGGCAAGCTCTACGTGCTCGGGGGCGGGTTCAGCGCGCTGTCCATGGCATCGCTCCCTGGACGGGCCGCCTTCGCGGTGGTGGCGGGGTTCCGCTTCAGCGCCGCCGATGTCGGCCAGGCACACCAGGTCGAGCTTCGCCTCACCGACTCGCAGGGGAAGCTGGTCCTCGCGCCGGTCACGCTGCAGTTCCAGGCTGCCGGGGCGAGGCTCGTCCCCGGACAGGAGGTGAGCATCTCCACCGTGACCGTCCTGCAGCCCATGTTCGGCGAGCCGGGCGTGTACACGACCGAGTTCTGGACCGGTGGAAACCGGATCGGGGCCGTCAACCTCAACGTCGAGGAGCGCAAGCCGCCCGCACCGGTGCCGGCCGACCGTCCCAACTGACCGATCGTGCCGCGTCAGTACTCGTAGAAGCCGCGCCCGCTCTTCCTCCCCAGGTACCCGGCCGAGACCATCCGGCGGAGCAGCGGCGGCGGTGCGAAATCACTGTTCGCGTACTCCTCGTAGAGCGACTCGCAGACGAACATCGCGGTGTCGAGGCCGATGTAGTCGAGGAGCTGGAGCGGTCCCATGGGGTGGCCGCAGCCGAGGCGCATCCCCTCGTCGATGTCGTCGCGGGTGGCGAAGCCTGATTCGTAGAGGCGAATCGCGTGGGTGAGAAAGGGGATGAGGAGCAGGTTGACGATGAACCCGCCGCGATCCTGGGCCACGATGATCCGCTTGCCGAGTCGCTCGCCCAGGGCTCGCGTCTCGTCGAGGGTCTCGTCGCTCGTGGCGATGCTGCGAACCACCTCGATCAGCTTCATCACCGGCGCGGGGTTGAAGAAGTGCGTGCCGATCACCCGGTCCGGGCGCCGGGTCGCTCGCGCGATCTCGATGATCGGGAGCGCCGAGGTATTGGTGGCGAGGATCGCGTCCTCGGAGACGATGCGATCGAGTCGCTCGAAGAGGCTCACCTTCGCGGGGAGTTGCTCGACGATCGCCTCGACGCAGAAGTCGCACTCGGCGAAGTCCTCGAGGCGGAGCGTGAAGGTCAGCAGACCGTTGATGCGCTCGACATCCGCATCGCTGAGCTTCCCGGTCTTGCGACCCCGCTCGAGTGACGTCTCGACCCGGCGCCGGCCGGCGGCGAGTTGCTCGGCTCCCGCCTCGGTGACCAGGGTCCGGATGCCGTTGCGAGCGCACACCTCAGCGATCCCCGAGCCCATGAGGCCGGCGCCGACGATACCGACGCTCTCGATCTCCATCGTTGACACTCCTCTGATCCGGCCGACGTCTGAAGCACCGGCCGTTTGCGCCGGTGGCGGTCCGACCGCGTCGCGCAGTCTGCCCGAGGGCAGGCGGCTCGCGCACCTATGATGGGCGGCATGGGGTCGCCGGGCACGGTCGCGCTGGTCAGTGACGACCTCATGTTCGCCAGCCAGCTCCGGACCACGATGCGGCGAGCCGGGGGGAGCGCCGTGCTCGTCTCCGGAGACGCCGTCCCGGATGTGGCCCTCGTCTTCGTGGACCTCAACAGCGCGGTCGAGACCCGGCTCGCGATCATCGGGCGCCTTCGTCGCGAACACCCCGACCTCGAGATCGTCGGCTTCTCCCGTCACACCGACCTCGAGCTGCGACGCCGCGCCCGAACATCGGGCGCGACCCGGGTCGTCAACAACGGTTCGATCCAGGTGGTTGCGCTCCGCCGGTCGGGCGTGGGATCGGTGGGCGCGCAGTGAGCGGCGTGGCCGTCGATCTCGACGCCCGGATCCGAAGCGAGGTCGACCGGACTCGAGAGGAGGTGACCGAGACGAGGCGCGCGCTCCACCGGCGCCCCGAGCTGTCGCTGGAGGAGCGCGACACGGCAGCGCTCGCCGCACAGCGCAGCGCCGGCCTCGGCTTCACGGTTCGCACCGGTGTCGGAGGGACGGGAGTCATCGCCGATCTCGACAGCGGCAAGCCGGGGCCGACGCTGATGCTTCGCGCCGACATGGACGCGCTTCCCATCCTCGAGCGGGGCGACGGCCGCGTGGTCACGTCCTCTGTCGATGGCGTCATGCACGCCTGCGGGCACGACGGCCACGTGGCCATGGCGCTCGGGGCCGCGAGTGCGCTCGTCGCCTTGCGTGACAGCTGGTCGGGACGCCTCCGTCTGTGCTTCCAGCCTGCCGAGGAGACCGCATCGGGCGCGATGCCGATGATCGACGACGGGGCTGCCAAGGACGTCGACCGCGTGCTCGGCATTCACCTCTGGGCGCCCCTCCAGACCGGACGAGTTGCGGTCAAGTCTGGCGTCATCTTCGGCAGCGCCGACAGCTTCTCGGTCACCATTCAGGGCCGGGGCGGCCACGGGGGCATGCCGCACACGTCGATCGACCCGGTGGTCGTGACCGCGCAGGTGATCCTCGCTATCCAGACGATCATCAGCCGCGAGACCTCACCCTTCTCGCCCGCGGTGATCACGATCGGGCGGGTCACCGCCGGCACCGCCTTCAATGTGATCGCCGACTCCGCGGAGCTGCTCGGCACGACGCGCGCTATCGACGCGGCGGAGCGCGAGCGCCTCCTCCAGAGGGTGGCCGAGGTCGCGACTGCGGTGGCGGGTGGATACGGCGCCGAGGCGCACTTCCGGCGCGGCAGCGGCTGCCCGCCGGTCGTCTCCGACGGCGCGACGGCCGACCTCGTCCGTCGCGCCGCCGAGGCGACGGTCGGCGAGGACAACGTGGACATCGCGGTGCCGATCACAGTCGGCGACGACGTCTCGTGCTTCCTCGAGCGCGCGCCCGGCTGTTACTTCCTCGTCGGCGCGGGCCACCCGGAGCGCGGACCGGTGCCACCACACCACAGCGCCTTCTTCGATATCGACGAAGCGGCCCTGCCGGTCGGGGTCGAGACCCTGGTGCGCGCGAGCCTGGACGTGCTCGGCTGATGGACTTCATTCGCACGCGCGAGGACCGCAACAACCTCTACGGCAACGTGGATCTCACCCCACGACCGACATCGGAGTCGGAGACCCTCCTGGCGGTGTCGATGGAGATCGAGCACGCGAACAACTCCGGCTATGTGCACGGCGGCACGATCATGCGCCTCGTCGACACCGCTGCCGGCATCGCCGCCGTGAAGCATGCGCGCCGCCGTGTCGTGACCGCCACCATGGATGAGATGAGCTTTCTTGCTCCCGTGTACATCGGTGACCTGCTCACGGTGCGCGCTCGAGTGAATGACGCGCACCACAGCTCCATGGAGATCAGCGTCCGCGTCGACGTCGAACGCATCCCGTCGGGCGAGAAGCTGCACGTCGCGAGCGCGCATCTCGTCTATGTCGGCCTCGATCGCGATGGGAGGCCGGCGGAGGTCGCCAAGGTGATCGCCGAAACCGAGGAGGAGCGCCGGCGCCAGGCGGAGGCGCGCGTTCGCCGCGAGCAGCGGCTGCTGCGCAAACGCGCGCTGGCCGAGGCGCTGCCCAACGGTCAATGACGTCGCGCCGGCCGGCCGTCGCTGCGCCTCGGGTACGATGACCGCGCCATGTCCGAGGTGACCGCGCCGCTGACCGTCCGGGACGCAACCGCTCCGGTGCCGACGGCACGTCAGCACATCCGTTTCGCGTTCTACCGCGTCCGGCCGGAGTGGCGCCTCCGGCCCGCAACCGAGCGCGCGGCAGATCGCGAGGAGGTCGCGGCGCTGGTGCGCGAGATCAGCGATCGGGAGGGTGTGCTCATCCGGTCCTACAGCACGGTGGGCACCCGTGGCGACGCCGACTTTCTCCTCTGGCTCGTCAGCGAGCGCCTGGACGACCTCCACGAGCTCGCGGCGCGACTCAATCACACGCGGCTCGCCGCGTATCTCGAATCGCCCTACAGCTACTTCTCGATGACCAAGCAGAGCATGTACGTCGAGAAGCACCGTCACGAGAACCAGGAGGGGAGGAGCAACCGCCTGGTCATCGCTCCGACCGGGCGCCGCTATCTCTTCGTGTACCCGTTCGTGAAGACGCGCGCGTGGTACCGGCTCGATGCAGACGAGCGCCAGCGCCAGATGAGCGAGCACATCGCGATGGGACACAAGTACCCGGGTGTGAAGATCAACACCACCTACTCGTTCGGGCTCGACGACCAGGAGTTCGTCGTCGCCTTCGAAAGTGACTCCGTGGCGGACTTCCTCGACCTGGTGCATGAGATGCGCGGGAGCGAGGCGTCAACCCATACCGTGCGCGACGTGCCGTCGTTCACCTGCATCGCCGTGGGGATCGACGAGGCGCTGTCGGCCCTCGGCTAACCGGCGAGGACGGCGCGGCGGCGCTCCGCGCCCTGCAGGGACGCGAGCATCACCTCCATGACGTGCATCACCTTGACGTCCGGTGCGTAGCGCGCTGCGCCGGCGCGGAGCTGGAGGAGGCATGAGATGTTCTCGGTGACCACGATCTCGGCGCCGGAAGCCCGGATGTTCTCGAACTTGCGACGGAGGATCGCTTCGCTGCGCTCGGGTTGACGCGCGAAGTACGTGCCCGCTCCGCCGCAACACATGGCTCGCTCATTGAGCGGCACGACGTCGAGATGCGGGATCTGTTCCAGGAGGCGGCGCATCGCGCCGCGCTCGGGGCCGTCGATCGGCAGTGCGCAGGGCTCATCGATGGTCACGCGCCAGCGCAGCGGGCCGAGGTCGCCGCGCACCCCGTTGCGATCGAGGAAATCGCTGGCCAGCGCCGTGTGGTGCGCGATCTCGCGCGCCCGGGCGCCGACCTGGCGATCGTCACCGGCGATGCTCGCGTACTCGCGGTAGTGCTCGGTGCACGACGCCGTGTCGCCGATGTAGGCATCGACGTCGAGACTGCTCATCGCAGTGCTGTTCTTGATCGCCATCTCGATCATCGCGTCGCGGTCGCCGAGCGTTCGCGCCGGGAGACCGCTGCACCCGAGCTGCGGCACGCGGACGTCGTAGCCGGAGGCGAGCAGCACCCGGATCGTGGCGTCGGTGGCCTCGGGCGCGGTGAGATTCGAGAGACAGCAGACGAGCATCGCGACGCTGCCGCGCACCGGCTGCGCGGGGGCGGGCAGGTCGCCGACCATCTGGTACACGGTCCGATCGGGCGGCGGGCCGCCCTGCTCCGCGAGCGCGCCGAGCGTGCCGAGCCACGAGAGCAGCCCGGTTCGAACCGCCAGCCCGTACAGGCCTGTCCTCCGGGTGAAACGGGCGACGCTGTGCAGGGCACGGAGGGCGCCGGGCCGTGGGAGCACGCTGCGGAGCGCGAACGACTGAGCCCACGGGTATCCCTCCTGCGCGTGCAGCTCCTGCCGCGCCCGGCTGACGATGTGCCCGGTCGGCACTCGCGGGGCGCAGGCCGCGACGCAGTTGTCGCAGGTGAGGCAGCTCGAAAGCGGCCCCTCGGCGATGTCTCGCAGCTCGAGGCGGCCTTCCATCGCATCCCGGATCAGCGCGATCCGTCCGCGAGCGGTCTCCCACTCCACGGGGTTGACGACGTATGCCGGGCAGGTGGCCTGGCAGAGGGAGCACTTGTTGCACTCGCTCGCCGCCTCGTAGACGTCGGCAAGGAATCTCGGGGTCGGTACGGCGGCGCCGGCCATTGGGCCCGGATTGTAGACGAGATCGCGAACCGCTCTGCCGGTGATGGCTCGGGCGCGCCGATCCGTAGAGTTGCGTCGATGGTCGCGGACTACTACGTCGAAGCCTTCACGCCGGAGGAGCAGCAGCTGCTCGCGCCGCACGTCACCAACCTCGACCGTCCCGTCTTCGCGCTGACCAACCTTCCCCAGGTGACCGCCGCCGCCCTGTTCGCGCGCTACAGCCGCAGCTCGAAAAGCCTGCGACGCCTTCTCGTCGACGAGTTCCTCGTGCGCGGCGAACAGGATGCGGCGATCCGGGTCGAAGCAGGTCGGGAGCGCGCGTCCGACCTCTTCGGTCGCGTGCTCGCCGAGTATGGGGACGACTCCGTCGCCCAGCTCGCGGGCGTGCACCTCGCATGCGAGCAGGTCTCGCAACCGCTCGCCAAGGCGATCGAATGGGGCAGGCTCGCCGCGTACCTGGAGCAGTCCACCCGCTACATCCCGTACACCGACCGCCGCGACGGTCACTACCGCTACCTGCGAGACAGGGAGCTGCTCGCGTCGCCGCTCGGCGCGACCTACCTCAGGGCAATGGATCTGCTCTTCGACACGTATGCGGCGCTGCGCGAGCCGCTGGCGCGCCATCTCGAGGAGACGCTTCCCCCGGAGGCGGACGAGAAGGCGCGCAAACGTGCGATCCGCGCGCTTGCGCTCGACCTCATGCGCGGACTGCTCCCCGCGGGGACGGTCAGCAACGTCGGCATGTACGCGTCGCCACAGGCCTACGAGAACCTGGTGCTCCGTCTCCGCGCCCATCCGCTTCCCGAGGCGCGCGCGTATGCGGAGATGGTCAATCGCGAGCTGCAGCAACTGATCCCGGAGTTCCTGACCAGGCTCGACCGGCCGGATCGCGGCGCTGTCTGGGTCGACTACCTGCGCGAGACGGCGGCCGCGGTTGCGGATGCCGCCGATCACCTGGCTCCGGAGAGCGAATGGGGGCCTCCGGGGGTGACCCTGGTCGAATGGGATGGCGACGGTGAGGACCGCATCCTCGCCTCGGCGCTCTTCCCGTACTCGCACGCGTCGCAGGAGCGGCTCCTGGCCGCGGTGCGTCCCCTCTCGGATGCGCGGCGGGCGGCCCTGTTCGCCGCGGCCGTCGGCGCTCGCGGCAACCGCCGCCATCGCCCCGGCCGGGGGTTCGAGCACTGCGATTACACGTTCGAGGTCGTGTCCGACTACGGGGCCTTCCGCGACCTGCAGCGCCACCGCATGCTCACCGTCCAGTGGCAGGAGCTGACACCGTCGCTCGGCTACGAGGTCCCCGACGCGGTCGTCGACGCCGGGCTGGGGGAGCGGTGGCACGTGGCCGTCCGGGAGGCCGAGACAGCCTACCGCGAGATCGTCGACACCTTCCCGCAGCAGGCGGCGTACCTCGTGACCCTCGGTCACCGGATGCGCTACGTGGTCAAGCTCAACGCGCGCGAGGCGATGCATCTCATCGAGCTGCGAACCTCCCCGCAGGGACATCCGAGCTACCGGCAGATCTGCCAGGAGATGCTGCGCCTCATCGACGACGTCGCCGGCCATCACCTGGTAGCCGGCGCCATGCGCTTTGCAGGGTCGGAGGACGTGCATCTCCCACGCTATGCCGCCGAAGCCGCGAGCAGCGCCGGCGCCGAGTAGCAGAGCACCGGAACATCGGTCGTGCCGCCGTCAGCGGTGCGGCAATGTCACGCTGACAATGTGAAACAGCGCGTCTCATCGGTCGTCAAGCGGGCGGGACACACGTACCCGGGGCGGCTGATCTCGGCGTTCGGCTCGAGCCATGCCGGCAACTACGCGTCGGCGATGGCCTTCACCGCCTTTGTCAGCATGTTCCCGCTGATCCTCGGGTTGCTGTCCATCGTCGGCCTCGCCACCCGGACGCCACACGCGACAGCGAGCGCACTGGCTGCCATCGTCGCGTTCTTTCCCAGCAACGCGCATGCCGAACTCAGCAGCCTGCTGACCGAGATTCAGAAGAATTCGGGCGTCCTCGGCATCACCGGCATCGTCGGGCTCCTCTGGAGCGGCAGCAGCCTGTTCACCGGGATGGAGTTCTCGCTGGGCGTGATCATCGGGGCGCGTCAGCGCAGCTTCCTCAGGCAGCGGGCGATGGCCCTGGTGATGACCATCCTCTTCATCGTGGCGCTGGTGGCCACGATCGGCGCCAACTCGTTGATCGCGCTTCCCGGCGTCATCTGGGGATTCGAGCCGCTCGTGGGCCTGGTGGTCTGGTGCCTCTTCATGCTCGCGATCTATCGCCTCGTTCCCAACCGGACCTACCACGCGATCCAGCTCTGGCCCGGCGTCCTCATCGCGGGGACCGCCATGGAGGTGCTCACCCTCCTGTGGCCCATCTACACACATTTCTCGAAAGGGGCGTCGACCTACGGCGCGATCTTCGCGCTCGTCTTCCTGCTCGCCAGCTGGCTGTACTTCCTCGCCGAATTCATCCTCCTGGGTGCGGTGGCGAACCGCATGCATGCAGGCGAGCCCGGCGCCCGGGGCCTCCTCGGTGAGCGCGCGGCGCGTCGAGTGCCCGTCGCAGAGGGGTCTCGGTCCGGTGGTGAGGTTTCGCCGACGGGGGTGTGACGTATGATTGAGAGCACCATGGCAATCACCTCCCCGTCCATCGTCACGATCTCCGACGCCGCCCGTGAGCAGCTCAAGGGCCTCATCGCCGACCAGCCGGCCGATCGCGCACTGGGACTTCGGGTCTTCATCCAGTCCGGTGGGTGCTCCGGCTTCTCGTACGGCATGGGCCTGGATGAGAACCCGCCGAAGGAAGACGACCAGGTCGTCGACGTCGAAGGGGGCCTCAAGGTGTACGTGGACGCGTACTCCTCGCAGTATCTCCAGGGCGCCGAGATCGACTTTGTCGACGAGTTGATGGGTGGCGGGTTCACGATCCATAACCCCAACGCGGTTCGGACCTGCGGCTGCGGACACTCCTTCCAGACCTCGGACTCGGCCGGCGAAGCCAAATCCTGCTCCCACTGAGCAGGAAGGAGTTCTGAGGAGCGGCCGATCGCCGCTGCATCCGGCTGGACCGCCGATCTCGGCGTCAGCTCCTGCGCCTCGCTCGGTCACGCATGAACATGCGCTCCCTCTCGGGCTCGTCGCTTCCTTGATCTCGGCGGCCCATCCGGCCCATCGGCGATTGGCCGCTCCTCAGAACGACTTGCGGAAATGACCTGAATACGTACGAGCCTACGAGGCGGCTGGAACAACTGCCGGCGTCTTGGAGGCTCGGCGCATGGTTGAGGCGGCGTCTCGGTCGTGGATTGCCAGGGCGATCATCGAGCCGACGAAGGTGAATCCGGCGGCGGCGAAGAAGGCGATGCGGAACAGGGTCAGGTTGCCGTGGAGACCGGTCGCGGATGCTTGCGTTCCGATGATGGTGGAGAGCGTCGCGACTCCGAGCGCCGAGGCGATCTGGCGCTGCGCGTTGTAGAGCGCCGCCGCACGGCCCGTGTCGCGCGGTGAGATCTGCGCGAACAGGCCGGCGTTCATGGAGATCACGACGTAGGCCCAGCCCACCCCGACGGCGAACATGACCGCCCGGAACACCCAGAGATCGCCATTCATCAGGACCGCGAGCACGCACGTCGCGATGCTCACGCCGATGAGCCCGCCGCTGATGAGCCGGCGGGGACCGATGCGCGGGTAGAGCCGGCCGACCACCTGCGATGACACGAGGACTCCGAGTGCCTCGGGAGCGGTGGTCGAGCCGGACACGAGCGCGGAGAATCCCCGGCCTGTCTGCAGCCAGATGGGCGCGATGAAGAGCAAGCCGAGAAACCCACCTGAGGCGAAGAGCGATGCGAGGTTCGCGACCCCGAAGAGGCGGTTGCGTAGCAGGCGGAAATTGATCATCGGTTGGTCCGCGTGCAGCTCCACCCAGACCAGCGTGGCGATGAGCGCCGTGCCCGCCGCGGCCGTGATGTCGATGAGCGGCGAGGTCCAGCCGGTCGTCGCCGCCTCGCTGAGCGCATAGAGGAACAGTCCGAACCCGCTCGCGGCGAGGACGAAGCCCGGCACGTCGAACCGCTCGCCGGCGCGTTCGCGGTGCTCGGTCAGCATGAGCGCACTCAAGGCGAGTGCCACCAGCCCGATCGGGACGTTCACGAAGAACACCCACCGCCACGAGAGGCTGTCGACCAGAGCGCCCCCGATGAACGGACCGAGCGCAGGCGCCATCACCGTGGGGATGACGAGGATGCGCGCGAGTCGCGCTCGCTGCGCGGGGGGGTAGGCGCGATAGAGCATCGCCATACCCACGGGAGTCAGCATGCCGCCGCCCGCCCCCTGGAGCACACGGAACAGCACCAGCTCGAGCACCGACTGGGACAGGCCGCAGAGCGTCGACGCGATCGTGAACAGCGTGATCGCGACGAGGAACGTTCGCTTGGTGCCGAAGCGGTCGCCGACCCAGCCCGAGGCGGGAATCCAGACCGCGAGGCTGACCAGGTAACCGACCACCACCCCGTCGGTCGCCGCCGGGCTCACGTCGAAGCTCCGGGCGATCGCCGGGAGGGCAACGTAGACGATCGTGACGTCCATGATCGTCATGAACATCGCGGCCACGTAGATCATCCCGACGATCTGCTGGTAGGAGAGTCGCACCCCGCGCACGCGACCATCCTCGCTCAGCGGCGCCGCTCGGCGCCCCGCCGTGGCGTCCCGGTTTGGCTCCAGACCTTGCGGGTAAGCTTCATCGCATGGAAATCAAGGAGCTGGGGCACATCGTCCTGTACGTACGAAACATCGAGCGGTCGGCCGCCTTCTACCGGGACGTGCTCGGCTGGAAGCAGCTGCGCACCTCAGCGGACGGCCCCCTCGGCCGCGTTCCGGTGGCGCTGTTCAGCAGCGGACGGACGCACCATGAACTGCTGCTCATCGAGGTGGGCGAGGACGCCCAGGCGCTGCCGCGGGGCCGCCACGTCGGGCTCTATCACTTTGGCCTCAAGGTCGGCGACTCGGACGACGAGCTGCGCGAGGCGATCCGGGGTTGTCGCGAGGCGGGTGTCCATGTGGTCGGCATGAGCGATCACACCGTGACCCACAGTCTCTACATCAACGATCCCGACGGCAACGAGATCGAACTGTACGTCGACATGCCCGGTGTGAGCTGGGATCTGGAACACGTGATGGCGCCCGTCAAGGCGCTTGCTCTGTAAGGGATTTCGCCATGCCTGCTGTGACCGTCGACGACATCACCGCACTCCCGCACATCCCGCAGCCGGATCCGGCTGCATCGACGTACCGTCCCGTGATCAGCGTCGCAACCGCGCCGCATGGACTCGAGGGGGAGGGATTCCCGGTGCGCCGCGCCTTCGCCGGTACCGATCCGGCGCTCATCGACCCGTTCATCCATATGGACCAGATGGGTGAGGTGGAGTACGCGCCCGGCGAACCCAAGGGCACGCCGTGGCACCCGCATCGTGGCTTCGAAACCGTGACCTACATGATCGACGGCACCTTCCAGCACCAGGACTCGAATGGGGGCGGCGGGCTGATCACCAACGGCGACACGCAGTGGATGACCGCGGGGGCAGGCATCCTGCACATCGAGCGCCCGCCGGAGGAATTGATCGCGAGTGGCGGCCTGTTCCACGGCTTCCAGCTGTGGGTCAACCTCCCCGCCGCGCAGAAGTGGGTTCCCGCTCGCTACCAGGACATCCGCGCGGGGAACGTCGCGCTCCTCACCTCGTACGACGGCGGCGCCCTCCTGCGCGTGATCGCGGGCGAGGTCGCCGGTCATCGAGGACCCGGAATCACCTACACGCCGATCTCGCTGGCGCACGTCACCGTCAGCCCGGGAGCCCGGCTGGTGCTGCCGTGGCCGCGTGACTTCAATGCGTTGATCTACGTCCTCGCGGGCAGCGGAACGGTCGGCGAGGAGCGGCGTCCGGTCCAGTCGGGACAGCTCGCCGCGCTCGGCGCCGGCGATGTCATCACCGCGACGGCGGGCACCCACCAGGAGAGCCGCCATCCCAACCTGGACCTCCTCATCCTCGGCGGCCGCCCGATCCGCGAGCCCGTGGCCCACTACGGCCCGTTCGTCATGAACACCCACGCCGAGATCGCCCAGGCGCTTGCCGACTACCAGGCCGGCAGGATGGGTGCGGTTCCCGCGAACCACATCGGCAACTGACCTACAGGCCGTAGGTCTCCAGCAGGCGGAGCCAGATCTCGCTCACCGTCGGGTACGCGGGGACCGCGTGCCAGAGCCGGTCGAGGGGCACCTCACCCACCACCGCGACCGTGGCGGCGTGGATGAGGTCGCCGACTCCGGGGCCGGTGAAGGTCACGCCGACGATGACCTTGCGATCCTCGTCGACCACCATCCGCGCGTGGCCGGTGTACCCGTCGGCGACGAGGCCGGCACCGGCGACGTTGCCGATCTCGTAGTCGACCGCTCGTACGCGCAAGCCCGCCGCCACCGCCGCCGCGTGCGTCAGTCCCACCGCCGACACCTCCGGGTCCGTGAACACCACCTGGGGCACAGCGGCGTGATCGGCGGTCGCCGCGTATGTCGACCAGGCCGGCGGATCGCCGGACAGATCACCCCTGGCGCGGGCGACGATCGCGTCACCGCAGGCGCGACCCTGGTACTTGCCCATGTGGGTGAGCAGCGCCAGGTGGTTGGGATCGCCGGCCGCATAGAGCCAGTCACCGCCCCCCTGCACCCGGCAGCTGTCGTCCACGGTGAGCCATGCCCCGGGACGCAGCCCGACGGTGTCGAGACCGATGGCGTCGGTCCGCGGAGCTCGTCCGATGGCAACCAGCAGCTGGTCGCCGGTCACGGTCCTGCCGCCGGCGAGCTCCACGGAGACCACGCCGCTGGCGGCGCGCGTCACCCGCTCGGTGACGGCGTTGAAGAGCACGGTTATGCCCCGCTGCTCGAAGGAGGCGCGCACGGCTTCACCGGCGAAGTCCTCGGTGTTGCCGAGCAGGCGATCCTCGCGGACCACGAGCGTGACCTCCTCGCTCCCGAGCGTCCTCCAGGCGTCGGCCATCTCGCAGGCGACGACACCCCCGCCGATGATCACGAGGCGTCGCGGAACCGCGGTGGCGCTGGTGGCGTCACGGCTGGTCCAGGCGTCGGCGGATTCGATCCCCGGAATGGGTGGGATGGCCGCCCTGCTCCCGGTGCAGATCGCGACCGCCGAACGAGCGGTGAGGGTGAACTCCGTGCCCTCCGGGGGTGTGACCGTGACCCGCCGCTCGCCGTCAAGCCGACCGTTGCCTCGCGCGAGTGCGATGTGCTGCCCGTCGAGCCATCGAACCTGTCCGTCGTCCTTCCAGTGGGAGGCGAACTTGTCGCGGCGGCGGAGGACGGCGGCGCTGTCGATGACCCCGGTGACGGCCTGCCTGGCGCCGTCCACGGCCAGCGCGGCGCGGAGCACCTGCCCGCTGCGGAGGAGCGCCTTGCTCGGCATGCAGGCCCAGTAGGAGCAGTCTCCGCCGACCAGCTCGCTCTCGACGATCGCGCAGGTCAACCCGCCCCTGACCACCCGGCCGGCGACGTTCTCGCCGGTCGACCCGGCGCCGATGACCACCACGTCGTACTCACCGTCGCGATCGATCAGGGGCATGGGTGCGCCTCCAGGTGTGATGGGGGAGGTGTGCGCCGTCTCAGGCGGCGTGGATGGGCTCGCGCACCGGCGGAGTGGGCGCCCCCACGACGTCAAGTCCGGGGTTCTCTCCGCCGTCATCGTCGTCGCCCGGCTCGAGCGTCGAGGGATCCCGGTGTCTGCGGAACAGCAGCGTGCTCCCGATGCCGGCGACGGGCAGCGAGACGGCCAGGTCGATCGCCTGCAGGGTCAGCCCGGCGGCGACGGCGAAGTCGCCGGTGACACCCTCGAACACGAGCGCGCCCGCCCACCACGCCTGGCCGGTGCCGATGCCGGCGATCCCCTGGATCGGGATGGTGAGCAGGAGCGTGCGGATCGAGAGCACGAACCACGTCTGCCAGAACCCCAGATGCAACCCGACCATGCCCATCAGCGCCGCGTACTGGATGGCAGTCGCCACCCTGCAGAAGATGGTGCTGCCGATGAGGTTGGCCCAGCGCGCCCGGCTGTTGAGGACCTCGAGCTCGGCCTCAGCCCGCGCGGCGAGCGGGGCGAGCCGGGGGACGCGCGCGGCGAGCCGCGTCACCAGGGTTCGCGGGCCGGGGATGATCAGCGAGAGCAGCACGCTGAGACCGGCGACGAACGCGGCAGCCGCCACGAGGATCACCGGGGTCGGTTCGACCGTGACGGTGAAGAAGGAGGCCACCACGGCGATCAGCGAGAGGCTGACCACGTCGAGGATGCGCGCCACGATGGCGCTCCCGGACCCCCGGACGACCCCGACCGCAAAGCGAGTTCGCGCCAGCGCCACGAACGTTACGTCGGCCGACGGTCCCGGAAGCAGCAATCCCGCTCCCCACGACGCGGCGGTGGCACCCAGCAGCTCGCGCGCGCTGCCCTTTCGCCTGGGCAGGAGGGCCGCGAACCGCCAGGCTCTCCCGATCAGGAAGCAGGCCGCACCGAACACCGCGACGGCGACCGACCCGACGGACGGGGTGATGCCCTGCCAGCGGAGGTGGTTGCCCCCGAAGAGGCGCCAGACGAGCAGCAGGACGATGACGGTGACGACGCTGGTGATCGCCGCGCGGAGCAGACGCCCGCGGCGAGCAGAACCCGAGATCGACACGACTGCGATTGTCGCTCTTTTGTCCGCCTCCGGGTCGATCTCGGGTGCACTTCAGCTACGCTGATCGCTCCCCTTTACGCGGGCAATGGCACGCGCGTGTGGCCAGGCGGCGGATCGTGAAGGCATAATCCCAGTCCATAACCCCTTCGAAAGGTCTTCTTCCCGAAGGTCGCAGGGTCCCAACACTCCCAGGAGCCTCTTGCATGCGCAATCGAACGGTGATCGTGCTCGGCGCGGACGGCTATCTCGGCTGGCCGCAGGCGATGCAGCTGTCCAGCCAGGGCTACCGCGTGATCGCGGTGGACAATCTCGTTCGCCGTCGCTGGGATCTCGAGTGTGGCACCTCGTCGCTCATACCGATCTCGACCATGGAGCGGCGTGTCGAGCGCTGGCGTGAGCTGGGCCGGGGGGGCATCGAGTGGCGGCTCGTCGATCTCACCGACGCCGAAGCCCTGTCCGAGCTGATCGCCTCGACCAAGCCCGACGCGGTCGTTCACTTCGCCGAGCAGCGGTCGGCGCCGTTCTCGATGGTCGACCGCGAGCACGCCGTGATGACGCAGCTCAACAACGTCGCGGGCACGCTCAACCTGCTCTTCGCGTTGCACGAGCATGCGCCCGAATGCCATCTCGTGAAGCTCGGCACCATGGGGGAGTACGGCACCCCGAACATCGATATCGAGGAAGGCTTCATCACCATCGAGCACAACGGCAGGTCCGACACGCTGCCGTACCCGAAGGTCCCCGGGAGCTTCTACCACCTCTCCAAGGTGCACGACAGCCACAACATCCATTTCGTCTGCCGGGCCTGGGGCCTCGCCGCCACGGACCTCAACCAGGGTGTCGTGTACGGCTGCAACACCCCGGAGACGGCCCTGCATCCCGAGCTGGCGACGCGCTTCGACTACGACGGGATCTGGGGCACCGTGCTCAACCGCTTCATCGTGCAATCCGCGATCGGCAAGCCGCTCACCGTCTACGGGAGCGGGGGCCAGACACGTGGGTTCCTCGACATCCGCGACACCATGGCCTGCGTTCAGCTGAGCATCGAGCACCCCGCGCAGCCCGGTGAGTTCCGCGTCTTCAACCAGTTCACCGAGCAGTTCTCCGTGCTGCAGCTGGCCGAGCTGGTCCGCGACGCGCGTGCCGCGCACGGCGGCGAGACCACCATCGATCACACCCCGAATCCGCGTTTCGAGAAGGACACGCACTTCTACAACGCCAAGCACCAGTTGCTCGTCGACCTCGGCCTCGAGGCGCACAAGCTTCGGAGCACGCTGATCGACTCGGTGATCGAGACCGTGGAGGAGCACATCGACCGCGTCGATGTCTCGCAGGTGGGCGTCTCCGACGTGGAGTGGTCAACCGGGCGCTCTCGCGCGGCAACCGGCAAGGCACAGGTGACGGCTCCAGCAGCGGAGACGGTGGCGTAGCGCCGGTGGCGCTCGCCGAGGTCGACGTCAGTCTGACCATCCCGGCCCACAACGAGGCTGAGAACATCGGGCGCGTCCTCAAGGACGTCATGGCGGTTCTGGCCGAGGGCGGGCGAACCTACGAGATCGTCCTGGTGGATGACGCGAGCCACGACGACACCGTCGGCGCGGCGCGCACCGCCATGGGTGAGGATGCGAAGCACCTGACCGTCGTCACCCACACACAGCAGCGCGGCTACGCGGTCACCGTCTGCGACGGGTTGCGGGCGTCGCGCGGGAAGGTCATGGCGTTCATGGACGGCGACGGGCAATTCGATCCGCACGATCTCGGTCGCCTCCTCGCCGCGCTCGACCACGCCGACATGGTTGCGGGGATCCGCAAGCGGCGAGCCGACCCCTGGTATCGCTCCTTTGTGAGCGGCGTGTACAACCGGGTGGTTCGCATCGCCTTCGGCATTCGCGAGCACGACTTCGACTGCGGACTCAAGACCTTCACGCGTGAGGTGTGGGACGGCGTGACTCCCATCCGCGCTCGCTCGGCGGTCTTCAATCCTGAGATGTTCTTCAAAGCCCACCGGCTCGGGTTCCGCGTGATCCAGATGCAGGTCGAGCACCTGCCACGGCTCGCCGGACGTCGCTCCGGGGGGCGTCTGATCCCCGTCGCGCGAGCGATGCGTGACGTGATCCGCCTTCGCGTCTCGCTGGCGCTGAACTGGCGACCGGAGGGCGCCCGCCGGGAGCGAGCGTAGGTGCGCAAAGCCGCCATACCAGGACTGGTCACCCTGGCGATCCTTCGTCTGCCGTCGCTCATGGAGCCGCACTGGTACACCGACGAGGCGGGATACGTGAACGTCGCCCGCGAGCTGCTCCAGGGCAAGGTTCTCTACCTGCAGACCTGGAACAACAAGCCGCCCGGGATGCTCTGGACCATCGCCCTGGAGGTGAAGCTCTTCGGGACGAGCGAGGTCGGTCTGCACCTCCTGACCCTGATCAGCGGGCTGGTCACGATCGGCGCCATCGTCTGGGCCGCGGGCCGGCTGTACACGCCGCGGCGCGCGCTCATCGCCGGCGTCATCGCGGCAGTGATCCTGGGTCCCCCATTCGTTGATGCCGAGCTGGCGATTCCCGAGAGCCTGATGATCGCGCCGCTGACGTGGGCGGGGGCCATCATCCTGGTGCGGATCCTGCGGGGCGACGTGGACGACAGCTCGACGCGAATCCCGCGGTGGCCGGTTGCGGCCGGCCTGCTCATGGCAACCGCGATCGCCTTCCAGCAGACCGCGGTTGCCGAGACCTCCGCATTCTGCTTCGCGTTGCTGCTCGCGCCGAAGCTTCGCCGCCGCGACGCCGGAATCTTCGTCGCCACGGTCGCCCTGATCACGGTGACATGGCTCACCGCGGCGATCGTCACGGCCGGAGCCGGCAAGGTCGCGTTCGCTCTCGCCGGCTTCTATGTCGCCTACACGCAGAAGGCGCTGCCGACCAGCGCGGTCGGTGGCATCGCCCACTTCGGCCTCGCCATCGACGCCGCGCTGCTGATTGCCGCCGGCGCGATCGCCAACCGTCAGCGCCCGCGGGTGGACTGGGTGCTCGCGCTCTGGGCAGGCGCCACCCTGGCGGTGAGCGCGGTCGCCGGGCAGCCATACCCGCACTTCCTGGCGCCCGCGGTTGCTCCACTGACCCTCCTCGTCGCCGGAGCCTCCGTGCCGGCGCCGAGCCGGCTTCGCTCGGGTGGTCGCCGGTCACTCATCGGACCGGGTCTCCAGGTCGGCGGCCTCGTGATCGCGATCCTCACGGCGAAAGTCGCCGGGATCGACTGGCTGCCGATACCCCCCTCGGCGACCAACTCGCACACGCTGAGCGACTACTACGGGGGCGCCGTGGCCGCCGCCTTCGACCCGACCTGGCGGACGCAGTGGCTGAACGACTTCGACTACCGGGTCCAGGGCGATGCGAACGTCACCGCCTGGATCAGGGCCAGGGGGCTGAGCGGCGAGACCGCCGTCGTCTGGTCGTATGACGCGTGGGTGTATGCGCTCGCAGACTTGCAGATCGACATGCCGACACCGCCCATCTACAACGACGAGGTGCTCCTCGGATACGGTGGCCCGGTCGAACGGTACGTGGCCGCCGAGCGTCCTGTGCTGATCGTCGTTGACTCGGTGGCCCAGGCCCTGTACCCGGAGATCGGGACGCTTCTCGCGAGCGACGAATACGTGGACGAGTACCACAGCTACCCGGACACGGTGTGGGTCCGCGCCGACGTGGCGCAGCGACTCCCGTGAGTGGTGTCACGCTGTTCCATCGCGTCGAGTCGCGTCACCGGTGGCTGCTCGCGGCGGTCGTCGCCGTCTTCGCCGGGTTCGCCGTGGCGTACACGCGCATCACCCCCGTCGGGGCGTCGCCTGATGAGCTCTCGCACCTGCACTACATCACCGGTATCGCCGACCATCTCCGGCTCCCGCCGGCAGGCGAGCCCGAGCGTCAGCAGCCGCCGCTGTACTACCTGCTCGGCGCGCTCATCGCCAGGCTCACCGGCGACGACGCTCGCCTGATCCGGCTGCTGTCGGTGGTCCTCGGCGTGCTCACGGTGCTGGCCGTCGCCGCGGTGGCGCGCCGCCTCTTTCCGCTCCGGCCAGCGCTCGCCGTCGGAGCGGCGGCGCTCGTCGCGCTGTTGCCCGAGACGCAGTACCTCGCCGGGGCGATCAACGACGACAACCTCGCGTGGCTCGCCGGTGCGCTGCTCGTGCTCGCGGGGGTGGTCGTGATGCAGAGCGAGCTGCTCACGCCGCGCCTGGCGTTGGGGGTGGGGTTTGCGGTGGCACTCGCCGTGCTTGCCAAGGAGACCGTGTGGGTACCGGCGATCCTGCTGCTCGTGCTGGTCGCCGTGCGATATGCGCGGCAGCTGCGTGCGTTCCAGGCTCTGGCGCTGGTCGTCCCCACGGTCGTGCTCGCGGGGTGGTGGTTCATTCGCAACGCCGTGGAGTTCGGGAGCCCGCTGCCACCGTTGCATCCGATCACCGCACAGCGCCAGGTGTTCGACTCGCTCGCGCAGGTGCGCGGTTACCTCGCCGCGACGGCCGTCAGCCTTGTGGGGATGTACGGGAACGGCGCGCATTTCGTGGCGATCTCGATCCTCGGCGTGCGCCCGCTGCCAGGTGCGCTCGCCGCGGCGGCGTTCGCGGTCATCACCATCGCCGCCTGCGTCGCGGTGGCACGGTCGTGGAGGCGGTGGGATCCCGCGCGCCGCGGGACCGCGATCCTGCTGCTGGTGGTGCTCCTGGTGGCGGCGGCGCAATCGGTGCTCAACTCGGCCACATTCGATCTGCAGCCTCAGGCGCGCTACCTGCTCATCGCAGTTGCGGCGGCGGCGCCGATCACCGCGTGGACGATCGCGTGGCGTCGGACCGGGCCACTCACGGCGGCACGGGGCACGCTCATCGCGGCGCTGGTTGCCGCCGCCCTGGTGCTCGATGTGTCCGGCCTCATCACGGCGGCACACACCGCGGCCTGATCACCGGACCTGGCTTCGGAAGCTCTCCAGCGTGCGCGCCAGCCCGTCGTCGAGGCGGACCCGCGGGATCCATCCGAGACGATCGGCGGCCAGCGAGTTGTCGAGCGCGCTTCTTGCGACCTCGCCGGGCGGCAGAGGCTCGCGCTCCGGCTCGCCCGAATAGCCGGCGAGCGTGCAGAGGCGGCGCACCAGATCGCCGATGGCGGTCTCGCGGCCGGTGCCGATGTTCAAGGCGCCGGTCACGGTCGAGGTCAGCCCGAGCACGTTCGCGGCAACGATGTCGCCCACGAAGGTGAAGTCGCGCGTCTGAGCCCCGTCGCCCCGGATGACCGGGGCTTTGCCCGCGAGCAGGCGGTGGCTGGAGATCGCCACCACGCCCGCCTCGCCGGTGCCGTCCTGACCGGGTCCGTAGACGTTCCCGTAGCGAAGCGCCAGGGTGTCGAGCGCGCCGGCTCGCGTGAAGTGGGCGAGGTAGTGCTCGATGCAGAGCTTGGCGGCGCCGTACGGCGACCGCGGCTGCGCCGTTTCGTCCTCCGGGGTCGGCAGGCGCTGCGACGCTCCGTAGAGGGCGCCGCCGGAGGAGGCCACCACAACCCGCCGGCATCCGGCCGCAATCGACGCCACGAGGATGCTCACGGTTCCGAGCACGTTGATGTGCGCGTCGATGGCCGGCTCGCGCCAGGACCGGTTGACGCCACCCTGCGCCGCAAGATGGAGGATCGCCGACGGCCTCCAGGCCTCGATGGCGGCGCGCGCGGCCGCATCGGCGACGTCCGCCTCTTCCAACCGCGCAGCGCCCGGCAGCGGGCGGTACGAGGCGTGCCGGAGATCGTCGATGACGAGCACGTCGGCGCCAGCCTCGAGCAGTGCCTCGACGCTGTGGACGCCGATGAAACCGGCGCCGCCCGTGACGACGATGCGCTGCCCGTCCAGCGCCCAGGACATCAGTCCCTGCTCATCAGCGCGCGCAGGAAGAGCGCGGTGTTGGCCGGTCGCTCGGCCATGCGGCGCATGAGGTATCCATACCACTGCACGCCGAAGGGCACGTACACGCGCACGGTCTCACCGTCCTGGGCGAGACGCTGCTGTTCCTCGGGGCGGATGCCGTACAGCATCTGGTACTCGTGCTTGAACCCGCGACCGCCGATCTCGCCGACCACGCGGCGCGTTGCCTCCACCAGCCTCGGATCGTGGGTGGCGGCCATGGGCAGCGCGCCGCCGGCGACCAGGGTGCTCAGGCAGCGCAGGAACGAGGCCCGGATGTCGTCGGGGCGCTGCCAGGCGAGGGACGACGGCTCCTGGTACGCACCCTTGCACAGGCGAACGCGCGAGCCGGGGACTCCGAGGCTCCTGCAGTCATCCACGGTGCGATGCAGGGATGCCTGGAGCACCGCACCGGTCGACGGGAAGTCCTCGCGGATCACGCCGATGATGCGAAGCGTCGAGTTGGTGGTGGTGTGGTCCTCCATGTCGATCGTGACCGACGAGCCGGCGGCTCGCGCCGCATCGCAGATCGAGCGCGCGTTGTCGAGCGCCATCGACTCGTCGAGCGCCTGGCCCACCGCCGAGAGCTTCACCGACATCTCCGCGCTGCCGGCGAGGCCCTCCTCGGAGAGACGCCCGGCCAGTGACCGGTATGCGTCGACCGCGGCCCGGGCCGTGGCGACGTCGAGTGTGTCCTCACCGAGATGATCGAGCGACACTCGCAGTCCGGCGTCGGTCAATGCCCGGGTGACGCGGAGCGCATCATCGATGGTCTCGCCGGCGACGAAACGGCGGACGACGTCGCGGGTCACGGGCGCCGAGGTCACGATCCGCTTGATCTGGCGGCGCCGCGACGCCCACAGGAGCACGTGCCGGAGCGCGGCCGAGGGAGTCGCGCCGGCGGTCGTGGGGGACGCTTGAGATCCCCAGGCTTGGCTGCTCACCGGGCGGATTATGTCCTCGACGCCCCTGGTCCTGGTCAGGCGGTCCAGCGGGGCGGCCGCCGCTCGAGGAACGCGGTCATCCCCTCGAGTGCCTCCTCGGACGCGAACAGCCGCGCGGACAGCTCGACCATCTCGTCGCCATGGCGCTCGATCGCCTCTCGAACAGAGCGGTTTGCGAGGCGCTTCGACTCGACGAGCCCCTGGGGTGAGGCCTTGAGCAGGTCGGCGGTGAGCATCCCCACCGCGTTCTCCACGTCGTCCGCGACGACCGTGACGAGGCCGATGCGCTGCGCTTCGGCGGCGTCGAACGCTGTTCCTGTCAGGAGGTATCTTGCCGCGGATCGGTCGTCGATACGGGGGAGGACGGTGACCGAGATGACCGCCGCGGCGAGTCCGAGACGGGCCTCCGTGATGGCGAAGGTGCTGTCCGGCCCGGTGACCACCATGTCGCACGCGCCGAGCAGGCCGATGCCGCCGGCTCGCACGTTACCGTGGATCCTGGCAATAACCGGCCGGGGCAGCTCGACGATGAGGCGGAGCAATTCGAGCAGTCCGCGTGCGGTGCTCGTCATCGGACTCGTCGCGGCCTCGGAGAGGTCTGCGCCGGCGCAGAACGTCGTCCCCGTGTGCGTCAGCACCACGGCGCGGACGTCGGGAGCGGCGCCTGCGCTGATGAGCCGATCGGTGAGCTCGGTGACCAGTTGTCGCGAAAGGGCGTTGCGATTGTGCGGCGAGTCCAGGGTCACGGTCGCGATGCCCTCGGCCACAACGAGGTGCACGAGCTCGGAGTCGGTCATAGGAGCTCCTCGGGTATGTCGATGGTGCGCGAACGGAGCCACTCACCCAGGGCTTTTGCCTGCGGGTCGAAGCGTGTCGATGACGCGACCCCCTCACCGAGGAGTCCCTCGATGACGAAGTTCAGCGCGCGCAGGTTGGCGAAGACGTGCCGGCGTATCGGGAACGCGGACGTCTCGGGAAGCAGACTCCGCACGGCGTCGACGGTCAGGGTGCGCTCGAGCCAGACCCAGGCCGCATCGCTGCGCGTCCAGACACCCAGGTTCGCGTCACCTCCCTTGTCACCGCTGCGCGCACCGGCGACGCCGCCGAGCGGCGCGCGGCGGGTCCGTCCGTGTGCGGGGGCGTCCGGAGCACCCGACGGATTCACGTGTGGTTCCGAGCCGGCGATGCGGGTCACCGGTGCGGGCGCGATCGGGATGCGCGTGCCGTCGGCGAGTACCGCGACATGGTCGACCGCCTCCGTGGCGACGAACCCCGGGCGGTAGACGCCGACCGGGGATGCGTCACCCGGAGGGGCGGTCAGGTGGAAGCCGGGGTAGCTGGCGAGGCCGATCTCCACGGCGCGCGCGCTGAAGGCCCGCCCCGCGATGGCGGGGTCGGAGTCGCGGACCCTGCAGTGCAGGAGCGCGCTCGCCGCCTCCTCGTCGTCCGCGTCGGAGTGATCGGTCCGCGCCAACGTCCAGAGGATCTGCTCGGGGGGAGCGCCGGCGAGCGCGGCGTGCATCTGGTCGCGAACCAGCGCCGCCTTCGCATCGATGTCGCCGCCGCACAGCACGAACACGACCGAGTTCCGATACCCGCTCAGGGTGTTGCAGCACACCTTGAGGGTTGGCGGCGGCGGCTCACCCCGGACGCCGGTCACGCGCACACGGTCGGGTCCGTCGCTTGCGAGCGTGATGGTGTCGAACCGGGTCACCACATCCGGCCCGACGTAGCTCGGTCCATCGATCTCGTACAGCAACTGCGCGGTCACGGTCTCCACGGTCACCGCGCCGCCCGTTCCTGCGTGCTTGGTGATCAAGCTCGAGCCGTCCGCGTGCACCTCGGCGATCGGAAACCCCGGGTGGCGCACGTCGTGCTCGGTGAAGAAGCTGTAGTTGCCACCGGTCGCCTGCGCTCCGCACTCGAGGATGTGCCCGGCCACGGTTGCGCCCGCGAGCGCATCCCAGTCGTCGCGCCGCCAGCCATGGTGCGCCGCGGCGGGTCCGACGACGAGGCTCGCGTCGGTGACCCGCCCGGTGACCACGATGTCCGCTCCGGACCGGACGCACTCGGCGATGCCCCAGGCGCCGAGATAGGCGTTTGCGGTCAGCGGGGTGCCCAATCCGAGTTCGCCGGCGCGGGCGGTGACGTCGTCACCTTCGACGAGGGCGACGTTCGCGCTGAGACCGAGCCGGCTCGCGAGCTCGCGGAGCGCCGCGGCGAGACCGGAGGGGTTGAGCCCACCCGCGTTGGTGACGATGGTGACGCCACGTTCGAGAGCCAGTCCGAGGCAGTCCTCCATCTGGCGCAGGAAGGTCCCCGCGTAGCCGCGCTCGGGATGCTGCAGCCGCTGCCTTCCGAGGATGAGCATGGTCAGTTCGGCGAGGTAGTCGCCGGTGAGGACGTCGAGCCGGCCTCCCTCCAGCATCTCCCGAAACGCCGAGAAACGGTCGCCGTAGAAGCCGGAGGCGTTGCCGATGCGCAGAACCGTGTCCACAGGACTGGCAAGGCTACCCTGCCCGGGCAGCGGGGTGAACGTCGACCCGTTGCTCAGAGCGCGGGACCGACGCGTGCGAGGAACTCGTCGAAGAGCGGGACGGTGAAGGCGGTGTCCCCGTGGGCGGGGCTGTAGATGATCCCCTTGGCGATCAGCCCGGCCCGGCGTGGCGCGACCGACTCGACACGGACACCGAGCACACCGGCGATGTCCCCGGAACGGTGGGGTCCGGGTCCGAGCGATGCCATGGCGACGAGGTACTCGCGTTCGCGAGGCGTGAGCCGGTCGAGGCGCACGAGGAAGAAGTTCTGGTCAAGTTGGTCTTGAACCCGCGCTGACGCACGATCCACGTCGTCGGCGGTGATGGGACTCTGCGGTGCGGCGTTCCAGACGTGATATCCCCATTCCTGAAGAAAGTACGGGTACCCGTGGGAGCGATCGACCATGACGTCGAGCGCATCGCCGTCGATCAACGCACCGCTCTCCTCGGCGGGGACGGCGAGCGCGGTGCGCGCATCCTCCGCGCCGAGCGAGCCGATCTCCGGGAAGTCGAAGAGGCGCTCCGCGTATGACTTCGCCTCACCGGCCAGCGCTCGCAGCTGCGGAAGACCGGCGCCGGTCAGGATCACCGGCAGGTTGAGCTGATTGGTCCGGTGGATCGCGACGATCAACGCGGAGAGCTCCTCGGGTCGCACGTACTGCAGCTCGTCGATGGCGAGCACGATCCCCGTGCCGCGGTCGCGCGCAGCCTCGCCGCATGCCACCAGCAGGTCGGTGACGTCGTCCGCGAGGTTGCCCGAGTCCGCGACCCCTCGGAGAGCCTCGACGTCGATCGAGACGCGCGTGCCGTCGGGGAGTTGGAGCGTGAACGTCTTGAGCACGCGCAGCGCCCGGGTGACCGCGGTCGATACGACATTGGCGCTGAGCGGCAGGAGAATCCGTCGAAGCCGTGATGCCAGGAGCGATGGGAAGTGACCGTGCTCCGGCGCCTCGATCAACCCGACGCGAAATCCCTCCTGCTCGGCGATCTCGGCGAAGCGGTTCAGCAGGACCGTCTTGCCGGCGCCGCGCAGCCCGATCATCAGCAGGCTCTTGCCCGGGCGGCCCGCGACGGCCCGCCGGAACGCGATGCCAAAGCGGTTGATGAGCTCGTCGCGCCCGGTAAGTGCCGGTGGCGGCGTTCCCGCGCCTGGACGGTAGGGATTGGCCAGCTCATCCATGGGTTTGACGGATCTTATCATGCAAGACCGAGCTTATCAATCTTCGTTATCTTAGTCGATCTTGCCTAAAGCTTATTCAAATCAAGTAGGAATCGGCCGATTTCGGGCGCCTTACGGACCTGACGGGGTGCGCGAGCTCCCGCCGCCCTGGCTTTGACGGGCGTCTTCGCTGCGGCTACGCGGTTGCGACAACCCCTGCCTGGCGGCTGTGGCGGACGCCGTCGAATCCGAGGATCGCGAGTGCGATCCAGACGAGCGCGAAACCGCAGAGGAGCGCGAACGACGTTGCCTCGCGGAGGATGAGAACACCGATGGCGAACTGCATCACCGGGGTCACGTACTGGAGCAGACCCATGGTCGAGAGGGGGAGCCGGGTGGCGGCCCCAGCGAAGAGGAGCAATGGCAGCGCGGTCACGGGGCCGGCCGAGATGAGCAGAAGGACATGGCCGGGGTTGGCCGCGGGTCCTGTGAAGGTCGCCCTTCCCGCGAGCGCCAGCGCGGCGAGCACCACGAGTGCCGGGACGGCGGTGACCGCCCCCTCGACCAGCAGGCCTTCGGGCGGCGAGGCGCGCACGCCCTTCTTGATGAACCCGTAGGTCCCGAACGAGCAGGCCAGCACGAGAGCGATCCAGGGGGGCCGCCCGTAGTCGAAGCTCAGAACAAGGACGGCGACCACGCCCAGTCCCACCGCGATCCACTGGACGGCGCGAAGGCGTTCGTGCAGGATCACCACCCCGAGGCCGATGGTCACGAGCGGGTTGATGAAGTACCCGAGGCTCGTCTCGATGACGTGTCCGTTGTTGACGCCCCAGATGTACACGCCCCAGTTCAGTGCGATGGCGAGTCCGGCGGCGCAGAGACGCAGCACGGTGCCGCGGCCCAGCCGTCGCATGCCACCGAGCTCGCGACGCAGCGCGAGGAGCACCGCGATGACGGCGAAGCAGAAGACGATGCGGCAGGCGGTGATCTCGAGCGGATTCGCCGGCTCCAGCAGTGGCCAGAACAGGGGAAACAGCCCCCACAGCATGTATGCGCCAAGGCCGTACAGCAAACCGCTGGCGGCGGGCGTCCGCCTCTGATGCGTGCTCACGTGCATGACGTCGGAGCCCGGCTCACAAAGGCAATGCGGGTCCGGAGCCGCGGCAGACCGATCTCGGGGGCGAGCAGGCTAGCTTCCGAGCCGCTCCTCGAGTTGCACGGTGACCGTGGCGCCCGCCTCCTTGCCGATGGACCTGCGGACATCGGCCTTGACCGGTAGCTTGTGCGTGCCGTCGCCCATGGCCATGAATGCGCTCCGGAACGGGTGGCCGTCGATGGTGCCGCGGACCTTGACGAGGCCGCGAGTGCCGAAGTACTCCACCGAGCCGGGCATGACCACAAAGGTCCACCCACCCGGGTTGGGACTCTTCTCAAGTGGCGCATCGAATCGCCTGTTCAGCATCGCGATTGCATGGTAGCCAGCAGGAGCACTCCGAGGCGCCCCGGAACCTAGTACAGGAACGCCTCCACATCGTAGAGCGATCCGATCTGGCGTTGGTCGACAACACCGAGGCCGAGCATGTTCGCCTCATCGACGGTGAAGCTGTTCGCACCCTGCACGGAGACGACGTAGGCGACATGCCCGAACTGGCTGTAGCCGTGACCCGGCCCGAAGACGACGAGGCTCCCGACCCGCGGTGTGCGGCCCTCGCTGACGCCGGCTGCGCGGGCCGTGTACGCCCACTCCCAGGCGTTGCCACTCCAGTAGACGTTGCGCAGAGAGGCGACGTACCACGTGCACTGTCCCCACGGGTAGTCGTCCATGCGTGGCCCGAACGCGAAGGGGCGCAGCGCATTCCCGATGACGTGGGCGGCGCCCGCTCCTGCCGCGGCGGCGGCAGCCGCGGCGGCCGCCTCCTGCTCGTGGCGCACCACAACGATCTTGCCCTGCACGCCCTGGAGCTGCGCGAGCAGCGTGGCAGCCCTTCCTTTCAATGACGACGCCTGCTCGCGATATGCAGCCTCTTCCGTCTGCTGCTGCCCGGCAAGTGTCTGAAGGCTGTCGACGAGCAGGGTGGCGCGTTGCTGATCCTGCTCCTGTTGTTTCTGGAGCGCGTCGAGCTGGTCCCGCTCTCCCTGGATCTCAGTCACCAACTGCCGGACGCGATCGCTCACCTGGTTGGCGCTGGTGAGTGCATCCATTGCGTCGATGAAGCTCTTGCTGTCGACCAGGATCGCCGTGACCGATCCGTCGTCGGTCAGCTCGTAGACGTGCTTGAGGATCTGAGCGAGGTCTGCCTGGTCGGCTGTGTACTCGCCGTGAACGATCTGCAGTTGCGCGCTCGTATCGGCAAGGTTCTTGTTGGCCTGGTCGAGCTCCAGCTGCGCCTGCGCGAGCTGGCCCTGCGTGTCCGCGATCGCATGCTCCGATGCCAGTGCGTTGCCGAGTGCAGCCGAGCTTGCGCTGCTCAGTGACGCGATTGCGCGGCTGAGACCGGCTGCCTGGGCTGAGAGCGTCTGGATCTGCTGGGTGAACTGATCCGCAAGGACCTTCCCCTGACTGAACGGGGCGCCTGCCACCAGCAGTGCGATCGCGCCGGCAGTGGCAACGATGGACACGCGGCGAGCGAGCAACAAGGGCCTCCATGAATTGGACGCGAGCTGGTCTGGAACGGTCCCCGACCGTAACAGGCATGCTCTGAACGGTCAACCCCATTTCGACGCGTTTGTCGATTGCAGACGGCCTAGTCCGGCCTCGACACTCCAGACGTGTCATTCGCGTCGCAGGGGCGAGGTACACTGATCCTGCAATGGATATCGCCGGCCACCTGCCTGAAATCATCATCGTTCTCGTGATCGTGCTGATCATCTGGGGGCCGGGCAAGCTGCCCGACCTCGGAGCGGCGATGGGGCGCGGCATCCGCGAGTTTAGGAAAGCTTCGGCCGAAACCCGTGACGCCGTGCGCGCCGCGACAGCAGAGCCTGCGACGCCGACCTCGGCCGCGCCGGGACCGACCGGATCGACTGCCGAAGCCACACCGTCGGGAGGACCCTCGACGGCTGAGCCGAGCTGACGGGTCGCGCGGGCTACCCGGCTTTCGGTGTGCCGGCTTCCACGGCGCGGAAGGCCTGCTCGCGAGTCCGGTAGTCGTCGATGCGCACGATCGCTCGGTCGCGCACGGTGAAGACCATGAAGATCTCGCCGTCGAGAAATGGGATCTCCCGGAATCGCGGGCCCGCGATTCCGATTACGACGCGGTCTCCGGCCGCATTCAGCTCGAGGTGTTCGATGCCGGTGTCGCCGCCTTCCAACGACGCGCGCATACGGTCCAACACCGCGCTCCGCCCGTTGCACACGAGGTCGGGGAGCACCCCCTGGTGCACGACCTCCGGATCAAGCCCGGCCGCGACGGCGTCGAGATCGTGCCGCCGCCTGGCGTGGAAGTGGTCGAAGACGATTTCCATGGCTGCGTCGCTCATTGCCATCTCCCGCTCGCTGCCCGCGCTTTCTCGTCCACTAGTATCGAGGACAGCCATGCCGATGCAAGCGAATAGAAAGGACCGACCGTTCACCATGGTGATCGATGAACGATGACCGCTGGGCGTTCCCGCCCCAGCCACCGGCGTGGCCGCCGGCACCGTCGACCACGCCTCCGAGGCGGATGCCACGCACCCTTGCGGCCATCGCTCTGTTCGCCGCAACCGGGATCGTCGCGGCCGGGATCGGTGTTGGTGGCGTGCTCCTGGTGCGGCACGTCCAGGGCAACCAGCCGGTCGCAAACTCGCCGACTGAGGGGCCGGGTTCGAGCTCGGGTGCGGGTGAGGCGAGAGCGCTCTACCAGCAGGCGACAACGGCAACCGCCGCGTCGGCCGGCTTTCACTATGTGGCGGTCTCGACCGGCGGAGCTGCCCAGACGATCGTGGGAGATGCGGGGCACACCGGGGGCAGGCAGGCGATCACCTTTGACGCCAGTTACGGCACCGAGCAGTTCACCCTGCTGCTCGTCGGAACCACCGTCTACTTCCAGGGCAATACGCCCGCCGTCGAGGATCAGCTCGGCGTCGTGGCGGCGAGCGCCGCGAGCGTCGAAGGCAAGTGGGTCTCGGTCGTGAGCGGCGACGGTCCGTACAGCGTGTTGCAGCCGGGCATCACGACATCGAGCCAGGCCGGCGAGATGCCACTCACAGCCCAATCGACCGCACGGGTCACGGTGGGCGGGGTGGCGGCCACCCGAATCTCGGGGATCGTGCCGGCAGGGAACAATCAGCCGGCCGGGACCGGATATCTCGACATCACTCCGAGCACCGACCTCCCGATCACGTACTCGTCGACCATCTCGGGAGCCGGCGTCGTCGCGTCCTTCACCACGACGTTCAGCGCGTGGGGGACGGCTCCATCGGTGAGCGCGCCGACCGGCGCTGTCGCATGGTCCAGCTTGACAACCGCGACGCCGCCGAACGGGTTTGGCAGTGGTGGAGGCGCGACGCCCGTGCCCACGCCCACCGCGACGCCCGGAGCCATCTGACCGAGGAGGCTCCTCGAACGGCCCGGGGCCTATTCCACGAAGTGTTCGGCGAGGAGGTCTTCGAGCACGCCGCGACCGATCGCCGAAGCCGCCGTGTCGTTCACGGTGTGCGGATCGAGGTAGGCGAAGAAATGAGCCGCCCCCGCGGGATCCTCGTCGGTGAGCCAGCGAATCAACGCGTGCCCGAACTCGGCCGCCTTCTCGTCGGTCAAGTCCTTGAGTTCTGCCATCTGCGCTCTCCTCGCATGAAGCCTGCGGCGACGGGGTCGCCCGGTCGGCAGATTATCCGCGTTCCCGGGGAAACGATCGAGGTATGACCGCCGGGAGCAGGAGGGGGAGAGACGCTCCAGCGGCGGTCATACCGGTCAGATCGTTGGAGCGCACACGGGGCTCCGACGCTCCCGGAGGGGTCGACGCTGTGCGCGGGTGGGGTGGGAGCGCACCCGCCTTTCCTTTCCGAGGATTCGGATTCTGCGCTCCCGCAATCTCGATGTCGGTCCGCAAGCGCACACAGCCCCCGATCGACATGAGGGCCCGTTCTGCGCGCAGGCCGCGACCGCTTGACTCTCCAGTGACTGGAGGCTTCAAGGTGGCGTCGTGGACCTCTCGATCGGCCGGCTGTCTCAGCTCACGGGACTACCCGTCAAGACCATCCGGTACTACTCGGATCTCGGGCTCGTGCCCGAGGCGCGCCGGACCGGCGCCGGGTACCGGCGCTACGACGCTGCAGGTCTGGCGCGGCTCGAGCTGGTCCGGGCGCTCCGCGACCTCGGCATCGACCTGACCAGCATTCGCCGGGTGGCGGAGAAGCAGATGACCCTCGAGGAGTTGGCCGGCACCCAGGCCGACGCAGTGAACCTCCACATCCAACAGCTCACATTGCGTCGATCAGTGCTTCGGGCACTCGCCCGAAAAGGCGCTCGACCAGAGGAGGTACAGCGTATGACCGCATTTGCGCGTGCATCTGCCGACGAGGCGAGTCGCGTCATGGAGGAGTTCCTCGCCGCCGTCTTCGCCGACCACGAGACCGACCCGTTCGCGGAGCGCATGCGAGGAGCGATCCCGATGCTGCCGGCGGAGCCCTCGGACGCGCAGATCGACGCGTGGGTCGAGCTCGCCGATCTTGTCGGAGACCCGGGGTTCCGCCGGCGGGTTCGCGAGATGGTTGTCGAAGGCTCGCGTCGACGGCCGGAAGCCGGCGATCAGGAGGCTGAGGCGGCCGACCGGAGCGCGGGCCAGGCGGTCGTGGAACGAGGGAGCGACGCGATCCAGCGGGGAATCGCTCCGGGCTCGGCCGAGGGTGCCGTCATCGTCAGCGAGCTCGCGCGTGGATTCAGTGCCGCATCAGGCGGGCAGGACTCCGCCGCCCACCGTGCGGAGCTGGCAGACCGGCTCGAGCGGTTCAGCGATCGCCGCGTCGAGCGCTACTGGCATTTGATCGGGGCGATCAACGGCTGGCCCGCACAGCCGAGCATGGTGCCGGCGTACGAATGGTTCATCTCGGGTCTTCGTGCAGGGTCGGCGCGGAAAGGGAGCGATTGTATTCGTCGCGCGTGAGGCTCAACGTGTGCGCCGGATACTGCTCACCCGCTGCGGTGCCTAGCCCGTGGCGATGTGCAGGAGCTGGTTTCCCTGGCTCGCGACGAGCCAGAGGCCGGAGGCGTCTGCGATGAGGAGACCCTGCGCATCGCTGTTCGGAACCACGGGGAGAATCGAGCGCGCGGTTGCCGCGATTCCGGTGACCGGGTTCAGTGACGTCAGGAAGGACTTGTCCAGGGAGTCGTCGGCGTATGCGATCCAGACGCGCCCGGAAAGCGATGCGATCGCCACCGGATAGGGTCCTTCCCAGAGATGGGTGAGGCTGCCGTCGGCGCTGCTCACGCGTGCGACCGAGACGTCGCCGTCTCCGGCCGTGCCGAGGAGAAAGAGGGACGTCGAGTCGCACGCGATGGACGCCTCATAGTCGTTGGGAATCGTCGCAACCTTCCGGATCGGGCCGCCGCCGGGCGGCACCGAGTAGATGGTCACGTTCGAGCTGTCCGTCAGCACCTCGGTCAACGCCAGGAACGCCTGATGGGCGCACACGGCGACGGCAACCTCGGGCGAGAGCGAGGACACGGGCACGTTCAAGGTCCCGGGGAGAGTCGCGACAGCCTGCGCGCTCCCCGCCGTGAGCAGGCTGAGTGCCGTCTGCTGGCCGACGCCTGCCGAGATCACGAGTGCGGAGGTTGGATTCGCGACGAGGCCACGAGGATCGCGGACCCGGTAGACGTGCACCAGCGCGCCGGTCGCGGCGTTGAACTGCTCGACGGTGTTCTGTTCGGGCAGCGCCTTCGAGCCATCGCCGAAACCGTTGGCCACCCACACGAAGTCACCGGCCGCTGCAACGGCGACCGGGTCTCCGCCGATGGCCCAGCTTGCGGTCCGCTGTGCACTTCTGGCGTCGACGCGAATCAGCGTTCCCGCTTCGCCATCGGTGACACCCTGCGTCGCAAGCCACACGACGCCCGGGTTCACGGACATGGCGTTGACAGGGTGGGGCGCGACATCGAGGTGCGCGGTGATGTCGAGTGGGACAACGGTTTGCGGTGGTCCCGGCAGTGGCGTCGGAGCTTCCAGGGCCGTCGGGGTCGGCGAGGGGATTGCGGGCTGCGTCCCCGCAGGTGGTCGAGCCAGGGCCAGGATCAAACCGACCGCGACGATCGCGCCCGCGCCACCGGCGAGGATAGCGATGGGCCGGGATCTAGAATTCGAGCTTGCCCGGAGTCCCATGGCTCCGATGCTATCGCCAGTCCGCGACGGGCCGCCCCTCCTCCTCAATGTACCAGCCGGCCGGGCACTTGCGGCAAGCCCGGGACCGTGCTCCAGAATCTCGAGCCGAAGGAAGAACGCACGGAACGAGAAGGGTTTGTCTATGGCGGAGCATGCGGTGGTCATTGCCGGGGGCGGTCCGACTGGGATGATGCTGGCGGCTGAGCTGGCGCTGGCGAAGGTCGACGTCGCGATCGTGGAGCGGCGTCCCGAGCACGTGCTCATCGGTTCACGGGCCGGCGGTTTCCACTCGCGCACCATCGAGGTGCTGGATCAGCGCGGCGTTGCTGATCGGTTTCTCGCCGAGGGTCGGGCGGTCCAGGCCGCGATGATCGGAACGACCGTTTTGGACATGAGCGACTTCCCGACGCGTCATCCGTACTCGCTCGGGATCTGGCAGAACCAGATCGAGCGGATCATGGCCGCATGGATCACCGAGCTGCCGGTGCGCATCTACCACGGACGCGAGGTGACGAGCCTCGCGCAGGACGACACCGGCGTCGACGTCGAGCTGTCCGGCGACCACTCGTTGCGGGCACGGTATCTCGTCGGATGCGACGGCGGACGCAGTGTCATCCGCAAGGCAGCCGGTATCGACTTCCCCGGATGGGATCCGACCAGGAGCAACCTGATCGCCGAGGTCGAGACGGCTGAGGAACCGCCCAAGGGCATGCGCAACGACGCCACGGGCGTCCACGGTCTGCACAGGATGGAGGATGGGAGGACCGTGCGGGTCGTCGTGACCGAGCAGCAGGTCGGCCCTGACACCGAGCCCACCGTCGGCGACCTCAGCGAGGCACTGATCGCGGTGTACGGCACCGACTTCGGGATCCACAATCCCACGTGGATCTCGCGGTTCACCGACATGACGCGTCAGGCGGCAGCCTACCGGGCGGGACGGGTCCTCCTCGCCGGCGACTCGGCGCACGTGCATTACCCGGCGGGTGGGCAGGGCCTCAGCCTCGGTGTGCAGGATGCGGTGAATCTGGGATGGAAGCTGGCCCAGGTGGTCCACGGGACCTCCGCGGCGAGCTTGCTCGACACGTATCAGGACGAGCGGCACCCGGTCGCGGCCCGCGCCATTCGGCACACCATGGCCCTGGCCCTGCTCCAACGCCAGGATGATCGGATGAAAACGCTGGTCGATCTCGTGTCGGAGCTGGCGAGGATGGATGAGCCTCGCCAGTGGCTCGCCGGGATCATCTCCGGGCTGGACATTCACTACGACCTCGGCGAGGGGCACCCGCTGCTCGGACGCCGCATGCCAGATCTGGACCTCGTGACCGCCGACGGCCCGATCCGAGTATTCGAGCTGCTGCACGACGCCAGGCCGGTGCTGCTCAACCTCGGTGTGCCCGGCTCCTTTGACATCACTCCGTGGGCGGAACGGGTCCAGGTGATCGACGCTCAGCACGTCGGTGCGTGGGAGCTTCCCGTGCTTGGCACGGTCACCGCTCCCGCTGCGGTGTTGATTCGACCTGATGGATACGTCGCCTGGGTGGGGGAAGGCACCGGTGCTGGGTTGCGCGAGGCGCTGACTCGCTGGTTCGGACCGCCCCACGCGAATGGCGCGTATCGCAGCGAATAACAGGAGAAGAACCCATGGAAGTCACCAGGAACAACAGAGGCACGACCAAGGGCCCAACCGAATGGTTCACCGGCGATGTGTACATCGACCCGGTCGCGACGCCGTCGCACGGCTCGCGACTCAACGCAAGCACTGTGCACTTCGCCCCCGGCGCGCGCACGGCTTGGCACACGCATCCGAATGGGCAGAACATCCACGTCACCGAAGGCGTCGGACGTGTTGGGCGGCGCGACGGTGCCGTCGAGGTCATCCGGCCCGGCGATCGCGTCTTCTTCGACCCTGGCGAGGATCATTGGCACGGTGCCTCGCCATCCCGCTTCATGACACACCTCTCGATGGTCGAGGTGGATGACAACGGCAACAGCGCGACCTGGGGCGAGCACGTGAGCGACGAGGAGTACCGTGCCGGCCGGCGACTGGAAGGGGAGGAAGTCGGGTGAAGGCAGCGATCTACGGCGGACCCCGGTCGATCACCGCTGGCGAGCGTCCTGATCCGTCGATACAGGAGTCGACTGATGCGGTGGTCCGCGTCGTGTTCGCCTGCGTGTGCGGATCGGATCTCTGGTACCTGCGCGGCGAATCGTCTCACGATCTCGGGCCCATCGGCCATGAGTTCATGGGCGTCGTCGAAGAGGTTGGCGCGGATGTGAGGAATGTCACCAGAGGCGATCTCGTGGTTGCGCCGTTCACCTACAGTGACGGCACCTGCGCAAATTGCCGAGCCGGTGTGACCTCGCAATGTGTCCGCGGTGGGGGGTTCGGGAATCACGGCATAGACGGCGGTCAAGGTGAGGCGGTACGCGTCCCCCTGGCTGACGGAACACTCGTCCGTGTTCCCGGCTCCGGCCACTCGGACGAGACCATGCGCTCGTTGATGGCGCTGTCAGACGTGATGTGCACCGGTAACCACGCCGCGGTCAGTGCCGGGGTGAAGACGGGCGATGTCGTCGCCGTGGTTGGTGACGGTGCCGTCGGTTTGTGCGCTGTCATCGCCGCCCGACGTCTGGGTGCGGATCGCATCATCGTCCTCAGTCGCAATCCAGCTCGTCAGCGGCTTGCGCGGGCCTTCGGCGCCACTGACATCGTTGACACGCGCGGTGACGAGGCCAGCGACGCCGTGAAGGAGCTGACCGGCGGAATCGGCGTCGATGCGTCGCTGGAATGCGTCGGAACGGGTCAGTCCGTGGCCACGGCCATGGCGATCGTTCGTCCGGGATCGATGGTCGGCGTTGTGGGTGCCCCGCATGGCGTTGACATCCCCGTTGTTGAAACCGTTGTGTATCGCAACATCGGGATCCGCGGCGGCGTCGCTCCAGCCCGCGCCTACATCCCCGAGCTGATGGAGGACGTGTTGGCGGGAGGGATCAATCCGGGCCTGGTGTTCGACTACGAGACTGACCTCGGTGGTATCGCCGAGGCGTACGCGGCGATGGACGAGCAGCGCGCCATCAAATCGCTCATTCGGGTGAGTTCGATTTGACGGCGACCTGGAGCAGCGACGGCCAGCGGCGGATCGGTCACCGTCCGTCTCTTGAAGAAGTGGGGAGTCAGCCATGAGCGAAGTCGTGGTCGTCATCGGAGCGGGCTCGATCGGCCAGGCCATCGCCCGTCGCGTCAGCGCCGGCAAGCATGTCGTGCTCGCCGACCTGCGCGAAGCGAACGCGAAGGCCGCGGCCGATGTGATGCTCGACGCCGGTTTCGACGTGAGCACCGCAACCGTGGACGTGTCCTCGCGGGAATCGGTTCACGCTCTCGTCGAGTCGGCCACCGGTTTCGGAGACGTCACGGGCCTCATCCATGCCGCGGGTGTCTCGCCGAGTCAGGCCTCCCCGGCGACGATCCTCTCGGTCGATCTGTACGGAACGGCGCTGGTCCTCGAGGAGTTCGGGAATGTCATCGCACGCGGCGGCGCTGCTGTGGTCATCGCATCGCAATCCGGACACCGTCTGGGTGCCCTCACCGCGCACCAGGACGGTGCGCTGGCGACCACTCCCGTCGACGATCTCCTGAAGCTCCCCATGCTCCAGCCCGACCGGGTGACCGACTCTCTCCAGGCCTATCAGCTGGCCAAGCGTGGGAACTCGCTCCGTGTGATGGCCGAGGCCGTCCGGTGGGGCAGACGCGGCGCCCGCGTCAACACGATCAGCCCAGGCATCATCTTCACGCCGCTGGCAAGGGACGAGTTGAGCGGCCCGCGCGGCGAGGGTTACCGGCGAATGATCGAGCTGTGCCCCGTCGGGCGTGGCGGCACACCGGACGAGGTCGGAACGGTGGGCGCGCTCCTCATGGGCCCCGACGGTGCGTTCATCACCGGGAGCGACTTCCTCATGGACGGCGGCGTGACCGCGTCCTACTTCTTCGGCGAACTCGCCCCAGGGTGATCGATCGCGAGGAACGCTGGAGCCCTGGTGCTGGAACTCGCGGCCCGGTCGCTACTCAGTGCTACTATGTACTAGTAGTCAGCACCGCTGAGTAGGCCGCAGGAGGTTCCGTGGGCAAGCAGATGACGGAGATGCTCAAGGGCACGCTCGAGGGCATCGTCCTCGCGATCCTGTCCGTCGGGCCCGCGTACGGCTACGTGATCACGGCACGGTTGCGGGAGCGGGGCTTCTCCGACATCGCGGAAGGCACCGTCTACGCCCTGCTCGTCAGGTTCGAGAAAAGGCGCCTCGTCGACGTGGAGCAGATCCCGTCCGAGAAGGGGCCACCGCGCAAGGTGTATTCGCTCAACGCGCAGGGACAGGAATACCTCGAGGAGTTCTGGAGGACATGGCGTTTCCTGGCGGAACAACTCGATCAGCTCCATGAAGGAGACAGATGAACAAGGTCATCTCGAAAGTGATCGGTGAGAAGCGGCAATGGCGGCAGCACAAGGTGCGCACGCGACACCTTCCCGCGAGCTATCGCACGGCGCTCGAGGCCCTGGAGCGATATCTGATGCATGCCGGGCCCGGGGGGGACGGCGCCGAGGCGATCTCAATGTTCGAGGACCTTCTCGACCTGTTCGAGCAGAGCGCGGCGAATGGAACCCCGATCCGCGAGATCGTCGGCGAGGATCCCGTGGAGTTCCTCGAGGCATTCGTTCAGAACTACCCGGACGGACAGTGGAGGCTCAAGGAGCGGAAGCGCCTGATCAACGCGATCGAGCGCGCCGCCGGAGAAGACACCGGGGAAGGGAGGGCCGTCTGATGGCGACCCAGGACGTCATCCACGTCCATGGCCTGGAGAAGTCGTACAAGACGCTGCGCGTGCTGCGCGGCGTCGACTTCGACGTGGCGCGGGGCAGCATCTTCGCCCTGCTCGGTTCGAACGGGGCGGGCAAGACCACGGTCGTGAACATCCTGTCCACGCTGCTCAGGGCCGACGCGGGTACCGCCAGTGTCAACGGCTTTGACATTGCCACGCAGAGTGCCGACGTGAGGGAGTCCATCAGCCTCACCGGACAGTTCGCGGCCGTCGATGAAATTCTCAGCGGGCGGGAGAACCTCGTACTGGTCGCTCGCTTGCGGCACCTCAAGGACCCGGGCACGATCGCGGATGACCTGCTCAATCGTTTCTCGCTCACCGACGCGGCGGGGCGAAGGGTGTCGACGTATTCGGGCGGCATGCGCCGCCGCCTCGACATCGCGATGAGCCTCATCGGGAGTCCGCCGGTCATCTTCCTCGACGAGCCGACGAGCGGGCTCGACCCCCAGGGGCGTCTCGAGGTGTGGCAGGCGGTCAAGGAACTCGCCGGGCGGGGCACGACGGTGCTGCTCACCACGCAGTATCTCGATGAGGCCGAGCAACTCGCGGACCGCATCGCGATCCTCCACGGGGGTCGGATCGTCGTGAACGGCACGCTCCTCGAGCTCAAGAAACTGCTCCCGCCCGCCAAGGTCGAATACGTCGAGAAACAGCCGACCCTGGAGGATGTCTTTCTCGCCATCGTCGGTGAAGAAGCCAAGGACGGCGACGCCGGCAGTGACCGCAGCGTCCCGGCACCGGCAAGCAAGGAGCAACGATGACCACGCATTTCCTCGGCGATACCGCCGTCCTCACAGGACGATCGCTGCGCCACATCACGCGCAGCCTGGACACGATCATCACGACCACGATCATGCCGATCGCCTTCATGCTGCTCTTCGTTTACGTGTTCGGCGGTGCGATCAACTCGGGCTCGCATTCGTATGTGAACTACCTGCTGCCGGGCATTCTGCTCATCACGATTGCGTCGGGCATCTCCTACGTCGGATTCCGGCTGTTCCTGGATATGCAGACCGGCATCTTCCAGCGATTCCATTCCATGCCGATCGCGCGCTCGTCCGTGCTCTGGGCGCACGTGCTGACCTCGCTGGTCGCCAATCTGCTGGCCCTCGTGATCGTCGTGCTCGTCGCCCTCCTCATGGGCTTCCGCTCGGGGGCGGGAGTGGTTGCGTGGCTCGAGGTCGCCGGCATCCTGATCCTGTTCACCCTGGCACTGACGTGGATCGCGGTGATCGCCGGTCTCTCCGCGAAGTCCGCGGACGGCGCGGGCGCGTTCGCCTACCCGATCCTCTTCCTGCCGTTCATCAGCTCGGCATTCGTGCCCACCCGCACCATGCCCGGCCCGGTGCGCGCATTCGCCGAGAATCAGCCGGTGACGTCCATCGTCAATGCGATCCGCGACCTGTTCACACAGCAGCCGGTCGGCACGGGCATCTGGACCGCACTCGGCTGGTGTGTCGGCATCCTCATCGTCGCTTTCATCTTCGCCACGGTCATCTACCGCCGCAAGATCTCGTAGTCGAGCGTCGAGTCATCTCGGGGTCAGCGTGGCTGCCGCACGCCTTCCATGAGTCAGGACACCAGGCCGGCCGTCGAACCGCCGCGATCTCGTCGAGTTGGTACCGGCGCTCGAAGCCGCGCGAGCGAAGAGGTCAGCGGGAGACGAGACTCGAACTCGCGACATCCAGCTTGGAACCGTTCCGTTCTTCTTTCTCTGGCGATGGGGCGGGGTTGCGAGTTCACGTACAGAGCCAGCCTGTCTGAATCCTCTGCTCAAGCACACCAGCCTTAGACACCGACCTTTGGCCAAAGTAGAACGGTTTCAGGCAGCGCTCGTCGGCTCTTGTTCCCTTCAAATGGTATCTACTATAGTATTCACATGAAAGGAGGTGCACCCCGTTCGACTGGGACCGCGAAAATGGGAATTCGGACCATGTCCGCTAGCACGGTGTCGAGCCCGCCGAGGCTGAGGAAGCCTATCTCGACCCCCTCCGCCTCGGCGCACCAGCCTACAAAGTGGGTCGCGAACAACGCTCCGGCTGGATCGGAGCTACGGACGCAGGGCGCGTCCTGTTTCTCATCACAGTTCGCCGGCGTGGACGGGTTCGCGTCGTGACTGCTCGCGACGCATCCACAGCAATGAGACGACGTTACCGTCAGCGAGGTAAGTGACATGCCAGCGCGCAAGAAGAATATGAGCACCGTCGGCTCTTGGAGTGACGTACCGAAATTTACGACCGAGGCCGACGAAGCTGAATGGTGGTCGACCCACCAGCCCGGTGATGAACTGTTGACTCAGATGAAGCCAGGACCTTTGACTACAGAAGAACATGCAGCTCGTAGCGCTCGCACGCATCCGGTGGCAATTCGATTCGACGATGCAACATTGGAGCGCGTTCGCGCATTAGCTCATCGGCGCCACAAGGGGTATCAAACACTGCTGAAAGAATTCGTTGTTGAGCGACTCTACGAAGAAGAAAAGCGCGAGGGCATGGTGGGATGAGCGCAGTCGTCAGCAAACACTAGGGCCGCCGCCGAAGCGACAAGAGTCACTGTTGCCGAGTGGCCAGCAGCCAGACAAGCGTGAGCAAAACAACAAGAGTGATGAGCGCGATCCAGCGGGTGCGCGAGCTCCAGAGGCGGTCACTCTTGGAACCGCTCGAGCGGACCCCGCCAACGACCATAAGCAAGTACTCATGCCAGTTATGGCCAACCAAAGGGACGCCGCGCCTGATCCCAGGCTCGCAAGAGAGCGGCTCCTTTTCGGTCGGCATTCTGACGCGCGGCTACGCCGTAAACGCTGGGCCGGAGACGAGGCTCGAACTCGCGACATCGACCTTTGGAAGGGTCGCGCTCTGCGAACTGAGATACTCCCGCAATGGCGCCGGCATCCCTGTTCGTGACAAGGGTGGCAGCAATGGGAAGCCAACCGCTATACCGATTGGCCTCATTTTGACCATTTCCGAGTTCAGCAGCAGCGGTAACGTGCACAAAAGCGCACTTAGCAGCTTCTGCTTGCAAATAGTTGAACCCTCCTTGATATAGCTTCAAATTGCTCGAATTGTTGACTGCGGGGGAGCGTGAGCTTACGTAGTGCAGAGCGCCCGACAAGGCCTCTGCGATCGGCCGTCTTCGGCCGAGACTCGGCGGAGAAGCCCGCCCGCGAGGTCCGGGCCGCATCCTGCCCGGTTTTTGTTCCCGCCCTGCCGACTGGCTAGGATCGTCTGCGTGGGCGTCGAACTCATCGAGCTGACCGTCAACGACAGAGCGGCGTGGCGGCGGTGGCTGGAGAAGAACCACAGGGCATCGCCCGGGGTGTCGCTCGCACTCGCCAAGAAGGCGAAGCCGGGCCCGACGACGCTGACCTACGACGAGGCATTGGAGGAGTCCCTCTGCTTCGGCTGGATTGACGGGCAGCGGGGAGCGGGCGACGGCACAATTGCCCGGCAGCGCTTCACCCACCGCGGGCCGCGCAGCCGCTGGTCTGCTCGCAACGTCGGCATCGTCGAGCGGCTGCACGCGGAGGGCAGGATGAAGCCGGAGGGGGAGGCCGAGGTGGCGCGGGCGCAAGCCGACGGCCGCTGGGCCGGAGCCTACGCCGGGCCGGCGAAGAGTGTCGTGCCCGCTGACCTCGCTGCTGCACTGCGCGCCAACCCGGCGGCGCAGGCGATGTTCGAGATTCTCACCTCGCAGAATCGGTACGCCATCCTCTATCGAGTGGAGGCTGCACGGCGGCCGGAGACGCGGGCCGCGAACATCGAGAAGTTCGTCGCCATGCTCGCTCGCGGGGAGACCGTCCATCCCCAGAAACGTCAGATCACGGATTGACAGAATGTCGGAAGGAATGGAGCGGGAGACGAGACTCGAACTCGCGACATCCAGCTTGGAAGGCTAGCGCTCTACCAACTGAGCTACTCCCGCGTTCCGTCCATGGTACCCGCCACTCGCACACCCGACGTTCCGGCTGTAGGCTGACGCCCGCAATCGATCATCGGGAGGAGGCACATGAGCCAGGCAGCGGCCGCCCCCACGTCGGCGGGGCCCGGCACCCAGCTCCGGAGAGGGATCCTCGCGGAGCGGGGCTGGGGGCTGATCCTGAGCCTGGTGCTCATCCCCGCGATCCTCGGCACCAATCTGATCTACGACTCGCTCAACCACGGGCCGAATCGCGTCTTCCTGGAGACACCGCTGGACCGAGCGCTGCCGGTCGTGCCGATCTTCGCCATCCCCTATGTATCGCTCATCCCGTACATCGGCGTGAGCCTGCTCGTGTTCCTGTTCTTTCGGGTGCGCATTTACCGGTCGGCGGCGCTCACCATGATCATCGCCTGGTTCATCAGCTACGCCTTCTACTTCTTCCTGCAGTCGTACATCGCCCGCCCGCAGATCACCGGTACCGATCCCTTCTCCGGGATGATTCGCAGCGTCTACGCGTCGGATCAGCCCTACAACGATTTCCCGAGCCTGCACACATCCCTTTCGACGATCATCGCCATCCACTGGTGGCGTTTCGACCGGCGGATCGGCATCCCGGCCGCCATCTGGACGGCACTGATCGTCGCCTCAACCGTGCTCGTCAAACAGCACTATCTCGCCGACGTGGCGGGTGGGCTGGTGCTCGCGAGCGTGACCTCGTTCCTCGTGATGCGGACCACACGGGCGCGCTGACGCGCGGATTCCGTGTCTGCGGTACGATTCCGGAGACCGATCCACACGACTACTGGAGGGCACGGACATGGCACTTGCGATTGCGCCTGCAGCGCCCACCACTGACGTCGTGCCCGGCGGCTCCGCCGCCTGATCGTCCGCTGAATCCGCGCCACACGCTGGTGCGGGACTGCAATCGGAGCTCCGGGCTCTCACTGCAGCTTGGAGTTCCCACTTGTCTCACGATCCTCGCCGTCTCACCGCGCTAGGGTGGAACGGCTCACTCGAATCGGCCTTCGCTGGCGCCACGAGCGACGGCCGCCGCGGCCTTGTCGTTCGCGTCGACGGGCGCGTGGTGACCGTGTTGACCGATGCCGGCCAGCATCGAGTCCCGCTCGCGGCAACCCTCTCCGGTGCTCCCGACGACGGTGGCATCACCACCGGCGACTGGCTCGTCGTTGAAAGCGGCGTGGCGGTGCACCTGCTGCCCCGACGGAGCGTCCTGATGCGCCGTGCCGCGGGGGTTGCCACCGCCGGTCAGGCGGTGGCGGCGAACATCGACCTCGTCTTCATCACGGTCGCGCTCGGCGCCCCGCTCAAGCTCCGGCGCATAGAACGCGCGCTGGCGATGGCCTGGTCGAGCGGCGCGGCTCCGCTAGTGCTGCTCACCAAGTCCGACCTCAGCATCGAGGTCGAAACGGATCTCCGCGCGGCGCGATCGGTTGCGGCGGGAACCGAGGTCATCGCGGTCAACGCGTCGGGCGCCGGGCTCTCGCGCCTTCGCGAAGTGCTCCTCGAGGGCATGGTCGCCGTCCTGGTGGGCCCCAGCGGCACAGGCAAGTCGACCCTCGTGAACCGGCTGTCAGGCAATGAGGCGCTCGGGACCGCCGAGGTGCGCGCCGACGGCAAGGGCCGGCACACGACCACCCGCCGCGAGCTCGTCGAGCTGCCCGGAGGCGGGCTCATCATCGACACGCCGGGCACCCGCGAGCTCGGCCTCTGGGATGCCGGCGCGCGCATCGACGAGGTGTTCGGCGATCTCACCGAGGTCGCGGCGCAATGCCGCTTCCGCAACTGCAAGCACGAGCAGGAGCCGGGATGCGCGGTGCGCGCTGCGGCAGCGGGCGACCCCACGGTGCTCGCCCGGCTCGAGTCCAAGCGCAAGCTCGAACGCGAGCAGGAGCGCCTCGACAACGCCCGCGACCTTCGGGCCAAGGCGGAGCAGCGTCGCGAGTTGCGACGACGGGCGCGCGCGATGCGGCAGCGCTCACCTTAACTGGGGCGTCCGAAGAGGATCGCGCTTCGCGCGCCAACCGATGCGCTGCGGGTTGGCCGGCGCCCCGAGTTAGACGGAGTTGGTCGCGCCGCTGGACTGCTTCGGCATCGGCACCCAGCCGCCGGCGGCGCTGTGGGGTGCGAAGTTCAGCGCCCCCAGCACTTCCACGTCATCCGCGTTGAGTGTCGTCAGGCTGACCTGGGTTCCCTGGGCCACGACGTCGACGCCCGCCTTGAGCGAGCTGCTCGTTGCCGCCGCACCGCGCAAGCCGTGGTACACGGTCGAGCTGGAGATCGTCACGTACTCGAGCTGACCGTTCCCGGTGACCAACGTCACGGTGCTGCCGCTGACCGACTGCACACGCCCTGAAACGCTCGGCACCTCGATCGTGATCGCGGTGGCGGCGATGGGCGATGTCGCGGTGGGTGCTGTGCCGCTGCGCTTGCCCCGCACCGCGACCACATCGCCGACCTTGACGGCGCTGAATTTCACCGACTGCTCCTCACGACTGTAGGTCGTCGACGAGCTGGTGGTGACCGTGACGGTGCCGGCGATCGTGCGCAAGGTCAGCGTCGATCCGCTGATCTTGGTGACCGTACCGGTCTCTCCGCCGCAGAACCCTCCTCCGAAAAAGGATGGCCCGCCGAATCCGGCACCGGCGAACGGCGCCCCGCACAGAGACCCGAACCCGCCTCGCGGCGCGAATGAGGGCCGGTGCGTCGACGGTGACGGGCTCGGCTTGCTCGCCGCAGCAGTGGTGTTCGCCGCAGTTGGCGAGGCGGCGCGGGTCACGATGAACCCTGCTCCGGCACCGAGCACCGCGATGGTCAACCCGATCGCCAAAACGCGCAGCCGACCGCCAGGCTTGCGCGCCGGCTCAACGGGCGGTGGAGGTGGCGGCGGCTCGGGGAAGTCGGGGCTCATAAGTGCAGACCAGAATACCCCTTCGACCTGTCGAAAAGGTTACTAACGCTCCAGAAGCGCCAAACGTCAGGAGGTGCCGCCGAAGCGCTGCTCCATCTCGGTGACCCAGGACGCGAGCGTGCTCCGGTCACCGATCCGGGGAAACAGCGGGTCGCCGATCTGCAGGAGGCGACCGGGGCGGAGCGTCAGCAACTCGTCGCTCGCTGCGCCTGGCCACGTACGCTCGCCGTCGGTGAGACCGAGCCCGGCGGCCAGCCGGTCGCATGCGAAGGGAACAAACGGTGCGGACACGATCGCCTCGATGCGCGCGACGTTGATGGCGGTGCGAAGGATGCAGGCGACCCGAGCCTGATCGGTCTCGTGCCAGGGGGCGCAGCGGTCGAGGTACTGATTCCCCAGCGTCCAGAGGCTTCGCAGCGCAAACGCGGCCGGCCGGAAGCGCATCGCGTCCATCTCGGTGGCGTAGGTCGCGAGCGCGGCGTCGAGCGAGGTCGCGAGCTCGGCTTCCTCCCGGCCGGCGTCGCCGCCCTCGGGCACGGTCAGCCCGAAGAGCTTCTCCGTCAATTTGAGCGTGCGCTGCACGAAGTTGCCGAAGATGCCGGCCAGGTCCTTGTTGACCGTGTTGGCGAAGTTCTCCCACGTGAACTCGCTGTCATCGGATTCCGGCGCCGCGGCCAGCAACGCGTACCGCCAGAAGTCGGCGGGCAGAATGTCGAGCGCGGTGTCCATGAAGACACCTCGCTTCTGGCTGGTCGAGAACTGACCGCCCTGATAGGTCAGGTAGTTGAAGCCCTTGATGTAGTCGACGAGCTTCCACGGCTCGCCCGACCCCATGATCGTGATCGGGAAGTTGATGGTGTGGAACGGGATGTTGTCCTTGCCGAGGAACTCGGTGTAGCGGACGTCGGTCGCCTCGAACCACCACGACCGCCAGTCCCGCGTCTCGGGCGCCAGGTCGGCCCACTCCTTGGTGGCGCCGATATACTCGATGGGCGCGTCGAACCAGACGTAGAAGACCTTGTTCTCGAACCCCGGCCACCCGACCGGGATGCCCCATTTCAGGTCGCGTGTGATGCTCCGATCCTCGAGGCCGACGTTGAGCCAGTTCTTCGCGATCGAGGTCACCAGGATCGGCCACTCCGTGTGCGAGTCGATCCACTCGCGAACCCGGTCGGCCATGAGCGACTGGCGGATGAACAGGTGACGCGTCGCGCGCACCTCGAGGCGCGTGCTGCCCGAAACCGCCGAGCGTGGATTGATGAGATCCGACGGCTCGAGCAACCGGGCGCAGTTCTCACACTGGTCGCCGTTCGCTCGCTCGTACCCGCAGTGCGGGCACGTCCCGGTGATGTACCGGTCGGGGAGGAACCGCTCGTCGTCGAGTGAGTAGACCTGGTCGGTGACCCGCTCCTCGAGCATGCCGTTCGCTCTCAGTTGCTCGGCGAAATGCCTCGTGAGCTCCGCGTTCTGCGGCGACGAGCTGCGCCCGAAATGGTCGAATGACAGGCCGAACCGCCGTGCCAGATCCGCCTGGATCTCATGCTGCTCCGCGCAGTAGTCGGCGACGCTCAGCCCGGCTGCCGCCGCCGCAAGCTCGGCGGGTGTGCCGTGCTCGTCGGTCGCGCAGATGAAGAGGACCTCGTGGCCACGCAGGCGCATGTGGCGCGCGTACACGTCGGCCGGAAGCATCGAGCCCACGAGGTTGCCCAGGTGCTTGACCCCGTTGATGTACGGCAGGGCGCTCGTGATCAGCTGTCGACCCATCGGCGCATCCTACAAGGGGTAGGAGCGGCGCTCCCCCTCTCGGAGCGTCGCCGTGACAGAGCGTAGCGGCATTCGAGCCGATTGACCCGTTCGTCAGACCGATCTTTGCCGCCTGTTGCACCGTCACCACCGCCGGCACAGACGCATCCGACGTCGTTGCCGGTCCGTTGCCGCGTGGGCGACCCGGTGACCTGCTGGTACTCTGCCGCTATGCGAGCACCGGGCTCCCGGTGAAGGGGCTCATCCTCAGCGGCGGCAAGGGAACGCGGCTGCGACCGATCACCCACACCGGCGCGAAGCAACTCATCCCCGTCGCCAACCGGCCGATTCTCTTCTACGCCATCGACGCGCTCACCCAGGCCGGGATCCATGACATCGGGATCATCGTCGGCGACACGGCCGACGAGGTGCGCGCCGCCGTCGGCGACGGCTCGAGGTTCGACGCGAGCATCACGTTCATCCCCCAGGAGGCGCCGCTCGGGCTCGCGCACGCCGTGGGGATCGCCCGCGACTTCCTGGCCGGCGACAGCTTCGTGATGTATCTCGGCGACAACCTGATCGCCCAGGGGATCGGCACGCTCGTCGACGAGTTCCGTCGCTCGCAGGCGGACGCGATGATCCTGCTCGCCCGGGTGCCCGAGCCGCAGCGCTTCGGGGTCGCGGAGCTCGAGGATGGACGCGTGATCTCGCTCGTGGAGAAGCCGTCCGTGCCGCGGTCCGACCTGGCATTGGTCGGCGTCTACCTCTTCTCGCCGCTCATCTTCGAGGCGATCGATGCCATCGAGCCGAGTGCCCGCGGCGAGCTGGAGATCACCGACGCGATCCAGCGCATGATCGACACCGGCAAGCGCGTCATGCCGCACATCATCGAGGGGTGGTGGAAGGACACCGGGCGGCTCGACGACATCCTCGAAGCCAACCGGATGATCCTTGACACGCTCGAGGCACGTTGCGACGGGACGGTCAGTGAGGACGTCCGCCTGCACGGCAAGGTGGTGGTGGAGGAGGGCGCGACGCTGCGCAACTGCGTGGTTCGCGGGCCGGCCATCATCGGCAGCGGGACGGTCGTCGACAACGCCTACATCGGTCCGTTCACGTCCATCTATTTCGACTGTGTCGTGCGCAACGCGGAGATCGAGAACAGCATCGTCCTCGAGGGCACCCGGATCCATGACATCACTGGCAAGATCGACGGATCACTCATCGGGAAGGAGTGCGAGGTCTGCAAGTCCCCGGCGCGTCCGACCGCGCTGCGCCTGATGCTCGGCGATCACTCGCGCGTCGAGCTCTGACGGCCGGCATGGGGCGCGTGGCCGCGGTCGATCCCTGGCGGAGTGCCCGGCGCTGAGGTACCTCGTGCTCGGCACCCCCGGGCAGCTCGGCGGTGACCTCGTCGACGAAGGCGTGCGGCAGGGCCACGAGATGCTGGGTCTCACCCAGTGGGACTGCGACATCACCGACGGTCCCGCGGTCGAACGCGCCATCGCGACGGCCCGGCCCGACGTGGTCATCAACGGCGCCGCGTGGACGCAGGTGGACGCGGCGGAAGGGCACGAGGCGGAGGCGGAGGCGGTGAACGCCACCGGGGCCGGTCTGGTGGCCTCCGCCTGCGCCGCTGCCGGCGTCCGCTGCTGCCACGTGAGCACCGACTACGTCTTCGACGGCACCGCGACGTCGCCCATCCCCGAGGGGGCGACGCCTTCGCCCCGGTCCGCCTACGGGCGGACGAAGTGGCACGGCGAGGTCGCGGTTCGCGAGCGGTGCCCGGACCACCTGATCGTGCGCACCAGCTGGCTTTACGGGCGCCAGGGTCCCAACTTCGTGCTCACCATGCTTCGCCTGGCCGCCGAGCGTTCGCAGCTCCGGGTGGTGGCGGACCAGCGCGGTGCGCCGACGTGGACCGGCCACCTTGCGCCGGCGATGCTCCGGCTCCTCGAGATCGGACCTCCCGGGACCTATCACCTCACCAACAGCGGCGTCACGACCTGGTACGGCCTCGCGGTGGCGGTCATCAAGGCGCGCGGGCTCGCGGTGGAGGTCGTTCCCATAACTACCGAGGAGTACCCCACCGCGGCGGCGCGGCCCGCCTATTCGGTGCTCGACAACCTCGCCTGGCGCGATCTCGGAGAACCCCCGCTCCCCGGCTGGGAGGAGGGGCTGCGCGCCTACCTGTCGAGCCTCGACGCCGGCTGACCCTCCCGGTCAGTCCTCGGCCTGCGGCGTCCGCTTGGTGCGCTTGTCGGCGGTGACGTAGAGCAGGCCGCCGAACAGCCCCGCGTTCTTGAGGAACTGGATGATCTGACGCCGCCGATCCTCAGGGGTCTCGGCTTTCCAGAACGGATGCCCGATGATCGTATTGGGGATCAGCGACACGGCGAGGATCCGAGCCGACATCTTGGGCAGGATGCCGAGAGCGAACGTGGCGCCTGCTCCCACCATGATCGCGCCGTGCACCTTGGGAATCATCGGGTCCTCAGGCAGCATCGGCACGGCGGCGGCCGCCTGCTTCGCGTAGCGATCGGCGTGATTGAACATGTTGTAGCCGGAATACATGAAGATCCCGGCCAGCAGAAACCGAGCGGCGGTGCGGAAGAGCCTTCGCATGGTTGATGACTCTAGGCCAGATGTACGCCCCACCGATCCATCTCGTGTCCGGTCAGAATGGCGATCCGTACGTCCACCGTCCAGGGGAGTCAACTCATGGCTGAGAGCGTCTACCGCGTCACCGAGCTCGTGGGGACCAGCGCCGAATCCTGGGAGAAGGCGGCCCAGCTCGCCATCGAGACCGCGTCCTCCTCGTTGCGCGATCTACGCGTCGCCGAGGTGGTCAAGCTGGACATGACCGTCGAGAACGGCAAGGTGGCCCGCTTTCGGACACGCCTCAACGTCTCCTTCAAGTACGAGAACGAGTAGCGCGTTCGCGCCATTTTTGGGGCATAGTTCGAGCGATGGCCGTCGACCGCCAACCGTTGGTTGTCCCCTCCATGTTCCGGGCGCGGGGACACCGTCTGGCCTACACCGAGTTCGGTGAGGGCAAGCGCTGGGTTCTGCTGATGCCCGGGCTGCTGGTCCCGGCGTTGATGCAGGAGCCGCTCGCGATGGCACTGGCCAGAAACGGGGCGCACGTCCTCGTGCTCGATCCGCTGGGGCACGGTCGCTCCGACAGGCCCGAGGACATGGCCGAGTACTCGGTCGAGTCCTTCGCCGGCGATGCGATCGCGCTGCTGGACCACCTCGACATCGACGAAGCGGTGATCGGGGGCACGTCCCTGGGTGCGAACGTCACGCTCGAGATCGCTCGTAAGGCGCCCCACCGGGTGCGGGGCATGATCATCGAGATGCCGGTGCTCGAGAATGCCATGGTCGCCTCGGTGATCGCGTTCGGGCCGCCGCTCGTCGCACTCCACTTCGGGGGGCGGCTGATGCGCCCGCTTGCGGCGGCGCTCCGGATGATCCCGAGACGGCTGGTGCCGTTCTGGGGCAACGTCCTGCTGGACGTCGTGCGTCAGGACCCGGTGCCGAGCGCCGCGCTGCTCAAGGGCCTGTTCTTCAGCCACATCGCCCCGTACAGCGCGCAGCGCCGGGAGATGACCATGCCGGCGCTCGTGATCGGTCATCACATCGATCCGGTGCACCCCTTCTCGGATGCCGGCGTCCTCACCAGCGAGCTTCCGAACTCACGCCTCGTCGAGGCGTCGGACATCCTCGAGCTGCGCCTCCGGCCCGACCGTCTGACCGCCGAGATCGTCGGATTCGTCGGGACCTGCTGGTCGCCGAGGGCCGTCGCCAAGCCTCGGCGGCAGCGCGTTCGCACAGCCTGACGCTAGGCTGGGGCCGAGATGTCCGCCACCGCTGCCCCACGCCCGCGTGTCCTGAGCGGCATCCAGCCGGACTTCGGCCTCCACCTCGGAAACTACCTCGGCGCCCTGCGCAACTGGGCACGCGACCAGGATCGATTCGAGAACTACTTCTGCATCGTCGACCTCCACGCGCTGACGCAGCATCCGGATCCGGATCGCCTGCGCTCGCTGACCCTGGAGCTGGCCGCGATGTACATGGCGTGCGGCCTCGATCCGAAGCGCTGCGAGATCTTCGTGCAGTCGCACGTCCCCGCCCACTCGCAGCTCTGCTGGATCCTCGAGACGCTCACCCCGATGGGGTGGCTCGACCGGATGACCCAGTTCAAGGCACGCAGCCAGGCGCAGGGGCGCGAGCGCATCAACACCGGAGTCTTCACGTACCCGGTCCTCCAGGCGGCGGACATCCTGCTGTACGACGCGGACTTCGTCCCGGTGGGGGAGGACCAGCGCCAGCATGTCGAGCTGTGCCGGGATCTCGCCAACCGGCTCAACTCGCAGCGCGGTGACGTGTTCAAGGTGCCCGCGGTGCTGATCAGCGAGGTCGGCGCCCGTGTCATGGGACTCGACACACCCGGCGAGAAGATGAGCAAGAGCGTCGCCATGGATCGCCCCGGCCATGCCGTGCTCCTGCTCGACCCACCGGATGTCATCCGCCGCAAGGTCGCTCGGGCCACGACCGACACCGAGCCTGCGGTGCGCAAACCGGTGGGCGCCGGAGTGGCCAACCTCCTCGAGATCCATGCCGCCCTGCGCGGGGTGAGCGCGGAGGCGGCGTTCGAAGCATTCGAAGGCAGGCGGTACAGCGAGCTGAAGGGCACCGTCGCGGATGCGATCGTGGAGGCACTTGCGCCCATCCAGGCCCGCTATGCGGCGCTGCGCGCCGACGAGGATGGCCTGCGCCGCGTACTCGCCGAGTCCGCTGCGCGCGTGCACGTGGTCGCGGACGACACGCTGCGGCGCGTGCAGGAGGCGGTCGGCCTCCGCTGACCGGTCAGGCGATCGCCGCGTCGATCTCCTCGAGCATCGCGTGCACCTCGGGCTTCGCAAAGTGGACGCGCGCGGGTTCGAGCAGGTCGATGAGCCGCGCTGCGAGCCCTGCCTTGGCGTCCATGGGATGCAACGACCCATCGATGTAGGCGGCGGTCACCTCGTCGTTGGTGTCGAACACGATTCGCCCGCCGTTCGCCTCCGAGCGATCGACCGTGAACGGGCCGCCGGCGATACCGAAGACGAGCTTCTCGATCCAGTCGAGAATGGGATTGAAGACGACCTCGCCGGGGGGGCAGAACGCCTTTCTGATCTTCGCCATGATCTCGTCAGGAGTGTCATGAACGAATACCGCCGAGGCGGGGTCGCTCTTGCTCATCTTCATCGCCGAGAAGACGTCGCGCGCCGACTCGGGCGGCACCGGCCACACCGGTGGGCGGCGGAGACCGAGGAGCAGGGGATGATGCAGCGCGACCGGCTTCATGGGTGCCCCGTTCACGCCGCGAACCGCGTGAATCCGCATCTGCATGGCCACGTCGCGAGCGATCACGTGCGCCTTGCGCTGATCCATGCCGGCGTGAGCGATGTGCACCCCCAGGGTGAAGATGTCGGCTGCCTGCATGGCGGGGTAGATGAGCTTGGCGAAGTCGACGCTGTCGCGCTCCTGCCGGCCGAGGATGCTGATGCTGCGCTGCATCCGGGCGAGCGTCGTGTTCTTGCTCACCTCGATGACCGTCGCCCAGTACTCGTCGTCACTCCGGTACAGCTCGGACGCGAGCACGAACTCGACCGATGCGGGGTCGGCATCGACGCAGAGCAGTGAGGCGCGGAAGGCCTCGGTGAAGTAACCGGTGGCGATGCGGCGGATCAGGTCGCGATCGCCGCCCAGCTTGTCATTGATCCATGTGTGCCAGTCGGCGAGGAGGACCGAGCAGTGCACGCCCGCGGCGATGAGGTCGCGGACCTTGGCCATGCTCATCAGCCCGGTGCCGAGATGCGCCTTGCCTGAGATCTCGAATCCGATGTAATGGCGCAGCTCGAGGCCGGCATCCATCAGTGGCGGTAGCTCGTCCGCGCCGATGACCTCGGCGGTGTTGCGCTCGACGAGCGCCATTCGTTCAGCGGTGGTCACGTCCGCTGAGTGTGCCAGACCCGCCTCAGGGGGTGAGGTCAGTCGTCGTGCGTGTCGTCGTATGCGACGCGGTGCGGTGCGACCTTATCGAGCAGGTCCGCTTCCCAGTCGAGGAGCGCGTCATGGAGCCGCGCTGTGTTGCGCGCCTGCCAGAGTGCCGGCGGAGCCGGGACCGGGAGGACAACCTCGAGCTCCGCGAGCTGCCGCCACATGTCCGGCGGCACCTGGCGATCGCGCTGGAGGTTGTGATGCTCGACGCTGTCGAGGACGCGTTCGAGCCGCTGAATGTGCTCGATGCGGAGCCTGCGGCGCGCTTTTGCGTCGTCGGCGCGGGCTTTGGCCGCGTCCATGTCGGTGATCGCGCTCTGGAAGCTCATGTCGTCTGTCGTCTCACGTGATGCCTTCGCTGTTCAGGTTATCCAGCCTGCCATACAAGTAAACGGAGCAGGGTTACGTTCGGATTACGGCCTGAACAGGGTTAAGGTTCCGGGTGCGACATTCCTTCGATCTTCTCGCCCTCGATGTGGCGACGGCGCAGCGGTCCTTGCAAGATCGTGACCGCGCCCGGACCGACGACCTCCCAGGTGCCGTCGCGCAGGACGGCCGCGGTCCGCTCGTCGATCCCGATCACCTGCGCCGATTCGCCGAGGCCCTCCTGCGCCCAGGGCACCCAGGCGTCACCGAGAACGTCGAAGTGCGGCAGGATCGCGCATCCCGGGATGAGGTTGAGGGCGTCGACGGATCGTTCATCGACCTCCCCGGGCCAGCTCGTCTGGACCAGGCACCACTGGCAGAGGGCCATGGCGCCGGCGGACGATCCCGCCAGGGCGGCCCCGGCCCGCCAGGCTGACCGGATTGCCTTCCAGACGGGGCTCGCGCGCAGAACCTCGACCACCCTCCCCGGGTCACCGCCCGCGATGTACACGAGGCCGGCGTGGGCTGCCCGGGCAACGATGTCGGGCGAGCGCGCGTCGTCCTTGGTTCGGACAGGCAACTCCTGCATCTCGACGTCGAGGCTCGCGAACCAGCGACGCGCGGCGTCGACCGCCCCCGCCGCAAAGTCCTGGGCCGCTGTCGCGACCACGTACGCCGGCCGACCGCCGCACGCGTCACGAAGCATCCTGTCCTGACGCTCGTTGCCGGGATTGAACTCGTCGCCGCCAACGAGGGCGAGGGGACCGTACATTGCGATGAACAGTCTCCACCCTAACCGGAAAAGAGGCGCCTGGGGTCCTTCCCCCTACACTCTGACGCGCTCATGATGGATCCGGAGAAGTACGCCGCCGCGACCGTCGTGGCCCGCCGCGACCCGGCACCGGATCTCTGGATCATCCGGATCCGCACGGAGATCGAGCTCCCGTACCGCCCCGGGCAGTACGTGACGGTCGGGCTCCAGTCGAATGGGCGGGTGATCGAGCGGCCGTACTCCATCTGCTCATCGCCACTCGAGAACGAGATCGAGCTGTTCATCGAGCGCGTGCCCGACGGCGAGCTGTCCGACCCGCTCTTCGCCCTCGGGGTGGGTGGTGATCTCATCGTCCGCCGCCGCACCAAGGGCCTGTTCCTCCGCGATGCGCCGCTCCTCGACGAGCCGCACCTGTTCGTCGCCACCGTGACCGGGATCGCTCCGTTCGTGAGCCTGTTGCGAACGCTCGCCTCGCGCGCGAGGGCAGGCGACTGGGCGCCGGTGCCGGTGGTCACGCTCCAGGGCGCGGCCCGGTCGGTGGAGCTCGGCTACGCCGATGAGCTCGTGGCCATGGACCGCGAGTTCGACTGGTTCACCTACGTCGCCACCGTGAGCAGGCCGTGGGAGGACCCGGGCTGGACCGGTGAGCTGGGACGCGTCGAGGACATCATGCGCAAGTACGCCGACGGCGCCGGGATGAGCCCCGGCAACGGCGGCATCTTCCTCTGCGGCCACCCGGGGATGATCAGCGGGGCACGGGCGATCATGCGGCGCGCCGGGTTCGACAACAAGGCAATCCGCGAAGAGCAGTACTGGCCGGATTGATGCTCGCATCGATCGACTGGGTGACCCTGCACCAGAAGTTCGGATTCATCCTTGTCGTCGCGGCCGTGCTCGGCGGGCTCGTGGCGCTCCTTTCCCTGGTGACGCCGCTCGTCGGGGTGGTGCTCAAGATCTACCTGCGCCTGCTCCTGCTCGCGGTCGCCGTCCAGATCGTCCTCGGTGCCGCGCTGTACCTGATGGGCCATCGCCCGGCCCACGAGCTGCACTACCTCTACGGAGCCGGAATGGCGGGCACCCTCGGGATCACGTTCGCGGTGAGCAGCCGGACACCGTGGCCGCTCTCGAAGCTGCCGCTGGTCATCGGCGCGATCGTTGCGGTCGTCTTCGCGGTCCTCTCGCTCACGTCGGGGTGACGCGGGCGCCGACACCGGTTGCGGGCTGAGGCGATCGATCCACAACGACCACGCTGAAGCGCGAGCGCATCCGCACCAACCCCGCGAGCACCGGAGCGCCGAGGACGATGACCGCGAGCGCGTTCCCGATGGCGCGGAAGCTGTCGTACAACGCTGACGTCGCCAGGTAGAACCGTCCGAACCGGGAGAGCGCGGCGGGCAGCGAGAGTCCCGGCTGCCAGCCAAAGCCGGGGGTCCCGCGGTAGAAGGCGGTCCAGTCCCACACGTCCAGGAGCGCCCCGTACGCGAAGCCGGTGATCGCGCCGACCGCTGCCAGCACCGCGATGTCTCGCCAGGACACCGAGCCCGATCGACGCAGCCCCGCCAGCCCGGCGGCCAGGCCGACGAAGCCGCACCCCAACATCTCGTAGGGCAGCCACGGTCCGATGCCGCCGGTGGCAACCGCCGAGGCCAGCAGTGCGACGGCCCCGGCAAGAAAGCCGTAGGAGGGACCGTAGACGTAGCCCGCGGCGAGGATGAGAAAGAAGATCGGGCTGAACCCGCCCAGCCCGGTGACGAGGACGAGACGCAGGGCGGCGTCGATGGCGGCGATCGCGGCCAGCAGGGCGAAGCGGCGAGAGTCGAGGCGCCGCGTCGACGCCTCGACGAAGACCAGCACCGCGACGACCCCGAGGCTGAGCGCGACGGACGCGGCCGCCGGTGGCGCGCCGGCCGCGACGAACGGCCAGAAAAACAACGCCAGGCCGGCGATCGAGATTACGCCAACCCTCATGCCACGGCCACCGGAATGAGCTCGCGCGCGCCGCCGCCGCCGACCGCGATGGTGCGATCGGCCAGCGCGTTAGCCAGGTTCTTGTCGTGTGTGGCAATAACGAGTGAGCAGCCGGCCGCGCGCATGCGGTGCACGGCGCGGGAGAGCGACTCGCGAGCCGCCTCATCCATGCCGCGGGTCGGCTCGTCGAGCAGCGCGATGTGCGGGCGGCCGGCGAGGACCGCGGCGATGGCCGCTCGCTGCCGCTCCCCGGTGCTCAGGTCGCGGGGGTCTCGTGTCGCAAGGTGCGCGAGACCGAGCTCGGCGATGAGCGTCTCCGCCTCACCCGTGGCGGCGTCCCCGCGCACGGTCCATGCGACCTCGGCGGCGACGGTCGCCCGGTGGAGGAGTGCCATCGGGTTCTGAGGCAGGAATGCGACCCTCCCGGGCGCGCGATGCACATCGCCGGCAAGGGGGGCGAGCAGTCCGGCTATGGTCCGCAGCAGCGTGGTCTTGCCGCCGCCGTTGGGGCCGACGAGAGCGACCACCTCACCCGCTCGGCCTTCCAGGCAGACGTTCTCCAGGACCGGCGAGCGCCCCGGTCCAGCGGTCACGCCGGTCAGCTGCCAGGCGACCGGCGACGCCGGCATGCAGGCTCCGGTGCTCTGTGGCGTGACCGCGGCGACTCGCGGGACGCGACGGATGTCCGGAGCCACGACGCGGCCGCCATCCATCGACAGGGTGCGCGCGTCGAGCAGCGCCAGCTGTTCGAGGCGATGCTCCGCCACGACAACCGCGGTTCCCGCTCGTGCCAGCACGCCGAGGATGGCGACCACGGCCCGTGCCCCGGCCTCGTCGAGCTGCGAGAGTGGCTCGTCGAGCACGAGGACACGCGGACGCATGGCGAGGACGCCCGCGAGCGCGAGGCGCTGACGCTCGCCCCCCGAGAGGGTGGCCACCGCCCGGCCGCGCAGATGCGCGATCCCGGTCCGCTCGAGGGCCTCACCGACGCGCTGCGGCATCGCCGCGGGCTGCAGCCCCAGGTTCTCGAGTCCGAAGGCGACGTCACGCTCGACCGTCGGGTACACGGATTGCAGCTCGGGGTCCTGGAAGACGAAACCGACCTCGGTCGCGAGCACGCGGGTCGGTGTCGTGATGACGTCGTGGCCGAACACCGTCGCCGACCCACCGATGGTGCCGCCGTGGAAGTGGGGCACGAGCCCGTTGAACACTCGAAGCAGCGACGACTTGCCGGATCCCGACGAGCCGGTGATCAGGGTCAGCCCGTCACGGACCTCGAGCTCGGCGATGTCGAGCGCGTCCATCCGTCCCGCGGGATACCGGTAGGTGAATCGCGCCAGCGAAGCGGCGACCGGCCCGGTCATCGGCGCCACACGAGGGCCGGCACGGCGAGGGCGAGGCAGCACGCAACGCCGGCGATGTTGATCGGCGGCACCGACACGTCGGGGAACGGATACCAGTCGCCGATGACACCGCTGAACCGGAGCGCCACAAACGTCACCGCGGCTGCGGCGGCCACGAGGCACACCACCACGTCTGTCGGGTGCCAGAGCGCATCGCGATAGTGCGTTCTCGCGCCCGACCCGTATCCCCGAGCTTCCATCGCCTCGGCGAGTGTGATCGAGCTTTCCAGGGCGGTCAGCACCACGGGCACTGCCAGGTCCGGCCACTCGCGCACACGGCGCGGTCGCCATCCACGCATCCTCTGCGCATCGCGGATCTCCGCGGCGCTGCGCGCGATGCCGGGGATGAGGTTGAGCGCCGTCCCGATCGCCGCACCGGTCCGAGCGAGAGCCGTCGGGAGGGCGTCGACCAGCGAGTTCGGCATCAGCACGAGCGAGAGCGGGGCCGCCGCGAGCACGGCGGCGGCGATCCCGAGGCCGCTCGACAGGCCGAAGAGCGCCGCCTCGATCGTCACGCGTCCCCCGATCACCGGGAGACCGGCCGGGAGCACCAGGAGGGCGTGATCACCGGTGTGGCTCGCGAGCATCGTGATCACGGTTGCGATGAGCGCGGCGACCGTCAGCGCAATGGTCAGGCCGCGAAGCGACACGTCCGGTCTGCGCAGCGCGACGAGCACGTTCAGCGCGCAGAGCAGGACGATGATTCGATAGACGGGATTCGCCGAGGCGAGCGCGATCGTGATGCCCGCGACCGACCAGACGGCGAGCGCTCGCGGATTCACTCGCGACGCCTCCGGAGCGACCGGGCTCCGAGCAGCCCGATCAGGGCTCCCGCCCCCACGGCGGCGAGGAGGAGCCCGCCGTCGATACCCGGTTGGGCACCGGCACGCGTCAGCGCTCCGATCGCGGCGGGTGTCGCGCTGGGGGGCACGACTCCGAGCACCCCGGATGCCGGTGTCGCCGGCGGAGACTCCACCGTCCCGCCGGTACCTTTCGCCGGCGTCGACGAGGATGTCGCACGTGACGCGCTCGGGGCAGCCGGCGAAGGGGCCGCCGTTCGCGACGGGGGTGCCACGGCCGGGCAGGTGCCCGCCGGCGACGGTGGTGGCGGGTCGGCGCCGGTCTGCGAGTCGTAGCGGAAGCCGAGGTCGTCGCCTCCGGCGAGGGTGATGCTCGAGGCACCGAGATCGGAGTCGAGCCATGGCCCTCCGCCCCGCGATACGAAGAGCACCCAGTACGAACCGGAGCTTGTGAAGCAGCCGGGCGGATAGGTCGCCGGCTCATGGTCGATCTGGCAGACGGCGGCGCCGAGACCGCCGCCATACGACGAGATGCCGACCTCGAGCTCGCTTGCCTGAAGCACCACGAGTGCTGTGGCGGAGGGGGTGTCGAAGCCGACGCAGCGCCGGGTCACCTGCCCGTCACCGTGCTCCACCACGAGCCCGACCCGTTGTGAGAGCGCCGCGTGAGCGCAGAGCGGTGCCGCCGGGCCGGCGCCCGTGGTGGCCGACGCCGCGCCGAGACCGGCGGCCAGCAGCGGCAGCGCGAGCGTGATGCGAATGAGGTGCCGGATCACGTGTTGGTCATGCCCCACGCAGGCGCCGTGCCCCGATCGCGGCGCCGGCGGCAATTACGCACGCGGCGATTGCCGCGAGGAGGTAGATCGCGATCGTGGGCAACCCGCTCGCGCCTGCAGGCGCGGTGGCGAGCGCGGGCGCCGAGCTCGCGCTCGGGCTGACCGGGGCGGGCGTCGCCGTCGCTTCCCCGGCGGTCGTGGGTGCGGGTGAGGGTGTTGCCGTGACCCCGAGCACGGCGCCGTTCGGCGCGGGGGTCACCGCTCCGCCGCCGTTCGATGACGGCCCCGGTTTCGCGGTCGGCCGGGGCGTGGGCGCCGGCGTCGGCGTCGGGGGTGGCCCATTCAGAGTCGTGCCGGGCTCGTAGCAGCGGGCGGTGCCGCAGGTCAGCGGGAACGCGGCACGCACCAGCGCGGGAGGGACCTCGGCGGTGGTGAAGGGGTCGGGAGCGGGGTTGCCGGGGAAGGTGAAGCCGCCGTCACCGTCCTGGGTGGCGATGAGCTCGGCGAGGGGCGTGTGGCCACCCGGCGCCCAGGCGGGTGCGTCCGGGTTCTGGCCGGCGGCGATCAGGGACTGGAGGACGAGTGCGGTGGAATCCGGATCGGTGCCGGAGCCGGCCTGGTAGGGGAAGCCGCCGTCACCATCCTGCTGGGTGTGCAGCCACGTCAAGGCGCTGCGGTCCCGGCTGTGCACCCCGGCGGCGTCGAGCGCCATGAGCACCATTGCGGTGGAGTTGGTGTCGCTGGTGTCGAAGCCGGTGTGGTCGTTCCTGATGAGCAGGAAGTCCCAGCCGCCGTCGCTGTCCTGGGCGGCGACGAGATGACCGAGCGCCACCGCCGGGACCGTCTGGTGGGCGGCGACCAGGGCCTGGATGGCGAGGGACTCGGTGAAGGCCTCGCCGTCACCGAAGACCCCGGTGCCGGCGTCGTAGAAGCTGTTGAGCGTGCTGAGCAGGTCGACGCCACCGAAGGAGGTGGGGCTGAGCCCGGCGGCGGCGACCGCCTGCAGGAGTTCGCCGCAGGCACCCGCGGTGGCGCAGGCCGCGGCGGCGTGAGCGGCGAGATAGGTCATGACCGAGGGTCCGGAGCCGTGCCGGAGCGCGTTGGGGTCATAGCCGGCGGCGGCCGCCCCGATCGCGTACTCCTCGCTGACGCTGTCGGTGCTCGCTCCCACCGGGATCGACCCGTCGCTCCCCGACTGCTGCCCCTGCAGGTAGAGCAGTGAGGTGGTCGCCGACTGTGCTTCGGTCGCCGGCGTGAAGCCGTGGGTGAACACCACGTGCGCCGGGTACGGCTCCAACTCGAGGGCGGGAGGGACCTCGGCGGTGGTGAAGGGGTCGGGAGCGGGGTTGCCGGGGAAGGTGAAGCCGCCGTCACCGTCCTGGGTGGCGATGAGCTCGGCGAGGGGCGTGTGGCCACCCGGCGCCCAGGCGGGTGCGTCCGGGTTCTGGCCGGCGGCGATCAGGGACTGGAGGACGAGTGCGGTGGAATCCGGATCGGTGCCGGAGCCGGCCTGGTAGGGGAAGCCGCCGTCACCATCCTGCTGGGTGTGCAGCCACGTCAAGGCGCTGCGGTCCCGGCTGTGCACCCCGGCGGCGTCGAGCGCCATGAGCACCATTGCGGTGGAGTTGGTGTCGCTGGTGTCGAAGCCGGTGTGGTCGTTCCTGATGAGCAGGAAGTCCCAGCCGCCGTCGCTGTCCTGGGCGGCGACGAGATGACCGAGCGCCACCGCCGGGACCGTCTGGTGGGCGGCGACCAGGGCCTGGATGGCGAGGGACTCGGTGAAGGCCTCGCCGTCACCGAAGACCCCGGTGCCGGCGTCGTAGAAGCTGTTGAGCGTGCTGAGCAGGTCGACGCCACCGAAGGAGGTGGGGCTGAGCCCGGCGGCGGCGACCGCCTGCAGGAGTTCGCCGCAGGCACCCGCGGTGGCGCAGGCCGCGGCGGCGTGAGCGGCGAGATAGGTCATGACCGAGGGTCCGGAGCCGTGCCGGAGCGCGTTGGGGTCATAGCCGGCGGCGGCCGCCCCGATCGCGTACTCCTCGCTGACGCTGTCGGTGCTCGCTCCCACCGGGATCGACCCGTCGCTCCCCGACTGCTGCCCCTGCAGGTATTCGATCGCCCGCGAAGCAGGGTCCACCTGCGTGGCTGCGCTGCCTGTTCCGATGGCGAAGGCGAGCAGGGCTGCGCCTGTCGCCCCGGTGGTCGCCAGCGCGGCGACCCTCCTGGTCCTGCCCATGTGGCACCCCACGCGGCGACGCGGTCTCCACCCTTGCCGGAGTTGTCCTCGCCGCATGAGGCTTCCTCCCGTCGTGCGCGGGGATGGAGGTCGACGCCTCGGGTCGGTCTCCTGGCTTGCGGATCAGCGCCGACACGGCCGCCTTCCCGGGAGATCACTCCCCCGGTGGCACGATGGCCGCCGGCTCCCCGCTCACAGTTGCGCGACAGCGCCGGATTCTCACCGGCTTCCCGTCACCCGGAGCGTTATTCAGTTGTGGCCGTCGAGTATGCGCCGGGTCCTCAGGGATTCGTCAAGGGACCGGTGGGTACACTTGGGGCCATGCGCCAGGGCTCGCGTGCGGTCGCCGTCATCTCCGTGCACGCGTCCCCGCTGTCGGATCTCGGGAGCGGCGAGAACGGCGGCATGAACCTCGCAATCCGCCGTTTGTGCGAGGGACTCTCGCTGCGCGGCGTTCCGACGGACGTGTTCGTACGGCGCGACGGCCCGGGTCCCGACGAGGAGCTGATCGCCCCACTCAGCAGGCTGGTGCGCCTGCCCGTCGGCCCGGCGGAGCCGCTCCGCAAGGAGAACGTCAGCGCACTGCTCGACGAGTTCAGCGATGCGACCATCCGGCATGCCGACTCCGAGCGCCGGTCGTACCGCGCCATCCACGGCCACTACTGGCACGGCGGCCTGGTCGGCCGGCGGCTTCGCGAGGCATGGGGTGTCGCGTGGGTGCAGTCCTTCCACACGCTCTCGCTGACCAAGGCACGCGCGGGACTGCCGCTCGATGCCCTTCGTGCCCAGGCCGAGTGCGAGCTCGCCGCCCAGGCGGACCGGCTCGTCGCGGCCAGCGCGGCGGAGGCCAAGGACCTCATCCGGCTGTACCGCGCGTCGAGAGACCGCATCTGCGTTGCGCAGCCCGGCGTCGACCCGCGGCTCTTCGCCGAGCACGACGGTTCTGCGCTGCGCCGGAGCCTCGGGCTCGAAGGCGCGCGCGTGGCGCTGTTCGCCGGCCGGCTCGAGCCGCTCAAGGGCGCGCAGATCCTTCTCGACGCCGCCGCTCGGCTCAGGACCCGCCCAGAGTTCGCCGACCTGGCGGTCGTCATCGCCGGTGACGACAGTGGTGACGGCGCTCATCACGACCGCGGTGGTGAGCGGAGCCGCCTCGAGCGCCACGCAGCTCGCCTCGGTCTTGGCGGCCACGTCCATTTCGTCGGCGCCGTGCCCCACGAGCAACTGGCCGAGTACTACGCCATGGCGGACCTGTGCGTCGTCCCCTCGCTGACCGAGAGCTTCGGCTTGGTCGCCCTGGAGGCGCAGGCGCTCGGCACGCCGGTCGTTGCCGCCTCGGTGGGTGGATTGCGCGAGGTCGTGGAGGACGGTGTGACCGGCTATCTCGTTGAGGGACACGACCCCGACGACTTCGCCCGCGCGATCGCCGATGTGCTCGACGACCCGGCCCGGCGCGCCGAGATGGGTGAGGAGGCACGCCGTCGAGCCGGCCGGTTCACCTGGCTCCGTGCGGTCGACCGCCTGGCCGCGATCTATGACCGCATCAGCGTCGAGGGCCAGCCGTCGGGAAGCCCCTGCGGCTACGAGGACGACGAATCCGGTGCGCTGATGAGCGGCGCGGCCAGTTAGGAGACTGCTGAGCAATTCGCCTCAGGATTGCTCGAGTGTGAGTCAATCTGGGGATGCAAGGCACGAGTGACCCCAATCTCCAACTCCTTGACGC
>Ga0310038_10000037_pt1 | contig 163355 bp, 268 predicted proteins | sample Sb_taG_6_FD_200461 | JGI IMG/M metagenome (GOLD analysis project Ga0310038, IMG submission 200461) | Peat soil microbial communities from Weissenstadt, Germany - Sb_50d_4_PS metaG (v2) (version 2) | ecosystem: Environmental > Terrestrial > Soil > Wetlands > Peat | place: Germany: Weissenstadt... | reverse complement strand
TGGCTGTCGAGGAGTGCGAGACCGCCGACGGGCACTGTGAGCATTTGATGCACGCCGGCTGGCGGCCGGTGTGGGTGCGAGTCTCGCTGCAGGGGCCGGAAGGGGAACAGGACCGGCACATCTTCAGCAAGGGCGGGTGGATTTGCGTCCAGTGCGCGAAAACCTTCCTCGGGACGCGTCCGCTCCGGCCAAAGGAACGCCATTTGGATCGGGGGCGCCACCAGGAGGTGCGTACCCGATGACAACCAAGCACCGTTACGGTTCCGTGAAGGGGCGCGTGTACCGGCGGACGCTCGCGCGGATGCGCGCCGGCAAACCGGGCGACTGGACGACGGATCGTGCCGATCACGATCGGGTCGTCGTCAGGCGGCTCCTGTCGCGAGTCGGATACGGGGGCCGTAAGGGGCACCGCGCGTTCTTGCGACTTTGGCGGATGGGGATTCGTCCTCCCGCGACGCGGATCACCTTGGCCATCAAGGGGTTCGAGTTTCGGAAGTTGGATCACCCCGTCTACTGCGAGAGCGGCGTTACACTCGGTCGCAGACAGGGATGCGTGTGCGTCCCAGAGCCTGAACCGTGCGATGACTGCGTGCGGTTCGAGCGTGAGATGGCCGCAAACTGTCCACCGAGCGAGCCGTGAGCGCGTTCATCGTTGAGGTCAGCGGTCCGTGGCCAGAGTGGAGGCCAGCGGTCACCCCGCCTCCGCGGAACCAAGATGGTACCCTAAGCGCCATATCGCCCGAGCGGGCAAGCACGTTCTCACTCCGATCGGATGCCGACCATCTCCTGGCAACGCTTGCAGGAATGAGCGAGAACGCTCCGTTCGCATTTCGCGTACGGGAGATAGCGTGAGCCCCTTCGTTCTCTGGCTGGACCAGACCCTCGGCCCGCCGTGGAGCGGGCTCGTCATGATCGCCCTCGTCGGGTCGCTCTCGGCGTTCTCCGCGTACGTGGCCATTCAGACCATTCATTACGTTTACCGAGACAAGCCGTGAGTGATCTCGCCAAACTGGTGGACTGGTTGCGAAGGCTCGAGGCCGTCGCCGACGCCGTTCGGTCTTGGAGGTCGAGCTGCCTGCAACCGTTCTCGAACCGACTTGGACTCGGCATCCTCGAGAGCGTCATCGGCCAGAACCTCGTCGAGATCCTTGGAAGACCCGAATGAAAGCGTCACACTGCGGCGGCTTCCGACTGGTGAAGGGCAATCCGCCAAGGATCGTGGAGATCCACGGCAACGCGTGTCGGTCCGCCGAGGGACTCTGCGCGTGTTCGTGCAAGCGGTGCGTGGCAGCGCGCAATTGCAAGCACGAGCACACGTACCTCTCGATGGGGTCGATGACTCCGATGTTCCCCGAGCTCGGTCCCGTCCTCGCGCTTGGCGCGCCCCTGCCCGAACTCGAACCGCAGACCGTGACGGCGAAACTGCGCCGCGCGGACGACCCGGTGCCAACGGCGACGTCGTGGCGAGCGGAGGTGTGCATGGACTGCGGGATGCGGGTGGCCGGTACGAAGCAAGAAGGAGTTTTCTGAGGCATGCAATTCTGCTCACGGCACTGGGATGCGCTGCGGGATGCTATCCGGCAGCGGGGTCTCTTCGATCTCGTGTCGAAGTCCGGCGAGGAAATCACCGGCAAGCAATTTGAGGAGCTGCAGTCCGGCCAGGTGACCCGGACAACTTTCGACCCGCTGATGGTGGCGCACAACGCCATCGTCTCGCGAGCGTTGGACATCGCCGGGCTTAGCCTCCTCGTGACAAACGAGGACGGCACCGACCGGTGTCCACTCTGCTGGCTCAAGACCGGCCACGACGAGCAGTGCAAGATTGAGGGTTGCACGCACTCGTTCGAGCCGTGGATCGGTTTCGCGGCCGACGACGTGCGCAAGGAAGCCATCCGTCTCGGGCTGATGGCCGAAGCGTGAGGGAGCACTCCATGACCCAGCGTGAAGACGACCTCAAGCTGCTCAACGTCCTGCTCAAGGAGCACTCGAGCGAGCTGACCGACGCCGAGACCGAGGTGCTCGTCGGCATGCGGTTCGACCTGACGGCGTACGACGAGGGGATGTTCCTGCAGCTCACCGACAAGCAGCGCACGATGGTTACGGCGGTCCGCGAGCGGCTGCGAACCATGACCCAGCGCACGTCCGACCTCACGCTCTTGAACGAATTGCTCAACAGCCACGTCGACGAACTGACCGACGTCGAGATGGAGGCGTTCGCCAGCATGCGGTTCGATCTGCAGGCGTACGGTGGCATTCTCGGGCCCGAGTCGGCGAGCGGTCGCCGGTTCCAGCAGTTGACCGCGGACCAGCGCGTGTGGGTGGTGAGCGCCCACGAGCGCATTGTGGGCAAACCGTCGACCCGGCTGACGGCCGGGGAGATCCCGCGCGGTCGCGAGGTCCCGTTGCCACCGGTGCTCCAGAACTTGCCCAGGCGTCCCCCGCCGCTGCCTAAGCCGGTCTCGAACGGGCCGCCGCGCGCGAGCCGCCGGCACTGCGGGCGCACCGACGAGGGGTGCTACGCGTTCGTGAACGGGGACTGCACGTGCGGGTGCTGCTCGTAGCAAGACGAAAACGTCGTATCGCTCCTTGATCCCACCACGGGATCGCGCTACAGTTCTCCGTGGCTGATGCGACTGTACGAACGGCGGACAGTCATCCAGTTCGCACGCCGCTACATCGATGCTGCGCAACCGTTATTTGCTTGGCTCAAGGAGATTGAGGATGCCCATTACGAGAATCCCGCGCAGCTCCGACAACGACACGGATCCGCAGACTTCGTGGGCGACAAAGTCATCTTCGACATCGGTGGCAATAAGTACAGGCTCGTGGTCAGCGTTCGCTACGCAAACCTAAAACGCCAGCCATCCCTCAACGGCATTGTCTTTATCCTCTTCCTCGGCACGCATGAACAATACGACAAAATCGATGTCGCAAAACTGACGAGGCCTCAATGAGTGTCCGCCCCATCCGCACGCAAGCCGACTACGAGCGCGGCCTCCGTGAGATCAATCGTCTCTGGGACGCGCGTCCCGGTTCGGTGGAGGAGGACGAACTGGAAGCGATCGGCGCGCTCGTTGAGGCGTACGAGAAGCGTGTCTACCCCGTACCCGACCCCGATCCCATTGAGGCGATCAAGTTCAGGATGGAGCAAGGGGGTCTCACGAGTACCGATCTCTTGCCGATCTTCGGCACGCGCGGTCGCCTCTCGGAGGTGCTGAACCGCAGGCGCCCGTTGACGTTGGACATGATCCGACAGCTCCACTACCGTCTCGGGATCCCGCTGCAGTCCCTCGTGACCAGGCCGAGTCGGGCTGCATCCGTTTGAGCCGCTGGCGCTGCTGGCTGGATGGGCCTGATCCATAATGGGATCCGATCTGTACGTGAGCGTGGAGTGTCGCCGCCACGGCAACCACTTCGGAGACCTGTTCGAGGGCCCCTCGACGTGCCTCGCGAGAGGGATCGTCGTCGACGCGTTCGGCGACTGCGACCCAGAGTCGCCGATCGCGCAATTCCCAGGTTACCTCACGCACGCCGAATGGACGAAGATGCAAAGCCACGAGGAGTGCCCCTGGCGGCTCGACGAGCCGTACTGGGTCCGCAAGGTGACGGGCGCCGAGTTCGTGGGCATCGTCCGCGAACGGCGGTGGAGGACCCTGCAAGACGGCGATTTCGCCGACACCGAGTGCGATCCCGAGCTGCGGGCGTTCGCGGCGATGGTCGAATCGCTGCTCGCTGACGGGCTCGACGTGAACGTGTGGTGCTGGCACTCGCAATAAGAGGATGGGCTACAAGAACCCCATCCAGCAACGTGCCGAGCGGCTCGCGAAAAACAAGCCGCACGAGAAACGCGTGCTCGTCTGCTTAGGGTGTGTGACGTCCACCGACTTCGTGTTCGGCGGCGTGCACAGCGACCGGGCGTGCGGGCGGTGCGGCAAGGAGCCGCTCGGCGAGGGGGCGGTCGTCGCGTCGTCCCCGTGGGCGGGTGGGATCGCGTTTGGGTAAGGCTGTGGTATCCTCTGGGGCATGGACCAGACCCTCCTCACCAAGGTGCTCGCCGGCGGCTTCGGACTCGTCTGCACGATGATTCTTGCGATGACCGGCAAGATCGACGGACCGACGGCGATGCAGGCCGTCACCACGATCACCGGCGTCTTCCTCGGGTCGGCGGCCGTGCTCGGCGTCGGTCAGGCGGTCGCGGGCGCGATGAACCGCAAGGCACCGGAAGCCAAGCCGGAAGTGAAATCGAGCACGTCCGCGGTTCACGCGTGAGCGAGGACGACCTCCGCGAGGAGATCCGCAAGCTGAGCCGGTCGCTGCACGGTGTCGGCAAACCGTGGTACGCCAGGTCGCCCTGGAAGGAAATCGTCGCCCACGCGGCGGCCGTGGTGACGGCCGTGGGCATCGGCCTCGTCGTGCACAAATGGACCGGCGCGCCCGTGGTCATCGAGGCGAAGAATGCGGCGCCGGCGGCCGCCTCGATCGCGGAGATCACCTCGGCAATGGATCGCGTAGAGATCGAGCTGGCGCTGCTGGACGCCGCCGCACCGGTGTCCACCGCGGTCGCCGCCGAGCCGATCCTTCGGTCCGTGGTCCGACCCGTTCGGGTCGACAACCGGACGGCTGCGGCGCCGGCGGCCGCTCCGGCGGCCATCCCTCCGCCCGCGGCTGCAACCGCAAAACCGGCCGTCGTTCGGTCGGTCCAGGTCGGTGCGGTGCGGGTGGGGGACTAGTTCATTCTTCGTCCGCTTCCGGACTCCCACCCCCGCCGCGCGTCCGGATGCCGGCAGCGATCTGCCGGATCTTCCGGTACCCGTCCGCGCACTTGGCCATGTTGCGCGTGAGCGCCGCTGCGAAGCTCTCGTCGTGGTAACTCATGTTGTCGGCGATGTGCGTCGCCTCGTGGATCGCGGCAGCGTACAGCCACTTCAAGTCCGAGTCCTGCGCGGGCCGCAGGAGCTCCTGGCGCGTCCGGACGTCCTTGAAGGGGTTCAGCATGATCCAGGACTCGTCGCGCCCCTCCTTGTCCTCGTCGGTGATGGCTTGCGCGCCGTGGTCGGTCGAGAACACGAATCCGGCGCCGAAGTGCCGGTCGCTGCCGAGCTGCATCATCACGTACCGGCACAGCTCGACCCATGTTTTGGCGAGCTTGAGCACGGTGGGCGTCATCGTCGCTGGGAAGAATTTGCGTGGGACCCGGTAGCCCTCGATCTCGTTGACCAGGAAGAAGTCCGGCTCCCAGACAAGCTGCTTGATGGCCGCTTCGAGGTGGTTGGGTCCCAGGAACTTCTGGTCGAGCAAGATGGTGGAGACGGTCGGCGATGGCATCGACTGCAGCCGATCCTCCTCGCCCTGCGCGTAGCTGCCCATCGAGGCGATGATGATCTCGGTGCTCCGGGTCGGCAGCTCCCCGGCGCCGTAGGGGCCGATCTGGTCGAGCGCCCTTGATGCCCGTTCCTTCGCGCGAAACTTCCCGGTCCCCTCGAACTTCTGCCGGATGAGGCCCTGCTTGTTCTTGAGCGCGGAGAGGTTGTCCTTCGCGATCCGTTCGGCCAGCTTGTCGACGGCGTCGCGCACGTGGTAGTCGCGGAACCCGTCGCGGTTCGCGGTCAATAGCTCGATGGACGGCGCGGTCAGCTCGGCGACGAGGAAGCCGGGGATGGTGCCGATGTACGACGAGAACATGAAGAGACCGCGGGCGCGCACGTAGAGGTACGACTGCGTCTCGCCGGTCGACGGGGTGAAGTAGATGTCGGCCTTGTCCGGCACGCTGTCGACCATTCGGCCGCCGGTGAGGTCGGCTTTGGCCGGTGCGCCGTTGACCGTGAACCGGATGCCGGGCAAGTTGCACTTCTGGAGGAACCCGAGCGCAACGGGCGCGTCGGTCAGCTTGTCCGGCGGCATCACGACTTCGAGCCGGGTTCCTGTTCGCGCGGGCCCGCGCACGACCGTGTAGTCGATTCCGGCCCCCTCCACGACCGTGTCGCGGCTGTGGACCTTCCAGGAGATCCACGGCAGGAGCAGCAGCTCCTTGGCCTTGCCGAACCCACCCGCGGCGCCGCTCGGTCCGGTCTTGGTGGTGGCGCCGAGCACGAGGAACTTCGTGAGGATGGTCTCCTCGTCCATCCCCTTGCCGTCGTCCTCGCAGGAGACGAGCATTGTGCCGTCGTCCTGCTTGATGGCGCCGAGCGCCACATTCTTTCCGCCGGCGTCGACCGCGTTCTGGACGGCTTCCCGCCACCACTTGAGCGGCCAATCGTTGTAGTCCTTGAGCGCGGTGATGAAGAACTCGGGACCGATGGTGATGATCCGACGCTCGGACTGCTCGTGCAGCACGCGCCGCTCAGGCTCGGTCGTCACCTCGACGGTGACCGTGCGCCCGTGGTCGTCGTAGACCTCGCCGCGGAAGAGGGCGTAGCCACCCTCCACGATCGCCATCATCGGGAAGTACGCCTCGCTGCCCGAGTGAACGACGTAGAGTCCCGGCAGCGCGTCCAGCGCGTCCTGAGCGGTCTCGAGGAGGGTGGCCTTCATCGCGGCCGATGCCGTGGACGCGACACCCGCGCCCGCGACTGCGCCACCCTGTAGTAGCTGGGGGAGGCCTCGCTCATCCTGGACGCGAATCGGACGTACCCGCGCGCGCGGTCGGCCTCCCTTTTCGCCTCGCTGTAGTCGGTGAAGGGTCCGGCGACGGTGCGGCCCTTGGGGTCAACCGCAATGTAGTCGCGGACGACGGGGCGGCGGTGTTCGGCGACGGCTTCCACCGGCGCGATCCGGTACCCCTCGTACTGGAGAGCGTGGTCGACGCTGAAGCTGTGGTTTCTGTGCATCCAGGCCCAGATCGCGTTCTCGGTGCCCCGCAAGACTTCCTTGCCGTCGCGGGTGAGCACGTACTGGCCGATGGGTGACCGCGGGTAGGCTCCGCTCGGTGACTTGCGCGCGTGGTGGCGTCTCGCTTCGTGCGCGAGTTCGCTCTTCGGCGTGCCGCGCACCTCGTCGAGGTTCTCCAGGATCAGGTCGGCCAGTCCCTGCCGGACGTTCGGACTCTTCAGCTCCTCGTCGAAGGCGCCGAAGAAGGCGTCGCTGACCTCTTCGTAGGTGATGCCGTAGTGGTCGCGGACCCAGTCGGCGCTCCCGCTGCCGAACACGCCCTTCGCCCCGCTGAGCTCGAGAACGGTGCTCGCATCCATGTCGCGCTTCGTGTCCCACTCGAGCTGCTGGAGCATGTTCCGGGCGACCTTGCGCGCGTCGGCGGGCGACTCGAGTGGGATGACGCTGTTGGGGTCGCGCTGGCGCATCCGCTCGGCCTCGACCATCTGCTCCCACACCCAGTCGCGGAAATAGTCGCCGTTCAACTGCTCCTGGGCGTAGTCGGTGCCGGCCTTGGAGGCGTCGACCAGAATCTGTTCACCCTCTTGCTTGGGGGTGGGCTCGCGGGCGGCGCGGCGCTTGGCTTTCGGTTTGCGGGTCATCGGCGGCTCCGTATGCGTTCGCGGGTTGTGTGCGTGAAGTTCGGTGGGACCGTCTTGACGATCGCCGCCAGGTACTCGGAGAGGTGCCGCGCGACCACCTCGGGCGATCCGGTTCGTGCGCGAAATGGAACGGTTCGGCGAAAGACGTTGTTGCTCTGGTCGACCTTGACCTTCGCAACGGGAACGGTCGGGTCGTACGCGAAGCCTCGGATGTGGAACGACGCGCGGTTGTTCTCGGCCTCGGCGCCCCCGCCTGCGTCCCCCACGCCGGGCGGCAGGTTGATGAAGTTCACGTAGACGCTGCCGCCGCCCCGCTCGCCGGCGAGGCTCGGATCGAAGCGAACGCGTGCCTGCCGATCGAAGCGCTGCAGCTTCGACGAAAGAAGCTCGATGAAGGCGTCGGCGGACATGGGTTCGAGGCCGATGTGGCGGGCCTCGGCCACTGCAGGCAGTTTCCTCATGCCTGGCAGCTTCCTGACGAAGTGCTTGCTTCCACGCGAATGTTCGTACTCGTTGGGTCGAGGCGCACGACCCGATTGGTCGATCTCGATCGAACGCAGATCGAATGCAGCGCCGCCCAGTTCGTCCTCGAGACGACGCTTTGCTTGTCGCTCAGAGGTGGCCCAGATCCACCCGTCGATGGTGCCGTGCGTGGTTGTGAACGAGACTCGGTAGGGTTGCTCTCGCCGCGCCTCATCCACCTCGCCGCTCTCATCCTCCTGCCAGCTCGCCGCGTACCCGTCCACTGTTTCCCAGACCCACTGGATGTCCTTGACCATCTCCGGGAGATCGGAGGTGGTCGGGTAGGTGAAGTGTCCGATGTTCTCGTAGCGGGCGGTCTCCGACAGCCCCTCGTCCCCAAAGAAGTCGACGGCGACCGAGGCATCGTCGAAGAGGGAGACGACGACAACGACCTTCTGGCTGTACTCGGGACTGTGCGTCGTGAACTGCGCCGCCTCGTTGTGCTCGCTCCAGCGGAAGCCGCCGGGGATGTCCTTCGGCGTCGAGCCGTTCAATTGCTGCGACAGTTCGTTGGCCAGTTGCAGCGATCCGCCGATGCCCGGCCCTTCCGGCTCGCGGCGGCCGCGTGGGCGCGCCTCACCGACCGTGCGGCCGCTGCGAGCAGCGTCCTTCGCATCGGCCGCGGTGGGGTACCGACCAAGCTTCCTCGTCTGCACACCGGTCGTCGGGTTGACCGCCCACAGGATCCAGTCGCCGCCTGCAGACGGGTCGACGAGGAAGTGGCTGACCCCGTCGACCGTACCGACGAAACTATCGCGGTGGTGATGCCACTCGAGATCACTCGCGGCTCCAGGTATCTTTGGCGGTGCGCGGCGCCGGCCCGCCTCGCTCGCTCGCCCTCCGACCCGCCGCGTGTGCGACCCGATCGGCTCGGCGCCGGCGGGCAGCCGGGTCACGACGGCGCGGTCGCCTGTGGCTGGAAAGTGCCAATACCCTCGTTCTTGCCACGGGCTCGCCGACTCGTACCGCCCGTCGGTGCGCGGGAAGAAGAGCGTCATCTGCCGGCCGGCGACGAGGATGTGGCTGGCGCCGTCGACCGTCTTGGCGTGCTCGATCAATTCGGGGAGCGTGGTGAAGTCGGCGACGCGGTGGTGGGGGGAGCGCAGGGGGCGGCGAGAGGGGCGGCGTCGTGTCATACCCAGCTCCGCACGATCTCGTACGTGACCTTGATGACCCTGCCCTTGTCCTTGACCGAGAGCAGGTCGACGTTGCCGCGCTCGTTCACGTAGAAGACGTTGGGGAAGTAGTTCGAGTCGTGCATCGCCTGCACGCCGACCTTGAGCGCCTTGTCGAAGTCGTCGAAGGTGCCGAGACTCTTCCCGCTGAAGGTTACCGAATAGCCGCCTCGCCGCGCACCGATGGTCAGTCCATCATCTATTTCCGACTGGTCGAGCTCCTCGTCCTCTTGTTCCTCGTCATCTTCTTCAGGCTCTTCGTCCTCGTCGTTTTCTCGTACGGTGCGTCGGCCGCCGGGCTCCCCGTAGACCGCCGACGAGAATCGCTCGACATCGAAGGAAGGATTGTCCTCTCGGAACAGGCGCGCGAACTCCTCGGCGAGCCGCTGCCGCTCGCGCGGATCGCGGACTCCGTTCAGGATGCGCGCGATCTCGATGTAGTGCCGCTTGGTGAAGGCCGCCATCAACGTCTCCTTTTCTGTCCTGGACGAAGCGCTCCGTGGAACCCACGAGGCATCGGCAACGGCACCCGCTGTCCCCTCGCCCCGGCCTGCGCCATGCTGTCGAGCGTTCGCTGCGCGACGGCGGCGTCGTGACCGGACCAGTACACGCTCGCCCGGGTGCCGTCCGGCTTCGTCACAACGTAGGAGTGGCCGACGAGCTCGACCTTCGAGCCGCGCGGGATGTCACGCCAGTTGATGTTGGTGGTCGGGAGGTCGGCTTCGCCGGCGTAGCGGGGTCGAGGGGGTGAACGTACCTCGCCGGCGCGCGGAGAGGCACTTCCTGCTGGATAGTCGTGCTCGAGGTAATAGCGGAGACCCGCTACGATGGTACGGAGGTCGCGCGCGTCTTTTTTCGTCCAGCCGTGCTCCCCGCGTTCGGCCTTCGGGATATAGCTCTCGGCTTGCGCGATGGCACCCTCGACCCACTTGGGATCGGGGTACACGTGGCCGCCGTAGTAGTAGCTGCCGACCGGGCCGATGCCGCCATCGCCGTCCCCGCCCCAGGGGGACATCATCTCTCCGAGACGCTTGCGATCAATAAACCGCGCCTTGATGGATGCAGACCGTGCTTCCAGTCTCGAGCGGATCATCGGCCGGCGAGCCTCGCTGACAGCGGGAGCCGGCTTGCGGTGGCTGCGGTACCAGTCGGGCGGGGGACCGTGGATGAAAACCTCCCCGTCGGCGTCGGGGTCGCCGAGGTACAGGTCGAACTCGCCGTACGACTGCGCGGCCTCCTGGAGGGGATCTTGGAACTCCTCGTCGATCGTGTCTTCGTCGAAGAAGCCGCTTCCTGCGCCACCGCGACTCAGCCAGAAGTCGTGTCCGGCTCGCGCATCATCGATCCCGCTCTCGGAGAGCAGCTCGGCGTATCGCTCCTGGAAGTCGGCGCAGTCCTCGATCATCAGCTCCATCGTCTCGGGCGCGATGTCGTCGATGCCGTAGTTCGCGTCGAGCGGTTCACCGCCCTGCTCGTCGCTGTTGTCTGTCGTGCTCCAGAGTGCGGCTTCGATGTACGCGCGGGTGAAGCTGTCGAGTCGTTGCGGGGGCATCAGCGTCTCCTCGGTGGCGGTCGGCGCGCGGATCGTCCGCGCGGTATCGGTCGTCTGGGCGGTTCCTCGCGCACGGTCGGCCGCCTGGGTGGTGGGACGTGCGGCGCTGACCGCACGGGGGGCCGCCGGGAAGGGGCTTCCCGCGCCATTGGGTTCCGTCGTCGCGCCTCCTCGACCTCCTCCTCCTCGTCGCCGATGAGCCCCTGGATAAGGTCTTCGACGTCGCGAGTGTCCTGGATGGCGTTCAGGGTGTCCCCTAACAGTTCGGCTTCTTTCCAGCCGAGGTTGAACGTCTCGTAGCCCATGTCTGCCGCTTGGTCGCCGCCAGGTAGGCTCGCCAGGATGCGCCAGAACAGAGTCGGGAAGTCCTCCGGACCGTGATCGTAATTGGGAAGCCAGGACTGCAGCTCGCCGATGAGGTCGGCGATGGGTTTGCGCGGTTTGCTCGGCATTATCTTCTCCTCGTGCGCGTTCGACGTCGCGCTTCCTCGGTCCTGGATTCCTCTTTGCGTTTCGCCCAGACGTACGTCATGCCCGACGAGCTGCCCGGGATCTCTTCTTGCCATCCGTCGACGGACTTGGCGGCTTCCTCTACCTGCTCGCGCGACCGGTCGAGCTCCTTGGCGACGGCGTCTACGACGTGCTCGGCGTACGCGTAGCCCTCGGTCGACGGCACGCGGCCGCCCGACTTGTCGAGGTACTCGTAGCCGTTCTTGTCGAGCCAGTCGGTGAGCTCGTCGGTGCCAACTTCGCTCCAGAGGTCGTTGTGCTTGTACCCGAACACCTCCGCCCAGTGTGGGCCGACGATCAGGTCTCCGTTGACCGCCACCGCGTCGCCGAAATTCGCCTCGACGACGATCGACTCGGGATCGAACCCTGCGTCCTCCAGGTCACCCGCGAGCTGGTCGCCGGGCGTGCCCCAGCCCTCCGCCGCACTCTGGTCGACCATTCGCTCGATCGTTTCCTCGAGCGCCACCTTGATCTCGCCGTAGCCGAGCACGTCGTCGCGGAACGCCTCGTCCTCGTCCGCGAGGTACTCCGACCCCGAGATTTTGCCGCCCCACCACTTCACCTTCTCGGGGATGTTGATGTCACCAGACCATCCAGAGGGCCCAGGGTCACCGCGTCCGTAGTCGAGCAGTGCCTCCGCGATAGCGATGGCTCGATGCTCTGGTTCCATCTCTTCGAGCGCGTCTCTGGCTAGACCGACGGCCTGCATGGCGCTCTGGACTTCCTCGCTGCTCGGGTCGAGGTCGCTGAGATCGAAGTACCCCTCCTTCGTCCAGAATGGGAAACCCACATCGGCGGCTTCCCTGTCGCCGACGTTGTTGCGGACTGGGTCGATCCGAATTAGCTCAATGGCGTTCCCGTCGCCGGTGGCGATCGTACCGCCTGACGCTCCAGGGTCCATGTCCCCACCGATCTGCTCCCAGTCCATCGTCGGGATGATGATCTCGAGCGGTTCGTCGCCCGGCTCGATGCCGGGGAGGTGTTGCTGCCTTCGTCGGGAAGCCATCAGTCCGACCCTCCCATGTCTTCCACCCCGAAGGCTTCCGCGATCTCCTCGGTGGTCGGCACCGAGACGCGTGCCACGCCGACGTTGACGTGAGCGGCCCAGAGCCGCTTGCGACCGGTCTTCCACGCCTCCACCTCGCGGTCGGTGGGCGGCACGTTGTCGTCGTCGACCATGAACTCGCAGGTGAGTCGGCCGTCGAACGCGGCCCAGTTGTCTCGTTCCTGGGGGAGTCCGTAGGTGCTGGAGAGTTTCTTGATGAGCGCGGCCGGGCTAGTCGCCTTGACGAAGATACTCTCGGACAGGACGGTCTGCGAGTTGTCCTGCTCACCGTGTTCGTAGCTGTCCTCGACCGATTCCCACTCGATGTAGGTCGCCGCCCAGTTATTGTCGGTCTCTCGCATCCGTCTTCGAGTAGCCATTAGTTCACCCTCCAGTAAACCAGCCCGCCATCGGTCGTGTACGACTGGCCGTCGTACGACGACAGGAAGTGCGACGCTCCGTCGGTGTCGACGGCCTCTTCGGCGGCGGCGTCGATGTCGATGCCGGCGATCCGGATGGCCTCTTTGACGGCGTTCTCCTTGCCGTAAATGTTCTCGAGATACTCCATCGGGTCTTGGAGTTCGCTCTCGGTCAGCCGCTCGGCCAGTTCTTCGATCTGAGAATCGTCGGGCGATTCGAGCTCTCCGTCCTCGTTCTCCTCTGGCATGTCGAGCCCCTGCGCTTCCCACTCGCGCCAGAAGTCGCGGTCGCGCTCGTCGCGCAACCTCTCTTCGTTGCTGTCTCGCGTGTCGCCCCATAGATCGCGCTTCAATCGGTCCGTGTCGATGTGCGACTCGATGAAGTCCTTGTTGAAGATTTCCGGCTGATCGTCGAGATCTTGCTTGACGATCTCGAGCGCAAGCTCCCGCTCATCGTCTTCGCTGGCGACGACCTTCCATTCCTTGCCGTGCTTGCCGCCGCGGATGGTGATCTCGTACGCCTGGACGCTGAAGCCGGATCGATCGTCTTGGATCTTCAGCTCGTCCGGGTCGATGTCGAGTTCCTTCGCCATCTCGGCGAGTACGGCGTCCTCGTCGCCGAAGTCGACCGTGTCGGATTCGTGGATAAATCGGCGGACCATCACTCATCTCCTTCGAGGTCGGCAAACTCCTCTTCGATTTCAGCCCACGCTTCTTCGGCTTCGGCTAGGTCGTCGTACCACTCGACCTCGACAATACCGTCCGATCGCTCGAAGAGGATGACCGCCAGACTCTCGTCGAGGAGTTCTTCCTCCTCCTTGGTGAGCCGGTCTTTGGCCTCGGCCGCATCCTCGAGAATGCGCTCGACCGTGTCTCGATCGAGCGCCATGAAGCCGTACCAGCCGCCCCCCTCGGGGTAGCTCTCTTCGTGGTCGGCGCCGAAGTCGATCGTCGCACCATGCACGTAGCTGTCGATGATCGTGCTGTACTTGCCGGGGCCGTACGATCGGATTCCTTCCGCTTTCGCCATCTCACGCCTCCCACTTGATCCACTTGGGATCGAATTTCGTCGGGAGCTGCGCGGTCGACACCCCGATCGAGATTAGGATTTTGCGCAGGTCGTTGTATTCTTCGGCCGCGACCTCCTCGATGTACACCTTGCCGTCGCTTTCTACGCCCCAGAGACCGCCGCTCGTGAGCGTCTGGAGGACACCCTGGATGTCGACGTCGGTCTCCGCGCGCACACCGACGAATGAGAAGTCGCCGCGCTCGTACTGTTTCCGGCGGTCCTCGTCTTGGTCCTTGTACTCGGGGTCACCGCTGTCGAAGAACGATGTGTCCGGGTCCTCGTCGTGCATCACGCGCACACGAATCTCCTGCACCGTCGGTGCGGACTTCTTGCGCGTGGCTTCGACGACTCGCTTGCGCGACGTCATTCGGGAACCTCCTTATCTTGTCGAGCCCATCCTCTCACGGCACCGAGGTGCGTGCAAGGGCGACAAAAAACCAAGGCCGCCATGCTGGTCCAGCGCGGCGGCCTCGGCCCCATCCAGGAGGTACCCGTTACATGCCCACGACCAGCGTACGCCTGTGCGCGGCCGTGGCAAGATTATTTCGTGAGCGTCCTCGTTTATCGCGCCGGCAGCCGGCTCGGCGATCTCGCGATCGACGAGTGCACGATCCGCAGCGCACGGGACGCGGAGGGCCGCGCGTGGTGGCAGCTCTGGGCGTACGTCCGCCGGGCGGACACCGGACAGCCGTTCTACGTGGGGGTGCCCGTCAACCCCCACGGCCCGTACCTGGACGTCGGCCCGAGCGGCCGGCATTCGTGGGGGTTGAATCCCGTCTCGGAGCGCGATTGGCAAATCTCGCCGTCGATCGACGTGGTCGGCGACGAGCGGCCGGACGGGACACGCGAGCCGAGCCCCTGGCACGAGACGCCCACGATCGTGGGAGTACCGGACGGCGAACGGTGGATCACGGAGGCTCCGTGAAGCGGCGCCGCCGTCACGAACCAGGACAGGTTCTGCTTGCCAAATTGACTGTGCCTGCGTCATAATTGCAGCATGAGTGCTGAACTCACGCCACATCAGGAACGCGAAGTTGCAGTAGCTGCCGGTTGTGATCCTCGATCGGTGCGCGCGCATCTTGCGGGTCGACCGCAACGATCAACCATTGCCGCCCGCATCGCGACCGCGCTTGTTCAGTTAGGATACACTCAAGCAAAGAGGCGTTCGCGTGGCTGAATTGTCGCGCTTTTACGGCATCGTCGTCGCCATCTATTTCCGCGGCGAGATAGGCCGACACAATCGGCCACACGTGCACGTCACCTACAGCGGGGATTCGGCGCAGGTGGCGCTCGACGGCGAGATTTTGGCTGGTTGGTTGCCGAAAACGGCACATCGCCTCGTCAAGCAGTGGCTACGGCTGCACGCGGACGAAGTGGAGACGGAATGGACGCACGCTCGGCAGGGACAACGGGTGCGTGGAATCGAGCCGCTGGAATGAAGAAGGGCGTACTTCTTCGTTTGGCGGAAGTGATCGGACCGACCGAGGTGCGACTCTTTTTTTCGGACGGCACCGTCGTAGAGCGCTCCTTGCCAGGTGTGAGCAAGCTCCGAAGCGTTCGCATCGTTGACGACGGGCTCGGTCTCGATCCAGGAGACGGTAAAGGCGAGATGAGCGCTCACATGCTAAATCGCCCGTGCAAGGGGCGTCGCGTTTATCATGTTGGGGAAGCGAGAAGGCGTCCAGTCCGATGATCCGCAAGCCTTGGCCGAAAGACAGAACGCTTCCGAACTTCGACTCGTACGAGGACGAGCTTGCGTTCTGGAACCGATACTATGTTCCGTGGAATGATGATGCGTACTCGGAAGCCGTAGGCGGACCGCCAGCCGGTGTTCAGCCAGTGGAAGAGCAGTCGGTCATTCGACGCCGGAGGCCGTGATGCGGTCCAAGATCCGACGCCGTTACAACCTGCGGTCGTTGCGAATGGCGCTCGGCAAGACGCAGATCGACGTCTCGCGCGCAGCGAGGATGGCGCAGGGCGACGTGTCACTTCTCGAGTCGCGTCGGGATGTCAAGCTCTCAACGCTCGCGCGCTACGCCGCTGCCATCGGTGGCGCTACCGAGGTAGCGGTTGTTATCGATGGTCGACGCTACCTGCTCGACTTGTTCGACGGAGGCGCCAGAACATGAGTCGCGTTCCATCTCGCGAGGAGTTGTCGCGGGTGTTGGTGATGTACGGCGCGTTCGCTTCAAGCGGTCGGATCATGGACGAAGACGATGATCAGGCAACTCTCGAGCACCTCCAGCGGCTGCGCGCTAAGCTCGACGACGAGCGCGGAGAAGCGATCGAGCGGGTGATCCGTGGGCTGCGCAGTCTGATGACTACGGCTTCCTGAGTGCCCGCCGTGTGCGGAACGCGTGACGCATGGCCCACTCGAACACGGCGACGAGGTCCGCCGCCTCGTCCTCGGTAAACGTGACATGGTGTCGATTCTTCCGTCGATCATGCCGAGGCGCTGGCGTGAGCTAATCTGACAGGGTGGAGTGCACGAAGGACCCGATCGAGGGCTGCGGATCCGGGGTCCGGGTCGAACGCCGCTACCTCGACGGAGTTCTCGAGGGCATCGCCTGGTGGCACCTCTGCCACGGGGTCGAGTGCGAGGACTTCATGGGCACAGAGCCCCCGTGGCAGGACGGGTGGGTCGTAGAGCAGGTCCACCCGCTCACGCTGTCGCCCTCGATCCTCTGCCGTGCCTGCCAATTCCACGGGCACATCCGCGAAGGGAAGTGGATCCCGGTATCATGAGCACCGATCCGAGCGCCCGCGATTTCGACGTCCCAATTCGATTCCTCGTCGAGACGATCGACAAGCATCCGTGCCCGTACCCCGACTGCACGATCGCGGGCTGCACCACGAGCATCCCGACGTACCGAACGCTGGACGGTACGGTGGTCGACAAAGTCCCGGGCGATGTTTTCTTCCATCGCGCGCACGCGCTCGACGAAGCCGAGGGGGCATGCGCCTGGACCCACTGCGACGGACAGCACCTCTTCGTCGTGACCCCTGCGAAGGACGAGTGGGGGATCGGCACACCGGAGTACGGCTGGCTATGGCACATCTGGAATCTCGACGCACGCGCGGCAAATTGTACCCTGCCGGCCGACACCCTGCATCGGTGCTGGTGCCGGAGCGGGGACCCGCGGGTCCCCGGATCACTGCACGTGGCCAAGGACCCCGGACCGACGTGCAGCGCGGGCGGCGGTTCGTTCGGCCACCCCCAGTGGCACGGGGTGCTGCACCAGGGACGGCTCAGGACCGCGTGATGGAACGGTTGTCGCGGGGACGCAGGCGGCCGGCCAAGGACCGTAGAGGAAACGCAGCCCCAGCCTACGCTCCATCCGGTCGATTTGAAGTGCGCGCACCGCCTACCGTGCCTCGGGAGAAAGGACCCTCGAGCCCGAATTGGATCGAGGGAGGAAGCCCGAGGGTTCGAGGCGGCGCGCGCGCGACGAAGCGTAGCCGGTCAAGGGTCTCTTGGGATACCGTAAGGTCTCCATGCGAACACTCATTTGCCGCCGCTGCCACCGGCTCCGCCTTGTCAATGCGACACGCACGTGCGCGGCGTGCGAGAAGGATCTTCGAGCGCAGGAGCGGCCGCGCGCGGCGGCGGCGCCAGCGCAAGTCGATGGCCCTGCGCCGCCCGGCACCGGGGTCGAGGACGCGACGCACGACTAGCGCGTCGCCGCGTCTTCGAAGAAATAAGCTGTCAGGTCCACGTCCACCCAGCGAAACCCGTGGTCGGTCATGTCCTTCTCCATTTGGGACCGAGACCACCCGAACATCTTTCTGCCCTCGAGCGCGCTGACGAGGCCCGTCCGATCGCGGCCGTGCGAGCAGTGGAAAGCGACCACGTAGCCTTGCGTCCATGCGTAGTGGATGACTTGCACTGCGCCCATGACCTGCTCTACGGACGGTTTGATCAGGACGGACCACGGTTTGTCGTCCTCGGGCGGCATCGGGAATTTGAGAACCTTCCAGCCGAGCGTGGTGGCAGGATCGTCGGATCCCTCCTCGTCGTCGTTGAGCTTGACGATGACGACCCGCTCGCCGCTCGGGGCGATGCGCGCCGCGAGCTCCTTCCATGCCGCCTCGTTCGGTGGTTGGCCCATCCGCCACATGCGTGGGGCGAAGGAGACGAGGTTCGGGGTGCCTGCCGGCGTCACGGTCTCGTGAAACCCGAATCCACATCCGAAGAGGGCCAGGACGGACAGCACGAACCGGGGCAGCTTCATGGGGTGCACTCCGCGAGGGCGGCCAGCAGCCAGGCCAGCAACCGGAGGGGGTTCACGGCCTGCCCTCGACCATCGCACGGAAGTAAGGGTTCGTCAGGCCATCGCGGAGTTCTCGGATGCGGCGGACGGCGCGGTCCCGCGGCACCCCGAGCTCGACGAGCGCCAGGCCCGCAATGACCCCGGAACGGTTGCGGCCCTGCCAGCAAGTAACGATCACGCGATGTCCGATCCGCACATGGTCCGCCACCGTTCGCGCGGCGCTCCGGATGCGCAGGCGAGTCACCTTGTCCGGCGGGGGCCCATCGTCGAGCGGCACGTGCAGCACGCGGTAGCCGGGCAGATCCGGCTGGTATTCCTCGGCCGCGAGCACGACGACGTCGAAGGGGATGCGTGCGCGAGGAGGCGGGGCGCTCCCCTGCGCGAGCCGGCCGCCGGAGAGGAGGTAGTGGTAGCCGCTCATTCGGGAACTTTACCACCTCTTCAAGAATCGGCGTAGAAGACGCAGTTGTTCGGCGCCTCGAAGAGCAGCACCCAGTCGTTGTCACCAGCGGCGTTGGTGCCTGGAGTGGCGGCGAACGTGTGGCTGCCCGACGTCCCGAGTGTTCCGTTGACGGCCGATTGCACGCTACCGCTTGTGGGGTCCATCCAAAAGGCGCCGACGCGACGAGTGAACCCGGATAGGGCAACGGTCAACGATTCATTGGTGGGCACGTAGATGGCGCCCCATGAGCCGTCGGAGGCTTGCGCAGCGCTCGCGAAAGCGGCCCCGCTGTAGCTGCCGCCGTTGGTCAAGAAGGTGAATCCTGTATCGGGCACGAGGAGCCACCAGGCACGCGAAGCCATGAGGTTGTTGACGACGTTGCTGCCAAGGGCGCCTGTTGTTCCGAGCAACGTCGGCCAGCTCGTGAGAAACTCCCAGAGCGGCTTTGGGGCCACGGAACCGCCGCTACCAAAGGTGTATCCCATTCCTCCGTTGAGTAGCGACTCCCAATTTTCCTGACGAATAAGCTGTTCGGTGCCGGAGTTATCGAACTCGTAGCAGCTTTCGATCATGAACGACGGTCGTGATTGACCGGTATACGACGACTGCATGTTCGTGTGGATCCACGGATGCCCATTTTGGACATCTGTGTACACACTGTCTACCGTGAGCCAGGATTGGCCACCCCACTCTGTGCTCGCGTTGGTACCGTCTGCGCAGTGGGCCGTCATCAGATGAGTCGAATCGGCCGCGACGATCGCGGTCGCTATGGCGATCGTCGAGCTCGTGTCGGCTGGATTATAATCACCGCCCATAACGTAAATAATGTTTGGAAAGCTCGTGTATCTTGACCCGAAGAAGTTGCCATAGGCTGTTCGTTTAGCACCGCTGTTCGCCTGGAGATCAGTGTACCAGCCTTGGTTACCCCCGTTGAACCCGAGGTATGCTGGGAATAGAAGTACCATCATTCCGTAGGTCGCGCATGTGTTGATTGCCAAGTCCCACTGATCGAAATAGGCTGTATTCCATGTGGAGAAATCGGCCAATTGGGATCGATTGGTGTACGTGCTCCCGTCGGTGGCTTTCAAAAACGGCTGATCTCCGTTGAGGTTGGCCGCCGTACTCCCGTCCGGTCCAACGGGCGCCATATACAGCAACGTGGTGTTGAACCCCCGAGCGATCCGATCCTGCACGTACTGTGTGATGCCGGAGCTATTTAGTGAAATGCCGATGTTCCAACCGGAGTCTCCACGCATCTGAAACGGTACTCCGAATTGATCGACAAGATACCGTTTTCCAGTAGGGATGACGAGTGGAAATCTGCTTGCCATTAGTCGCTACCAAAGAAAATACAATTCGCGGCTGACGATTGTAGGGCCAACGCCACCATCGCCCAGATGTCCGATGTGTTTTGAGACATCGTCACGGCTTGGGATCCGACGGCAGCTCCTGCCTTGGTAGCTAGGAATGCACCATTGTTATCGATCCCTGCGCCAGGCACCTTTTGGGTATATCCTGCCTCAGCGGCCGTGATGTGCGATCCGACGATACCTGTCTCAATAATCAAGTCGTTACTGGCTACCGGCACGACTGTGGCGCTCATCCCTTGCGCCGTTCCTCCCGACGCAGCCCCGCCAAACCCTACAGCATCGAATATTGCCGATGTCGTTTCGACGATCCACAGATCAGGGAAGTCGCCGCCGCCAGTGCCCCAGTTGACAGTCACCGTATTGGCGCCGGCCTTTATGTTGGAGGCCAGGTAGGCGTGTATCGAGCACCCTGACGCCACGTTTACGAAAGTACCAACCAGTGAGTATTTGTTGCTGGCACCCCCGCCGGGTGCGTCACTCACTGAGGTGTTGGTAAGGTTCGCTCGCGTGTCGAATGATGTGACAATAACCGCGATTGCATTGCCAGTGACGTTGTTGGATCCGAACGCTTGCGCAAGCGTAGCAACTCCAGTTCCGGCGCCGTCGCTGTTGACCGCCCCCTGAACGAATGTGGGTCCAGCCACGATCTATCCGAAGTTGGGGCTTAGGATTCCCCAGTAATTCGTCCCGTCCCACTTGAAGGTGATGATGTCCACAGCGGCCGCTGTGCTCGTCAGCGTCGGCGCCGCGCTTCCGGTCCACTTGACCGTGCCCGGCCACGTCGCCGTGAATCCACCGTTCTGGGTGAGGTAGATCGTCAAGTTCTCGTTGGTGACAGGGCCGATGGGGGCGGTGAATACGAACGTGCACGTAGCACTAAGGGTGATCTTGTGGGTCGCCCCCTTCGTCCAGTCGACTGTGAAGTTCGCACCCGAGTTCCCGTCGGCGACGGGAGCTGCTTGCCCGACGGCCAACGCGTTGGCGAGCGTGGCGTTGACGATGGGGGTAGCGGGAGCGGCCATATTTTCAGCTCTGGGGGGTGGACACGTAGGAGACAATGCAGACGCCCGCCCCGGTCGCGCCTGTGGCGCCCGTAACCCCCACAGCAATCGCAGCGCTGGGCGTGAACGTGGTGTCCTGGTGCACGTTCTGCACGCCGCCGGTCGTGTCTTGGGGATTGTTTTGGGTGTACCCCATCAGGAGATCGGGGGTCGTCGAATTGCCCACTCTGATGAGGACGCCCGCAAGGTAGGGAGTCGTGATCTTGATGTCTGTGTCGCGCACAATGGCGTTATTGGGCGGGCTTGTTACCGAGCTCGCTCCCGTAGGGCCGAAGGTGAATCGAATCTCTTGAACCGTCCCGGACGGAGTCGCGCCCGTGGGTCCAGTTGCCGCCGCACCCGTCGGGCCCACCGAACCTGTCGGCCCAGTCACCGTCGACGCCGCACCCGTCGGCCCGGTGCCGAGTGCTCCTGTCGGCCCCGTCGGGCCGGTGACGGTCGACGCGGCACCGGTCGGACCGGTGGCCCCCGTCGGACCCGTCACTGTCGATGCAGCTCCCTGGGTTCCCGTCGGTCCCGTCGGCCCCGTAACGGTTGATGCAGCCCCCGTCGGTCCCGTGCCGAGTGCTCCCGTCGGGCCCGTCACTGTCGATGCAGCTCCCTGGGCTCCCGTGGGGCCCGTGGGTCCCGTAACGATGGACGCCGCCCCCGTCGGTCCTGTGCCGATGGCCCCCGTCGGACCCGTCACTGTCGATGCAGCTCCCTGGGTTCCCGTGGGTCCCGTCGGACCCGTCACTGTCGATGCAGCTCCCTGGGTTCCCGTGGGTCCCGTCGGGCCGGTGACGGTTGATGCAGCCCCTGTCGGTCCCGTGCCGAGTGCTCCCGTCGGCCCCGTCACTGTCGATGCAGTTCCCTGGGCTCCCGTGGGGCCCGTCGGCCCGGTGACGATCGATGCAGCCCCCGTTGGTCCCGTCACCGACGCGCCGGAAGCTCCCGTCGGCCCCGTCACCGTCGATGCAGCTCCCTGGGCTCCCGTGGGGCCCGTGGGCCCCGTAACGATGGACGCCGCACCCGTTGGTCCAGTCCCGACGGCTCCCGTCGGTCCGGTGACGGTCGACGCAACACCCGTGGGGCCCGAAGGGCCCGTGGGTCCAGTCACGGTAGACGTCGCTCCCGTCGGGCCAGTGCCGAGTGCTCCTGTCGGGCCGGTCACTGTGGATGCGGTACCCGTTGGCCCGGTGACCGATGCACCGGTCGCTCCCGTCGGCCCGGTGACCGTCGATGCAGCACCCGCAGGACCGGTCGCGCCCGCGCCGGTGGCGCCCGTCGGTCCGGTGGTTCCGGTCGCACCGGTGGATGATGCGGTACCCGCCGGTCCCGTGGAACCGGTCGATCCGGACGCCCCCGTCGGACCGGTGACGGCCGACGCGGCTCCGGTCGGTCCCGTGACCGTTGCCCCGGTGGATCCCGTGGGTCCCGTGACGATCGATGCCGCTCCCGTGGGGCCCGAAGGACCCGTCGGTCCCGTGACGACGGACGGCGCGCCCGTCGGCCCCGACGCGCCCGTAGGTCCGGTTGACGCAGCGCCGGACGCACCGGTGGCTCCCGTGGCCCCTGTCGATGCAGCGCCCGTCGGTCCTGTGACGACCGATGCAGATCCCGTCGCGCCGGTCGGTCCGGTGGATGCAGAACCGGTTGCGCCTGTCGGGCCCGTGACGGCGGACGCCGCTCCCGTCGGTCCGGTGACCGATGCACCGGTGGCGCCCGTCGGTCCGGTGACTGTGGACGCTGCACCGGTCGCGCCCGTGTTGCCGGTCGGTCCAGTGGACGTGCCCCCGGTGGCTCCCGTGACGCTTGCACCGGTCGGGCCGGTCGACCCGATTCCTGCAGCACCCGTCGCACCCGTCGGCCCCGTAACGGTTGACGCCGCACCGGTCGGACCCGTCGCTCCCTTGTCTCCCGTCGGGCCGGTGGCGCCCGAGGGGCCCGTCGCGCCCATTGCCCCGGTCGGCCCGTTGCTCGGCCCCGTCGGGCCGGTGGCTCCCGTGCCGCTGCCTCCGCCGCCGCCGGTCCCGGGTGCGGTCGGGTACGTCTCGCGCGCGGTCCGCCCGCGACCGATGATGTAGCTCATACGGCTCTGCTAGAGCCTCACGCTGCGCTCTTGACGGGTCAATCGAAGCTTTTTTCGGCTAGAACGTCGTCGCAGTGCGCGAGATGGGCATACCGCGGGATGCCCAGCGGAGGCCGCTAACTCATGGAATCGGCGGCTGTGTTCGCGATGCAGCCTTCGCGAGCCGCTCAAGCTGCGCTTCGTCGAGCGTGGCTCGGAGGGCGACTGCGCGGGGATTGGTTTCGTCCAACGGCTGCATGCGCGGCGGGATGTACGGTCGGCGGATCATGGCAGTCTCTTCCACGGAGGAGAACGTACCACCGGTCGCCGGCGGCGGGGTAGCGGTTGCGCGCCTCACGGCCGCTCAGGTAGTCTTCTCCCATTCGGGGTCGAAAGGATTCGACGGAGGAGAAGAACAGTCGTCTGCGTGCGACCGGCGCTCGACCCGGTCTTGATCAAGCGAGCCGTTTTTATCTGCGAACGACAACGCGCACCTCATCGCGGCCTAGAAATCCGCGGTGCGTCCCGGCAGCGAGGATCTCGAGTACCTGCCGGGGCGTCAATACACGAGACAGACAGCGCCCAGCCATCGGGTGGCTGAGGACTTCAGGGTGGCCGAGCGGCGGAATGCTCGCACGCGAAACACCGCGAGGCCGTCGGGAGCCTCAGACCGACTACGCACGTGAAGAGGATGATTGCGGCGCTCTTGCGGACCGGGCTCTCGGATGCCCGCGACTCCACCAAGGCTGGTCAGCGCGAACGCATGGAGAAGAGCGAATGCAACCCGTGGGAGGCCCCGTAAAGGGGCCGTTACCACCACGGCCGTCGCTCTCATGGGGTAGGGTGGCCAATTCATGCCTTGGGCGAAGGAGATCACGCGCAAGCTGTCCTGCATCATCTGCGGGGAACCGATCACGGCTTACTCGACCACCTCGCCGCATCCGGAGGCCCCCGAGATGGTCCAGCTCCTCTCCGACCAGGCGTGGATCGGCATCGAGGGTCCTGCGTACGAGGGTGAATCGCCGAAGTTGCTCGTCGTGTGCTCGGTAAGGTGCCTAGACGAACTGCTTGAGGAGTGACTTAGAACTGCTCACGCGGCAAGCCGTGGAATCGCTCGTAGTGTGCCATCCATGACTCGAGCTCCGCCCGCGTCATCGATCCCTGCCCTCGGCAGCCGCCCCACACGCGGGACGGACACCCTTCGAAGGTGTGCTCCCCGCAGCAGCAGCCGCACCCCGCCATTTCGCAGAGCCGGTCGACGTCGCCGGCCCACATCGCTTCCTCGAGCTCGCGCGCGAATGCTTGTTCGTCGCCTTCGCGGCCGGCGAGCCGCACGGCCTCTTCGAACGCCCACGGGTGATCGCGCAGCAGTGAGTTCACCCTAGACCTCGCACGTGCAGACATACCCGCACGACCAGCACTCGAACCACCACCAGACTTCCGAGTCCATCGCGTCCACTGCCTCTCTTCGTGCGTGTGCGAGCTCCACGAAGGACACGGGGGACGGCCGATCGCAGCAGCATCGGATGCGGCAGCGGCGCCCACCGCGTGAACGGCTCATGGCAGTGGGATCTCCCGAACGCGACTCGCGACCGCCGCGAGGGTTTGCGCCAGATTGCGCATCTCGTCGCCGGTTAGCCGGCGCTCGGTGAAGAGGCGTTTGGCTGCGCGCTCCACGATGGCGACGTCGGTTTCTTCGACAAGGTACTGCCTCACCACGACAGCTCCCGCGTGTACGCCTGGAGCTGCGGCTCGAACCGTCCGAGCAGGATGCGCGCAGGCGTCGTCGTCGTTCGCCCGCACCACGGGCAGGTGCCGGCGCGCGCGAGCTCTGCGGCGCGCTCGCGACCCATGAGGTTGTCCCACCCGCGCGCCGTTCGGTTGCAGAGCAGGCCGAGTGCGGTCTCCGTTTGCTTGCGACAGCAAGGGCACCGTCCATTTCCCCATTCGCTCATGGCGGGCAGCTATCGCAAGAGCGCGGCCAACAGGAAGATCGCGGAGTTGCGAGCGGTTTCGGGTCGTGTGAGGAGAAGAACCGTTACGGATCGGAAGATTCCTTCTCATGCCGCCTGGGTGAAGTAGGGCGTCTCTCCGAGCAGATCCGGGGCCACGTCGTTCGGATCGAACGGCAGACCGAGGATCCTGATCGTCGCGCGCTGGACGATCGCCGTCCCGCGTTTGGCCACTTTGCGTTTGGCGAGGTCGGACCAGTACGCATCTGCATCGTGCAGGTCGTAGAGATCGACGGCGGTCAGCGCGTCGTCGTACCCGGCGTAGCCGCCGGCTCGGAAACCTTCCTCGACGAGCACGTGGCAGTACGGGTTGTAGTAGGCGATGGCTTCCGCTTCCGTCACGGGGCTCGCCATCCCCTCGGCATCGAACCATCCGTGCGTTCCGGGCGCGTAGCCCGCGGCCTTGGCCCACCCCACGGAGGTCAGCGCATCCGCCTCGGGGTTGCACGCCGCCGGATGCCAGCCTGGGTCGCGCGGATGTTGGATGAACCCAGCGAGGAAGCGCGCCGGGTGCGTGAGGATCCGTTCGAGCTCATCCGGGTCGATGTCGTCCTTGGGGTTGTTGCCCGGCAGCGGCGTGTAGCGGAGGATCCCTCCGTAGCCCTGGTTGGCGATGGCGTCGAGGATCGATCCGTTCGTGATCTTTGTGTCGGTGTCGACCATCGTGCAGGTCGGTGCGCGCACAGCGATAAATGTCATGGGGTCAGTGTATCCCAAAGCAGGACGTCGATGGTCGCCACACCGGTTCTGACGATCATCGCGACGGTGAGGAAGAGAGCACGATCACCAATCCGGTGTGCGGCGGATTAGGTCGACCAACGAGTCCAGGCCAATCGGCTTGCCGAGCATGATGTGGTGCAGCCCCTCGAAGGCGTTCTCTCTCGCCTTGGAACGGACGTCCTCGGGAGGCATGGCGCTCGTGATGATGATCGGGATCTCCTTCCATTTGTCGTCGTTTCGCATCAGCCGCGCGACGTCGATCCCGGAGAGCTCCATCTCTCCGAGGTCGATGTCGAGCAAGACCAACTCCGGCGATTCGCCGGCGAGCAGGCGCACGGCTCCGGCGCAGGTGGACGTGGAGGACACGTCGTGGCCGCATCCACGGAGAAACGTGGCGAGCGCCTGACGGGTGGATGGATCGTCTTCGACGATGAGGATCCTCATCTCCTTGATTCTGTCAGAAAAAAGCCCACCCGGACACCATGTCCAGGCGGGCTCCAGGCTGCGAAGATCCGGAAAGCTAAGGCGCGGTAGCGCCCGCAGCAATCCCCGGCGCCGGATGCGCTGCGAGCCACTTTGCGCAATCGGGGTACCCGGTCCACGGATGGTTCTTCGGCAACGACCACGACGAAGTCGGCTCGTGGACGAGCATGTCAAGCGCGGTTGCCGCGCTGAACCGATCGGCATGGTCTCGTCGTTCCCAAATCTGCCAGTATCCAGCGGCTTTTCCGTTGTCTTGGTCGCCGAGTTTCGACGGGTTGCTCGAGATTCGTGTCTCCTTGTGTGCGATGCATGCGAGCGTCACCGCGTACTTCCATGCCGCATCCGGTCCGAACTGCGCCAGCTCCCCGGCCCGCGCCCGCACGGCGCCGAGCACGTCGTGGGTGAAGGCGTCGAGCCGCACCGTGCGTGTCGCCGTTGGCTCTCCACCCACCCGAATCCCGCGACTGACATGCGGCGTGTCCATGTAGGCGTCGCTCAGTTGCTCGACCCGCCCGCGCAGCGGCGCGAACCACGGGTCGTCCTCTGGTTGTGACGGTTGTGCAACGGGCGGTTCGACCGTCGGCGGCGTGTCGATGGTGGCGGTTTGGGCTGCTGGTTCGGCTGTGGGTGGCGGCGATCCCGCGTGAACCGAGGGGGTCGCGAGCGGGATCGTGAGACCCGCCAAACAGAGTGTGAGACCGAGTAGCAGGGTTGTTTTCAGCATCCGGCGAGCCTGCCCTGGGTCCGCGCGCAAGGTCAAGCTGTCTCTGCTGGATGCGGTAAGGTTCCAAGGTCATGCCCGACGTCCCGCTCGCCGACACGTGCGTGTGCGGGTCGTCGTATTGGCACCGGCCCGCCGGCAGTGTGGAGGCAACCGTCCGGACGGGCACGAGCAGCGGGAGTCTCGAAGCATCGCGGTTTCTCTGGTGCCGCAAGTGCGGGGCGATCCGTGCCGTCTTCGAATCGCACTGGCAGATTCCGCTCGACCGCGCTGGCGACGTCCCGCACTCGGTGCCGCTCGAAACCGATGAGGTGCCGACCCGGCCAGGCACGCCGGGCGCGAAGAAGACCCCCGTGGGTACCAAGAAGGAGTAGCTACGGTTGCTGCTCTCGTACAACGCTCAATGGGAGAGAATGTAACCCGATCCGGTGTTCGGATCGAGCAGCGATCCGGCATCGACCAGGGCCGCGATCGTGATCGGCTGACCTAGCCCGAACGTCCCGGTCGTCTGGTTGAAGCTATTTCCGGTACCGGTCGAACCACCGCCGAACGACAGGGGACCGTTCGTGAGAAGCGTGGACGCCCACGCGGCGGCGCCGAATGAGTTGTAGAAGTTGCCACCTGAGTTGGCGTTCATGGAGTAAAGGCCCCACTCGGAGTTGCTATTCAGGACAACCGTTCCGTTCTCCTCCACATTGAATTGGCCCGCTCCCATGTATACGCCGGCGTAGGATGCGACACACCCCAACGTACTGGCGGACACGGAAGAACTCGGCAGTAGGATCGTCTGGCCATTGACGGCAGTTGTGCCGGATGTGCAGACAAACTCCGACCGAGAGGCCCCTGCGACGAATCCTGTATTGCCGGAGACCGCGGTGACTATCCCGGTCACGTCTGTACCTTCGGCCTGCGCGATGCCCGTTCCGCCCCGAATGTTCAATGTGCCGCTTACATTGGACAGGACAAGCAGAGATGAGAGCGCATAGTTCGTGAAGCTGTAGTTGCCACTGATCTGGGCCATCGCGACGGCCGAGACTCCAACGTTGCCATGACCGGACCACTCTCCGACGTTGGCCAAGGACGGGTTCTCCAGTACGATCGTATCGCCTTGCGCCCACGAGCTGTTGGTGCTCACGCCTAGAGACGGCGGAACGAAGTTCAGTGGCTGCTCCACGGTCGCCGATCCAGCGTCGACGGACAGAATGTACGCGTAGGATTGGCGGCCGGCGGCGGTCGTGTTCTCGAGGAGCTGGCCAGGTGCCGCGCCATCCGGCATACCGGCAACCGTGAGCAGAGTTCCGCCCTCGACGATGACTGGCTGCGTGACCACCCCTGCCTCGAATGTCGTGACCGTCTGCGGCGTCACGAAGAGAGCGGATCCACCTAGGGTGGAGGCATCTTGGCTCGTTGCGTAATTTGGCGTGAAGAAGATGACGTCGGTGTTCGGGATCTGGGGCGTCAGGAGGTAGAATGCCGTGAACTGCAGCAACGTCGGCGACTGCGTACCCAGTCTATGGGTAATGATTTCGCCGAACGTCGCGCACGGCAGCGCGATCGTCGTGCATGGGTTGGTGTCCGACCCGGTGGAGGCAACGTACCACGCGGAGATTCCCCAGGCGGGCGGGAAGATCGGATTGAAGGCGCCAGCAGATCGCGGGCGCAGCGGCTTGGGCTTCTTGCATCTCCATTTCCCGTCAAATGCAATGCACGCGTCGTAGTCGATGACCGTCTGCGGGCGTTGGTCGACGTACGGTGCGGCCTCGGATTCGACCAACGCCCCCTGCGAGAGTCGGTAGATCCTAGCAAACACCGCATTCGGCGCGTCGGCCAGGATTCCGGCGTCGGACACCTGTGCTTCCGCCGATTTCTGAGCGTCGGACGACTCAGTGACTGGACTGCACGCGAGGAGCGCGAGGGACACGAGCGCAACAAAAGTGCGGGACATCAACCGATTTTCTTCCATCGCCCGAATGTACTCTCGCGCGTACCGTCTGCGATCGATGACGTAGCTCATCCGGCTCCGTCTGGTAGTTTCGCAGTGCGCCCTTGACGGGTCAAGTGCGAGTTTTCCCAGCTAGAACACTGTTGCCGCGCAAGGCACGGAGCATCCGACAGTCTAGCGGATGCTTCAGTGCGCGTGCTGCGAACAGTCTCCGCACCGTCCGCATACGACGCAGACGAGCACCTGCAGGCCGTTCGCTTGGTTCTGGCAGTCATCGCCCGAGCACGCCGCGACGATGGGGTCGACGAGCCCCTGGGGTCGTGCACGCAACCAACGGTGAGAACTCCGTAAGGAGCACCAGTACAAACCATCTCACAAAATGACTGCCCATCCGACACCTCCCGCATTCACGGTTCCTGTTGCCACACGTGCGGTCCGTCCTCGGTCCATGATGCGGCTCATGGTGCGGTACTCAGGCTACCACTAGGATCCGTGACCGGACTAAGTAATACCTGAGACATACTTAGGTATGTCGGTTACGGTCTGGATTGCCAGCGTCAAGTCTGGGTCGAGATGAGGCGATCGACGGCGGCTGAATCGAAGAACGCCAGGTGCGCCGAGGCGTCGTTCACCCCGAAGCTGACCACCAACCGATCGCCGTCGCGAGCCAACCCGGCGGCGAATTCGATGCCCTTGCGCTCGAAGTAAAACGGCTCGGAGATGCTCCGGATCTCGAGCTTCTCGGTCAGCCGGACGAACCGGTGAAGGTAGATCCGTCCAGGGGTGTGGACGACCTCGTGCACGAGGCAGAGGAAACTGTCTCCGTGCGGGATGACCTGCGATCCGCCGCGCAGCTCAGTCAGATTTTCGTCAAGATCGGTGATGCGGAACCGCTCGGTGGTTTTCTCCGGCGCGCAGTCGATCACGATCGTCGGGTCGCACAGGTAGAGGAAACTGCCGGGTTGCCCGAGGATCGGCATCCAGTTCTTCTGCGCGCGGTCGTGCTCGTAGTCGCGAATGACGCGGACGTCCGTGATCTTCCACTCGTGGTCGATCGTGAGAATGCACTGTTCGCATCGTCCATCGCCTAGATCGCGGACGACGGCCGACGCGCGAAACTTGTCGCCGTCGAGCCAGAGCCGGCAGTCCTCGAACCCTTCGACCGGGTAGCTCGTACGCGGGAGGCCTGTCGCGTCGGTCAGGAGTGTGGGCGATCCGGTCGGCTTCCACGTCTTGTTCATCTCGAGGATCCAGTTTTTGGTGCGGATGATGCCGCTGCCGTCGATCGTGGGGTACTGCCCCTCGGCGACCGTGTAGTTCACGGTGCGGACCAGCACGAGCCGCCGGTCGCCCACGACGAGCACCGACGGGTTCATCGGCGCGTACCCATCGTCCGATTTCCAGTCGATCGCGCGCAGCTCGGCGCCGCAGAGCTCGCGCGCGGTCTTGACGTAGTGAACGAAATTCCCTCGGGCCTCGCCGCGCACGTTGGCGTCCCGGTCGATGGTCAGTCGGGCGCACGCGTCGTAGCCGGCCTGCCGGCGCGCGGGGAGCTTGCTGTAGAACCCGCTGATGGCGACATCGGGCGCGTTTTTGCGTTCGTAGACATCCTTCTCGACGAAGAGGATTTCGTCCGGGCAGGGCATCCGTGCGACCTGTTCGGCGAGGAGGATCGCCGCATCGCTCTTGCCGTGCTCGCGCCACCACCGCGCGAGCAGCGCCAGCGGTTCCGCGCGGGTGGGTCGGAAGTTGTAGGCGTCGAAGCAGGCGAGGACGAGCGCCGGCTCGTCGTTCAACGCGGCATGGCTGCGCGCGATGCCGTAGTGCGATGCCCAGACTTCTTCGTCCCACCCGCCGGCGGCAATCCGGCGCGTGTACCACTGGATGGCCTCCTGCTGCCGTCCCATCTCGCGGTAGGTGTTCGCGAGGTAGAACATATAACGGGCGTTGTCCGGCTCCCGGGTGAGGCCGTCCATGAGCAGGCGGATGTCCCGATCGCCCTTGTCGCCCTTCGACCCGCCGTCGTTGCGGTCGTCGATGGAGCACGAGTCGAGGTTCGGCGGGGTGTCGCCGGGAACAGAGAGAAACTCGTGAGTGACGCCGACGTACTGCGCGACCACGTCGCGCCGAACGAGCCGCGTATTCCAGTAGTGAAGGGCTCCGGTCAACTGCTGGAGCCGGTACGCGGGCGCGGTGAGCGCCCGCTTGTCCAGCGACCCCCGGAGCACCATGTCGGCGTCGATAAGCAGGGCGTAGTCCCATCCGTCGTACGCTCGTGCTGCCTCGAGCGACTCGTTTCTGGCCTGGGCGAAGTTCTTGAACGTGGTGCGGACCAATTTGCCGGGGACTTGGTGCTCTTTGAAAAACCGCTGGATCGTCTCGAATGTCCCGTCGGTCGATCCGGTGTCGGTGATGACCCACTTGTCGATGAAGGGCAGCGCGGCCGAGAGGCACCGCTCGATGATGGCGCTCTCGTTCTTGACGATCATCACGAGGCAGATCCGGGTGACCGTCGATTTCTCCTCCTTGTGCTTGCCGCGGGCGGCGGTGGCACGGCGTTCAAGCCGATTCATGGGGGTGTCTCCGTCACGTGGAATATCGATGATGCTGTCGTCGTGGTCGGCCTGGTACCAGTCGAACCGCTGGCCCTCTCGTTCCATCTCAGCCCAGGTGTTGACCTCCCAGGTGATCTGCTGCATCCGCCGGAAAACGGCGTGGTAGCGCTCGACGAGCTCGGGGATCGATTCGCGGTCGACGAGCAGAAAGCCACCGCAGAATCGCCAGTTCACGTCGTCGTCGGTCGCGCGCGCTGCGGCGGTCTCCTTATTCCAGCAGCCCGGTGCAAGTACGCATACAGACGGGGGATGGAGCGCACGCAGTCGGTCGAGGAAGCTCGCCGGATTCTTGACGACCTTCATCACCGCGAAGTCGATCCAGGCGAAATGCGAAGAGGAGTCGTCGAGCTCGCGGGCGAGCGCAAGGAGATCGAGCTTGGCGTTGATGAGCAAGAGGGAACCGCGCGCGTCCTTTTCTGACGAGCGGGTGCCCGGAAGCGTTCGGGTGCCGTCGTCGTGCTGGAACGGCCACAACGATTCGAGGTCGGTCAGTTCCACTTGAACGTTCGGGTGCTTGGGCGCTCGCTCGGCGAGCTGCCGGTCGAGAAAGAGGAGGATCGGCAGGCCGCTCGCGGCGAGCTCGGAGAACCATCGAAAATACGCGTCTTCGTCCACGGTTCGATCCCGCAGCCGGAAGAACGCTGAGACAAAACGGGTGCTGGAGATCGGACGTTTCAGCAGGGTGAGCACATCATCCATCCGGGTCGGTCTTTCGGGACGTTTCTTCTGAGACGATCCGCGCTCTCTGGCGAGTGCGTGGAGCCGCTCGTTCCACTCAACGCCCTCGCGGGTCACCATCTCCGCGAGCTCCGGCAGCCGACTCGAGCTGACCTTTTCCGCGTGCCATGCGACGACGTCGCGCAACGTGACCGATTGGAAGCCCGCTTCGGCGAGCACGGTTTGGATCCACGTGTCGCCGTACCAGAGGCGCAGCTCCGGCGGGATCGGGAACGCGATCGTGACCGCTTCCCGTGTCAGGGCGAAAAACGCTCCGGCCGTGTGCTTTGGGTCGTTGGTCGATTCTCCGGACGGCCGCACGGCGCCGGCGGCTTCGGCTTCGGTGCCGACCCGTCGACCCACCCAGACCTCTCGCCGGCCGCGCGCGCGGTCGAACCGCTGGAGCAGCGATGAAGACCATCCTGGACTGACGACGAGGTCGGCGTTCGCAATGACGAGGATCTCGGCGTTCGACTCGAGAAACCGTGCGGCAAGCTGATTCCAGGCGGGGTTGACGTAGACGTTCTCCGGATTGCGCAGGACCGTAATGGTGGCCCCCATTTCGTCGAGCGCCGATTTGACAGCCGGCGCGCCGCCGTTGTCGATCGCCACGACGTCGACCCCCGGCTCGCAGAACGACCGGAGCGCGCGCACGAGGAGATCGTGATCCTCCGCGAAGCACGGTACGCCGAGTACGATGCGGGTGCGCTGGGTGCGCGTCAGCACCGTGAGGCCGTTGTTGTTGTGCAGGCGGACCTCGATCCCCCATTCCGGATGCGCCGCAATGAATTCTTCGACCGCGGGCCAGAGGCCGGGACCGACGTCGCCCTCGTCGCGGGTGCCGTAGGTCTCCGTGTCGTGCAGCACGATGTGCTTGCGTACTTTCGGTCCGTGCAGGGCGAGCTCCTGCCGGAGCTGCGCGTAGGTGTGGATCGTGTCGATGAACAGAAGATCGGTCTCGTCGATGCCGACCGACAGCGAGCTCACTCGCTGGAAATCAAAATCGATCCCCGCTTCTGTGGCCACCTTCTTCTGAAGATTCACCTTGTCCCGGATGTCGTAACAGCGCATCCGCTTCGGCCGGCCGTGGAGCAGACCCCATGTCGACAGACCGACCCCCAACTCCGTCACGCGTTCGCAGTCTTTGGCGTACATCGAGAGCATCGGGATGTGCTCGTGGATGTCCGACGGGGTGTCCCGGGCAGCGACGTACTGGCGTTCGATCTCTCCAAGACTTCTGCAGGCTTTGCTGAGCCGAGACCACGCAACCCGGTCGTGCGCCGTCATGGAATGAAACTCGGGCACGTGGCCGCCGCTGACGAATCCCTCGTGCCACACGGCCATGCCGTAAAGCGTTCGCTGCCGAAAGCCAGCCTCCGAGAGCAGCGAATGGATCCAGTCATCGCCGCAGTGGATGAGCAGCTCCGGCGGGATCGGGAACGCGATGGACACCGCCTCCCGCGTCATTGCAAAGAAGGCGCCGCTGACCGATCGGCCCGACGAACCATCGACCGTATCGATGGATGCGGTCTGCGCGCGCGAGGCTTCGTTCACGCTCGAGAGGGCTCGTCCGAACCAGAACTCTCGGTCGCCCTTGGACCGCGAGTGGTCGCGGCGCAGCAGCAGGGAGGCGGACCAGTGAGGGGCTGCGATGAGGTCCGCGTTCGCGAGGACGAGGATCTCCGAGTCGGATGCGAGGAAATGCGCGGCAAGCTGGTTCCACGCCGGGTTCACGTAGATGTTCGTTGGGTTGCGGAGGATTTCGATGGACGGTTCCATTTCGGCCAGCACGGCCTTCACGTCGGTCGCCGCACCGTTGTCCACGGCCACGACGGCGACCTCGTCCTCCAGGAAGGATCGAAGGGCGCGCGTCAGCAGCTCGCGAGGCTCCGCGAAGCAGGGGACACCCAGCAAGATGCGCGGCATCACGAAGCTCGGAAAATGAGGACGTTGTCCCCGTACCACGGCATTCGAGTGAGTTTCGTCCACTCGGCTTTCACGGCGGCAGTCCTCGTTTCGTCAACCGAGAAGCCCTCCGCGCCGAACTTCGTGATCCAGTACGTCGGCGGTTGGCAATTGATATGATCGTGGCCCCCTTGGCCGATCGGTGCGGCTGTCAGCAGGATCGAACCACCCGGCGCGCATGCCCTGCAGAGCTTGCACACGAGCGTGTCTGCGTCCTCTACCGGCAGGTGCTCGGCCACCTCCATGCACGTCACGAGGTCGTAGGGAGGCGACGCCCCAAAGGCCGCATCGCCCGCCGTGATGTCCTCCTGCCATAGGTAAAGTCGGACGGCGGCGTCTGCCCGGTCGAAGGCGGCCGTGGAGCCTTCTAGCCCCCACGCATCCACGCCCAGTTCGCGCAATCGGCCCACGAATTGCCCCGGACCGGCCCCCACGTCGAGGACCCTCTGGGGCGAGAGCAGACGAAAGACCATCTCTGCGGCGGTTCGGATGTCCGCTTTCTGGAGACCCTGGTATGCGTCGAAGAAGTGGGCGTCGTAGATGCCGTCCAGGTTGCGGCGCGAACGGTGGTAACTCGCCAGGCGCGGGTACCTGCGCTTGCTCCGGAAGAACCGATCCGCCGCCAAGGTGGGCGCTCCTCCGGAAGGGTCGGTTCCGGATTCCCCGTACATGACCAAGACGTCCTCGACCCACCGCGTGCGGTCCCATCCCGCCATCTCGACCATCGGGAACATCGTGGCGTGATCGACCGCGCGTCCTGTCCATGTGCCGTCCGGGAGCTTCAGGTCGGAGGGGTCGATGCGCTGGAAGAGGCCTGCCCGGAACGTCTTCAGGTGCGAGCACCGCCACGGGGCCGTACGCACGTCTTCGTCCGGTGCGTAGGGGGCGTTCGTCGCGTGGGTGCGACCGTCCTCGGTCGCGAAGGACCCGTAGGTGAGCCACACGGCCGGGTCCTCATAGAGGCGGGCGATTCGCGCCGCAACGGTCGTGTGCGCAAACCAGTCGTCCCCGTCAAGCTGCAAGACAACGGCATCCGGATCGAGGTCAGAAACCGAGTCGACGAGGTTCTCCGAGTGCGTCTTCGGAGTCGGCTGCGACGCGGCTTCGATGAAGATGTGCCGCACCGGGACCGTCTGGGCTGCGACCGAGTGGCGGCATCGGTCGGTGGGCGACGCGCGAAAGCAAGTCGAGACGACAACAAGTTGCGCGCTCATGGCACCTCGACGTACCACACCGGGTAATAGAGCCCGTTTGTGAATTGGCTTCCGCGCCAGATGTTGAAATGATCAAACGCTTCGATAACGGCTCGAACCAGGCCGGGATACTCCCAGGTGAAATCGTGCCCCGCGAGGACCCCGCCCGATTTGATCTTCGGACCCCAGGCAACGATGTCATTCTGGACATCCGAATGTTCATGGCCGGCGTCGAGGAACACGAAGTCGAGAGACTTATCGGCGTAGAAGCTGGCCGCTTCCCAGGATGCGCCGAGATGCACCTGATCGATTGCATGCGCGATCGGATCGAGCGCGCGGCGGATTCCGTCCGTGCCCAGGTCGTTGAACCCCTGATCCACGAGATCGAGCGTGGCGCCCTTGTCGGCGCGAGAGAGCTCCACACCGAGAAACGCCGCGCTCCGACCGGCAAAGACCCCCACCTCGACGCAGCGTGCCTTCTCTGGCACTCGCTTGGCAATCCAGGCGTAGAAGTCTTCGAACGTAAAGTACCCAGGCAGGGTTTTGTAGAAGTGCTCGATCGTTTTCATAACCGAACGCACCAGCAGGGGAAGAAGTGCCCCTGCATCTGCGCATCTCCACCGTCGGTGATCCCGGGCCAGACCTCGAAGCGGGCGAACCGCTCGTTGACGGCACGGACGACGCCGAACTCTGGATTCTGCCAGTGGATGTAGTCGTGTCCGGCGAGCAGGCCACCCTTTTTGACCTTGGGTCGCCATGCGTCAATGTCTCTGGAGATGCTATCGCGGTCGTGGTTCGCGTCGAGGAAGACGAAGTCGAGCGACTCATCGGGATAACGGGCTGCGACATTCCACGAGCAACCCTTTTGGATTCTCCACGCCACGGGAATCTTGGCGAGCCGGCCCATCACGGTTTCTGGAGGGCTGTCGTGAAACTGGTCGACGAGATCCACCTGAGCCGAGACGCCTCGGTTGACCAGCTCCACCCCCAAGAAGGCGGCGGATTGCCCGTGGTAGATGCCGACCTCCACGAGGTGCGGCGACGGCTTGCCGATCATCTCTCCGGCCACCCACGCGTAGAAGTCCGGGAACGTGAAGAAGCCCGGGATCTCTTTGAAATAGTGCTCCATGCCCATCAGCCTCCGAACACTTCGCGGGCGATCTCGGTTACGGCGAGCTGCACCGCTTCATCGGACGAGCGAGTCACGCGAAACCCGAGCGCCGCCAACTTGTCCGGCTTCAGGCACGAGTGGGGGACGTCCCCTCGCCACCCTTGCACGTCCGTGCCGAACGCGATGCGCGCGGACGGGTTCGGCGAGGCCGCAACGCACAGCTCGGCAATCCGCGCCACGCTCGTCGAGTTGGGCGGCGCAATGTTGTAGATTGCCGGCCGTAGCGCTCCACCCTGTGTGTGATCGAGCACGAAGAGCAAGCCCGCCACGCAGTCGCGGACGTGCAGGTACGGCTTGGACTGGTGGCCGTCGCCGAGCACGTCGAGATGGTCTGGATGATCCTTGAGCTTCTTGCAGAAATCGAGAAGGACGCCGTGCGTGCCACGCGAGCCCACGACGTTGCCAAACCGACAGATAACCCCTTCGAGGGCGAAGCACTCCACGAAGGCGGCGAGCATCGCCTCGCTCGCGAGCTTGCTGGCGCCGTAGAGCGAGATGGGCAGGTGCCCGAGATCCCGTTCTCCGCACGGAACAGAGACGTTGCCGTACACGGTTCCGCTCGACGCGAGCACGAATCGCTTCACGCAGCCGAGGCGGGCGGCCTCGAGCGCGTTGTACGTGGCGATCGTCCCCTGTTCGAGGTCGAGCCGGGTGTTCGTGAGGCCGTGGCGCGCTTCGGGGTTGGCGGCGAGATGGAAGACGACGTCGTGACCCTGCATGGCCACAGCGAGCGCAGGCAAGTCGAGTGCATCCCCGCACACAAGGGTCGCCCGGCCGGAAGCGATCGGTTCGGCGAGAAACGCCGACTTGCCGACGCTCAGGTTGTCGAACACGGTGACGGGACCGCGCTCGACGAGCTGGTCCACCAGGTGGCTTCCGATGAAGCCGGCGCCGCCGATGACGAACGAATGCACTCTTTTACCCATCGCCGGCCGCGTACGGCGGCTGCATGGCCATCCTCTCGAGGTCCGAACGGCGCATTCCGGCTACCGTAAACCGGACTGTCACCCACCGTCAATCGGGAGATACTTAGCTGCGACCGACGATGAAACTCACCCGATTCCCCAGAGGTGGATAATCACCCGATCACCAGAGGATGTAGGCTTGCTCGGCGCCGGTTTGGCCCGAGTTGGCGGTGTACTTCCACCGCGCCACTTCGCCGCTCGTGGACAAGGAAACGCTGGTGGCGCTGAAGTCGCCCGGAGCGGCCGGGTTCTCGATCGTGATCGGCGGGCTCGGGGTAACCACGCACGGGTTGTCCAGGCTGCGCACTTTGATGACGACCACGTCGGCCTCTTGGACGCTCGCGGCGGAGGGCAGGTTGACGGCGCTCTCCGAGGTGAGCAGGATCCATTGATTCCGTGAGCTCGGTGCGTTGTAGATGTTGGCGTTCGGCCTCGTCCACGGGACCGGTCCGGATGAACCGCTTCCACCCGTAGGCGCGGTCGGGTACGTCTCGCTTGCGCGTCGCCCTCGCCCGATGACGAAGCTCATCGAGTTAGCCCACCCACATCAGGACGACGAGACCACTACCCCCATTTCCACCCCCGCCACCCTCACCACCCGCCGAGCTGCCCGATCCTCCGCCGCCACCACCGCCGCCACCACTGCCGGAGTTCGCCAGCGCATTGGTTGCATTGGCACCGTCACCGCCTATGGTGCCTGAGACGGCGTTTCCGTTGCCTCCGGCCGCACCGGGCGACGCGCTGCCGCCGATGAGGTTGCTGCCACCGCCTCCACCACCACCGAGACCGCCCATCTGGCCCGTGGAGGTAGCTCCCGCAGCACCTGCGGCTCCTCCTGAGCTACCAACCGCGCTATCGAGTCCTGCACCAAAAGGCGAACCACTGCCACCCGTGCCTGGACCGCCTTGCCCGAGGGCAACACTGTAAAAAAGGTATTCTACGGTGGCTGCGCCGGAAGTGATGGGGGGTCCACCGCCAGCCACCCCAGGAGCGGAGGTCGCAACGCTTAGCGGGTTGTTGGTCCCGCCAGAAGCGCCAGGAAATTCGGCGTACGTGGTGGCGTGCGCGACAGAAAAAACGGTTGACACATTGCCACGGCCTCCGTTGGCATTGGAAGCGGCGCCGGCGCCAGCGCCGCCCGCACCGATGCTGACGGTGAGCACGTCCCCAGGAACGGTCGAAATCATGGGTTCATACTGCGGAGTGGCGGTTCCACCACCGCCACCCCCGTACGACTGGCTGGTCCCCACTTGACCCGTCGCACCGCAGGCCCCTCCGCCGCCACCGCCGTAGCCCCACGCCTGCATCGTCGTAACGCCGGCCGGGACGGCGAAGGTCCCTCCCGCGGTGAATATCTGCGACTTGAGTGTCGCCGTCGAGGCTCCCGCTCCGGTCGGACCCGTGGTTCCTTTGGTGCCCGTCGATCCGGTCGGTCCAGTGACCGTGGATGCCGCACCGGTCGGGCCGGTGACCGACAGACCGGTCGTCCCCGTCGGTCCGGTCACAGTCGAAGCGGCACCCGTCGGACCTGAAGGGCCCGTCGGTCCGGTGACGGTCGATGCGGCTCCCGTCGGCCCTGTCGATCCTTTGCCCCCTGTCGGGCCTGTGACGAACGATGCAGCCCCCGTCGGCCCGGTTCCAAGCGCTCCCGTTGGACCGGTGACGGTCGACGCCGCTCCCGTGGGTCCGGTCGAAGTCGCGCCGGTGGCGCCTGTCGGTCCGGTCGCTCCCGTGGCGGACGCCGCGCCCGCCGGTCCCGTGGATCCGGTCGATCCCGATGCCCCCGTTGGACCGGTGATTGTTGACGCCGCTCCTGTCGGACCCGTGACGGTGGACGCACCCCCTGTTGGCCCCGTGACGATGGACGCTGCTCCGGTGGGGCCGGTGCTTCCGGTCGATGCAGCCCCCGTCGCGCCGGTCGGGCCGGTGACGGTTGATGCGGCTCCAGCGGCTCCCGTCGGTCCCGTGGCGATGGCGCCGGTGGCGCCCGCCGGTCCGGTCGCACCCGTGGACGATGCACTGCCTGCAGGTCCGGTCGACCCCGACGCACCTGTCGGTCCCGTGACTGTGGATGCAGCACCCGTCGGTCCTGACGTTCCCGTCGGGCCGGTTCCAAGCGGTCCTGTTGCACCCGTTGGGCCGGTGACGGTGGATGTGGCTCCCGTCGGGCCTGTGGACGCGTGGCCGGTGGCGCCCGTCGGTCCGGTGACGGTGGATGCGGCACCGGTCGGACCCGTGATCGATGCTCCGGTCGGTCCCGTGACGGTCGACGTTGCACCGGTCGGCCCGATCGGGCCACCGGACGGTCCGGTGGGGCCGGTCATTCCTTGAATGCCGGCACCCCACTCGAGGATGATCTCCGCGCTGCCGCCGTTGCCGCCCGTGCCGCCCACGCCGCCCGTGGAACCGTTGCCGCCCGCGCCAGCGCCTCCTCCTCCTGCGCCGCTGTTGGCGGGCGCGTTGGATCCTGCTGACCCAGCGACACCGGTTCCGGCCGCACCGTTGCCGCCAGCGCCTCCGGCGCCGCCGATCCCCAGCGGACCGCCGCCGCCGCCGCCGCCGCCGAACCCGCCCGCCTGACCCGAGATGATCGACCCGTTCGCGCCGCCCGCACCCCCGATGTATCCCGCCGGGTTGTCGTTGCCGAACGAGGCTGTCGCTGTGTTCGTGAATGCGGCCGACCCGCCGTACCCGCCCTGCGCGGGCGCGAGCTGCGCGAGTGGACCGATGTTTACGACCGTGAGCCCGTCGGCTGTGACGGGAGGACCGCCACCAGGGCCGGTGCCACTGACGAGATCTTGGGCAGCCGACCCGCCGGAGGCCCCGGCCGCCTGCGCGTAGACCGTGAGGTGTGCGATCGAGGCGACGCTCGAGAGGCCGCCCGGCGATCCGTTCGATCCGGGCAATAGGGCCGCACCACCCACCCCGCCTGCGCCGCCGAGTCCGACGGTGAGCTGGAGTGTGTCGCCGGGGATGACCGCGATCATCACCTGCGTGGATTCGAGCGCTCCGCCGCCGCCTCCCCCTCCGTTCGATCCGTCCGCACTGGCGTTGCCGCCGTTGCCGCCCGCGCCTCCACCTCCGGCGGGGACGATCGTCGCGCGCATGGTCGTGATGCCCGGCGGCACGACGAACGGTTGCGAAGAAGTGGCGACGAAACTCGCTCCCGGGAAGATCGGTCCGGTGGATCCCGTCGGCCCGGTCGATCCCATCGCTCCCGTCGGGCCGGTGGCCCCCGTGGCGCCTGTATTCGACGCAGTGCCCGCCGGACCGGTGGATCCCGTCGGCCCGCTCGGGCCGGTCGCTCCCGTGTTGGTCGCTGCACCGGACGCTCCGGTTGGACCCGTACTTCCGGTCGGGCCCGAAGTTCCCGTCGCACCTGTGTTGGTCGCGCTGCCCGCAGGCCCCGTCGATCCCGTCGATCCCGTTGGACCGGTCGTCCCGGTGGCGCCGGTGTTCGATGCGGTGCCTGCCGGACCCACTGAACCCGTTGGGCCGGTCGATCCCGTCGCGCCGGTGTTGGTCGCTGCGCCGGACGCTCCCGTCGGTCCCGTGCTTCCGGTCGGACCTTTGGTTCCCGTCGCGCCGGTGTTGGACGCGGTGCCTGCCGGTCCCGTTGCTCCCGCTCCCGTCGGTCCGGTGGCGCCGGTGGCGCCGGTGTTGGACGCGGTGCCTGCCGGACCCGTGGATCCCGTCGTGCCGGTCGGTCCCGTCGCACCGGTATTGGTTGCGCTACCTGCTGGGCCGGTCGCGCCCGATGCGCCCGTGGGTCCCGTGACTGTGGATGCGGCGCCCGTGGTTCCTGTCGGTCCGGTTCCGAGCGGTCCCGTCACCCCGGTCGCGCCGGTGACGGTGGATGCGGCTCCGGTTGGGCCCGTGCTTCCGGTCGGACCTTTGGTTCCTGTCGCGCCTGTGTTGGTTGCACTGCCTGCGGGCCCGGTCGATCCCGTCGATCCCGTGGGCCCCGTGACGGTGGATGCGGCTCCCGTCGGCCCAGACGCTCCCGTCGGACCGGTCCCGAGCGCTCCTGTGGCTCCCGTCGGACCGGTGATGATCGATGCTGCTCCGGTCGGTCCCGTGTTCCCGGTGGCTCCGGTGGATGCCGCCCCTGTCGGGCCTGTCACTGTCGATGCGGCACCCGTCGCCCCCGTGCTTCCGGTCGGGCCCGTGGTTCCCGTTGCGCCGGTGTTGGTGGCGCTACCCGCCGGTCCCGTGGCGCCCGACGCGCCGGTCGGTCCCGTGACGGTCGATGCGGCGCCTGTCGCTCCGGTCGGGCCGGTGGTGGACGGACCGGTCGATCCCGTCGGTCCTGTTACGGTGGATGCAGCCCCTGTTGCACCGGTCGGGCCTGTGGTGGACGGACCGGTTGCACCCGTCGAACCAGTCGCCCCGGTCATTCCGGTCGGCCCTTGGCTCGGTCCGGTCGGCCCCGTGCCACCGCCGCCCGATCCCGGTGCGGTCGGGTACGTCTCGCGTGCGGTCCGTCCGCGGCCGATGATGAAACTCATTCGGATCTCCCTCTCACGCGAGCCACGCGATGCGCACTCCTCCCGAGCCTCCGTTGCCGCCCGCCCCTCCGGTGCCTGGAGTAACCGTTCCGTTGCCTCCGGCTCCGCCACCCCCGCCACCCGATCCGCTGTTGGCGACGGCGCTGTTGCCTGGGCTGCCGTTGACCCCCGTGGTCGATCCTCCGTTACCCCCCGCCCCGCCGGTGGCCCCGTCGCCCGCACCGCCGAAGATGTTGGGTCCGCACCCACCTCCGCCGCCGCCGAAGCCGGGGGATCCGGGGGATGCAGTGCCGGTCGCGCCCCCGAGGCCGCCATGCTGCCCGGTGCTGTCGGGATTGTCGTTGCCGTCGAGGGCGGCGGTATTGCCCACGAGCAGCAGGCCCGACCCTCCTCCCGATCCACCCTGAGCGGGTGAAGTGCTCATGGGCAGGAAGTTCGTGACGGTGGTGGCGCGGGAGGTCACCGGAGGCCCTCCGCCGGGCGCTGCGGATGCGTCGCCCGATCCGATGGCGGTTCCGCCGGACGCGCCCGCTGCGACGACTAACGTGAGGGCGTGAGCCAGCGAAACGATGGATGACTCTCCGCCGGGCGACCCGTTGGTGTTGGCCGCACCCCCCGCACCCCCCGCACCCACGGCGATCGTGAGCGAATCGGCGGGAGTCAACCCCGTCATCACCCCGGTGGCGAGCAGCGATCCGCCGCCTCCCCCTCCCCCATTGGATCCGGTTCCGCTCGTGGCTCCAGCCTGAGCTCCGGCGCCGCCTCCTCCGCCGCCGTAGATTTCGTAGCTGGCCCCCGTCACTCCTGCGGGCACCACCCACGCTCCGGTGGCTCCCGTAAAATTCAGCACGTGCAACGTGAGACCACCAGCGCCGGTTGGTCCCGTCGATCCGGCACCGGTGGCACCCGTCGCTCCCGTAGCGCCCGTGGACGCGGCTCCCGTCGGACCGGTGGCACCCGTGCCCGATGCGGTTCCTGCGGGACCCGTCGCGCCGGTCGGCCCCGTGACGGTGGACGCGGGGCCCGTCGCGCCGGTGGGCCCGGATCCTGTCGCTCCCGTAGCTCCAGTCGTTCCTGTTGCCCCCGACGGCCCCTGGCTCGGTCCGGTCGGGCCCGTGCCGCCTCCGCCGCCCGATCCCAGTGCGGTCGGGTACGTCTCGCGTGCGGTCCGTCCGCGGCCGATGACGAAGCTCATGGTGATGGATTGCCTTGATGACGGTGACTGAGGGGGTAAAAAAAGGACGCGTAAAGGTAAGACCTATCCCGGAGGAGACTCGTGTTGGTTGGGGGATCGCAGACTGATGGCCTGATCACGAGGACGCGAAGCCCAGCTCCAGCCGGAGTACTCCGAGTCGTAGACCTTCTGTCCGATCAGGCCCGAGATGTGCGCGAGATGTTCGCGGTACACCGCCTCGTCGAGGAGCTGGCGGGGTGCGCCGTTCTGGGTAGCACCCGACTTGTTTTTCAGGTTTTTCAATTTTCGGCGCATCGGTTCTCCTTTTTTCGTCTCATGACAGCGGCCGTACGTGCCGCAACGTGATGGCGAAATCGCGCGGGCGGGACGCGTTGCTCCAGCCGCTGAACTGCGCCGGCCAGTGGGTGTCGACGGCGACAAAGTTGCGGTGCTCGCGGTACGTTGACTCGTCGATGAGCGACCGAGGATGACCGGCGCCGTTGCTGTTCTGCACACCACCGGATTTGCACTTCAAGGTCGTCATTTTTCTACGCATGGGACTTCTCCTAATTTTGCCGATTCTCGATCTTCGACGACCTTGTTCATGCTGGCCCGCACGGCCGCCGCCTCCTCGGCCGTGAGCTGCAGGGCCATGTGCACCCAGTGCGCTCCGGCCGGGGTCTGGGGGTTGGCGAGTCGGATGGCCGGGTCCGGCCACAGGCAGCCGCGGCCGCGAACGGCACCCTTCTGGACGGCTTCGTCGGTTTGCGCTTGGTACCGACGGAGCGCGTCGATCGGGACCCTCTTTGCGAGCTCCGTCCATTCCGTCATCGGGTCGGCGGGAAGCGCATGGGCAACGGCCACCGAGGGACCCATGCTCCCGATGTTCTTGATGTTTCGTAAGCTGATGGCGAAATCACGCGGCCGCCTGGCGTTGGTCCAGCCGCTGTACGCTGGATCCCAAGGTGCCGCGAAACTATCCTGAACGGCCCGGTGTTCCCGGTACACCGCCAGGTCAATGAGGGCCCTTGGAGCGCCGTTCTGCGAATGCCCCTGCTTCGCGCGGAGGGTGGTGAGCCGTCGCCTCATGGGACTTTCTCCTCGTCCGGATCGCCGAGCAGCTTCAAGAGCACGGCGTCCGTACCTATCGACAAAACACTGGTCGCCGCCCCCACCAGGACGGCGTCGACGATGCGGCCGACCAAGACGGCATCCACGCCGTGGCCGTGGTCCACCGATGCGATTCCGCTCGCGCCCGCCGCGAGACCGATCCACATCCCCATGCACTGGCTGCACCGGAAAAGCGCGGGCCACACCCGCTGCAACGGCCGGAAGATCGTGCCGCGCACGAGAATGAGGGTCAGGCCGACGAGCGCGACGAAGATCATCGCCGCTGCGTCGTCAGGAGGCGGACGAGTCGCTCGGCGGCTTCGGGTCGGAGCTTGATCGTGCCGACCGAACCGGCCTCAGTGTCGGCATCTATCAGCTCGACGGAGCCGTCGTCGAAGAGCTTCACGGTCGGGCATCGGGCATACCCACAACAAAGTTCTTCTTCGTGAATCTTATTCGATTCCATGATACAGACCTCCAGCATTGAAATAGCCCCGCGCCGTGCAACCGGCCGGGGCCTGGCTCGACCTCACGGAAGGAGGCGAACGATGGGAACGTACCACGCTTGTCTCGAATGCAACGCGTCGCTGGCTGGGAAACGGGCAGGAACCAGAAGCCCGAGACAGTTCTGCGACAAGAGTTGCGCGCAGAGTTACCGAAACAGACTTCGGGCTACGCGCACCGCAACTCCACCACCATCGGTTGCCGGTGCTCGATGGATCGCACTGACGAAGAGCATGTTCGCTTTGGTCGACGAAGCCGATTTTGCCGACGTGTCTCGGTGGAACTGGTGCGCCATTCGTTCGCGCAGCAAAGCGGGCGGTCTTTACTCCTGGTACGCCATCCGCGGTAGAGCACCAAGTGACGCAGGCGGAAAGAAGGCTCCCGTTTCCTTGCACCGATACCTTCTCGGCGAACCACCCGAAGAGGTAGACCACTGCAACCGAGACGGTCTGGACAACCGCAGAGAGAACCTTCGTAAGGCGACCACTCAGCAGAACATGATGAACTCGCCGAGTCGTAGAGGTTCGTCGAAGTTCAAGGGTGTGTCGTGGTGGGTTCGAGATCGAAACTGGCGCGCATCGATCCGATCCGACTACAAAACGATCCACCTCGGACGATTCACCACCGAAGAGGACGCCGCGCTGGCGTACGACGAGGCCGCGCGCCGACTGCACGGCGAGTTCGCCCGCGTCAACTTCCCTCGTGACGGTGAACGGTCCGCTCTGCATGACTGATCTTCTTGTCCGTGTCTACGGTACCACGCGGCTCAACCGCGCTACAATCACCGAACTAGGGAATACTCAGGACATACTTGGGTATGTCCGTTGACGATTCGCTGAGTCCCGCGCTACCGTGACGGAATGCTCGCAACCGCCCTGGAGTTCGCCCCCGGAACGACCCCCGACTGCAAGCGCCTCGTGACGCGACTCTTCCAAGAGCCCGGCGCGGTGCTCGGCGCGTACCGCGCGGCGCGTCAGCAGTTTCGAACCGGTGACATCGTCCTCGAGACCGCGGAGTACGATCCGTCCGGGTTCAAGGCGATGCCGCGCGCACGCTACGTCGACACCAAACGGAGCGATCCCAACGGCGCCAAAATTATCAACGCCCTCACGATCGCGCACCAGTCAGCCCACAAGGTCGCGAGCCTGCCGTGGGAGGCGGACGCCTTCTGGCTCGTGATCAACCTGCGCGACGACATGCCGGTGATGATCGCCCTCTTCGCGGCTCCGTACGCGACCGGTCGCGACGCGCGCGAGCCGATGATCCTGAGCTAAACCTCACCGGTCTCGACTTGACCTAGACCTCAAACGCGACTACATTTGCGGCATGCAGTTGACCATCGAGTTCGACCGTGAGGGAGGTCGGTACGTCGCTGACGTGCGGGAATTGCCCGGTTGCCATGCCTATGGCCACACACGGGCCGAGGCGGACGCACGTGTGCGCGTGTTGGCGCTGCGCATTCTTGCCGATGATGTAGAGCGAGGGGCGCTGCGAACGGAGGACATCGAAGAACTGTTCTTCGGTACAGCCAGTCTCCCCGGTCGAAGACCTCGCCTCTTCGAGGCGGCGAACGTACCCAATGCCAAGACGATCGCGGCGATGCGCGAGCCGCGTCGAGGGCCGCGTTTCGCCAGCATCGAGGAGCTTCTGGCGGATCTGCATGCGGAAGATTGAGCGAACCACCGCGTTCAAGCGTGACTTCAAGCGAGAGATGCGGGGACAGCATGGGCCAACTCTCGATCAGCGACTCGCAGCGATCTTGGTCCCATTGTCGAACGACGCGCTGTTGCCTGAGTCCTGCAGAGACCACGCGCTGAGTGGCGAGTGGTCCGGTCACCGTGAATGTCACGTGCGGCCAGACCTGCTGCTCGTCTACGACAAGCCAGACAAGAACACGCTGCTACTCGAACGCCTTGGGTCGCACGCGGAACTGTTCGGCAAATGAAGACGGTTCCTCGGACAATGGCGCTGCGCGAGGTGAAGACTCGTCTCAGCGAGGCGGTCGACTCTTCACAAGGCAGTTACGTGCTGGTGACCAGGCACGGGCGACCTGTCGCGGTCCTTGTTGGCGTCGAGGGGATTGACCTGACCGAGGTGGCTACGCTCGGTGCCACGCTGGCTTCTCTCTACCCCGTCAAGTAAAACAAGGGACTACTTTACGACGGCGCCGACGACGCCGCCCGCGACCGCGGTGGCAGCGAGGATTTTCCAGTTGCGCTGCAGGCGCGTGGCGACGCCGCGGACGCCGCCGAGGTTGGTCCCCTCCCCGAAGAACGTCGTCGCAAAGGCGGCGGCGGCGGCGGACATCGCGGCGCCGCCGACGAAGGCCCCCACCTTGCCAGCGGGCACGGAGAGGATGCTCGATTCCGCCGCAGGTTTGGCGAAAGTGCTCTGCGGCGCGAGGCCCACGCCGAACCCGGGAGCCGGTCGGCCGCCGAACTGGATGCGTTCCATGCCCTCGAGCGTACGACGGTTCGGCGAGCGCGTCTACGCAGTCGCGCGGGTGCGGGCGGCCGCCGCCAGCGCCACGCCTCCAACGACGACGACGGCACCGCTCACAAGCAGGACGGTGGTCGTGTTCTCCGCGAACCAATCGAGAAAGCCGCCCTGCTGGGGCGCATCGGATGCAGGGGGAGACCCTCCCGGCAGTCTCGGAGGCGGCGCGGATCCTCTCGGCACCGTCTTTGATGCGAGAGACGCCGCAAGGCTCGCTGCCTGCTGGTAGGCGTCGATCATGTCGTGGACGATCCCCTTCGCCATCTCCACGTCCGAACCGGTAGCCCCCGTGATGTTCGCGAGCTCTCCGTTCTTCTGCCACACGAGCTGCGTCCTCTTCATGACGTCGGGGCTGCCGCCGGACAGCGCGTCGATGGCGGGACCCACGACACTGACCGCCGCGTTTCCCGCCGCCTGCAGGTCGGCGACTGCTTTGTTCGGATTGGTGATTCTCGGGCTGCGGTACTGCGCGAACGCAGCCTGCAGCGCTGCGATGCCCGGACCGATGACATCGGGCGCGCCCACGCCGAACCAGGCCACCGGTCGGCCGTTGAACTGGAGCATGCGGACCAGCGTACGCCGCTTCAGGCGGCTGGTCTACGCGGCGGCAGGTACGCGGCGGCTGCGACAGGAGCGAGTTTGACCGCCGCGACGACACCGCCGACCACCACCACCCCGACCACGACCCAGAGCTGCCACGGGATCAGGTTGCTGGCAGCTTTCCCCGCCGCTGCTGCGGCCCCTTCGAGGGCTTCGGTCGCGATGTTCCCGATTTTCTGGAGTCCCCGTGAACCGACCAGGCCAAGGATCCCGAGAAAGTCCGCATCGATGGCCACAGACTGCAGGTCGGTGAGCACCTTGCGTTGCACGTCCGGCGACGGTGGATCCGGCCATTTCATGCCGGGCGCGAACTTGTCGACCTTTTCGTCGGCGGCGAGGTTGCTGATCCGCGTAATCGTGTCTTCCCAGGACTTGAGAATGATGCCGGATTGTTCTTCGATCCGGTTCGGCGTCAGCCCGGCGAACTGGTTCCACGCCGCGAGCATGGTCTGCGCCTGATTGCGGTACGCGGCGCCCAGCTTCTTCAGCTCGTCGGTGGTGAATCCGGTCGGTGGGTGAGCCGCCACCATGTCGAACGAGTCGGCCACGGTCGTCATGTTTCGGAGCATTCCGAGGACGTACGGATCCCACGCGCCGCGGTACGCGAGGACTGCGGCGACGACCGCGGACTGCGGCGGCGCGGCGGCTCCGAGAAAGCCAGCAACGGCACGGCCGCGGAATCGAATCGATTCGGTGATCATTTTCGCTTCCTCCGAAACGTCCGCCGAGCAATTTCTTCGAGGGCCCATCCGGTCGCCGTAGAGACGAGGCTCATGACCAGGGCGTACTTCCACGGCGACGGGTGGGGAGGCGCAGCCGTCGCCGGCGCATCGAGGTGCCCCACTCCAGTGCTCATCCGTCCGCGCAAGAGATTCGCCATCTCGAGCGCGGTGCGCTGCGTGGGCACGATCCCGCCGCCCGGTTCGGTGCAGCCGCCCCCGTCGACCAGCGCGTCCCCTCGCCCAGAAGCGATGAGGCGATCCATGTCCTGGAGCTTGTTGCGCGTCGCGACCCACTCGGGCAGCGGCATCGATCCGAGGCCGAACCCGATGACCAGCCGCCCGTTGCGGTGGATGCCGTCTTGCACGCCGTTCAACGTACCACGGGCTAGTCCGGGAGTGTCGGAGGGTCGTTGCGGAGCTGCGCGGTGAGGCAGAACTCAATGAGATGCTGCAGGCGTGACACGTCGATGACTCCGGAGGCCCAAGCGCGATCAGCGGCTTCCAGCGCTCGGACGTATGCAATGGGAGCGTACTTGATTCGCTGCGGTACGGGACTTTCGCCACCGAGTTCCTTGCCGAGTCTCTGGCACATGATCAAGTAGGATACGGCCCTGGCGGTTCGACCGTTGCCGTCGTCGAACGGATGAATCCACGCGATCTTCCACATGACGAAGGCAGCGAGAAACATCGCTTCACTCTCGTCCTCGGCATCGTACTCGTTGACGAAGGTGCACACGTCTTGCACAAGACGGTCGACGTCCACATACGGCGGAGGCTCATGGTGCGATCCGAAGATTTCGACGTCGCTTGTTCTCCATCGACCGGCGTTCGGAAGAATATCCTGCATTGCAACTTGATGAAGGCGGAGGATCATCCGCGGCGTCAGCGTTCGGTACGCAGGTGACCGTAGAGATTGACGCATCCACTGTCGTACCATCCGCAGTTGCTCAAGGCCGCCTTCGGCCTCACGGATCTCGGGTTCGTCCGAATCGTCGTCGTACCCCCACCCCACTAGCCGGACATGCGGCGGCGTTCGCGCAACCTCTCCGCTGCGATGTCGACGATCTCACGCGTTACCCGAGGATTCTCCAGGCCGATGTTTCCGACGACGAAGTTGCGCGACTGCTCTTCGCGCTCCGCCTCGGTCATCGGGCGCGACTCTCGAATCAGTCGGGCGAGTTCGCGGGTCATGGTCGTCTAGTGTAGCGGCTGCATAATTCTAGCGCAAATGCCGGAAAATCACCGTATTCGCGCTGCCGCTGCTGTCTGTGTCTCGGATCCGTTCTTGGCTGCCTGGTACGCGCCCACGGCCTTTCTCGCCCGCTCGCCGGCCATCCCACGCACGCTCCCGGGTTCGCGCAGCTCGCGCAAGATCGATCGGGGGTCGACGTCGTGCGTGGCGGAGAGGCGGCGGAGGGTCGCGGCGGGGATGGTGGGCATCGGTTTCTGGAGTTCATGTTTCCACGATGCGATCACGGTGTCTACACCATGCGAAGAATCGTGCGTGGACGCTCGTCGATCGATTGACGAGGTCACACGCACTACCGCAGAGTTCCCGGCGTAGGTCCGAGGGATGTCATCGCGAGCCATCATCTATACCGAGGTTGCGACGATCAAAATGACCCCCGAACAGCGGCGGCTTATCAGCCAACGTGCGAAGCACTGCGGCGTGCGCGTCTCCGTGTGGATGCGATCGGTGCTCCTGCAGGCGGCGCAGTCCGCGGCCAGGCAGCCGAGCGATGGCTACATTCGAATCCGCGAACCGGACGGAGTGACCACATGAACCGTTCGCAGCACATGATGGGGTTCGGCCCTGAACCGCGCACCACCGTCGACAATCGGGTCTGGTTCGGCCAGAAGCTCGCGCTCTGGAAGAGCAAGGTCGCCCTGGAGATTGCCGGCAAGCAAGCGGCCGAGATCCTCGCGCGCTGCGCGCACATGACGGGCTGCCCCGCCGAATCGGTCGAGACCGAGTCCTGCCTGCCCGACTGCCCCGATCGCGAGATCCGGATGTCGGCGCTCGTGATCCTCAGCGCCGCCCACCAGTTGGCACCGCCCGTCGCCTCCAAGCTCGCGCAGCCGTACACGGCGCCGAGCCGGGAAACCTTCTCGGCCATCGTCGCGGATCTCGCGGCATGCCAGGCGGAGCTCGAAACCCTGCGCGGCGCCGCGGTGACGATGCCGCCTTTCGACGACCCCACCCCAAAGCTCAAGGAGAAAGCCCCATGAAGTTCGAACCCCGACGCGGTCAGGCGATCGGCCGCATCGTCGTCCGGCCCCCCTCCTCGTCCATCGTGCGGACGGACGAGACGAAGGAGACGACGAAATTCATGCTGCTCGACGCCGTCGGTTCTGATTTTGAGGAGAGAGGGCTGCGGGCGGGCGACGTGGTGCTGCCAAGGAAGATCCACATCATCCAGATGGACGGAGGAACCTCGGTTCGACCGTTCGTCGAAGAGGACGACGTTGTGCTCATCGTCCGAGACTGGACCAGCCTCGACGATTTCTACGTGCAGACCGAGAACGGCAAGGCGTACGTGCCGTTCGACGACCCGCGGGCGGCGCCGTCGCTCGGAATTGTCGTCGAGCGCGCGGCAGCGGCGGCGTGAGGGGACCCATGATTACCCGGAGCGCGTACGACCCGTCGGCGATCAGCCGCCTGCGGCGCGGGTGCGCCTGCCACGAGCCGGCGTTGGCGCGAACCCTCGCCGAGCGCGCGGTGCGATCCAGTCAACGAACTGGCCGGCGTCCCCGGATGAAGGACGACGCCCACGAGGTTGCACTCGCGGACGCGGGAGCCGACCCGGTGGTCCTTGGAGCCGGCAACGGATCGAAGTGCCGCCCGTTTCTGACGGTCCAGAAGGACCAAGAGCGGTTCGCGGCCTGCAACGCACTCGCCGACTCGATCGGACCGCTCGATGATCCGAAAAAAGCGTTCAAGCTAATCCGCGAGGCCATCGGTGACGAGGTCAACGAGGTCTTCGGGATCGTCACCCTCGATCTGCATCTGAGGATGAAGAGCATCGCCGAGACCGGTCGAGGGGAACCGTCCGCCGTGATGGCGCCAATGGTGCCGACGCTGCAGGCAGCACTTATTGACGGTGCGCACGCCATCATCCTCTGCCACTGCCACCCCTCTGGGGTGCCGGCCGAGCCGAGCGACGCGGACAAGGAGACGACCGAGGCGTTCGCAGACGCGTGCGAGGTCATCAACGTCCACCTGATGGACCACATCATCGTGGGTGGGACTGTAGAGAAACCGTCGTACTTCAGTTTTGTTGAGGCGGGTCTTCTGCAACCACCCGAGGATTTGTGAAGTTCGTCTGCACCCATTTCCCACGGAGCCAAACTTTCCATGCCGCCTAGCAACCTCCCCCGCGATGTCGGTCCGTCCATCCTCCCGGTCGAACGTCTCTTGCCGCAACCGAGCCCGGACGCGACGGCGCTGGTCCGGTTGGTCACCGCTTCGCTCACCGCGGATGGAGACAAAGAGCTCACGGTGTGGATCCTGAACCATCCGCACCCGCTCGCGACCGAGGCCAAGATCGTGCGGATGTACTCCCGCGAAGACGGCGGGATTGAGGTGTACTCGAGCGACGGCAAGATGTTCGTGCGCACGGTCATTCCGGAACGCTGCATTCGATTCTTCGACGAGGCCATGAGCGAGGACACCTTCGTCGAGTTCATTACGATCGCCGAGGAAGACGAAGATGAGCCGGAACCGGAGGAACCGGAGCCGGAGCCGGAGCCGGAGCCCGCACCGACCCCAGGCACCAACGGTCCGAGCGCAACGACGTAGGGGCCCACCATGCCGCCGCCGGACGATCGCGACGAAGACAATCCTGAAGAAGAGGAGGAGGAAGAGGACCCGGACGAGACGGAAGATGACGCCGTCACGTCCACGACCGATCAGAGGCTGGTGCGACTTCCTCGTCGCCGACCCGATCCGCCGACGAACGACTCCGGCGAGCCCGCCAACCGACCTCCAGCACCTCCCGATCGGCGACCTCGCCGCCGCCTCGACGCCCCCAACAACGCCGCTCCACCGCCTCGCCGTCGTCGTGCACCGCCCCCCGCGCCGCCACCCTCTCCCGACCCGATCCTCCCCATGAACACACCCGCTCCGCCCGCTGCCGGTCCGCCGCCCGCTCTGGCTATCCCGCCCGCGTCGCACGCCGCCGACGGCAACATCCTGCTCGCGTTCGAAGAGACGATCCGGCTCTTCCCGGCAGCAGCGCAGACCATTGCCGTCGAGAGAAAGACCGGCACGCCGGCGCAGTGGATGATCACCAGCCGCCCGCGCACGGCCAACGAGCTGTACGACGCGATCAAACTCTTGCACGGCCGAGCGGGAGAGACCACCTACGAGGTCACCTTCCGCGACGGGGCCGGCCACGGCAACGGGGGGCAAGTCTCGATGCCGAGCACGCTGGGCGACCCCTTGCCGCCCGGCGCTCCTGCTGTGCCCCAGCCCTATCCACCGCCGTACGCGCCGCCGTACGCGCAGATGCCCACGGCGTACGCGGCGCCCCCGATGCCTCCTGCCGCTCCTATAGCCGGCGCGCCGTTCGACGCGAACACGCTGCTCACCATGCAGCGCCAGCTCTTCGAGATGATGCAGGCGATGGCTCCGAAGCCCGTGACCGCTCCGCCGCCCATGCCGCCTGCAGCTCCTCCCCAGGCACCGGTCGATCAGGCGACCCCGCTGCTCGCGATGCAGAAGCAACTGTTCGAGATGATGCAAGCAATGCAGGCGACGGCCGCCGGGCACGCGCCGCCGCCACCGCCGCCGCCCCAACCGATGGCTCCGCCGCCACCGGCGACCGCCCCGCCCGACCCGGCGGCGGCGATGCTCGCGATGCAGAAGCAACTGTTCGAGATGATGCAAGCGATGCAGGCGACAGCGGCCGGGCACGCGCGACCGGCGCATCCCGCGACGCCGCCGGTGTTCGTCGCTCCACCGCCAGCGACGGACCCGACCACGGCGATGCTGACGATGCAGAAGCAGATGTTCGAGATGATGCTGACGATGATGCAGACGGCCCAGCGCGGAGCCGGCGCATCGCCCGCGGGCGGACCGTACTACCGGCCGCGCTACCCGGGTCCGTCCGATCCGCGCGACCCGAATGCGCCGCCGTACGATCCCCGATCGCCCTATTCACCGCCCGCGCGCCCGCAGACGCCATCCCAGCAGCTCCGCGAAGCGGCCAGTGTCTTCCGCGACACGATCGAAGTCGCGCGCGAATTCGGGTTCGGTGGCGCAGCCGCCGAACCGCCACCGCCCGAGGACGACGACAGCCCCGTCCGCGTCATCGACATGGGGCCGGCCAAGGGGGTCATCAACCGGGAGGACGGAAGCCTGCGCGGCGTCGAGACGTTCATGGCCAATCTGCCCGACATCCTCAAGTGGGTCGGCGAGCAGCGGGCGGAGATCCGCAAGGCCAACGAGAAACGGCAAGAGCAGCAGCAGTTGCCGCCCGGCTACGTCAGGGTAGGACCCGGCTACGAACCGCCGGAGGGCTTCGTCGCGGTCCCGGTCGACCAGATCCCATCGTCTGCGCAGGAGGCGTTGCCCGAACCGCCGGCCGAGATGCCGCCACCGATCGCAGAACCGCCGCCCGCAGCCGCACCGCCGAAGCGGGCGTGGGGGATGCCGCGGTGAAGTTCAGCGTAAATATGGAGGTGACCGACGACGAGCTGAAGGAGTACGCGGCCGACGTGCTCCTGAAAGTACTCGGTGCCGCGTGGCGTAGCATGGAGGGCGCGCTTACCGACCCGCAGGCCGCCGCGTTCGCGATGAACCTGTTCCAGCAAGGCATGCAGGCTGGCAGCCGGGTGGTGATGCAGCAGCAGCAGCAACGCAAGCGCGGTCCGGTTCCCACGCACCCGCCTGGGTACGGACCGGGATTCGGTCCGGGGATGGCACCCATTGGGTTTGGGTACCCACCCCCAGGTCCCTACGGGCCTGGGGCACCCCCAGGTCCCTACGGGCCTGGGGCACCCCCAGGTCCCTACGGGCCTGGGGCAGTGCCGTACGGGACTCCTGGCGCGAACGGTCCGGCCAGTCCAGGCAACGTGCAGGGCATCCGCTCCGGTGGCACCAATGGAATCGAGCGATGCTTCCCCATCGAGGGGACTCGGCAGACCGAGGAGGGGGTCGGTTGCTGCCAGTGCGCGACGTTCAATGGGTTGCAGCGCACCGTCTGCCGGTACTGCGGGCACACGCTCTGTCACGAGAGAGAGCAGCCGCCGATCGTCACACCGCCGCCGATTCGCACGCCAGGGCCTGGGATGGGTGGATCGCCACCTCCCAACGAGGGGGCGTGATGCGGTTCACGATCTTTATGAAGGTCTCCGTCGACGCGACTGGCTCGCAGCAGGCGGTCGACTGGGCAAAGAGGCTCGAGAAGCTCCTCAAGGATCCGATGGCGAAGACGGCGATCGTGGCCGAGGGCATCAAGATGGTCGGCGACCCGGTGGCGCTGCAACCGAAGCCGGAGTAGCTCCTTCCCATGAACCACCGTCGTCCGCCGTACGCAGCGAGGGCGCGACGAGCGCAGGATGGACGAAGGCTAGACGCTCCGATGGGTCGCGCGTAGGCTACGAGCTGTGAGGACGTACGTCGTACAACATGGCGACTCACCGGCGAGCATCGCGGCGAAGGATTTTATGGCCGGGTGCCCGAAGTGCTCGATCGAGCTTGGACGCGTGAACGTCCACAAGCCAACGATTGTTCATCCAAACGGTTACGTCACTTTCAAAGAGCTCCGCGTCGGCGAGACTTTGCTGTTGCCCGACGAGTGGTTCCACCCGGCTCGCGAGAGCCTGCCGCCGACCTACTACAAGATCCTCCCCCACCACGACGGAGTCACGCGGGGGTCGCTCAGTGGTATGCTCGACGGATCCCCCGAGCTCGACGTGGCCGTGCCCGCGGTCGCCCAGCTCGCGGCGCTCGGTGACACCGCGTTCACTCAAGCCGTGGGCGACGCGGGCGCGAAGATCGACGCAGCGGTGAAGGAAGCAGTCGGTTCGACGTCGGCGGATGCCGCCGCCAAGGCGAAGGCCGTCCAGGACGCGACGCAGTGGGCCTGGCAACGCAATCGCGACCTCGCAGCCGCCGTCGCAGCGAACGACAGAGCCACCGTCACCCGCGCGCGACTCGACATCCAGAACGCCCTCTCGACCGCACTCGGCAACGCGCACCTGGCGATCCAGGCGCATGCCCCGTCTGCGTCTCCTGTGCCGAGCAGTTTGCAAGCGGCCGCGAAAGCCGCGGTGGCCGCCCTCTCGGCCGACCCGAATTATTGCACTTCGGTCACCCATCCCGGGACTCCGGTCAATGCCGCGGTGCACCGCTTCAAGTTGGCGTGGAACGCTTCGCAGTCTCCGAAGGTCCCCGTCGGTACGGGCACCTACGAAGTGGCCACGACGGTGGCGCTCGCGCAGGTGGTCGGCCAGGCCCCGTCGGCGTGCGGTGCGGGTCAACGCCCGATGCCCGCACCGAAACCACCCCCACCGATCCCGTCGCCGAAGCAGGAAGCGATCACGCCGCCGAGCGATGAGAGCGGCGGCTGGTCCTCTTGGACGATTGCTGCAGCCACGGTGCTCGGAGTGGTGGCCGTAGGCGGTGTCGCGTACGTGGCGACGAGACCGAGCAAGCCCGCACGCCGATCGAGTTTCGCGCCGGAGCCCGCATGATCCGGGCATTTCGTTACCCACTTCGTCCAACGAAAGCGCAGGAAGCGACGCTTGAAGCATGGCTTACGGCGAGTTGCACACTTTACAACGCTGCTCTGCAAGAACGACGAGATGCGTGGAGCAAACAGCATGTGCGAATCAGTCGCTTCGATCAGCAGAAGGAACTAACTGAACTTCGGGCCACGGATCCAGAATGGGAGATGATCCCACTCTTGGTTCAGCGCAGTGCACTACGACGTCTTGACCGAGCGTTTCTGGCGTTCTTCCGACACGTAAAGCGCGGTGAAAAAAAAGGATACCCGCGCTTTCGGTCGCGCGACCGTTATGACTCATTTACTCTGCCTCCGCTTTTCGGGGTGCGCGCTGAAGGCGACCATGTACGCTTACCAAAACTAGGCCTGGTGAAGTTTCACCAGTACCGCGAGATGCGTGGCCGGATGAAGCAGGTCACGGTGGGTCGCAGCAGTACGCGCGGCTGGTACGTATCGTTCGTCTGCGACCTCGGCGAAGCGCCAACGAAAATCGCGGTCCGATCGGCTATCGGCATTGATGTCGGCCTGGAAGCGTTCGCTACGCTCTCTAACGGTGAGCGTGTCGAAAATCCGCGCTTCTTCCGCGCGTCGGAGAAGACGCTAGCGCGGCGCCAGCAGTTGCTCGCTCGCAAGCAACGTGGATCGAACAGTCGACGTCAAGCTCGTACACTGGTTGCTCGTACCTACGAGCACATTCGCAATCAGCGTCTGGATTTTGCCCGCAAGTTCGCGTGTGCGATCTTCAACCGGTTCGACCTCGTAGCGCACGAGAATCTAGAAATCGCCCGCATGATGCGCGGACATTTATCAAAATCCATTCGTGACGCCGCGTGGGGCGTCGCCATCAAAGCACTCAACTGCAAGGCGGAGGGTGCCGGCAAGTGGGTGGTGGCGACGGATCCGCGGCGTAGCAGTATCGACTGCTCAGGCTGCGGTGAACCAGTCCCGAAGGACTTGTCGCAACGTGAGCACCGATGCCCGCAATGCGGACTCATTCTCCATCGAGATGAGAACGCTGCGCGGAACGTTTTGGCGCGCGGCTTGCGCGCGGGGTCGTTGACCGAAGCCGTTACAACGGTAGGGCCGGAGTTTATGGCGTCGTTGACCGAAGCCGTTACAACGGTAGGGCCGGAGTTTATGGCCACTCTTGGAGCTTGCCAATGATCATCATCGACAAGCCCGTAGAAGGTGTGAAGACGGACGTACGTTCGCACCCAGCCGGTCGTGATGGGTCGCTTCTCTCACTCAAGGAGGTTGCCGAGCGCGCGTGGAAGAGTCGTATGTCTCCGCGCCTGCGCGCGTGGACAACGCAGAAACTCGCCGAGGTGGGCGTATCGACGGGGTCGCGCCGGCAGAAGGGGCAAGCAGTTCTCGACGCGTTCCGCAAGAAGGTGCCGTATGTTGCTGACCCAGTTCTTGGCGAGTTCATGGAAACTCCGGAACAGACGCTCTGCTTGGACGAGGGAGGTCTTTGCTTCATCGGCACGGACTGCGACGGTGCAAGCATCTCGCTCGCCGCCGCGATGATGTCGATCGGCATCCCCGCGATGATCATCGGCTCGTCGCACAAGCACCCGCACGACGTGCCGACGCACGTCTTCATGGCCTTCCAGGACGAGCAGGACGACTGGGTCCGCATGGACGGCACTACGAAGCATCCGGTCGGTCGCGTCGCGCCGCACAAGCGCGAGTGGTGGTTCGAGCCGGGCGCGGAAGCGAAGAACCGCGGCGAAGGAGACTTCGTCGGGATGTCGGGCGGCAGCGAGGTCGGTGTCAGCGGAAGCGTCCGTGGGCTGGCGAGCGTGCTCGATCTGCTCTACCCGTCGATCCGGTAAGTTCTCGGATTGCACGCTGGCGCGTGGCGCCGCTGCATGGAGAAGCATCGGGCGCGCGTGCGCGAATGCAACCCCGATGCAACCGTTGCATCGGATGCAGCATGCAACGCCGTTGCATCGAGAGCACCATGCAACCGGCGATGTCTCTCATCCAAATAGGGAATACCCGAGACATACCTGAGTATGCCGTTTACGAGATGCGGATCGGGTGCGTGATCGAAATCGGATGAGCCGAACGGCGCACTGTTCTCGACGTGCAATACGGTTCGTTCGTCGCGCTCGGGCGCGCAGCGCAAGTCATTGACTTGATGCGGGTTTAGTTCAATCGCCGGCACGCCCTCCCGATCGGCCAACTCCCCCTCGGCTCCCCCGGTGCGCACACGCGGATTGGAGTCCGAATCACGCGTGCCAGAAATCACTTGTTGACGCTGCAAGAGCGCATTGTGAATCTTGAAAAACGTTGAAGACATGGGCGTGTACCACTCCCGTCTCGCCGAGCTCTCCGCCGCGCACGAACGCGGTCAACGGCTTGGCGCAGGACGTCGACCTTCCCGGCCTCCCTATCGGCAATCGCTCCGCCCGGCGCCGCCCGGCCGCCGTGAGGTCCGCATCGGCACGGTCATCCCAAGCACGTACGTTCCGCCGCCCTACTCTCCCCCTCCCCCTCCTCCTCCGGATCCGGACTCGTTCGTTGAAGCCAAGCGCAAGGCCATGCAGGCGCAGTCGCTGCTTTTCGATCGCAGCGCCGGTTGGACCGTCGAGAAAGCGAAGCAGTGGGCCAAAAGTCACGGCTACAAATCCGGCAAGGTGGACGTTACCGACCGGTACGTTCGCCTGCGGCAGCAAGACCCGAAGGGGTTCGCAGTCAAACGAACGGTTCCGTTCGGCAAGGGCATTCGCGCAGTAGTCGCTCGTGAGGAGACCATGAAAAAGAAGACGAAGACGACCCGTCGTCCTGCTCGCAAGTCCGCGGCCAAGCCCAAGGCGGCCCATCGAGCCTCTCCGAAGCGCCGAACCGCGCCGAAGCGCCGAGCGGCGCCGAAGTCCAAAACGAGCGTCGTCACCGCGCGCCGGCGTCCGCGCCATGCGCGAGAAGTGAGACGAACCGCGACCGAGTCGCGGCGCCGTCCGCGCCGCATGCGGGAGACTCCCGTGGTTGCCGAGGCGCGCCGCCGTCCGAAGCACCGCAAGCCCACCCACCGCAAGCCCACCCATCGCAAATCGACCCACCGCAAGCGGCCGTCGAGCTACGTGATGGCGAAACGTCGTCCGCACCACCACCGCAAGGTGTCGGCGTGGCGTGGCGACAGCGCAGGCCACAGCAAGGCTGCGAAGAAGGGGTGGCGAACGCGCAAGGGCGGCAAGACGACCAGGAAGGCCGCCGAGTCGCGGCGTCGCCCGCGTCGGCACGCTCGCGAGACGACGACCGTTCAGGCCCGTCGGCGCCCGCGTCGTCGTGTCCACGAGCCGATGACCGTGCAGGCCCGTCGCCGTCCGAAGCATCGGCGCGCTCGTGAGACGAAAGTCGTCCAGGCCCGTCGGCGCCCGCGCAAGTACACCCGAGAGACGACGACCGTTCAGGCGCGTCGGCGTCCGCGTCGTCATGCTCGCGAGACGAAGGTCGTCCAGGCCCGTCGCCGTCCGAAGCATCGGCGCGCCCGCGAGACGAAAGTCGTTCGATCCTACCGCGCGCACAAGGTCCGCGCGCCGAGCTTCGGCAGTATGGCCCGCACGGCGGGCAACATGGCCCTCGAAGTGGGGACCGCCGCCGCCGCCTTCCTGGCCGCGGACGCCATCGATCGGTTCCTCGCGGGCTACGATCCATCGGCCGCGAACAAGCCGGCGAACAAGTTCACTTCGGACGGGGTCGGTACGCTCGCCAATGCGCTCAACGTCGCGTCGGCGCCCGACCTGTGGCGCTACGGCAGCCTAGGAGTCCTGACCTTCGGACCGCTCATCGGCTCGCTCTTCATCAAGAAGGCTGCAATTCGATCGTCGGTCGAGGGGATGGGGGTCGGAGCCGGAATCAAGTTCGCCGCGACGCTCTGGTCGAGCGTGCTGATGCCGCTGCTCATCGGCAAGGACACGAGCACACCGGCGCTGCAGAAGAGCTGGATCGCGCGCCTGTACCCTGCCGAGGTCTCGGCGGCCCTCAACATGAAGAGCGGAACCGCTGCTGTCTCGAGCGGCGGCGCCGCCAGCAAGGCCGGCACGCTCTCGGACGGATCCGAGCAAACCGGCGTCGGAAAGGACGCCGGCCCATTCGCGCTCGCCGACCGCTTCGGCCGCCACCGCGAGTGGGTCACGCCCTCTTCGTGGACGCCGCCCGCCATCCCTGGCGTTCCGGGGTACAACGATCCGGGTCCGACGGAGATGATTGTCGACGACGACGATCAACCCGCTCCCCCCGTTCAGTCGGCATGGCCGCCCCGCTGGGGTCATTGGCACCGCTGGGGCCTGCGCGGCGTCGGCGACGCGGTGCAGGACATGGCGCACACCATCGCGGCGAAGACCGGCGTGCACCCGGCGCACGCCGTCAACGCGGCGATGCACGCGGTGGCCGAACCGCACGACCTCACGCAGGCGTTGCAGCGCGCGCTGCCGCACCTGCGTCGCGAGCTCCTCATCGAGTGCGCGCGGCACGTGCATCCGCACGTGGTCCGAATGCACGCGCACGCCAGGTATCCGCGCGAGCACGAAGAGTGGACCGGCGCGCGGGCAGCCGAAGGGTTGCCGGCGCCCGAACACGACGCGCCCGAGAGCGAGTGGCGCGAGTGGCATGGCAAGCGGGCGTCCGCCGGATTGCCGTACGCTCCCCCACCGCCCGATCTGCCGGCGTCGACGCCCGCGCACTTGCGCGAGCGCCACGAATGGCACCCGAATTACGAACGAGAGATCGCCTACGACCGGTACCCGACCGTTCAGCAGGTGATGGGGATCGGCGCCGGGGGGCCCGCAACGGGCGGCAATCCAGGGCAGCCTGGACTCGGCGAAGTGTTTTCGAACGCCGTGCAGGCTGCAGGAGCTTCGATCCCGGGCATACCGCTCGAGAACGCCGTCACCACGACCGCGTACGCAGCGGCCGAACCGTTCAACTGCACGCGGGCGATCGAACGCGCGATGCCGCTCATCCGGAGTGAGCTCGCACGCTACTGCGCCGAGAACATGAGTCCGTACATCCAGCAACTGCACGCGCAGACGGGGGTTCCGGTGACCACCGCAGCGGTGCCCACTCCGCCCGTACCGGCACCACCTCTGTCCGTCATCGAGTTCGTGCCGTCTCCACCGCCCCCGAGCTGGACACGCGGTGAAGCGGAATGGCACACGCAAGAACGCCAAGACTGGGATCGCACACACGGCAAAGCCACGCCGGCCGTGGAGGCCGCCGCCACGCACGCCGCAAAAGAGGCGGCTGCTCCGCATGCGGACGCCAAGAAGCCTGCCGTGGCCGCTGCCGTCCAGGCTGCAGCAACCGGAGCGGCGACCGCCGCATCCGCCGCTCCGCCCGGCACGCCCACTCCGGTCGTGCATCAGATCGCCAAGGAAGGGGCGCAAGCCGCCGCGGACGCACACGGTCCCGTGGCTGACCACCCTGCCGTTCAAGCGGCCGTCGTGGCAGCCGCACCGGCGGCGGCGGCGGCCCACGCCGCCGCACCGCACGCAGGCACCTCGGGCGTCGGGAACCCACCCAGGAACCTCCCCGTCGGCCCCCCCAAGCTGCCGCATCCGGGACCGCAACCGCTGCAGTCGGAGTGCGGTTGCCTGGACGACAGCCCGTACCTCGGCTTCATCGGGGACGAAGTCGAGCAAGACCTGCTCTGGAACGCGGCCGAGTAAGGCCGAGAGAAACCAACCACGAGAGAACGTTTTAGCCACACACAACCCCCCGCGGCGGACCAGGGAAACGGCGGGGATCGAAAGAGAGCGCGATCATGGCAAGGAACCTGCTGCAGAAGAAGTCGATCAAGTACGGCGGCGAGAGCCGCGAGAAGGTGATGCGCGTGCCGTTCGGCCTGGGCGCTCCGCCCGGCGACGAGAAGGCCGCAGAGAAGTGCCTGCGATGCGGGTTCGGCAACGTGCCCGTCGTCGAGGAGGTGGTCTGGACGATCCCCTTGCCGCTGACCGCGGAGCAGGCGCAGACGACGTTCGGCGACACGGTCAACCCGCTCAGCGGGTCGTCCGCGGTGCCCGGCGTCGCGAGCATCGACAGCACGTTCCTCATCAACGGTATCCTGCAGACGGATATCCTCGCCCAGGGCATCGGCGTGCACGTCTTCTGCGAGCCGATGTCGTTCTCCACGATCGGCAACGCGTTCATCGCCCCGACCCAGCAGCTCGCCACCGGCTCCCCTCCGAGCCCGGACGTCTGGACGGCCAACGACTACGCAAACGGCGCCTTCGGGTCCTACGTGACTGGTCCCGATCAGGTGACCCCCGCGGTTTTCGAGTTCGGCGCGGCAACCTGGCGCGCAGGCTGGAACTTCATCAACGCCTACCAGTTCCAGTGGAAGACGTCGCAGCGTGAGCTCGTGCTCAACGAGCTTGCGGCCGACATCTCGTACTTCGGATCGTTCGCTGACGCCGAAGCGAGCGGCACGAGCGAGCTACCGGTCATCGACTACGTCGCGCTCGTCAACGCGCAGTACCGCGCGCAGGGTTCCGACACGATCTTCCTGCCGGTCAACTTCCGGCGGGTCGGCAGCTTCACCCCGTCGGGAGCATCGACCGGCGTCAACATCGGCATCTTCCACCCGACGCGCGACTTCGACCTCGCGCCGGTCACCTGGGGAGGCCTGCGGTGGCAGGGGTACGGCTGCCGCGGACAGATGTACCGACCGGTCGAGAGCCCGTGCTTTCTCGAGCGCGGAATCCCCATCGGGATGATCTTCATCGCGCAGGACGCCGTGCACCAGGCGCAGATGATCGAGGCGCTCACGATCGACAACGAGCCGTTCGGGATCAACGTCCTTCCGGACGTCAACCTGGCCGCCGTCACCTCTGGAGGCAGCACCAGCCTCAGCTCGGCCGCCGTGCTCGCTCTCCTGCCTACGCTGGCCCTGCCGATGATGGAGCAGACACTCGACGGGACGGCGCTTTACGCGTCGCAGGTCGTCAACGACAGCCGCCAAATCTTCAAGGGCGGCATCCTCAAGCTCGGCATCAAGATCAAGGGCTGGGAGATGCCTGGCGGATGGAAGTCGTACTGCTCGGAAAAGTACCCGAGCATGATGCGAGCCCACGCGGCCTGATCTCGATCACCGCGTAGTGGATCAACGAGAGGCGTGGTCGCGAGAGCGCCGCGCCTCTCGTTTCAATTTTGAGGTACGTTGATTCCGGAGGAAGCTCATGCAGCCGCGAGACCACGACATCCGCAACCTTGCCCTCTATGCCCCACGGATCGCGTATGGGATGGTCGCGGGCGTTCCTCGGGTGCCGTTCGTCGCGGACCTCCCGATCCAGTTCACGTCGAGCGTAGTCGATGCTCCCGCGATCATCACGAGCTTCGACAACAACCTCGTCTCGGACACCGTCATCGACAACGTGTCGTTTACGCTGTTCCAGCAGAACTCGTTCCCTGGGAGCCCGTTCCAGAGCCTGTACTTCGCGTACCTCAAGGCCCAGACCGGCGTCGGCATCAAGCTCGACGTTTACGGGGGGCCGAAGTACGCCATCAGCGACGGACCCGTCGAGCTCGCAAACCTGTTTGACGTGATCAAGCTCACGTGGCCGTCTGGCTGGGTGATTTTCAAACAAAGTAACATCAAAATCGCCGCGGTCCTTTTCCAGACGCCGGTGAGCGTACCGTACGACGTACACATTTTGTTCAACGGGTTCCAATTCCTCGACAAGGTGATGGACGACATGAGCGATACCGACGCACGCTGCCGGCTGAGAAAGCTCGGCATCGAGTCCCCCGATCTGGCCGAGCTGCTCAAACCGTAAGGGGATGAGCGGATGCGCGACGACCAGGCGGCGGAGCTAACCGATCTGCAGGCCGAACCCATCGGGGTCGGTCAGCACGGGACAGACCCCAAAGCCATCGTGCCGCCGTCGAGGGGGCGGCGCGGCGACTTGGAGGTGAGGCTACTCGACCTGCAGCGCGACCCGAACGGGGTCGGCTATGGAGTCCGCACGCGCCTCTGGTCCGGTCGCCACGAGATCGTCCCCGCGACGATCGATCCGTTTGTCTCGCTGCTCGGCAGCGACCCGTGGGGATCGCCCGTCGGTACCGGCGTCCTCGTCCCCTCCACGCCAACGGCCACGCTCGTTCCGACCGGAGCACCCCCGTCGCAGTACCGGTACCTCTTCTTGCTCGCTCGCGAGCAGTTCAATTCCGGCGAGCAGGGGGTGCGACTGACAGGCATCCGGATGTACGCGGAGCTCACCGCAACCGTTTCGGATGTCGGGACCTTCCGTAAGGAGATCATGAGTCCACTCTGGCATCCGCCCGACGGGAACATCTCCTGGCACATCGTGATGATCCCGAAGACCTGGATGCTGACTCGCAACGTCCAGAACGCGGACAGTCTGAAGTTCCGCGACGCCTACGGGCCGTGCATGCTCTACGAAACGATCGCAGGCCCGCAGTTCGCGCCGACCGCGTACAAGCCCCCGAACGCCGGCCGGCCGTGGGGCAAGCCGCTTGGGAGCGTGAGCCTCGGCAACATGCACGACATGCGGTACCGCTGGCGTACCGGCTACCTCGAACAGATGCTCGACATCCCGGTGCCGCTGCCGTGCGACATCGCGTTCTTCGCGAGCGTCCGGCAGAACGACCCGTCGACCAACCCGGCCGCGAGCGACCTGTCGGCCAATCAGTTTACGGCGCTCGGCACAGGGTCCGAAGACCAGTTTCTGACCGCCTTCAACACGACCGCGCAGTACGGCCGGATTGCGGGGTCGCTCGTCTTCGACGAGAATCTGGGAGAGGACGTGCCCTGATGACGAAGACAACCGGAGTCGGCGGGTGCGGAGGCGGATGCAGCGAGTTTCCGCGGATCCTGGTCCCCAAGGCCTGCGTCCTCGAACCGGGATCGCCAACGCCCCGGCAAGCCGCTCAGATCATGCACGACGACGGCACCTACGGCGATTGGATCGACGATGTCCCCATCCAAGGACCGACCGACCGCGACATTCGCAAGGCCGACTGCTGGTGGAAAGACAACGTCCTCGATAAGGCCACTGACAACGCAGGGCGCATCGTGCCGCAGTGGACGCAGAACTCGCTCTGCATCGGCAACCGGTTCATGAGCTCCGGCATTGGCGGCATCGGCGAGACGGTCCGTCGTAGCGGCACGCTCGGGCAGGCACCGGCAGCCGCCGCAGGACCAGGAATCAAGCTCTCCGACGCCGAGGCGCAGTGGGTGCTGTCCACCCTCACGCAGCTCAACGCGCTTATCCTCAAGGCCGGGAGCAAGCCCTGCGCAACCTGGCCATCGGACCCGACCAAGGCGCAGCCCGCGGCGGTCGCGTGCTTCCAAGGCTGGTTCAACACGAACGTGAACCCGGGCCTGCGCACCGACGGGATGCTCGACCGCGACACGCTCTGCGCGCTCCTGACCGTCACAAGGCAGCACGCGACCGACTTCCCGACGCCGTACCCCGGCACCGTATTTTGCTTGTCGGCTCTGTCGACCCTGCCCATGCCCATGAAGATCGGCATCGGCGTCGCGGCAGCGGCGGTGGTCGGTGGGACCGTGGCGGCGATCGCGGGGGCGTACGGCAAGAAGAAGCCGCGAACCGCACTGCCTGCGGCCAGCGAGGCGCGACGCGTAATCGGGTACCAAGTACTCGTCTTCAACCAGGGGTCTTCGCATCCAGAAGTGGTCGCGCCCGCGAACACCCAAGCGGAAGCAGAGAGGCTCAAGGATCACTACGAGAAGCAAGCCGACCGACGCGGCTGGAACAAGCGCGTCGAAATCAGACCCGTGAGGGGCTGAAAAGGGGTTGACGGATGCACGTCAGCTCGTGGGAAGACGTCGCCCCGCCGCGGACGCTCATCAGTTGCGTCGTCCCGCCCCCGGGCCTCGGGAACTGGTGGAGCGGCAGCAAAGGTGGCGAAGAAACGCTCCCCGCCTTCCCAGGCATCAAGAAGCTCTCCGTAAGCGAACTGCAGTCCATCACCGAGACGGCCAACACTATCGGCATTGAACCGGACTGGCTCGCCACCATCATCAACTTCGAGACCGGCGGAACGTTCTCCCCGACCCAGAAGAACGCGGCCGGGTCGGGAGCAACGGGCCTCATTCAGTTCATGCCAAAGACGGCCCAGAACCTCCTCGGCACGTCCACGCCGGAAGAGGCGATCCGGCAGCTCGAAGCGATGAGCTTCCCCCAGCAGATGAAGCTGGTCGAGCGCTACTTCGCGCCCCACGCGGGCAAGATGAAGAGCCTTTCGGACGCTTACCTGGCCGTCCTCTACCCCGCGTTCATCGGAGCGTCCGACGACGCAGTGATGGGCCGGACAGGAAGCGCCATCTACACGCAAAACGCCGGATTCGACAGCACGCACAAGGGCTACATCACGAAGGCGGACATCACCGGCAAAATCAACGCCATGCTCGACGGCACGAAGGAACGGGTCGCGACCGGGATCCCGCTCGTCCGTCGACCGATCAAGCTGCGACCGATCCTGACGGGGATCGCGATCGTGGCCGCTGCCGGAGTCGTGGCCTGGGGAGCGGTCACCCTGACTAGCCGACCCGCGCGACGCGTGCCGGCACTGCAACGCGTACCTGCGGCGGCGACGTAAGAGGAACGTGATGCACCTCGCAGAATCCATCTCGTTCGCCGGAAACCGAACCGTCGGCTTCGGTCTTGATGAAGTGACGCCGCATCTCTTTGTCATCGGCGACTCGCAGGCATGCGGCGCCACCGGTGCCCCGAACCTGACCACCAAAACCATCGATCTCAACGGCACGCCCGCGCGCGTCCACTGCAAGGTCGGGGCACACACGTCCGAGTTCGCGGCCATCGTGCCGACGCTCGGCATTTCGAGAGGCGATACTGTGATCGTCTTCCTCGGCTCGAACGACTACGACAGCAAGCCCGACCCGACCGCGATCGTGAAAGCCATCGAGGCCGCCGGTGCGTCGACCCTCTGGGTGGGACCGCCGTCGATTCGCGGGAAGGACGGCGCAGCACCGGCCCATCTCCAGTCCGTGCTAGGCGATCGGTACTTCGACTCGCGCACGCTCAACCTGCAGCTCCGCGACGGGATCCACCCGACCGCGAGTGAGTTCGCGCGGTGGAGAGCGGCCGTGCTCTCCGAGATCGCGAGCAAGCCGCCGATCGCCCCGACGACCCCTGTGAGCAGTGTGCTCGAGACGCTCCAGCGGCCGGCGGTTGCGGCGGCTGCCGCGTTGGGGATCCTCGCACTCGGCGGATCGATCTACTGGATCGCCACGATGAGACGCGCACCGCAGCGCCTGTCGGCGGTCCGAGAAGGGGAAGGCAAAACTGTTAGCGCCAAAGATCTGAAGCCAGGCGATCTCGTTCGAGGCGAGAAGGGATCTCGTCGTTACCGTATCCTTTCGGTGAGACGCGTTGAAGGAGCGCGATCCGTTGAGGTTCAAGTTCAAAGCCAGGGGACGTGGCACTTCAAGCCAAACGATTCCGTAGAGGTCTTTCGATCATGAACACCATCTCGCGCGGTGGCCGACCCGTCGCCGGCTTCGCTCTTGGCCAGCCTCCCGAATGCCCTGCCGCGCTGCCGTCCGGCTCGAGTGCCGCTGCCCTGGTCGGCGGCGACCTCAGCGCGTTGCCGATCGCCGTCGGACACACGCTCGTCCGTGCGGCGCTTGTCGGAACGGGACTGCTCATCGCCGGCGAACGCGAGCACGTAATCAGAAACGCGGTTGCTGGCTCACTCGCGATCGAGGCGTTTGTCCTCGGTTGGGCTGCGTGGCTTCAACGGGGCCTCGGCAACAACGCCGAGGATCGCTCATAAGGTTTTGCATCGCGGGAGACTGCCCGCAAAAAACCGCTGACCTTCACTGTAGCAAAAAGGTACCATAAAGAACGCCATGATCGCCAAACAGCCGCAGAAAACGTACAAGTTCGGCGACTCCCTGCCCCCCATCCCCGGCCCCGTTGCTTCCTGGCCGTGGCCCGGATCGGCCGCGCTCACGAAATGGAGCATCGACATGCTCCACTACCCGCTCGGGACCATCATCACCGACGTCGTCGACGGTCATCCCGTCATCGCACAAATTCAAACACACTCTTGGTACGGCGCCCACCCCGACTGGCCCTCGACGCCTCACAAGGGGACCAGCGTATTTGTTCCGACCACGGTCAACGCGACCGGCAAGAAGATCCCCGTCGCCGATCCACCGGACGGGTGGGGGGAGGAATCACCGTCCGTGGCCGGCGTGGGGTCCAACGGGAAACCCGCAACCCCATGCGCGCCGGGAGATCCTCTCTGCACCGACCTTCCCGACGAATCTGCGCCGCACCCCACCAAGGAGTATTCAATGGACACAGTCTTCCTAAACGGCCGTCCCGTCTCGTTCGGCGTGGGTGAGAACTTTTGCCCAACCCTTCCGTACGTGTGTCCGCCTCGCCCGTGGGGACCGGATCCGGGCCCGCGCGCCTCGATCGCGGATCGCCTCGGCACCGGCGACCGCGACGTGGGCGTCAGCGGATGCTGCCCGCGGCAATGGGAGCCCGATCCGGGCCAAACCCTCAGCGGGGTCGGCGACGTCGCTCCCCCAGCCCCCACGAACGTGGCGCAGATCCACAATGCGGCGCAGGCGGCCGTCAAAGGGCGCCCGCAGGCGCCGCATCCCGCCGTGCAGGGCTCGATCCAAGCCGCCGCGACCGGTGCCGCGCGCGTCGTCGCACCCCCCGGAACGCCCCCCGCTCAAGTGCACAGACTCGCGCGGCTCGGCGCCGAAGCCTCCGTGCTTCGCGCCGGCTCCCGGTTTGCTCACCCTCGTCACCCTGTAGTCTCCACCGCCATCCGCGCCGCCGCCCACGAAGCGGTCCTCGCGCACGCGTGGCGGCCCGAGTGGGGCACCCGGCCCGCAGGGTTCGGCGCCACCCAATGGCGGCCCGAGTGGGGCGCTCGACCCGTGTGGTTCGGGGCCCGTCGATGGAGACGCGAGTGGGGATTTCAGCCCGCGTGGTGGGCAGCGCATCAGACCGTGATGGACACGCCCCAACCGGACGATTCCACCACTCCGTCGGACGGTTCGCCCGCTTCGTCCGATGGTTCTCCCGCTCCGACGGACGGTTCCGCTCCGGCGGACGGTTCTCAGTCGCCCACAACGACAGCCCCCTCGGGCGGTCTATCCACCCTCGCGAAGGTCGGCATCGGCGTCGCGGTGGTGGCGGTGGTCGGGGGGACGGTCGCAGCGATCTCGGCGAACGGCGGAAAGAAAAAGAAGTCCTCGCCGGCGGCAGGAACGTCGCCATGAGCGAGGGTGCCGTCATTGCGGTGGCCGTGCTGGGAATCGCTGCGGTCGGAGGGGGGATCTACTGGATGGCCACCCGACCCACAGGCAGCTCGTCTCCTGCGCCTGCGGGATTGCTACCTCCCGCACCGGCACCCGCAGCGACCGCACCGGCACCCCACCCTGCGACTGCCGCACCGGCGCCGGCGCCGGCGCCGACACCCAAGCCGGTGACCGCAGCGCCTGCCCCGGCGCCCGCCCCCAACGTGGTCAACACCGCCTCGAACGCTGTCAAACTCGCCTCGAACGTCGCCACCACCGCCTCGGAGATCAGCAGCCTCTTCGGCGGCGGGAGCGGCAGTCTCTTCGGCGTTGGCGGCGCGATTCGACGGAGCGGCCGATCGGTTCCTGGATGGGGGCTGCAATGAACATCGCCAGGCATGGCCGCCCCATCGCGTTCGGCATGGGCGAGCGCGTCTGCCCTCCAGGCCAGTGCGAGTGGTGGGACCCCGATCCGGGTCGGCTCGGCGCGCCCCCGGACGTATCCCCTGTCCTCGGCGGAACGCTCGACTCCGGCCAATCGCTGACGATCGGACAACCGCTGGCCAACCCGTCGAGGACGGCCGTTTTCATCGTTCAGGCGGCGGATTCGAACCCGGTCCTTTACGACATACGCAACCCGAGCAACATCAAGCCAATCTGGTCGGCGTACACCCTCTGGAAGGGGTTTGCGACGCGCGCCACGATGCAGCCGGACGGAAACTTCGTCGTCTACGAGGACCCCGCGTACGCCACGGACGACGTGGCCCCAGGCAACAAGCTCTCGTCGAGACAGGTACTGGCCGGGAAAAAATTGAGAGCGTTGTGGTCTACGAGCACGAGCGGTCACCCCGGTGCCCGACTCGTGCTCCAGGACGACGGGAATCTCGTCGTCGTCCAAGGGACGAAGACGTTGTGGTCATCGCGCACGGACGGGTTCAAGGACAGGACCGAGATTGGACCGCACTGGGTCCACGCGTTTCAGGCCGTCTTGGAGGGGTCGATCATCCCCATCCGAAACGTCATCTTGGTCGGGTGGCTGAATTTATTTGGCGCCGGAGCGGCTGCCAAAAGAATTGAATCCCGCCTACCTGGCACCAACACCAGTGGTGTCCCCCATGTCGAAACGCGCACCCCCCCATCGCTGGACAGTTTGAATCTCCAGAAATCGCAAACAGCGACACCCTCCGAGGCACCCATGCCCACATCACCGACCAGTGGATACGGACCCTACCCGCAGCCCGCCGGAACGACCGCGGGCGTCGGCGACCTCGATCACGGCGGTCACGGTGGGGGCGGTCACGGGGGCGGAGGTCGTGGTGGAGGACGAGGGGGCTGGCACGGCGGCGGTCGACCCTTCCGCGGCTGGGGCGGAGGGCGAGGCTGGGGCGGTCCGTGGTGGCCCTATATCGTCGTGGCACCAAGCGAGGTCGCGTGCGCGAGCTGGGGAGATCCGATCAGTTTCCCAGCGCAGCTCCGAGCAGCGGCGCAGGCCACCCTCAGCCAATCCGGTGGCGGCCCGGTTGCGATTCGCGGCGCCGACGGGGGCCTGTACCTGCTCAATCTCGAGCGAGCGATGCCGATCGGCGGGCCTATCAGCAACCTCGTCACGGTGCGACCGTGCGTCGGAATGCTCGGAGTCGGCAACTCGGACGACGATGTGCTCCGGGCGATGGCGCTCGATCTTCTCGGATCCTTGCGGCGCACGGGGGCACCGCAGTACGCGACGCGGTCCGTGAAGAACTTCGCGCAGGCGTGGAACGCGGCGAGCGCCGACACGCAGATCGACACCAGCGGCAAGTACACGCGCGAGACCGAGGCGGCGCTCAACGCGGCCTTGAGCGCGCTCGCGCCGGGGTCAGGAACGGCGCCGGCAGCCGTGCTCTGAAGGAAGGCAGCAGCCGTACGACGCGCTAGATGTACACAATAGCTTGCACGGACCATCCAACGATGTACACTTTGGCATGGCCCGATCACTGCCCCAGGTAGACGCGAGCTCACTGCGCCGCGAACTGTTCACCGTCCTGCGCACCCTCGACGCGGACGGCCCGATCGAGGTTCTGCGCAACGGTCGCGTCGTCGCGGTCCTGTCGACACCGACCGCGTCTCCGAAGAAGGGCCAGACACCGAAGCCACGCGTCGACCCGCGACGCCTCGCGCGCATCTGCAAGAAGCACCACATCAAGCGGCTGTCGCTCTTCGGGTCCGTCGTGCGCGACGACTTCGGGCCGCAGAGCGACGTAGACATCCTGTACGAACGCGAACCAGGGCATCACGAAACGCTAAAAAGCTTCACGGAAGCGAACGACGCTTTCGCGGACCTGTTCGGGCACCGCGTAGACTTCATCAAGCGTTCCCTGATCGAGAACAGCAAGAATCCGCACCGGAAGCAGTCCATCCTCGAAGACGAGCGCGTGATTTACGAAAATGGTCGCGCGAGACTCGCCGGGGTGCTCGCGTGAAACGAACCGATGAGGCGTTCGTCGACGACATCTTGATCGCGGCGGACAGTATCCGCGAATACACTCGCGGCGTAGCCAAGGACGATTTTCTCAGCAAACGGGACGCGATGATCCAGGACGCGGTCATCCGTCAGGTCGGCATCGTGGGTGAGGCTGCATCGCAGTTGTCGCCGTCCTTCCGCGCGAAGTACCCGACGATCCCCTGGAATCAGATCATCGGGATGAGACACATCGTGATCCACCAGTACTGGGACGTGGATCTCGACGTGGTGTGGGAAGCCGCTACGGAAGACGTCCCAGCGCTTGTGAGGCAATTGCGTGCGGTGCCGAGCGACGATGAAGTCAGCGAAGATCTCGCGTCGAGATCGACATTACGTGGACGTCGATCACGAAGCCGTCGGTGAGGGTGGCGCCACTGCTTGCCGTGCCTCGTCAACGAGCACGTAGCTGCCCTGCGACGAGGCAATCACCTCGGTACCTCAGTCGAGCGGCTCGCCGTCGAGCGTGATCGTGAGCTCCGCCTCCTCGGGCAGCCATCGACGCAGGACTTCCGCAGCCCGCCGCGCTCCCTCAACCGGGTCGTTGCCGAACCCCTGCAGGTAGATGTTGGCGAGAGGAACGTCGAACCCCATCTCGCCGAGCGGGGCGACCCCTCGCTCGGCATCGCCGGGGTGCGACTTGATGATCCGGCCGAACTGCACGAAGCGCTTCGAGAGCGGCTCGTCGACGATGACGAACGGCCGGCGCCGGAGCTCCATCGTGCGGAGCTCCTCGAGCACGGCGGGGAGGTCGGTCTCGAGGGCGGCGAGCGTCGTGCGGCGGATGGTGATGGTCACGGCAGCCGCGCTTCAGGCGACTACCGAAGACGATTGCATGATCTCACGACCGTACTGCGAAATCGTGTACCAACCGCATAAATCGCCATTGTGCTCTGGCATCTTGGACGTGAACGTTAGCAAGCCGAGCCGGAACAGGCTGTCGCACGCGGACAACCGCTCCGCGTTGTAGATCGACGCCTCCGCGGTCCATCGTGGGTCGGTCGGGAAGTCCCACGGGAAAACGGCGCCAGCACTGCCGTCGTAGCTGCCTGCTGCTCGCAAGAGGACATGCTGCTGCGCGGCGTCAAGCGAATCCCACTGAACTTCTGGAAGCTGTCCCGTCTTGTGGCTGTTCGCAAGCGCCGGGTGCCGCTGGATCGGCGAGACCGGAGCGTACCTGGTGCGCAGTCGGGCGAGCGGGGCGAACAGCAGCGAGGCGAGGAGGGACCGACGGTTCATGCGGTCGACTTTAGCAGAGCCTGCAAACCCGCGTCGGTGATGCGGTACCGGTTATCCTCACCGTCTGGGCCGCAACGGGTCAAGTACAGGTACCCGCGAGCGTGCAGGTCGTCGACGATACGGATCGTTCGCTGATCGTCGATCGTCCTCTCACCCACTCGATGGACGACGACCCACGACGTCCCTGGACCTAGCGCCAAAGTCAACATCCGTACCTCTTCTCGGTTCAGGCGAGCGCTCACAACAGTCCGTCCGCCGCGTTGTCTTGCCAGACCGTGGCCGTCCGGATGTACCCGAGGGCGACGCGCTCGGACTTGTGTCCGGTCTGCTTCATAATGCTCGCGAGGGACTTGCCCTTGATCGCCGCAGTCGTCGCGAAGCCCGATCGGAGCGAGTGACCAGACACGCGGTCGGCATCGAGGCCGGCGCCTTTCGCCAAACGCTTGACGATCTCCGAGGCGGTCCGATCCGAGATCGGGAAGATCCGACCCTCGGTGATCCCTGTCTCGGCAAGGTACTTCCAGAGCGCACGGACCGGGCAGAGCGGTCCGCGCCCCATCGGGACGCCGCGAGTCCTCCCCTCCCCCTCCTGGTCCGTCTTCGAGTTCCGCAGCGTGACCATCAGACCGCTCGGGCTGAACGCGACGTCGCTGACGACCAGGGCGACGAGTTCGGACCGACGAAGGGCGGCGGCCCAGCCCAAGAGTACGAGCGCTCGATCGCGCTCGCTGGCCCCAGCAAGCATCGCCGCGAGGTCGGTGTCCTGCAGCGGCGTGGCCTTGCGCTGCGCCGTACGGAGCCGCCGGCGGAGCCCTTTGAGCGTCTCGCGGATCGCGAGGTGATCCGGCCATTCCACAGCCGCGTCCTTGTGCGCCCGGCGGAGAGCGGCGACCGCTCGATCGATGGTCGCCATCTTGTGGCCCAGGCTCAGGTGGGCAAGGTACGCCACAATCGTCTCCGGACGGGCCGGAAGAGGCTCAAGGCCATGTGTGGCCGCCCACGCCTCGAAGGCCCGCCAGTCGGCCGCATAGCCCCGGCGAGTGGCGCGAGCGGTCCTGTCCTCCGCCACTTCGGCGGCGAGGGCGAGGAGGGATGGGAAAGAGTGTGTGGAAACAAGCGCATTCACCTTGTCGACCATTGCTTCCGATAATGGTCTGTTATCGGAAAAACCGCCAGTCCGTCATCATGTAGTACAAGGTGCGCCACGATAATGCCCCTTTTCGTGCTCCGCAACGCCGCCGGCACCCAAAAACACCCGACTCAGATGAGCCGCCGCGATCGGTTAGCATGACCGCATGAGAAACCCGCGAAGTGGACCTGGAGAAGAGCGGAAGAAAACGGCGGTCGAGGAGATCGAGCGCATCACCAACGACATCAAGATGCGCGTCGCCACGGTCGCTGACGCGCTGAGCGATCTCGAGCAGGCGCGTGTGCTCTACAAAGAAGGCCGCAAAGACGAAGCCTTCGACTACCTCGTCAGCATCATCGAGCTCCACGTTCGGATGGTGGATCTTCGAAGCGGAATCGCCGTCTTCAAGGACGTCGTCGCCAACGATGGCACCGTCTACCCCGCGGGTGAGGACGCACTGGTCCGCGAGCACCTTTACCGCGCAGACCTCGGTCCGCGGCCTCCGCGCCCGATGCGGGTTGTGCCTGAAAGCCCGTCAAAACCGAACACCTGATCGCAGTCCAGCGCCCGACCCGTGTGTTATGGCCGGCGCGACCAGCGGCGGTGCGATAGCCCCCGCCGCGCGCCGGCGGCGGCGCCGCCTCCGGTCGTCGTCATCGTCGCGGTGGTGGACGCGCTCGAAGAGAACGCGAAATGCGGCGTAGAGGGTCCACCACCACGGGTCGAAGAACACGCCCGGACGCCAGAAAGGCAGGCAGATCCGGCAGGCGAGCTCCGCGCAGAGGCCAGCGGCCAACGCACACCACCAGCACGGCCACCGGGGCTTCCTAGAAGGGGTCACGCGAGCCCCGCATTGACCCGCTGACGATGAATCCGTGCGCGGATGTCCTCCGGGTCGACCCAACCCGCCGGCGCTCCTGCGGGGCGCCAAAAGCCCGGCGTCGCGACGAACCCGTCCTCGATGCGAATCCAGGCTCCCGCGCGCGGCACATCGGGGGGTTGACCCGATTGGGTCCACTTCAAAAAGAGTGCTCGCGCCCCCTCCGCCGGCGAGAGGCCGACGAGCATCTGTGCACCGCAGGGGAGGTAAACGTTCATGCTCTCGCCTGAAAGCACAACGAGTCCGCAGGCTTCAACAAGCGCACCGTCGAGCGCGATCGATCGGATCCGGATGTCGCCGAACGCGGCGTCGTGCGTGACGGTCGGCACCGATTCGGCCGCTTGATGAACAAGCCGCCCGAGCCGCAATCGTTCCGCCTGTGAATCCTGCAACGCGTCCGGCGAATGCCGCGGGAGATGATTCGTTGGTCCGTTGGTGGGGCCACCCGGCAGACCATTCGGCAGACCATTCGTGTACGGATCCGCGAAACCGTTCGCAGAATGACTGGCAGATCCGTTCGCGGAGAATTGGCGGATCGTCCAGAGATCGCCCACGCGATCCACGTACGCAAGGGTAAGGAGTCGGCGCAGAAAGGCGTGACCGGCGTGGGACTGCTGGCTGTGCGAACGCTCGCCGCCCTCGTCGTTTCGACGGTCTGGCCACATCCGAGCCGCGAATTGAGCCGCCGTCAGAGGGCCGGCACGAAGGATGTCGATGGCACGGGCGAGGTGCGCCTGCTTGACCTCGTACATTCGTCGCCGAGGGTATCACACCAGTCGCTCATGGGCGCGACCGCGCCGCCACCCCCGCCCGCACCCCCTGGGTCACGAGCGTCAGTTCCTTCGGGGTCAACGTCGCACACGTTTTGATGAGCCGGGTGACCAGCCGATCGCTCACCGCCGACCCGGGCCGCTGCGCGTGAACCGTCGCCGGCGGCAGACTGGGCATGGGCGGCAACTGGGTCTCGTCGATGCTGCCGGCCCCGTCGTGTGGCACCGAGACTTTGAAGGTACCCTCCGCGATCCCGGCGCGGACTTCAGCGGTCACCCGCGTGAGTTCGGCGGGCGTCAATGCGAGTGCCTGCGCAACGCAGTGCGAAACAACACTGAGATCGACGTCATCTTTGCGAGCGGTCTTCTTCGACCGGATCGCTTCTCGAAAAGCAGCAACGATGGCGGAAACAGGCATGGCCCGGAAGGTACCACCCAACCCTCCGGGCCAAAAGCCTCACCTGCCCAGCCGAACCACCGCCGAACCCTGTCGCGTCGTGGGTAGGTGGCGGGCGGTGCTTCGTGGGCTCCGTCCCGAAGTATCGGTCTTTTTGGGACGACGGCAGCTCCCGCGGTGCATAACGACGCCAAAGCTCGTCGAGGCCGAGGACGGGCGTTGACACCACCGGCCACGCCCTTACGTTGCCCCCGTGGGCGGATTCGACGACGCCGTGCGGGACCTCCTCAGCGCCGCCAAGCGTCAGGAGGATCAAGCCCTCCGCGAGTGGAGCGCCAACCTGACCGCAAGCGAGCAAGGAGTCGTGGTCGCGCATCTAGCATTCGCACTGCTGCACGGGTTGCTCGCCAACGCCGCCACGCGGATGCGCGAATCCGGGAGAGACTGCACCCTGCAGCTCTACGGACCGACGCTGCAAGTTGATGCGCCCGGGCGCCAAGTCGTCTGCACCTGCATGCTTCAGGACGATTCGATCCTCATCGACTTCTACGGGCACGGCGTCGAAGGCCGCCGTGAAGTCTGGCGCCCACCGGTCAAGGACATGACGCAGTTCGCGGGACTGTTCGCATCCGTCCAGGACCTCTCGCTGCGCGTCGTGAAGCACCTCGTCGGCGTCGCCTAGCTGACGTGATCCCCAACGTCTTGCCGACTCAATCTGCTCAGTCGCTCGATTCCTTTGGTCGGCTTTGCACAATGATTGCCCTTCCCGACCCGTTCGTTGTGCAGCGGCGCGAATCATTGTGCAGCCGCGTCAATGGTGGCGGCATGCCCACAGTGGGCGCAGACCCCAGCGGGCGGGTACTTCCCGGTGAGAACGTCGTCCACGCCGACGCCCACAAGCCGCGCCAGCCGGAAGGCCAGGATGGGCGTGGGCGCCCTCTTGGCCGTCGAGACGTCGACGTGCAGCGCTTTGGCGACGTTGAGCCAACCGCCCATGCTGGCTCGCAGGAACCGCGCAGCCGTCCGCACGTTCACCGCTTCCTTCGGGCTCAGGGTGAAGTTCACGACGCCACCGCCAGCGTGCGCGTGCCTGAGAACGTCGGCTCGACGCCAAGTTGGTGCATCGCATGAACGAGGCAGGACAGGTCATACGCGAGTACCTTGCAGAGCACTTCGTTCACTTGCGCGACGAAGCCCTTGCTGCGCACGGATGGCCCAAACTTCCGCTTGATCGCGCTGAACGCGGACTCGGAGAGCGAGCGCTTGTGGTACTCGGCCGCGAAGTCGGCTTGCCGGTACATGAAGAGGCCCCACATGCGGCGCCACGCTTCCGAGCCCGTCGATCCGCTGTTCGACTTGAACGGGATGTAGGGCACAGCGCCGACGCTTTCGATCTTCGCAAGGTTCGCGTGCGAGAGGTACGCCTTGTCGGCCGAGACGGCGCGCATGTCGAAGCCGTTGGCGGCGACCGACTCGACGAGCGCAGGAAGCTCGGGGCAGTCGTTGGCGTCCGAGTCGGTCACGTGCACGGCAGCGATTACGTTGCTCGTACAGCCTACGATCGCGTGAGCCTTGAGCCATGTGGCCCGCTTCATCTCGCGCCCGTACTTCTGGTCGTACCATCGGTGATACGTCACGGTGCCAAAGCCGGTGGAGTCCACGGCGAAGCGCGTGTCGATGCTCGTGAGCGGCGTGGCGCAGTCCTGGATGAGCGCGGAGAGGAGCAGCGTCATCTCGGGCTTCTCGAAGTAGTTGAGGATCGAGTTGAAGTGCGGCGCCTTCGTCATGTGGCCCGCATCCGCGCAGGCTCGTATGTCGCTCGTCGCGCGTCGGGCGGAAAGGCCCGTCCACGACTTCATCACCATGCCGTAAACCGCGTCGGAGAGCGGGATGGGCTTGGGGCCCCGTCCGGGGTGCGGAGGCGTCACGATGCCGTCGCAGAGCGAGCGAAGGAGCGTCTGGACGGTCTCCTTCTCGGCGCACTGCGCGGCGTTGTAGTGCGTCCAGTCTTGGCCGTACGTCTTTCGGATGGTCGTGGTCTGCGTGACCGTGCGCGATCCGTCCGCGCCCTCTTCCACGGTGACCGTCTGCGAAAGCTCGACGGCCCACATGTGCTTGCACTTGACCATGCGCTCTTCGTGGTCCGGGCACGAGCACGTCGAGGCCAGGACGTTCACGAGGTAGCCGCCCGCGTTCTTCGTCTGCGACGGGACGAACCAGAGAGCGCTCTCGACCCGCTTTATCCGCTTGTCCTGGGCCAGTGTCTTGCCGCGTTCCTCTCTTGCGTTCATATATACACTGTAACTACGTTTGCTCCGCTCGTCAAGCGCTTGACATGGACATACAGCGTCTATACAGTGTCTCGCATGGGTGCGAAGCGTAAGAAGGCGAGGTCAGCCAAAGGTGAGCAGGTACTCATCCGCGTGACGGCGGAAGAAAAAGAGGCGTGGACGCGGGCGGCTGAGAAGGACGATCGCGGTGGCCTGAGCGGATGGCTACGCCACTTGGCCAACGAAGCGGCCAGGAAGTCGGGCTAGCTGTGGATAAGGCCAGTGGAAAAGCCGTGTGTGTTCAGGTGGGGGCAGACTGTGGGAACGCGCGCTCAGTGCGCCAGAAAAAGGCGCCTGTGGAGAGCCGTTCTGGCCGCAGAGTCGTCGGCACGGTGCATCAGACGAAGCTAAAGCTGGTGCTCGATGTTGAGCGACATCGAGGTGACGCCAGCGGGTCGGTGTTGCATGGCGATGCCTACGATCTCGGCGCCGCACTTGTCCCGAAGAGCGTTGACCTTGTGATCACCAGCCCACCGTACTGGGGGCATCGAGCCTACGGCGGCGAGCACGATTGGAAGATCCTTGACACGTGGAAGGCGGCAGGCGGCTCGGTCGAGAGTCCGCCTCCGTATGCCTGGTATCGAGAACACGGCGGGCTTCTTGGCTTGGAGCCGGTACCCGAATGGTACGTAGCTCACCTCGTTGAAATCCTCGGGCGGATCCGCCACGCCTTGAAGCCGCGCGCGAGCGTGTGGGTCAACATCGGCGACACGTATTTCGCGCGCTGGGCCAGCATCCGAGAGAACGGGCGTCAGGGCCTCGGGAACAATCCTCGCGTCCGTCGTCGCACTCCGATGGGCGGCTACCGTCAGGAGAAACAGCTTTTGCAGGTCCCGGCGCGCTTTGCCATCGGCATGCAGGACGATCGATGGATCCTTCGCAACGACCTGATCTGGTTCAAGCCGAACGTCCCACCCCGGCCCGAGACAGATCGGCTCCGGCTTGCTCACGAACACTTCTACCACTTCGCGCTTCGCCCAAAGGAGGGTCGCGCGAGCTACTTCTACAATATGCAGGCCGTCGAGCCAGGTGCGCTCGACGTCGTGACCTACAACGTGCGGGCCGGGCGCGATGGACACTCGGCCACGTTCCCAGAGGATCTCATACGTCCCCGCATCCTCAGCTCGTGCCCCTCAGGCGGCACCGTGCTCGATCCGTTCTGCGGCACCGGAAGTGCCCTCAAGGTGGCGGTCGAGTCGGGGCGCAATGCAATCGGTTTTGACTTGTCGCCGGAGTTTGCTCAGTGCGCCAGCGAGGCGATCCAAGAGGGCGCGTGAGCGAGCTACAGCCCAGCCTTGCGACGAACGCGGTCCAAGAAGTCGGCTCTAGCCGTTTCCGACACCTCAAGGGTGGCGGACATTGCCGCGACGTACTTGTCCAGCGTCGTCCGTACGACCTGACGCACGGGGAACTCGTAGCTTCCGTCCGGCTGGCGAGCGCCGTAATCGAACGTCATGAACGTGATCTCCCACGGTCCGGTCACGGTCTCGAATGGGATCCGCGTGTGGAGGTACTCGAACGGCCGATCCTGCATCAGGACGTAGAAGGGAACGTCACCGACGTTTTTGAGATAGGTGCCCTTCGTGGCGACCTGCAAACCGAGGCGCTTGTAGATGTTCGCCATGTTGACCCCGTAGGCCACGGTGTCCCTCCGGTTCTCAGCGAGCGACGCCGCAGTGAAGTACGAGCGCCATTCGTCGACCTTGCTGTCCTCCCACGCCTTCCACGCCGGGCCGACACCGCCGCCCCGCATGTCGATGGCCTGCGTCTCGATGGCGATGATGTTCTCGATGCAGCCCACCTCGAACGCCACATAATCGAACGAGGTGCGCGGGCTCGTAAGCACGATCTCGGGGACGAGCCGGCTCTCCGTCGCGCCGAAGTGGTCGCGTTGGGCCAGCCCGATCGGTTCGCCGTCGAGCCGATGGTCGCACACGGCGTAGGTGCGCTGGGCGCCCATGTCGCCCGCCGCCGCGTAGGTCACGGAGCAGTTGCCGTACCCGTATTGGCGGTACTTCTCGCACGGTGTCCCCGTGAAGCGACACCAGCGCCGCGCCCGCGCGTCCAACGCCTCAGGGGTGGCGGCGTCAGCCGCGTAGCCGAACGCCTCGATGATCGGGAACGGCTTTGGCACGCCACCCGATGCTCGCGCGTGGGTACGCCAGGGCCAAGTTTCCTAACGCGTCGCGCAATTATTGTGCAGCCTCCCGAATCGTTGTGCGGGCGCTCTTTATTGTGCAAAGCCCCTTTGGTCCCTCGATCGCGCCACCAGCGCGCCCACCGGCGCGTCGTGCGACGCCCGTCGCTCGGACGACAGCGATCGTGGCCATCGTCGTGAGTGCGATCGCGCTCGCCACGGCCACCACCGCGCCGACGTACACGCGGCGGCCGAGGAACCGAACCGACGGGGGCATTGCCCGACGCCGGCACCCCTCGCGGCCCGCAGCAGAGACTGAAGCGGCGGCCGAATGCCTCGGCCGCGATGGCGAGTAGCGCCCTCGCGCCTTGCGTAGAGCGAACGGGAATCGACGGCCGGCCTACGCCGGCAGCGGGCCTGGCCCGGTAGTGTATTTTCGGGACGAGTGGGTCGGTGCGGATCGTCACGACGTCGATTGTGCGGGGGCCGGCGCCGCGGGCGCCTTACCGCCGCCGACTTTGAACGGATGGACGACGGTGCGGTCCTCGTTCGCCGCAGCGGCGAGGGGTACGAAGTCTTTGACGTTGGTGGTGGCAAGCTGGCTCCCCACGGCTGACTCACAAACGATCACGGCGTCGCTCAGCGCGTACCAGCATCGCTTCCCCCTCGGGGGCTTGTCCTCGCTGACAACCTCTTTGGCCGCCTTGCTCGCAGCGTTGACGTGCTTGGGCACACCCTTGCCAGCAGTCGTTGCAATCACTTGAAGGTGGTGTTTCCGGTCCGTCCAGAATTCGTCGATCGCACACGGCTGACGCTCTTCGAGCGTGCACTTCGCCCGAAAGCGATAGAAGCCGTTGCTGTCTCGCTGGGGGGTCGCGCTTGCCCAGCAGCACTTCGTAGCGTCGGTGAGCAGGAGACCACGATCAAACTTTTTGAGGATCTCGACCTCGATCCAACGCGCCAGCGTCGCGATCATCGCGTTCACCGGCTCGTTACGACGCATCAAGGCGATCATGACTTTGCGAGCTTTCTGACCTTGTTTTTCTTGAACAGGGTATGTGTCAAGCGCTTCAAGCGCATCGGGGATGTCGCCGGTCTCTTTGAGCTTGTTGTGCGCCAATACCGCCGCGGAGAGAAACGTCGCCTTGAATTGCTGCCGAACGTAGCTCGACGAAGTCGCTCCGGGCTGCTTGACCAGGGCGTCCGCGAGGCGACGCATCTCGGCCCTTCCGAACACTCGCTCGACGAACACGGGCGTATCCAAATGGATGGGACTTGCTGCCATCAGACCGGCTCGGCCTCCACCTCGTCATCACGCTCCTCCTCGTCCGGCAGGGGAGGAGGTGCGACTTCGAACCCACCGGCTTCGAGGATCTCACGCACGTTCATGAAGTCTTCGTCCGACACCGTCGGCGCGGAGGCGAGATCGACGGCGCGCGCGAGCTCATGGAGGGCTGTCGCGTTGATCTCGAGTGCCTCCGTCCAACCCATCGCGTCGTAGATCAGACCAAGAGCAAACTCGCGCATGCGATCTGTCGCGGCGGCGTGCACGCGGTCCCGCTCCTTGGCCACGGACGTCCGGAGACTCGCGTAGCAGGCGTGGCGGTCCACGACATCGCCCGCGGCTTCGGAGAGGTCCCGGACCTTCTGGCGCAGATTCTCGGACGCCAGCTCCGCCACTGGTGGCTGATCGAGCAGCAGATGAGGATTCACATAGGGATTCGATGCCATCCGCGTACCAAACATCGCCCGTAGCTCGTCGATCTGCTTCTGCTGTCCCCGCAGCGACTTGCCGACGGACTCTTCAATCCGAAAGGCCGTCACGTCCATCTCATCCAGCAGCGATTCTTCAAGGACCCGTAGGGTGTCCTCGTCGACCTGTCGGTGTTCGAACCGTGTGACCCCAACAACGTGCCAGAGCAACGTCGTCCATTGGTGGTCGAGGACGGGAGCCAGGCTGGGACGCTCTTTGGGCCCCGTGGAGAGCGGCTCAAGCGGAGCAGGCTGCCGCTCCGGCAACGCAGCCTTGCGCGAGGCCGGCGGTTTGGTGTCGCCAGCCATTTACGTCGTCCCCCCTCCCGCGGGAGCACCTAGGCGGCGAAGGTTGTCCCGAAGGATGCCAAGTTCGCGGATGAGCGCCTCAAGATCCTCAACGTGGAAGTCGAACGAGATGGCGTCCGGGGGCGGGCTGAACATCCGGCGCAACTGTAGCGGGGGAAACCCCGCGGGGAGGGCTGCCGAGAAGGTCAGCTCGATCTTGGCGTACGCAACGTCAGCGACCGGACCCTCGATCAGATCATGCTTCTTCACGCTGATGTCCCAGGTGAGGTTCTCAAGCGCCGAGCCCTTGCACGTTCTTCGGAGGATCGCGCGCTCCCGGAACTCGCGCGTCGCAAAGACCTCATGCACCTTCGCAACTCGACTGCGGACGTCCTCGACGAACGCCGGAGGCATGGCACTCATCTTCACGCGCGGCTCAACGTTAGTAAACGCCTGGGACAGCTCGTAGTCGAGCGCGATTATGTCTAACGCCCAAACGATCTCGCGGTTGAGCACCCGTTCGAAAACGCGGCGCTTCTTGTCGTCCTTGATGCGCTCCTGGACCATCTGCCGGTCCAGCCGGGGCTCCACGCCGGTCGACGAAAGACGCCACCAGAGTGCCTTCGCATCAAGCAGCTCCTTCGCCTGCCCTAGGGTCTCGTCGAACTGGGCCCGTGGAACGAAGTGTGCCTGCGCGCGATCCTCGAACTCGCTCATGAGAGATCTCCTCGCACTAGACGAACGTACAGCTCGAAGGAAAGCACGTGCGCCTCGCGTCATAGTACGGATCGGGCTCAGGCGATCAATTCCGTGAAATGGGCTCTTGTCCCGTCTCCCGGCCGGGCGCCTCTCATGGGAACCGTCGCGAAGCGTAGCGGAGCGCGGAGGCCAGCCGGGCCCCCCCCCCTCGCTACGCAGCCGCGGCCCGCTCGGCCGCCTCGGCAGCGAGGGCCGCTCGGACCAAGGCCCACGAGCCCCCCGACCCCGACCTGCGCGGTTTTGCACACTCCAGTGCGAGTAGCTACGCTGAACCGGGCGCGCATGGCCAAGATGAAGACCATCCACACGAAGCAGAAACGGCTCGTGCCCGGGAAACGGCGCAGGGTCGGTCCGAAGATGCGCAAGATGCTCCGGGCCGAAGTTGGGCTACTCGAGAAGAAGTCGCTGCGGCGCGCCCCATTGGACAAGGCAGGCGACTGCCTGCCCGAAGGCGCCAGTCCGTGGAAGCCCATCCAATTCTGAACGCCCAAGCGCCATCGACACGACCTGCTCCAGCCGCACCCGCATGCGTTCGCGGCGCTCGAACGACGGCACCGACATCGCCGCCTGGGCGGCGGGCTGGTCCGTAGCTACGGCGGCGCCGCCGTGAGCGCGCGCAACGTCAGCTCGGTATCGCTGGCGGTGTACCAGAGCCAGAGCGCCGCTCCCGGAACACGTCGCACGCACGCCGGCAGTGACGGCGGGATGAGCCCCTCAATGTCCCCGGGCAGCGGTAGCCTTGGCGCACGCGCCAGCTCACGGATCGTGGCGTTCAGCTTCTGGCTCGTCGTGCTGCCGCCGGGAACAAGGCGCGCGACGCAGCGCGCGTACCCTCGGGTCAACCGGATCAGTCGCACTGCTCGCGACGGCGAGGGAACGGTTCACCTTCGCCGGTCTCAAGCCATCGGAGGTGGCCCTCGACGTCCACATCGTCGAGAACCTCGTGTGCGCCCTCGGCCTCTTCCGGCGGCAGCACGGGGCGCCCGCTAGCGTCGCGTTGCGGCGTGGGATGAGGCTTCGGACGCGGTCCCATGCACGAAATCATAGCGCCCAGCGCGCGTACTTCAACGGGTTACGTTGTCAATCATCGTACTCGCCGGATCCTGCGACTGGCTCACGCCGCGACGTCGAACACCACCTGGTTCAGCCGCACCCGCATCCGTTCGTTATTCTCGAACGACAGCACCCAGGTCGCGCCTTGCGCCGGCGGGCGGTAGAGCATCGCGATCGTCTCCGGGCGAACACACGGCACGTCGTCGAAGAGACCGTCCGTCACCTCGGCGCGCGGCACGACGGTGAACACGTCCTGACCCCCGCGCAAGTCGCGGAGGCGAAGCACCACCACGTCGCCGTCATGCTCCCGCTGCTTCTCGACGAGCAGGGGCGGTGGCTTGGGCTTCAGCTTCGGCGTCCACCGCGAGTTGCGCAGCGCTCGCATCCCCTTGGCGTGCATGGCGGCGACCGTGGACTCGGTATCGACGGTGACCATCGACATCTCGCCGATGACGCCGCAGTGCTCGCAGTGGTCAGGGAGCTTGGGTTCCTCGATCCACTGAGCTACGAGGGTCGAACAGGAAGCTACAGCTTGCTGCAACTTGTGTCAAGTTGCATTTGCCCATCCCGCACCGAAACCGGCTACGCTGCCGGGCATGGCGGCCCCGAACCAGATCACCCTCGCCTTCTCCGTCGCGACGACCAACACCATCTACACGCCCACGCAGGCCGCCGCGAAGCTCGCCGCGGTTCCGCTCTACTCGTCCGACGGGACAGACCAAGTGCTCGGGCAAGCGTTCGGGCTCACCGTCGGGAGCGACGTCGTCTCGATCGGCGGCGTGACGGTCACGGGGGAGGCGGGCCATTTTGTGCCCGGCGAGACCGTCACAGACGCACCGGGTGGTGGAACCGCCACGGTTGCCGTCGACGAAGAGAACGGGACGCTCTACTTCGTCGAAGGAACCGTCGTCGGCCTATTCGCGCACGGCGACACAATCACCGGCGGCACGTCGGGCGCGACGGCGACCGTCAACAACGCGGCGGCTGGCGGCGGCCCCACCCCCACGACTCCGGGAGCCACACGCGTGCTCGTTCTCACCATGACGAGCGTGCTGGGAGCCCCCACCGCCCCGCCGCCGTTTCTGTGTCGGCCGACCGGCCCCCTGACGCCGCCACCAGCCGGTCAACCCGTCCTGCCGTACACGTTGACCGAGACCACCATCGACCGGTACACGCGCTTGCCCGTCACGAGCCCGGCGCCCGCCGCAATCGCAGCGTTCTACTCGACCAGCGATCTCGACACCGATGGCGTCGCGACGACCCCCGCGATTCCAGCCGGCAGCGGCGCGCAGATCATGACGCTCACCTACCGCGACTCGACCGGAGCCGGTCCATTTACGGTCCACACGAAGCTGATGGGCAAGTACCCGGCTCAGGTCACGCTCGCCGGCGGCAGCATCGACATCGCCGAGATCGTCGTGTGCTTCATCGAACAGACCGGAGCCTTCGAGAACTCCGTCGGTCAGATCACGCTCGCCGCGCTCGAGGCCGTCCTGCCGCCTATCCCCTCCCGCGCCACGCCCGCGGACTTCCCGGCGCTCACCGACGCCGCGCAGATGACGATCACGAGGCCCCTCATCTACCTGCCGCCGAGCTATTTCGCGCTCTCGCAGCAGCAGAACAGCGCTCCCCAGCTCGCCGGGGACTTCTGGGTCAAGAAGGACTCTTCGGTTGTGCTGACGACGGTGAGCCAGATCGGTATCATCGCATCGACCAATACCGTCGAATTCGCCGCGCAACTGGGAACGATCTATGAAATCGCAGCGGTCAGCGAGACGTTCGTCGAGCTTACGACGCCGTATACCGGCCTCACGCGCCCGGAGATCGCCCCCGCAGCGGAGAAGCACCGCTACGCGCAGTCGGTGAACGAGGAGGCCGATGCGGTCACAACCTCGGCGGTCCTCGTGTCTCCCGCCGCAGCAGGCGGCGGCCCCACGCAGGCGGCGCCACCGGACAACGCGCACCTCATGACGCTGCTCGCGGAGTTCACGTTGCCGCAAACGACGGCGCCGGCGCTGACGTACGTCGACGTCGCAGGTGGACCGTTCACGCCGGGCGAGACCGTGAAGGGACAGAAGAGCACCGGGTCGGCCACAGTGCTTTACGATGATCCAGGTGTCGACGAGTCGGGAATGCTCGCTTTCAATTCCGGCTCGGTCCAGAAGGGCTTCGTCAAGGGAGAGACCGTGACCGGACAGACGTCTGGTGCGACCGCCACGGTGGTCGTGCCCCGCACGCTGGCGTCGAATCCGCTACCAACCAAGCTCTCCGGCCTCTACGCGCGCACGCTGTCGCTTGTCTTGGGGGCGCCGGTTGTTTCGCAACCGATTACGCTGGTGTAAAAAAGGCTCGCCAAGGTCACATACACACCTTGGTAGTGCCGTAGTACTCCAACACGAACGGCGCCTGGGAAGAGACGACTTCACAGGCAGACCCGATCCCGCGGCACGTCACGCCCGGGTTGCCGCACTTATTCGGGAGCACGGAGTTCGATTGAAAGCAACAGAGACTCGTCCCGGCGTCGTCACCACCGGAATCGGCGCCCGAGGACGAATCGAGGCTCGAAAACGGGCTGTCCACCTCACCCGAGTCTGAACCGCCCGACGACGATCCGGACGCTTGACCCGCATCCACTCCCGCCTCCGCATCCACTCCAGCATCCGGAGTGACCGCCGGAGTAACCGGGGTCGCATCCCCGGCACCGTGGTCCACCGGCTGGCTGCCACTTTCCTCGTCACCACGAGCCACTGGCTGGGCACCGCCATCGCCGGTCTCACCGGCGCCGAGCGTGTACGGTGCTCCACCGCAGCCTGCCAACATGACCACCATCGCGACCCACTTTGTGCTCATTCGGACGCTCATGATCCAATGGTAGCCCATCGTCACTCATTGTCAATCAGTAGATAGCTACTACCTCCAGGGGCTGGAATCAGCCTCCACCGTCCACCGGGAAGCACACGCACACAGTCGCGCCGCGCGGCGTGCATGCCTGACCGGACGGACACGGGCCGCCGCAAACTTTGGCCGCGTTGAACCCGCAGAACGGCGATCCCCCGTCGGCCGTCACGCAGGCGCAGACTGTTGGGCTTGGCGACGAGCACTGCTGGTTCGAGGGGCAGGTTCCGCCGCACACCCCCGCTTTGTCGAAGCCGCACGTGACGGGCGGCTGCACCGGCGACGTCGGGGGGCATCCGATGACGCCGAGAAGCACGATCGCGAGAACGGTGAACTTGTGGCTCATGGTTCGACTCCGTGAATCTTCGGCACCGCGTTGGAGGTGCCGGTCTTGATGATCGCGTGCGCGCAGTCGCGAAGAAAGTATCCGGCCGCGAGCAACGCGCCGGCAGCAATAAGCGCAGCCACCGCCGTCGCTGCCCCCTTGCGCAGCCCCTCGCGAAATACGCTCTTGAGCCCGTCGATGAGCCCCATCCACCACGCCACCGCTTGGCGACGCTCAACCGCAGCGAGGGCATTCGGCAGGTCGTGATAGCTGATGGGCCGATCGCTCGGCGTGATGGCGGCTATCTCTGGCTTGCTTGGCTTTCTTTCGATGATGCCGAGCCGCTGCTCGATCCGCCCCAGGCTCCTTACGATCCGTCCTTCCAGATCCGCCAACCGACCGGACGTGCTCTTCACCTGTCCGTCGAGCAGATCCACGTCCTGTCTGGTCTCCCACGCCAGCCGCACGGCGTTCTCAGCTACCACGATCGGACTCCCGAACAGGTGGTGACGCAGTTCAGGCGGATCGTCGTCCCGGACGGGCGGCATAACGCAATCCTTGTCGCTGATTTGTCTCTAGCCACCGACCAGCAGCTACTCTACCATCGTCAGCATGCGTCGTGCCATCCCGTTCGCGTTTTCCCTTGCTGTCGCCATCCCCGCATCCTTCACGGTCAGCGGCTGCTCTCCAGCGCAGTCGGCCATGTGGTCGACCATCGCGCAGACCGTCCTGAAGGACATCGAGAACGGCGTGGTGTTCAGCGCGATCGAATCCGCCGTCGAGGCGCTGGATCCCGCCATCGCGGGGGACGTTGCCGCCGTGGACAAACTCATCATGGACGTTATCCAGTACCTCGAAGACACGGGGACGATTCCGACGCTGTCGGTGGCGTACGCGGACAGCCTCAAAGCGCAAGCGCAGGCGAAGATCGCAGCGAAGGTGACCAAATGACCCCGCGCCCCTACTTCAAGCGTTCCCGTCGCTCTTTCCGCGAGCACCTCGCGGCGCACGCGACCGGAGGCGGTCCGTGGACGGTGCCGCTGCTCTGCGCGGCCTACGGCTTCCCGAAGGGCACGGCACCAGGCACCACGAAGCCGCTCGGCATCGTTGAGTGCGGCGGAGGGTTCGCGCTGTCGGACTTGCAAGCGTTCTTCGCAAGCATCGGCCAACCGATGCCGACCGTGACCTGGGTGACGGTCGACGTCGGCAACACTCCGGGCGGCGACGCCGACGTGGAGGTCGCGCTCGACATCGAGGTGCAGGCCGCTGCCTACTTCTACTGCACCGGAAAGTTGCCGAGCGAGATTCGAGTCTACGGATCCTCGGACATCGCGAGCGGAGTTCGGCAGGCGACCAAGGACGGCTGCTGCGTGACGTCGATCTCGTGGGGCGCCAACGAGTCCGCATGGGGGATCTCGAGCGCCCAGGATATGGAAAACGCTGCTTCGGCAGCCCTCGCCGCCAGCAACGACGTCTTCGCTGCCTCGGGCGACAACGATGCGGACGACGGGTCGGGATCGATCTCGGTCGACTGCCCGTCGAGCTGCCCCAGCATCGTCGGATGCGGCGGAACGACGAAGACCACGACGAGCGAGTCCGTCTGGAACAACTCCCCCGCCAACGATCCGAACGGCGAAGGGACGGGCGGCGGGTTCAGCGCGTACTTCCCGGTACAGAGCTTCCAGGTTGGCGCGCCCGCTCCGCCGGCGAAGCTCGGTCGAATGGTCCCGGACGTCTCTGGCAACGCAGACCCCAACACGGGGTACGAAATCGTCCAAGGCGGCAGCGCGCAGGTCGTCGGCGGAACGTCGGCGGTCGCGCCGCTGATCTCCGGCTTCTGCGCAGCGATCGGCGGCAAAGGGGCTCTTCACGCGTTCTGGAAGAACCAGGGGGCGTTCAACGACATCACCCAGGGTACGAACGGCTACTACGACGCCGCCCAGGGCCCGGACGCGTGCAGCGGCATCGGAACGCCGATCGGCGCAAAAGTCGCGGCGATCTTCGCGGGGAGTGCACCCCCCGCTCCGACTCCGACCCCCGCACCGCCGAATGCCGGCGTGCTAACGGCCGTCCAGGTCGCTGCCGTGCAGACCGCGGTGTCCGGCGTGCTCGCGAAGCAGCTCGCGTTGATGGAGAAGGTTCAGGTCGCGCCCCAGCTCGCCGCTGCGGTGGCGGCACTCGGGCCGGTGGCGTCCTCGTGATTCGTCGGCTCGTCCTCGCGGGGCTCGCCGGCGCGCTGGCAGCTTGCTCGGGATGTCGCACAACGCCTCCACCGACCTCTCCACCGACCGCATCCACCCTTGCGGCGGAGCTCGTCGACGCCGGTTGCATCGTCCCGTCGGCCACACTGACGGCGTCCATCCAGATCGACGAGCAGAGCGACGCGGCCCCTGCCTGGTTTCGATGCCTCGTCGACGGTGGCACTCCGCGGGCGTGCGGGGTCCCCTGCGGGGACGGCGGTCAGTAATTCAGCGTGAGCGAATCGTCCTGCATTGCCGCGATGGCTATAGGCGCGCTCACGTACCACCACACACCCGCGCCGACCGCAATTGGGCTTCACGCGCGGCGTCGATCAGCTTCTGGCATGCGCCCGTCGGGTCGTTCGTTCCGAGGTCGCCGCACACCGTAACCTGCGTCTGAATGGCGACGTTGCGTTCCTCGAGTGCCTGCTGGCAACTCTCGCCCGCGTCGACGTACGCGCACGTGTGTCCGCCCCAGCCTTCGGTGCACGGCGGTGCCTGAGCGGGCGGACCGCCGCATGCGATAGTGGCCAACGCTATTGAGATTGCCTGCGTGATCTTCAAGTTGGTCTCCTTCGCGCGCACGTTACTGCGCCGTTTCTGGTGACACGGGCGCACGCAAACCTACGAATTGTCCACTGAGCGACCCACGTTCCCACTCGTGGGTACCACCAAGCCCCCTCGCGACAGCGTCGTAGATTCGGTAACGCTGCTCTATTGGCCAGCCAGCGGAGATTCCGTTCACGACAGCCCAGAGACCAGCCTCGGCCGCCGCAAGGCGTGTGCGAAGCTCGGCGAGCTGGCATCCCACCTCAACCTCACCTTCGCGGTGGAGTGGCCCCTCGCAGCCACATCGTGAGCAGGTCCGCTGAGCTTCCTGAGCTGCCGTCATGTTTCCCTCGTTCTTTCTCGACTCGCGCGCATGCGGGCGCGCGGTTACTTCCCGCGGTTTCGTTCACGCCACTCCAGCGCCGCACGATGTGCTGGGCCCTTCGAGACGTACGACACCTCGTCGAGGAGCGCTCTGAGGATTGACCCGCGCTCTTCGGATTCGGCACGAAGTCGTCGAACCTCTGACTCTGCATCTGCTGGCTGCTGGTCGTAGCTCACTGGCCCTCCTTTGCGCGCATGTTATCGAGTTGATTCTGATGACACGGGCTCATACGTGAATACCGCGACCGGACAGACGTACCCGATGCCGGCTACGCTGGAGTGCTCCCACCAGGTCTTACCACAATACCTGCATGGCGGGCGCTTCGGCTCTGCGATGGACTCGGCGATCGAGTCTGATATTTCCTGAGCGTCGGCGCTACTAATCGCGCATCGTCCGATGCAAGAACATCCGTCTACCATCTCATCCTCCTTCGTGCGCACGCGGTCGCGTCGTCTGTCGTTACAACTTGCGCTGTACACGTACCCCGTACTTGCCTTTGGTGGACCAAACGAGGATGCCGCGTTCGACCGCCCGAGCCTGCAGGCGCTCCTCGAACGCATCCGGTATTGCGACTTCCCACTTGCATGACGAGTCGTTCCGGCGCTCGTTCTCTCTCATCCTCACCCACTCGCGCACCTCGTCCTCCGTTCCAATCGGGCCCTTCTGCATGACCGCCGGCACGGTCTTGTCCCATGCGATCCAAGCGTGGTCCCGCCAGTCGGCTGCGCGCAGATTAGTAGGTGTCATGCAAGCCACATCGGAAGCATCGTGCGCAGTCCCATAGGCCCGGGTTACGCCAACGGTGCATCCCGAGCCAGCACAATAATCGTCCCGCCGCGCGCAGAATCATCGATTTCAGTCCTCGGTGCTCAGCCAACCCCAACTCTACGCCGACGATGAGCGCATCCACATCGTCAGGTGACTCAGACACGTGCTGTCTATCGGCAACCATGATGAAAAGTGGGTATCGCTCCGCCATCTTGCGCAACTGATCCCGTTGCTCGATGAGCGCGTCTAGCACTGTCGTCGCCTGTCGCCGCTTGACCGGCGTGGAGAGGTCGATTCGTGGGAGCGCGCGCAGATTCTTCACTTGGTCTCTCGCTCCGGGATGGCTCCGCGATGACCGCCCAGCGGTCCAGGCCCGACTCTCTACGCTCCCGGCGCTCGGCGACCGTCCTGCATGGACGCCATCGCCTCGCGCAGCTCGTCGGGTGGGAAGTGAACGACGCCGTTCTCGACGTGACCGGCAAGCTCAATGCGCGCGTTCACGAGGAGCGGCGACGGAATCCGCCCGCACGCCTCGGCCTGATCGCGACCGTAGACGAAGAGGACCTTGCCGTCTTTTCCCAACTCGTCCACCGTCGTCACCCTGAAGCGAGCCGCTACCACCACGGGTTCGGGCGGCTCCTCCTCCCCTTCCGGCGGCTCCGTCTGCTGGAAGCTGAGGGAGGGGTCGGGGCTGAGCCTGTTCTTGATCCAGTCGAGGATCGTCATGGGGTTCCTCCTTTTTAGAAGCCGTCGTCGTACAGGTTGCGTTTGCACGCGATGTTCAAGCTCGCGTACGTGCTCTCGTTTAGCGTGCTCAGATGCACCGTCTCGGCGTCGTTGTCCGCCGTCGCGCAGGATACGCGCGTAATCACCTCGGGCAAGAGTCCACCTTCCAGGCGCGGCGTCGAACAGCGCGCGAGCAGCCCCGCGCGTCCGTACGTGATGTCGCAGAGCCAGACGGTGTCCGGGATCCGCATGCGGATGGCGCCCAGAAAGACGCCGGCGTCCTTGTACGACGGAGTCGAGATCGCGTACGTGTACGTCGGCAGCTCCGGCGTGTCCCCCCTCAGCGTCTTGGCAAGCAGCAAGCTTGCAGCAACCACCACAGTCATCGCCCATTTCCCCATTTTCAACCCGTCTCCTTGCGTTACACGCTGTTGCCTTTAGCTATCCGCTTCGCGATGACCGTCGCCGAGGCGTCCAGGCCGTAGTAGTACTCGGCGATTTTATTCCCAATCACGCGTCACCTTTGATCGGATGAAAGTGGAAAGGTCGCGCCAGCTAGCTTCTTCGTGACGTACTCGACGAAATCTTCGCTTGCGTCCTTTCCTCGGTGCATCGCCTCTGCGAGCTCGCACAGGAGCTTTTCTGTGATTGTCTCGCCGACGCGAAGGATGACCTGGGTATCATCCCCTTCACGACCGGCGCGCAGCTCAATGGATTTGAGATCCACCGCTGCCATGCTGTCTTCCGCGGGAGGATCACATCGCATCCAAAGCGCGCGACGTTCGGTTGAATCGAACGGCGTGATCTGCTCGAAACCTTTTTCTGGAAAGCCGTTGTGCAATTTCACGCACTGCCTCCTGGCGCGTTGAACGTTCGCTCCCACCCGGTTCGGTACCCTTCGGTCGCCACCTGCGCCGGACCGGCGTGCACGTACGAGTCGACGATCTCGAAAGAACCGTCCTCGCGCGGCTTCGTCGTCACGTATTCCTCCCCGGGCATCATCGGCGTGCCGACCGGTGCACGACGGACGACGGACGGTTCCACCGAGTGATCGGGACGATGCCGCGAAACGAGCGTGAGTCCGTTCGGGAACGAGCACACGGAACGGATCAGATCCTTGCCGTCGCAGTTCATCCAGACAAGCTTACGCTGCAGCCGCCGCAGGCACCGTCTTCTTGCTCACCGACTTGGAAGGCGCCTTCTTGACCGCCTTCACCTTCTTGGCCTTCGGCTTGGTGGACTTGGCCTTCGGCGCGGCCTTCACCTTCTTCGGCGCCTTCTTCGTCTTGTGGCTGCCGACAACCCCGTACGTGGTGGCTCGCTTCTCGCCGCTGAGGATCTGGACGGTCTTGTCCGAGAGCCCCTGCTGGATCACGCGGGGCATCTCGCGCGCGGAAAGACCCAGCTCGGATCGGATCTGTTCCGAGCGCAGCCCGTCCTTGTGCCGCCGCAAGAGGCTCACGATGGAACCGAGGATCTCCTGGATCTGCTCGGCCGAGCGACGCTGCAACCGGCCCGGCTTGGCCTTCGAACGAACGAAAGCAGGGTCGAGATTTCGGCCGAGGTCTGCCGCGCCGGGCGGAGGCGGACGTTCCTTGCGTGAGGAACCCGCCGTCAGTTCTTCGAGCGATGCGCTGCGGACGGTGGCGAGAAGTCCTTCGACGAACGTGTCGATGAGACCCTGAATGGATTCGGTGAGCATTCTTGTGTCTTCCTTTCGTGGTTCATAGGTACACCCGGTGTCACTCGATGTCAATCACTTGATACCGCGTGCTCCTTGGGCTATCCTTCCGAAGTATGAAGCGGACGGGCAAGAGCAAGCAGACGACGAAGCAAAATCAAATCCGGATGACCGAGGAGCTCAAGAGCCGCATCCGCAGGTACCAGGAGAAGTTGCGCGAAGACACCGGGGCCAAGGTCAACTTCTCGGAGACCGTCCGCGCGCTCCTCGATCAGTCCCTGAAGGCAGTTCATCTGTGAATCGCGCATGACGACAATCGTGCTGGTGGTCAGCGAGGAGAACGAGCGGCGGGCGGCCGAGTTCTGCCGGCTCCATCGTCACCTGACGACGACCGAGGCGATGGACGACCTCGCGGCAGCGTTCGAACAGGTCGCGCAAAAAGAGCGTGCGGTGGCGCTGAAAGACGCCGCTGAGTGGGTCGAGACCGTCGGCCGCCACTCGCCCGACCGCGAACGCCAGAGCGTCGCGTTCGAGTGCGTGAACGTCATTCGCGCCCGATCGAAGGACCTGCGATGATCGAGCCCGCCGCTGAAATCGCTCGCCGGCTCCGGCGCGACTCCCGTCAGCGTGCCGCCGTTCGGTACTGGGCCGGCTGGCGGCTGAGCCTCACCCACGGGCCGTACGAGGACGCTCTCGACCAGGAGCACGTGCAGTTCGCACGAACGACCGCCGAGCAACTTCTTGGCGAGACGTTCGACCCAACCAAGGACGCCCTCTCCCGCGCCGTGCAGCAAGGAGTCTTGCATCTGTCGGCGAGCTGGCGCGGCGGCTACCCGACCGACGAGGGACGAGCGCGACTGGACGAGCTCGTCGTAGCGCTCGGCGTGCCCGAGGAAGACCGAGCCGGCCGCCAACCGATCCGCATGTTCGGTCCGCACGGAGCGAGTCCCCAAGTTACCCACTGGGTGTGGAGAGATCCGCCGATGGAGACGACATGAAGTTCACCGTACGATCGGACGCCCCCGACATCCCCATCAAGGGGGCTGCCAGTGTCGTGCTGTACCCGAGCGTCAACCAGACGACGGTCTTCTTGAAGCGCTCGAGACTGTCGACCCGTCACGTGATCGCGCGCGAGGCGAACCGGCGCGGCCTCCTCGTCGGCGTCCTCTCGCGAGCTGGTACGCCGATCACCCAAGGAGAGGCATTCCACGCGGCCGTCGACTCGATGCACGGGATCGATCGGTTCGGCAACGTCTCGGTACCGGACCGCTGGCGCGATCTATTTGTACGGGTCTTCATCAAAGCGGCCACGTATGCGGCCCACACCGATCGCCCAGTCACGACGAGGGGATCACGATGAACATCGACGAGGCCGTCGCCCGTGCCTGCGGGGAACCGACACTTGTGAAGGCGCTGTCGTGGATCGCCATCTGGGAGACCGAGCGCGTCATCTCGCAAGCCTTTCGCTGGAAGGAGACGGGCGTCAGTACGGCGTCGCACGGCGGCGGGTGGGACACGTGCTTCGAGTATTGTTTTACGAGAGTGATGACCGAATGGGTGACCACAAAATCGAAGCCGGAACCGATTGTCCAGGAGCCAGCATGAGAAAGCTGAGCGATATCGCTCGCGCGCTAGCGTTCCGGTTCGACGCGCCGGGATACCCATTACTCGCTCGAGCATTCGACTGGCTGACCGGACGGTTGTTCGAGCGGGGATGGTGAGCGATGCAGAACACCATCCTCGGCATCGTGCTCTTGGGAGCCGTCCTTGGTATCCTCGCCGCCGCCCTGCTTCGAGGTGAACCATGAAATCGAGTTCACGCACACTCGAAGACATTCGACGTACGCTTGAAACTATCTCGAACGAGTGTATTGCCGAAATGGAATTGTCGAGCAATCACGAAACTGAGTTACTTCGAGATGTTGTGCAAACTGCTCAGCAAGCTCGCGAACGAGTGCTCGACGTGTCGATCGCGGTGTCCCGGTACATCACACACTGTTTGGAGCAAGAAGATCGAGAGCGGGGCCTACCCACATGAAGTCGAATCCGCGTTGCGACCATCGTGAAGATGCCCGCCGGTGCCCCGACTCGGCGGGCTACCGGGTCCGGCAACTGGCCCCCTACGGTCACTCCCGATTCCGGGCCGGCCGGTTCTGCCTCCGTCACGCCTTCCCCGCCGTCGACCGGGTGCCGCTCCACCAACTGCCGCCGGAAGACCGATGAGCCGGTTCCGCATCCCCGACGCCGTCGACACGCTGCTCGGCTCCTCCTCGCCGCGCGGCGACCTCGTGCGGGTGATCGGTGCGGGGGTGCACACCAACCGCGACGACGCACTCCTGCCCGATCGGACCAACGACATCGATCCATGCACACCGCATCGGCACGGAAAACTGAAGGAACGGCAGCGTTGCTTCGGATGCGGCCGAACCTTCAACGAAATCGAAATCGAAGAGGGAATATGACGACGATGGACGAACGAATCGCCCGATTGCTCCGAACATTCCACCCCGGCGAACGCATCCGCGCCTCCGAGACCATTGTCTACGGCACCGGGGAAGAGGTGCCCGAGGGGACGTTCGGCCGCATCCAGCGAACGAACGTGTACGGCTGCTTGCCGCTCGTCACGGTGGCGTGGGACGGGATCAACGTGCTGCATCCCGTGTCGGCGGAGAGCTTGGAGCCGGCTCCGTGACGATCCCGCTCTTCCCGCCGCCTGTCCCTGCCGAGCTGCCGCATACATGCCACGCCCGCGACTGCGGCAAGCCCGTCAAGCTTGAGCTGCTGTTCTGCCCAAATCACTGGCGAATGGTCCCGCGCGTCATCCAGCGAGCCGTGTGGGCTGCGTACCGGCCAGGCCAATGCGACGACAAGCGACCCAGCAAGGAATGGCACCGCGCGGCCGACGCCGCAATCGGATACGTCGCACGCGCCGAGGGCAAAACACTCAAGCTTCAAGAGTCGATCGAGCTCCTCTCGTTTGGGTTTCCACCACCATGAGCCACCTCGAAGAGGCTGCCACCAAACTCCGCGACTGCACCCACGGCACCGCGATTGCGTACGAGTACGACGTGAAGCGATGCCCCCATTGCGGGGCGATGTTTGCTCCGAGACTGGGGTGGGCGCAACCGCACTTCGTCGCCGAACTTGTACGTGCTCTGCCGAGCAAACCATCCCAGGAGAACGAATGACTACCGACGAAGAAAACGCGATCGTGAACACGTCCGCCGAGACCCTGATGAAGCAGCTCACGACCGACGGCAACTCCGTCGAGGCTGTCGTCACTGTGGTGCTCTATCGGGGCGGCGAACGCTTCCACATCGGCTCGATCATCAATCCCACCGACGAGCAGCGTACCGAGACCGTCCTAGACGAAGAGGCAGCCAATCAAGTCGAAGGCCGCGTGCTGCTCGCGGCGTCGGACCTACTCAACGACTACGTCCACGAGCAGGGGCTCTGCGCCGACTGCAACAGCAAGAACGGAACCGTCCAGTGAATCCCATTGGACTGACGCGCGCCGAAGAGGAACAGGAGACGCCGACTGCCCCGACCCAGCAGCCTGCACCAAAAGGGGCCGTCCGGTGCCAGATCACCGTGCCCCCCGAGGGTAAGGCTTGCGGGGCCACCGCTGTTGGTCGGATCGTGTGGAACAAGGACGACCCCAAGACGCCAGCGTGCGCCGACTGCGCGCAACGGATGGACGCGCAGGCGCGGACGTTTGGCGATAACATTCGCTTCGAGCCACTGATCGATGCGAAAACCTGACCCATCTCGAATCGGTCGAAAGACGACCACCAAAGACGGGTACATTCTCGTGTTTGTCGGAAAAGGACATCATCTAGCTGATGTGCGTGGGTACGCCTACGAGCATCGCTTGGTGATGGAGAAGACGCTTGGTCGACAACTGATACGTGGGAAACGTGGAGAGACTCGTGGGGAGCTTGTTCACCACAAGAATGAAAACAAATCAGACAACATCGACCAAAACCTGAAGCTCATGCCGTCTAATTGGCACCACCGCGCAGAGCACAGAAAGCTGGCAACTAAACGACAACAGCCAGATCAACCCAACGAGCAGATCAGGTGCGCTTGCGGATGCGGCACCGGCTTGTGGCGATTCAACAAACAGCATATTGAGGTCCGCTTCATTTCCGGTCACCACGGAAAACTGAATAAAATCGACCTACCGCCTAAGTCACGCCAAGGAGAATACAACCGCATCAAGACGAACTGTCCTGCTGGACATCCGTACTCAGAAGAAAATACGCTCCGAAAAGGCAATCGCCGCGTTTGTAGGGCGTGCAATAGAGATCGTACCCGCATACAACGAATGGATAAACGGAATGGGATCCAAGGACAGGCCAAGTAAGTTTGACGCGTACTCTAAAGCAGATCCCGACGAACCGATGTTCACGCTGCTCGCGCGCGACCCGATGGCCCCCGTGCTCGTGCGGATGTGGGCCGCGCAGAAGTGGCAGGAGCACGGGAACCCAGAGAAGATCGCTGAAGCACGCGACATCGCCGACGCGATGGAGGCGTGGCACAAGGAGCACCGAAGATGAGTGGATCGCCCATCGTAGAAGGTCTCTTGAACCGCGACGAGTTGCTTGACTTCCACGGCATTAGCCGCTCTGTGCTCGAAGCGCGTATCGTGGATCTGGTAAAGCAGCTCGAAATGGCCCTGAAGCGCGTTGCCGAGCTAGAGCACCCGCGCTGCAGCGGCGTGTTCGGCGACGGAGACGTCGACTAGAGCTGGCCAGGTGGGATGGTCTGGCGCATCCACGCCCGCACGGCTTGCAACACGGTGCCGGAGTGGTCAGCGAGCGCCGCATGCTCGACGGCTTCGTTGAAATAGGTTTCGCTGTCCCGAAGCATTCTCGGATCCCCTCGCTCATTCCAGAGCTGGTAGGTCCCCACCGCGCGGGCCGCCCACCGGTAGGCCGTCTCCTCTTCGATCTGGGTGCGCGACTTCTGCGCCACCTCGCGCCGAGCGTCCGCGAGCAGTGCTTGGAGAACCTGGGGCGACGGAGCCATCGAGAGCCTAGGCTACCACGCAACCGTCGCCCTGTTCGTACACGTAGTGACCGTGCCCCATCGTCGGGAAGCCGCTGCGTCCTGGTGCAGGAACCCAGACCCACCAACCGCCCACGGTTTTGATTCGGTACGGCATCACCTCTTCGCCTGGTCCTTCCTCATTTTGTCCAGGTCGCCCTCGTCAGTCAGACGTCCGGTTCGCACGTACTCCTCCTGCACCATACTCACGTTACCATGTCGAGGGCACACGCCGTTTTCCGTGTGGAAGTAACAGCGGCCAACGGGCGTCCCATCCGCCGTACGCTCACGCACCGCGCATGCGTTCGGGAATCCACGGAACGCGCTCGAACCACGTCCGCGTACAGGTGGCAAGCCAACCGCGAGAGACGCAGCCGGCTGCGCACATACTACATCTTCGCGGACGTACTTCACGCACGGCCCGCAGTCGTATTCAAGATGCGGTCCGCCGGATCCCCAACGAAGAGTCTCCGGAGGGTCTTTTGGCCAATACGACTCTCGTTCCTTTCGTTCGTAGTCTCGTCCTGCCTGTCGGCCTCGGTCTTCGCCTATGCGTAAGCCGCGCATGTGACCGGCAACATAGGAGAGAGCCCACGTGATGATCATTCCACCTAATAGAATCCACGTGTTCATCATCTAAGCCTCCTTCGCGCGCACCGTTACGTCACCTGATCGAGTCGAAGCCGCCCACAAGTTGGGCATGTCCAGGTCACCGCCACGAATGGGGCTACGTCGTGACCCGACGTGGGGCCGGAGCTGGTGAGGCAGCCGCCTTCGCGCGTGGGCTTCACCAGCCACCACGAGATGTACCGTCGTGGGTGGCGACGTAGCCAGCACCAGAGGAGTCGGCACAAGGCCGACCACGGACTCCCCTCCACATCAATCTCGGCCATCTCGTCTCCCTTCGCGCGCAATTTACCGAGTCTCCGCCGATCGACCGTTTGAACCTGCCACGTTTCCGTCGACCCTTACTTCCGTGGCCACGTCGGGCACCCAAGACTTCCACGAGACAGGTTCAAAAAGTCGAGCGCGCTCGCAAAATGTTTACCGAGGTCTCCCGCATATTCCGTCCACCGCTTGCTCCAGCTTTCGCTCTAGTACATCAGCCCTCTCACCTCCAAGTCTTCCACGCTTCCACCTGTCGGTCATGGCTCGGGCCGCCATGACGACGGCCCCTTGTCCCGTACTGAAGTGCAACTTTGCACACTCCACGCAGAAAACAGCAAAGCAATCGACACATCGAATTGCCGTGTGGCGAACATCTGGGAATAGCCGATCGAAAAACACCGGCTCCCCGCATCCGTCAGGCTCGCCAGGCTTCCAGGGCGTACCGAGACCTCCCGTCCCGCAGAACGCGGAGGATGCGGGCCCAAACATGATGATGCGTGAGTAGCACAAGATGCACACGTGAGACTTCGCGCACAGACCCATCGTGTTCGGTGCGCTCCAGAGTACAGCACCGCTCACGACCTGTACTCGTCCGCATAGGTCGCACGGTGGAATGCGGGCTGCCTCAATCACCTCGTTCGCGGTGTCGAACACGACGCAGCGGCCGACGAGGTCGATGGCAGAGACGTACACGTCGCTGCGGTCGGTCGTGATGAATAGGGGGTCGAGGTTCACGCCGTTGCGGATGATCACGAACACCTCGCAGTCTTCGGCGGATTCAAGTTTCTGGAGCTTCTCGATCAGTGCTTTGACCTTCATGGTACCTCTTGAGATTTGTCCGGCACAAATCAATAAGATCCGCCGTAGCCGGTGCCGTGTTTGGATACGTGCTCAAGGAACGCGCGCCACCACTCGTCCCAGTGGTGGACGGGTCCTGGCCGCGCGCGCTCGCGTTTCGCGAGTCTGCCAGCGCAGATCGCGTCGTGGAAGAAATCACCATCATCCAGGCAGTGGCATCCAGGCGAGCATTCGTCCGGGACAAACGCGCTGCCGTCGTTGCGACGAAAGTGCTCGTTCATCCCCGCCGTACGGCAGAAGAACTCGGGGCCGTGGTCTGCGTGCGATACAACGCCTGCTTGGCAGCCAGGCGCCCTACACTCGTACATGGTGCTCAAGGTTTCACGTCCGGCTTGTTCGCGCCTGTTGCTCGTCGTAGGTGGCGACCCACGCCGCTACCTCGCTCGCACCACTGGCGGTCGGGAAAGCTTTCGCCCACGACCGCAGGTCTCGTATGTCGCCATCGTTGTACGGAGTGATCATCGTCACGTCTCCTTCGTGTCGTCCTGCGAAGCGCGCATGGTCGTCACTCTGCCACCCGCTGTTTTGTGTCGCCTGCCGTCATGCGCGCGAGGTCGATCAGGACGTCTCGGAACGCCAACGGCGTTGCCAAGTTCTCCCCGGTGCGGAGCCTGGTCGGTTTCACGCGCGGGGTGACGAGATGTCCACGAAGGCGTCGCTCCTCGGCCGAGTGGAACCCATAGTCGAGACGAGACCGCGGCGCCGGGATGGTCCAGTCGAGCTCGAAGAGACGGCACTCGCCAGCGAAGAGCGGCACTCGGGCGGCGTACAGCCACGTCAGCTTACGTGCTCGGTGCCCGTAGTTTCCCTGAGCAACGCAGCACACGTACCCGTGTCCGTCCCGAGCGTAGGTCCAGCCCTCGCGCCACTTTGGCGTGGCGATGCCGTGAGCTGCGAAGGCGTGGCTTGCCTCGGGGTGCTCTAGGACCCCGCCCCACCGACGAACCGACGCCAGCGCCGACGCGAAGCACCCCCCGTCGTCGCCGAGCTTGCGCGGCGTCTTCGCGCTCGGCCCGCCGCCCCAGTACCGACCCCACCGCTCGCACGGCGGGTGCGCCACGACCGGATACGGCCCGACGTACTTGCGCGCGTCCATCTCGACGTCCCACGGGTCGACGCCGTCGACACCAAAGTAGGCACCGCCCTTGGCGACGAAAAGCGCTGCAACGGTCGTGGGTTGTGACGAGCGCAAAATCGTCACTTCAACCGCCCACGTATTTGAACAACCGTCCAAACCTTTCCCGGTTCAGAAACACCACATTTCGCGACCCAATATACCTGTACTCGATCCGTGCAGGAGAGGTGCCCTCAATGCGCACAACCCGACCTGACTTTCGATGTGCCCACCTCTGTAAGAGGTAAGGAATCTGGAGCGCGCGCAGATTCGTCACTTCGTCTCTCCGCGTTGTTGCAGATCCATCAGAGCAGTCCGAATCGCAAAGCGCATGACCTCGGCGTCCGACACGCGACCGCATAAGCCTACGACGTAGCGCCTCACCTGTAGGAAGTGCTCCCGGTGGGTCTTGTCGAGGGTCGCGGTCACCCGACGCCGTTTCGAGGTCGCGCGCAGATTCATCTGTCTCCTGACTGGGAAATCCAAACGGTCAACTCGTCCGCCTGTTCCGCCCTTGCTGGACGACAAATCACCCACTGCTCCGGGAATCGAGTCCCTAGTTCTGCCCACGTACGGGCCTTGTATACGCCAGGTGGTGGGTATGGGATGCAAATCGGCAAACTCGGATGACGGTCACACCCAACGACGAAGATGGCTGCTAGGAGTGCCGCGCGCGCATTCATTTATGTCTCTCTCGAAGCGCCTTGACCCCTGCCGCCGTGAGTCGAAGGCCGGACTTTCCGGGTATCCACTCGATCAGCCGTCGCTCAATGAGCGCTTCTCGCGCTTCTGGACTGCCTGGCGCATCGCCATCTGCCAGCGCCTGCTCCTCGATAGCCACGCAGCGCGCCTGAAGCCGATCGTTTTGCACGCGCAACCGTTCCGCCTCGCGTCGGAGCGGGGCGTCCTTGAGCCAAACGATCTCGAGCTCCAGCTCGCGGACCTGCGTCCGGAGCCGACCCTTGCTCATGGTGACCTGGTTCGGGTTCTCGACCTGCGGTTCGTTGTTCATATCCGGCACTCCTAGTGCAACTCGAGAGGCATCTGACTCACGTACGCCTCGTGGCCCTCGAGCTCCAGAAACAGCTTCAGTTCCAGAAGCTCCTCCGACGCCGGCACCACCCAGTCGTGCACGCAGACGGCGTGCCCTCGGTTGACGTCGAACACGCTGCGGCCGCCGACCTTCGCCAGCCGCTCGAACGAAGCCTGCCGGCTCGTCAGCACGTACCGGTGCCCCGAGTCGGCCCCCGTGACGAGGAAGCTCTGCGTCTTCTCGAAGTCGGCGAGCTGCTGCTGCGTCAGAAACGCCCGTAGGACGCGCGTCGCACGGACGTCGGCGCGTTCGAACTCGGGCACGGGGCACGAGAGTGCCGGTTGCGCCACGGTGACAGCGGCCTTGACGATGTCCCTGGCCGGCTCCCGATATGGAGCCTGCTGCACCTCCCCGTCCGCCGTGCGGTGAATCTCCTCGATGCGGCCGTTCTGGAAAACGACCGCCGAAAGCAGCTTGCGGCCGCGCTTCATTGCCTTGGAGAGCACAGCCTCCACCTTACCGATGGGCTTCGGAACGACGATCTTGCCAACCTGGGTCGAGGTGTCGAGGTCGAACTTCTTACCCAGCAGCGAAATCGCCTCCCGCTCGCTCGGCGAGAGGTTCTCCCACTCGACCTCCGTCTGGTTCGCTTGCGCCGTCAAGCGGATGTCGCCGTACAGGCTCGGCAGAAAGAACGGAATCTGATTCAGGTTCATGGGGTGATGCTCCAATTCGTTTGAGGAGGTGGTCGATGCGAATCGTGATCTCGCCCGGAACCGGCTGGTCCGCGAGCGCGAGTTTGAGGCGGAGCTCGAACAGCTCCGCAAGCTCCGTCACTTCGTTCAGGCGGACGTCGGGGTCGGGCTTGGACGCCTTCTTTTTCTCGGCCTCCACGTACTGCGTGAGAAAGCTCTGCGCGAGCATGATGAGCTCACGGTTCAAGTCGGCGCCGTCGTTGAAGCGTTGGTGGTGACGAATGGCGACTGGGTTTCGCATCATCATCGGCTGTCCAACGACGTCGTCGTCACGGTCCCCGTAGATGGCGTCCACGTCGTCGACGGCGAGCGGCACCCGGAGCCGCTGCACGTAGCCCGCGACGACCATGACCTGCTGAGCCTCCGCGAACCGGCTCGTCCTGCCACTGGCGAGCAGCTCCGCCGCCACCTCGCTGAGCGCCGCGAGTGCAATGTCGACAGGGTGAGTTTTGGGTGGTGGCGCCGGTTCGGTGCGAGCCGGCGGTAGCTCGGGGGGAGTGTTCATTTTCGTTTCCTCTGCTTCTTCTTCAACTTCTGCTTCTTGGCTGCCAACTTCTGCTCCACCTTCTTGAGCCGCTTGCGTACCCGAGCAGCCATCCCGTCGAGTTTTCGCGCGTACTGGCGAAGCCAGGATGGTGTCTCTCTCCGTCTTTTGCGAAAACGAACACGACGATGCCGACCGAGCCGGATCCCCGGCGAGTCCCACGTCACCCCGATCCGACCCCTGTCGCTCTCTCGGTGGATCTGGTCGATGCGGACGTGCCGCCGTCGCAAGTCTTTGACGAGCCTCTCGCGGAGGTCCGTCGGTGTCTGCGGGTGGGTCACGAGGGCCGCCGCGACGGTGCGCCACAGCTCCTTGACGCGGTCGCCGCCCCGTCTGTTTCTCCCCATCCTCCGACGGCGGTTGGGGAGCTTCCACGCTGCGGTGAATAGCGCGACGGCCTCCCGAGCGATCCCCTCCAACAGCGCCGGCGATGCCGCGTCGTTGCAGCAGATGGCCTCCAGCATCGGACCGATCTCGTATGGACTCACGGACTTCTTCAACTTGCCCTGGACGAGGTCCGTAACGACCGCTTCCAGTTGATCGCTCGTAGCGCTGCCCGCGTAGACGTGGAAGATCGCGGAACCAGGGTACTGCTCGCTGCACTCGTGGATCATCCGGAAGATGTCGAACACGCGCACCCCGTACACCCGGGCGAGTCCCATCATGTCCACCTGCAGGTCGAGCGAGTTGAATACCGCGACATTCGCCGCCCAGTACCCTTGGTCTCGACTGCGGGGGATCATCAAGGCCACCTTGTCGAACTCGTCGCCCACCGGCGTCTTGCGCTCGAAGAAGAAGAAGGTGGCGTTGTGTGCTTCGTAGTCCTCGAAGTACCCCTCGCGGAGCATCGAGATGCACCACTTCGTGGCTCCGCCGTAGTGGACACTGGCCTGCTTGTTCTGGATGTGCCGGACGATGAGGTCCGGCGAGTCGTAGACGACGACGGCCTCAACCGATCCCTCGATGCGGTAGAGCCGTTCGCGTTCGCGCCGCTTCTTGTCCTGCGCTCGCCGGATCTTGAAGAGGGCGTCGCGGAAAGTCGCGAAGTCCTGCGGTCGGTACGTGTAGAGGTCGGAGCGGATCCGGTCGCGCGGAAGCTGGCGCCGTCCGTGCCGCGCTCTGCCGACCCACTGCCCGCTGAACCGGTGGAAGAGGTCGAGGACGTCGGCAACCTCAGGCGCGAGCGCCTGCCCGGCCGCCAGCATCCTCGCGCCCCAATCGAGGTACTTGAAGTTCCCAGACGGGTCGCGCTCGGCGAGCAGCCGGATCCCGTCCTCGTGTTCGGGAAACTTCTGCAGGGCGAGATCGAGCCGCGTGCTCATTAGCGGCCGCCGTACTTCCGCTTGCCACCTCTGCGGCCGCGACCCTCTCCAGCACTCTGCGTAAAACGATCCAGCACCCTCTTACCGCTCCCGAGGATGCGATCGAAACCGTCCGCAATCTTCTCGGCTTGGATGGCGACCCCCTCCACGAAGTCGGGGTTCATGATCTTGTTGGCGATGTCGGCCGCGACATCGATCTTCTTTTTGCCCTTTGGCAGTAAGTACGAGTCGACGAGTCGGAGCGCCGCGACGGCGGCCTCCAGCCGCTCGTTGACGTTCCCGCGCTCCTCGAACGCCAGCTTCGACAGGTCCCTCACTTTTTGCACGACGTCCATAATCGCTCCTCTTTCCGCTTCACGCGACAGCCTACGTCGGCCAGACGCCCGACGCCCCGTGTATGCGCGAGTCATTGCGACGCTCCTCCAACCGTGAGCACGCGGTAGCAGAGCCCGTCGACAGGGTAACCGGCAGGTCGGCACCGGGTGCAGAGCCACCCGTTCGGCTTCATGCGGCCGCTCTTCGCAACCTGCCGCTTGATGACCGTCCGCTCCGACTCGCTCGGTCGCCGGCCGCACTGCTGGCAGCACCGCGCCTTCATGGCAAGATCGCCCTCAACCTTGCTTGAACCCATCGAGCGACAACTGGAGCCGCAGTGGCTTGCTGGGACATGAGCGCGTGAAGCGTGTTGCGGTCGTCAACCTTCCCTTTCGGATCGTCCAGACCGTCGATCCGACGCTGCAATTCGAGGATGTCCTCAGCCAATTCCAGTATCCGCGCATCGTTCGGTTCGGCGAGGACTGGTCGATGGTACTGCTCCCAGGCGGCCGCCGCCGCATCGAAGTCGGCGAAGGCCCGCGTCAGCCGCGCACGAACGCACGGTTGACTCGCCTGCACGCACGTCGCGCACGACCCGTCGCACGGAAGGAACAATCGCGCCGCTTTTGCCACGTCCTCGAGCAGCGCGTTGCGGGAGCGTAGCTTCAGCGCCTCTTCCCGGATGCCCTGCGCCTCAGTGATGCCGAGCGCATCCCTCGTGTCGGCAATGACCTTGCGGACCTCCGCGTGAAACATTTCCACAGCCTTGTTCCGGTCCGCGTTGATCTCGCGAACCTTCTCCCAGGCCGTCTCGCATCGCGCTTGCGCCGATTCCAGCGCGTCGATCAACCGATCGATCGTCCTCGGCAGCTTGCGGGCCTCCTGGATCAGGTCGAGTGTGCTCATGCTAGGATCCTCGGAAGTCGACCGTCGGGTGCGTTGTCCGAGTCCACCCACCGCATGCAGTGGGCCATATCGACGCATTTGGGCCGCTTGTACTCTGGTGCGTCGACCGGTTGCACGCCCACCTCGATGCCCGTCGCCACATGCTGCGGCGAGGACTCGACGTGGACGACGCGGTAGCGGTGACCGTGTTTGGCCGTGCGGGTGTCCAGGTCGGGCAGCGTGACGAGCGCGCCGACCGTGAGCCAGTCAGGAATGGGCATCAGTCGTCCGCCGGCGGCGTCTCCCCTCCTCGAGCCCTACCCCTCCCCCTGCTCCCACCATCACCCCGCTTGCGCTTGGGGGGACGACGACCTCCCTCCTGGAGGGGGCCAAACTTGTCCTCGAACCGGTCAAGAATCTCGTCGGCGAATCCCTCGGCGACATCGGCAATGTCGTTGATCAGATCGTCCGTGTCGCCGTCGAAATCGGCAGGCACCTCGTAGCTCTCTGCGGCTGAACACACGAGCCGCAGCCATATTTCCTTTTCGTCCATAGAACTTCCTCCGTTTATTCAATCCCTATCGTTCGAACTACCGCCTGTCAACCGTTGTGTATCACGAGGATGTCCGCACCCGCGGCACTCCGTTAGCAATTCTTTCGCGGATCCGTTCATCCCTCCACACGACGCGCACGTCCATCCAGGTAGCGCCAGTCCACCCGGAGCGCGCCATTTGCCTGCCGGCGCGCCGTGATCGCCGTTGTTGTCGCAGATCGACCCGCAGAGCGGGCACCAGCCCACGAGCGTGTGCCCATCGCCGATGAGGACAACCTCCGACTCGGGATGAGGGCACCCGGTATCGATCACGCACTTCCCCGTCGCGCAAGCTCGGCCTCCAGCTCCAGCACCCGCGCGGCAAGCCGATCCCTATCGGCCACCACCGTCGCGTAGTCGTCCTGCTGCCATGCGCTCTCGGTCATCGTGTGAAGCTGCGCGGTGATGAGCGCGGACAGATCGTCCACCACCTCGGCCGCCACCGTTTCCCGGTTGGTCGCCGATGTGCTCGGAGTGCTGAGCACCACGATCGACATCAGCCGACGAATCGATCCCACGGCCGCCTGCTTCGCAGCGTCGATGCCGGTCGGTTCTGCAGGCTCCATCGGCTGCCTTGCCTTCCACGTTTCGAGCGTGTCACCTTCTTCGAAGCACGGCGTGTAAGCGGTCTTCGGAGAGTAGACGAGTCCGCACCGGCGGCACGGTCCCCCTACCACGGCAGGGTCATGCCTGAGTTGTTGTCCCACGAGTCAGGCTCCACTCTGCGGTTCGTGGGTCTCTTGCGGAACAACCGGAAACTTCTTGGCGAGCCGCTCCACGCATGCGGCGTCGAGATCCACGATGCCGTTCGAAAATCGCGCAGCGCAGATGACGAGGTCGGCCAAGTATTTGCCTACTTCGTCCGATCGAGGGGTGCGCTGCTCGTGCTCGGAGTCGTTGAGCGCCGACGCTATCACACCAAGCGCCTTCATCAGGTGGGTGAGCGCGTGGCTGGTGTCCGAGACATGGCACAGGTTGGTGTCCTGGCTGCCCCAGCGGCGGTTGACTTCGGTTTGCAGGGTCGCGATGTCCATTACGCAGCCTCCTCGAGAATGAATCCGTTCTTGTCAATCTGCGGCTTCTTGCGATCCGCGTTGAGCCATAGGTCCCATGTGCGTGGGAATAGGCGTGAGATGAAGTACCCGAGTGCGTATGCAAATTGACGGATCTCCCACTGTGCAGCCTCGTCCGAGCGCAACGTCAGGAACGCCAGCCAGTTTCGCAGGTCCGTCTTCGCGCGCATCCGCGAGTAGCGCGCCACCGGCGTGTCGATGCGAGCGACTTCCGGGGCGATGCCCATCCCCAGCAGCACTTCGTACAGATCGTAGATGGACTGCTGCTCTTGAGCGAGCCGTGAACGGACCCATCCCGCTATCTGCGACTCTGTCCATGAAGAATCGCTGTGTCGCGGCGGCATCTTCAGCTCACCGCCACCTCCCTGCTGCTTGTTGCGGTGCTTCTTCGACGCCGCGATGATGCGCTCCTCGTTCGGAATGTAGTGGAGGTTTGGCATCCGGACGTAGCGCGCGGACATTTCGTTGTAGCTGGCGGTTCTGTGCCGGTGCCATTCCCGGAACACCATGATGGGCGCCTGAACCTCGATGACCAGCTCCACCATCTCGAACGGCGTGTCGTGGCGGTTCTCGTAGAGAAACTGGAGGAGCTTCTCGTCGCCGGGGACGTAGCCCTTGCCTCCACACGTCTTGCACCCCTGCTTGCCGAGCGGAGTCCCATGAAGGTGGATCTTCTCCTCTGATGGGAGAGGTCCGCAGTCAGGGCAGTCGTTTGGTCCCCACCCGAGGAATCCTTTCCCGGTGCTCATCCGTGCGGCCTCAATGATGCTCTCGTCGCTACCCATCCAGTCCGCGAGTTTCAAGTACCCGTGGTCCAGGACCTTGACCTCTGCTCCTCGTTTCATACTCACTGTCGCCTTCCCTTTCTTCAAATTCTCTCCAACGCGTGGCGAGCCAACTTTACGACGTCCTCCAGCTCCTTCACCCGCTCCTGCAGTTGGTGCGCCTTCTGCCCGAAGGCGTCTCGCTGCGCCGTCAGTTCGTCCACCTGGAGACTGAGGTGACTTGCCTCGTCACCAACCGCCCGCACCCACTCCACCTCTGGGAGCTGAACCAGAAGCGGACTGCCGTCGCCTGCGTAGTGACACCGAATCTGCACCCATCGCTCACCGGCAATGAATTGCTCGAGACGAACCACCTCGATCGTGGCGACATTGAACACATTTGTCATCGGAGCTGCTCCGCGAGCCGAATGTCGCCCTTGCCCTCGATGACGCCAAGAGTGCGCAACCGCGAGAGCGCGTTGTTGAATCCGCCGCCATTCGGCTCGTACGGCGGAACGCAATTCACGGCAATCTCTTCCTTCGACATCGAACGACCCAGTTCTCTGAGCACCCTCAGAATCTCCCGGTGCGACCTGCCGAGTTCAGGATGATTCAGCCACTCCGCAAAGAGCGCGTCTGCCTCATCGGGCAGCGGATCGAATGGACCGAGCGCGCGCAGACCGGTCTCGGTAGCATCGATCGGGTCGCTGCCGGCGATGTGCCCGACCGTCCGGAGCGCGCTCAGGTTGTTGTTGAACCCCCCGCCATTCGAGGCGTAGCGGGTGAGGATGGCGAGCTTGCCCTTGCCGCATGCCCCGTAGCGGGCGAGTGCGAGCAGGATGCGCCGCTGGCCGCTCGGTATCGGTTCACCGGCGCCAGTGGAGACGGGCTGACGGACGGCTGCAACAGGCTTGCTTGATGTGGATCCATTCACAATGCGAAGCGTTGGTGATGCCGGTTGGTGGGCGCCAACCTGCACGATCAACTCCGCAACATGATCGAGTATCTCGCTTACGTCACGCTCACTCTGCACAAAGGCGTGAAGTACCATTTGCTGCTTCGCGCGTGCCCCGTTCAGCTCTTTCCTCGCGCTTTCGAGCATCCGTTCTTGCTCCTTCGTCAAACGCGGCTCGGCAGGCGCTAGCACCGGCTGCAACCATTGAGTCTTCACCTGCCTCTCCAGCTCCGCGATCCGCCGCCGCAGCTCGCGGGGGTCGTCCGCCTTCGCCTTCTCGATGGTCGCCGCCAACTTGTCGCGGAGCTCCCCCAGGTTCACCTCGGCCGCGTGCTTTGGAGCGATCACTCGAGCTCCCGCCTTCGGGGTCGCCGACGAGTCGAACGTCTCCCGCAGGTTGATGTGCGTGCGTTTGAGGATGCGCAGCCAGTTCGGGCTCCACACCCACGCGTCGCCGTCGTCGAGTGTCTGGAGCGAGGAAAGTACCTCGGCGCCGTCTCGGTCGGCGTTCTGCTCGATCCACCGCTCGATCGCGTCGCGGTCCTGCGGGCCGGTCATCCGATGCGCGATGAGCGTCTCGACCTGGGTGAGCACGTCCTTCGAGACCAACGCCGGCCGCTGGCTAATGAGGGTCACGCCGAGCCCCCGTGCGCGGCCCTTGCGCACGAGATCGTTGATGGCCCCCACCAGCCGCTCGCCGCCGTGGTCGATGCGCTGAGGCACAAACGTGTCGCATTCATCCAGCATGACGTGCAACGCGTCGCGGTTCTTCAAGTAGAGCCGCTCGGCGAAGTCCACCATGAACCGCCGCTGCGCGCCCTTCGAGAAGAGACCGAGATCGAGCACCACGGGCTGCCGGTGCTCGATCACGAAGTCGGCGATGACGACGCCGCCCGTCTCCTCGAGCGGCACGTCCGCGTGCTCGCCGCCGAGGATGATGACCGGCAGCCCCGGCGACTTGCCGTCCCGCGAATGCCGCAGCCCCCAAGTTACGCCGATGGGGTCGACGTACACGACGGGTAGTCCCGCCCCAATGAGCTGCTCGGCGAGCACGCTGGCTGTGTTGGTTTTTCCACTCCCACGCTTGCCCAGCACGGCGAACGTCTGTGTGACAGCGTCCATCGGAAGCGTGACATCGGAAGAGAGATGCAGCTTCATGCGTCTGGTCCTTCCAGCGCCGCGAGCGCCTTGTCGATCCGATCCAGGCAGTTGCCGATGTTCGTGGTCGGGTCGCTCCCGTCGATGCCGGCGTACTTCGCGGTCCACTCACGCGCTTCCTTCAAGAGGTTCGTAAGCCCCATCAGCTCGGGGATCGCTGTGTCGAGCAACTCCACGTCCGCGTCGAAGGAAGGGCCGTGCTCGGACGGGAGCAACCCCACCGGCATCTCCCCGTCGGTGGCCCTAGCCGCCGCAATGGCGGTCGCCAGCCGCCGCCACGCCCGCACCACCTGCGATCGATCCTGATCGTCTGGCATCAGGTCGAGGTGGCCCTCCGGGTCCTCCCGCCGGACGAGGTAGCGGAGTGCCTCGGAGGCCGATCGGTACCCACCCACCTTGACGACGCGCCGGAGCGCCTCGTCCTCGAAGCGGTTGAGTAAGAGCACGAATTGAATCGTCCGTCGGCTGGCTTCGGTCATCGTTTTGCTCGTTGGATGGTCACGTGGGGCCGCCTCTCCGGTTGCTTGCCTCGCATCCGAGCCTGCAGGATTTGCCGGTCCTTCCGGGACCCTTTCCGCTGGATGATGCGCCCGCACCGAGGGCATTCGGTCTGGTTGCCGGCGACGACGCCGCAGTCGCACACGTAGGCGAGCGGGAGAGACTTGCTCATGCGTCGGATCCGTTCCGAAGCACGGCACGTCCCGCGTCGGTAATCCGACCCTGGTCGATCCAACTCTTGAGCAGGCAGTCGAAGGCGATCTTGACCCCCTCGTCGCCGAACGCTCCAACGACCCGCGTGAAGTCGTACCCCGCGTCAAGCGCCATGAGCAATGCCCGCGTCTTGTCGCCCTTGCAGGCGAGTGCGTAGTGGGTCGCAAGTTCGTCGTCGCTCACGACCTCTGTTTCGCTTGCCTCAACCGTGGCCTCGGTTGCCGCAGGCAGTACCCGAATGGTGCCGAGCCACTTCTTCACGGGTAGTGGTCCTTGCTGTACTGGGCTACAAGTGCGCGGTTCCTGCGGAGCGCAAAGGCCACGCGGTCGCGAACGGCGATGATCCGAATCGTCATGTACCCGTGCTCCAGGGCCTTTCGGGCCGTCGCTCTGGAGCACGGGGCGTCCTCCGCAATCGTGCGTTCGATCTGTGTGTTCGTGACCGTCATCGGTGACCTCGCCGCCGACGACGGACGACCTGCACGATCAGCGAGGCCAGCGCGCACAATGCCGCGACGCAGGCCCCGACGTCTGCAACGAGTTCCCTCGGCGACATTCTAGGCCACTTTCATCCGGACCCCAGACTTCTCCTCCTCGAGAAGTGGGAGGGTCACAGTGGCGATCGGCTGGATACCGAGCTTGGGCACGACGAACGCGCGCAGCTCGGGACTCGCTGTGAGGACGCGCAGGCGGTACGGGATGGGGAGATCGGTGACAACGTACGGGATCGGTCGATTGTTCATGGTCGTTCTCCTTGTGGATCATTCGAAATCTGACTCAGGTCGTCCTTCGACAGCTCGAGGTCTTCGAGCTGAAATACCGATCGTAGCGGCGCCCCCTCGATGGTGTCCGTGCGCGCATTCGGTGATCGTCGGTCGAGCAGCGCAACAACACCGCGCACCTCGAACCCCTCCTCCCGCAAGGCGCCTACGGCGTGCTTCGAGGTGGCCCCGGTCGAGAGGACGTCTTCCAAAAGGACGACCAACCCGCCAAACCGCGGCGTCCATGCCTGCTCGACCACATGCCCGGTACCGTGGTCCTTTGGGGTCTTCCTCACGTAGACGACGCTGTAGATCGGCTCGCCACGGACGGCGGCGTAGGTGGCGACGATGCTGGCCAGGTGACAGCCGCCGAGCACGACGCCAGCCACCGCGTCGGCGTGCCCGAATGCACGGATCTCGTCGTGCAGAAGCGCGGCGAGCGGCCGGTGGATCTGGCGATGGAGCGCCGTCCGCTTCGCGTCGATATAGAGCTTCGACTTGCCGCCCGACGCGAGTGTGAACCACTCCCCGGGGGCCGCCACCTTGACCGAGTACGACTTGAGGTGCGCCAGCACGAAGTGGCGGTAGTCGTCGAGCTGCGTCGTCACGACAGTTCCTCCAGCGAAGTCGCGACGTCCTCGGGCACGTTGAAGAAGCTCAGTCGTCCCTTCATCGGCGTGAACGGCAGCGCCGTCACGTCGGACAGCACGAATCCAAACTGATTCCGCATGTGCCACTTTGGGTTGACGCCAGGCGGGTAGAGCCGCTCGATGACGGGCGGCTCCGCTATCCAGGGCTTCACGACCTCGACGAGCCGCGCGCGACCGACGATGCCACCGAACTGCGCCCGATCCGAAAAGTCGGACAGGAACTCGGCGCATTTTTCGGCACCCAGCACGCCGGCGATAAACGCCAGCGCGTTCGCGTAGTATGCACGGGTCATCCCCTTCGCTGCATGGATCAGAAACCCGCGCCGAAGCTCTTCGAGAAGTGCTGGGTCGACTGGCCGCCATCGCCGATTCTCGATCGTCTTGCCAAAATGCAAGACAACGTGGCACCAGGGCTGACGAAACGACAGGACACGCATCACCGCACCCGCTTGGTCTTGGTGACGGCATCTGCTTCGGAGGCGTCCAGGCACGGGATGCACCGACGCGCCGCCTCGGGATGCGTCACGCGGACGAGCGTTCCGGGGATGGGGTGACCGCAAAGCGGGACCTCCGCGTCGTCGTAGAAGGCGTGCGCCTTCGCACTCTCGGTGCGCTGAGACTTCCAGACGATCATTCACCCCTCGCCTTCCGCGCGTTCTCCGCGCGCTTGAGGGCCCCCTTGCGCCCAATCGCAGCCATGTGCTCGCGGTCCGCACTCACCTTGATCCCTCCCTTGCGCCCGGCCTCCCGCGCCTCGGACGGATCGAACTCGTGGGCGAGCCCCCGGTCGTGCGCCGATTTCCCGCCCTTGCTGGCAATCTCGCGAACGCGCTCCGGGTCCATGACCCGAAACCCCATCTCTCGTTTCGTCACGCAGCGCCTCCGTTTACTTTCGGCGGGTACGCCAACCGGTGGGCCGTCAGGGTGACGGTCAGCAGATCGACGATAACCACATCACGGTGCCAGTGGGGTGGATTGAAGAAAAACGCCACTGTATTCCACACAAAATCGAGCAGCGCGAGCCCGAAGAGCGTCCACCATAACGCTCGCGGAATCACGCCGCGTTCCCCTTCGCCTTCTCCCGCCACTCCCCCGATCGAATCCGATTCGGGATCTCTTTGGGCGAACCATCCCAGTTCTCGTCGCCGTTCCAGGTCGCATCGATCCAGGAGGCAATGGCTTCCGCCGCCGCGTCCTCGACCAACTTCTCCGATCGAAGTATCGAGCGGTCGAGGGCGTTGGTTGCCTTCTCTGTTCCGGCGTTGCCATCAACCCCCTGAACGATCTCCCGAGCCTTTTGCGCGTTCTTGCTGCGCTTCTTGCCAGGAGTGCGTGGGGCCTGCTCGAGGAGCTTGCCGAGCTTCTTCTTCGCCTCCTCCGGCTCCTCGCGCGAGAGCCGGTACGCGTCGGAATGGGTAATCTTCCCGGCGTCTGCCGCGTTGCGGATGGCGGCTGGAGCCTCGAGAAACCGGAGCATGTTCTTGATGGTCGATTCGCTGACGCCGAGCAGGACCGCCACCTCCTTCTCGTCGCGCCCGAGATCGATGTACCGCTGGGCCTTCCTCGCCCTGGCCGAGGGCGAATCCTCGGTGCCGTGCTCGTTCGAGCTGATGAGCATCGCCATCGTCCGCTGGTCGCTGCCCGCCCGCTTGAGCAGCACGGGTAGCCGGATCGGTTCGGCCCCCTGCTTCTTGAGCCGCCGGTTCGCCTCGCGCGCCGCCTTGGTGCGCTGCCGACCGTCGATAATCTCGACTTTGCCAGTCTCGGGGTTGCGCCGACCGTTCAGCACCTTGAGCACGCCCTGCGGCGGACCGTCCGGGTCCGGCTGGTACATCATGTTTTGGACGAGCGACTCCTTGAAGTCGAGGTCAACCCGCTCATCATAAAGCGCCGACTTCTTGTCCGTGACCAGGACCACGTCGGCGGGATCGAAGTAGTAGACGTCGGTCTTGCCCTTCGCGTGCAGGGAGTCTCGAGAGGCTTTCGGCATGGTGGGGTCATCCTTTCTTTCCGAGCAGCGACTTTGTGAACGCCGCAATCATGTCGGCCGCCACACGCTCGGCCATCGCCTGCGCCTCCAAGAGCGCCATCCCGCCTCGTGGCACCCGGTACTTGCTGGAGTCATGGTGGTGTCGACCGAACACTTCGCCCACAGTCCAGTACGTGTGGATGCCGGCGATACCGGCCTTGCGCACCTCGACGTGACCAGGGCCGCACGACGCGCTGTAGCGCTTGTGCGACTGCTTCTCCCAAGTGAGTCGCAGCTTATTCATGGGTCCGTCGGCTCCCCGCGCGAGATATGGACCTTCTTGCCATCGATGGCCTCGCCGACCAGCGCGTTGAGCGCGCCCATCATCATTTTCTCTCGCGTCCCCTGATCGGCGGCGACGTACTTCGCGCGCTTCTCGAGCGGCCACGCGAGGTGCGGCTTGCAGCACGAGAAATCCGGGCAGCACTCGTGCCGGGTGTTCGGGCACACGGAGTCGCCGGCTGCCCAGCGCCGGAGCTGCTCGTCCGGCGTCGGCGCACCGGGCGGCTCCCAGGTCCAGAGGCAGCGGAGGTCCGTGCAGGCACGGTCACCGCCGGGGTGGCGCGGGCAGCCGGTGGACTCACCCATTGAGCGGATCCTCGCTCGCGATAACAATCGACACCCGCCTGTCGCCGTAGTCCTTGAGAAGGTTCGTGACCGGAGCCAATAACCAAGAGGCCGGTTTGTCGAGCTCACTCACAATCAGCAGACCATCCAGCCGCGCCGTAACGTACGCCACGGGCCCCGCATGCTTGACGATTGCGGCGCTCTTCGGTTCTTCGGCGCCCGTCCATCCGAGCACCGCGAACATCCGCTCGTAGAAGCGCTTGAACGGGCAGAGCGCAAGAAACTCGTCGCGCGTAACCCACATGATCGGCCCCTCGACGGGACTGGCGATTCCGTACGCCTGATCGCAGAGAAATACCCAGACGTGGCTGCCGCGGTTCTTGGGACCATCGGCGATCAGTTCGGCGGGCGCGTCGTAGAGCACCGGAGCCGTCACGACGACAAGTCCCGTCTCTTCTCGAAGCTCCCGCGCCATCCCCTGCGGCGGGGTTTCCCCCTCCTCGATGAGTCCACCGGGGAGCGTCCAGCCTCGGTACCGGCGGTTCCAGACGACGAGCACTTTTCCGTCGCGCTCGACCCAGCTCACGGCGGCTTCCGGCATCGCCTGAGGACGGTAGACTGCGATGTTCCCATTGTCAACGGCGAAACCTATTGCTAGGATGCCTCGTGTGATGAACGGAAACGACATCCAGATTGCCGCACGAGTTAGCAAGGCGCTTCACGCGCGCATCGTGAAGCAACAGCAAGAAGCCAAGCGACTGACCGGCATCGAGCCAAGCATCAGCGACGTCGTGCGACTGCTCCTCGAGCGCGGCTTGGATGCGAACGGCAAGCGAGGTCGCTGATGGTCCGCCTAGAAATCCGCGGGCCGCGTCGCTTCGAGGAACCTCCTGCGACCCCGGGCGAACCCAACCTCGTCGCCGCGCTCGACCACTTGGCTCCACGATTCCGAGAAGCGGTGCACGCCGCAGCCGACACGTACCGGCGACTTGGGGTACGCGCTGTGCTTGTCGGTGGCGTAGCCGCCAGCGCGTACGGTCGGCCTCGGGGGACGAAGGACGTCGACTTCCTCGTCGGCGACGAGGCGTGGGACACATACGGCGTCGTCATCAGCCTCAAGGCCGGCATCCCGCAGGAAGCTTGCCAGGTGCCGATCGACAACATCCCGGTGCACGTCAAGTACCGCGAGCTGTACGAGCGCGCGATCGAGACTGCCATCGAGAGCGACGAGCCGGGTGTGTGGATCCCGCGGCCGGAGATGGTCGCGGTGACGAAGCTCGCAGGCAGCCGATCGCAGGACATCGCGGCCGTCGTGGACATGATGCGAGCCGGCTCCATCAATCTCGATGAGCTGGCAAACCTGGTGCGTCCCCACGAACGGTTGCGCTTAGCCTACAACCGCGCCCTCCATGAACTGGAGCAGGACGAATGACCAACACCGACAAGGCGCTCCTGCTCGCCGAGTGGAGCTGCCCGTCCGGCGGGACATTCCTCCTCGCCTGCCCCATCTGCCGCGGGCTCGAGACGCACCAACCGGACTGCGCGATGGATCTAGCTCTCTCTGAACGAGGGTACTGCGCGCGCGTGGACCGGGACCGCGGGCGCACGTTCATTGCGTCGCTCGCCCAGACGGTGCCGCCACCTCCCGCCGCGCACGGAGACAGCGCCAGCAGCGACCCGAACTTCGATGCCGACCCAGACGACGGGGGCGACTAGAATGAGTTCCGTCGCCATCCATCCCTTCTCGCTCGTATTCCTGTTCGTCGCGGGGATGATCTTCGGGGTCTTCGCCGCCTTCAAGCTCGTTCGCGTCTTGGTCGCCACCTCCCCGTCGATCGCCGCGGAGATGATGCAGACGTACTCGAAGACACTCGGTCTCGGCGCGTGGGTCCGCTTTTCGCGGCACTGGGCTTCCGTCGAGTGCCCGAAGTGCGGCTACACGGACGTCATCCTTCCAGGCGAACTCAAAGACCACGACGATGGGAGTCACCCATGATCGCCGCCACCTGCTGCCGCTGCCGCCGCGAGCTGAACGAAAAAGGTGGGGTCCTCTTGAGACCGCCATACCAGGAGGGGCAGATCGACGGACTCCTCGGAGACTGGGTGGTCAAGCACCACGTTTGCGCCTCGTGCATGGCGGCGATCCTGGAATGGTTGAAGCAGCCCTCCACTCCGCGCACGGTGCGGTGCACCTGTGGCGCGGAGCTTATCGGATGCAGTCAGTGCGGAGCCGGCGAACCGGTTGGGCACATCGTATGCCCGGTTGCGGAACGCCAAGCGAATCGCCCAGAGATCGTTGGGTACCACTACTGCTCGCTGCATTTCTTCGGGGGGATGATCCCAGCGTCCAAACCAGCAGAGGTCAAGTCAGAGTCATCCCCAACAAAGGTCACGGACTGGGCCACGGTCGAGGCCTCGCGCGCGCTCGCGGAGGTCGTGAGTCGCCTGTCGCCCGACGAGCACCAGGTAGGACTCGGGTCGCTCGACGCCCTCGCCGCTCAGTTTCGAGCGGTGTTCGATCGCGGGCGCGCGCAGCTTGCGGCGCTGCTCAAAGAAACGCGACCGTTTTTGAAGCGCGCGAGAGACCACTGGCCCGAGACCAGCAGCCCACAATCGTTCATCGCCCAGGTCGACGACCTGGAATGGCGCATCGACACCGCCCTTCTGCAACCAACGGCTCCGCCGATTCACGGCCCGACGACGACGCACGTTCTCTTCGAGGGCCACCCGCTCTGTGGTTTCATGGCCGGATCCGTTCCAAGCGGCTGGCCGGACGGGCACAACTGGGTCTCGATCGTCGAAGTGATCGAGCGCGAACCGGGCGTCCTCTCCATCCCCACGAACGAGACCTGCACACCGTGCGACCGCTGCCTCAGCTTCGTGTCGGCGTCCTCTCTCATCCGGAACCGAGCCTGATGGACGAGAAGCAGCTCTCCTATCTTTCCGGGCTCTCGAATGCCGATCGCCGCATTGTGTGGTGGATGACCGAGAACTTGTCGGCCAAGGAGAGGAGCGATCTCTTCTTCGAGGATCAACGTCGTGTGGTGATGGCGATGGCCTCTGGGCGTACGCTCATCGGTCCGATGGCGCCGGGCCACCGGATGGCGAAGAAGTGGACCTTCACGGCCAAACGGTGGGAACCGATCTCGTTTCTCTTCCGGATCGGCGACGAGATCGTCGTATCGAGCGTGCAGGCGACCCACGAGGGCCGAGGGTATCTACGCGATTTGTTCGCCGGCATCGAGCGGGCGGGACTGCGCGTCGTCGTGCCGAGCCCGCTCGCGCACATGACGGAGATCCTCGTCCACTACGGGTTCGAGTGCACCGAGGAATACAGCGTCGATATATGGAGGCGGCCGTGAGGCGCCGCGCCAGCCAGGAAGAACGCTTCGCATGGGACCAGTACGCGGCCGCCTGGAGCATCGCGCTCGGCTTCTCGCACCAACAGCGCAACGACGGCGAAGAGGATCCCCTGACCGCCGCCGAGTATGCCGACGACATGCTGAAGCAGCGCAGAAAGCGCTTCGGCAACCAGGGACCGCGACGGGTGCGGCGGCGCACCGCGAGGCTTCACTCATGAATCTGACCCCCATCCAGATCGCGCTCCTGGCGATGGCGCACGAGGCGCACGAGCGCAGCCCGAGCGAATCGGTGGCCGTCTGGGGATCCTGGGAGAAGGCGGCGCGAGAGCTCGCACCCACCGCGCTCATTTCGCTCGGTACCGAGCGGGGCACCCGAGCGCTGGAGTACGCGACGCTCCACGGCCGGCATCGGCGCGGCAAGGCGGGTCGCCTCGTGCACCTCTATCGGTTGGCGACTCACCCCCTCGCCGCCGACCTCGCTGCCCGCTGCGCGTGGGCTGTCCGGCATCTGCCTAAGGGTCGTCAGCACGCCACTTGGAAGGACGTGCCGGCCGAGGTTCCGAGCTCCGCGTGGGCGCCCGACGGCCGCCGATGCAACACCTGCGGATGCACTCCGGACAAGCCATGCACCCTCGAGCTCTTGGACGGCTGCGGGGAGGGGATCTGCGTACCGGCCGGGGTGTACGGGTTCAAGCGGTGCACGGCGTGCCAGATGCGGGAGGCGGTGTGAACAAACCGACCTGCCGCGCGAACCGGCACCCCCAACCGATCGCCGAGCAACCGGTGGGTGCGTGGCTCTTCAGCACGCTCCGGCACATCCTCGCCTACGAGCCGTGCGGTAGACCGGCGACGCACACCAGCTACGACGACAACAAGCCGCTCTGCGACGAGCATGCCGAGGAGCTGCGCGCGGGGCTCCGCAGCCCGAACTCGATCGGCAACATCCTCGCTGGTGGAAGACCGAGGACCGAGGAAGAGATCGTCCTCATGGTGCGGCCTATCGTGATAGAATGGATCGTCGTGACTGACCCCATCGAAAAAGCGACGTTGCCGCCCGAGTTCCGCGTCGAGATCCGCGTTCGGAACAACCGACTCATCCGCGCCAGAGAGCGGCTCGGTTACAAGTCCGCCAAGGCGGCGGCCGATGCACTCAACCTCACGTACGGGATACTCGTCAGTTACGAGACGATGGCTGAAACGCCGCTAAAGAAAGACAGCATGGAGTGGAAAGAGTCCGCGCTAAGGATCGCCGACGCGCTCTTCATGGCGCCTGAAGACCTATGGCCAAAAGCTTCGCGAAGGGTGGAGAAGGCGCGTGTCGAGTTCGAAGCGACCAGCGAGCAGCTCCGCGAGTTCTCGAGCAATGCAGAGCGGCGCATCATTCTGGAGCAGGACAGAGAGGGCGTGCGGCGCGCGCTTAGCGCAATCGATCCGCGTCGGAGAAAAGCACTGCTCCAGCGTTTCGAGAACGACGCTGCCCTCGAAGAGGTTGGTGACAAACTCGGAGTGTCTAGAGCGCGGGCCAGTCAGATCATCCTCAACGGCATTAGAGACGTCGGCGTCCGGCTCGCCAAAGACGAGGTTCTACCTTTACCTCTATCCAAGCAAACGAAGTCGTTGAATCAAGCCCAGTGTTGCGTGTGCGGGTCCAGTCAGAATCTCGTATCTCAAACAGATCGGCGGCGTGTTCGAGTACGCCTGTCAAGGTCACTACCACGAGCTGGTAATGCGAGAACTGGCAAGTCGAAGTGAGCGGGCGTGACCGCCGACATCATGAACCGCGTCAAGCAGATGTTCCGCAGGGTGCGGCTGGAGCTTCGTCGCGCTCGCGCAGCGGCGCTGCGGTGCCCAGGCTGCGCCCAGAGAAATGTGATCGTCGTGACCAACGACGGGCGGGCTCGCTGCATGCTCTGCGGGCATCGGCCGGCTATCGATCTGCTCAAATGAAGGAGAACCAACCATGAACAAGGAATTTGAAGTCCACATGCTCAACGCAGACGGCAAGTCGAAGGCTGCGACCATCGCCCAGACTTTCGACACCTGCCTGTCGACCCTACTCGCCGTCGTGCCGGATCCGTCGCGGGAGATGTCTTTGTGCCGAACCAAGCTGGAAGAGGCGTGCTTCTTCGCCAAGAAGGCGATGGCGTGCAAACCAGAAAACACAGCGACATGACCGGGCGGAATCGACCCAAGAAAGACCCTGGATGCCGCTGCGTGCTCACTGCCCTCGGCGAACGCTTCGCCACGCCTGACTGCCGGGCCGAGCACGCGGAGGCGGAGGCGGGACTCGTCCTCCCGGATGGGTCATTGAGACGCCGTACCTGGCACCCCGATGGGGAGCGACCGTGACCAATCGACCGCGCCCCCAACCCGGCGACGTGCTGCTCGGCTGCATCCACAAGCCGAACCCCTACGCCGCGCACGTCTTCCTGGTTCCGAGCGGACTGCCGTTCACGCGCCCCGACAGGACAACCGGCACGGCAAAGTGGATCGTGCTCTGCGACACATGCCGCGAAGTGTACGTCCTCTCAGGCGGCCGCGCGTCCGACGCACCGCTCGCGTGCGACGCCACCTGGCGGGACGACGACGAACCAATCAAGTACCTGGAGCCGTCGTGAGCGACTTCGACAAGGAGGCGAACCGTGCGAATTGAGCATGGGGATCGGGTGGGGGCCTGCTGCAAACGAGGGCTAAAGCTACTGAGCGACGCCGATCGGCCTGTTCGATTCTTCGCCCGCAAGGACACCGACGATTTTCTGACGCTGACCGACGACAAGTCCGGAACAGACGTTCTCGTCCGGTACGTCGCGGTGTGCGAGCCGTGCTTCGCCGCGTGCGGCGGCGACATGCGCAAACTGAGAGACATCATCGTAGCCATCCGACGAGAACGCGGTGGCGTCACCATTCACCCGATCCATTGAGGGAGATCCACCATGTCGGAAGAGAAACCAGGCGTTCGAGCTGGAAACTACGCGCACTACAAAGGGGGAGCCTACACTGCGCTCGGACTCGTGGAACATCACGAGACGCACGCCCCGTACGTGCTCTACATCAGCCACACGATGGGTAAGCTCAAGATTCGGCCCCTCAAGCCCGTACCCGGCGATCCGGACGCGTGGGACGACTGGGTGGGGGGCGAGGGCAAACGAATGCGGCGGTTCGCGTACCTTGGTGACAAGCCTCCGGTGGTTGAATCCCGTCTAGCGGCGGACGGCGTCCTCTTGATCAAGGAGACCGACGTCCAGGCAAAATCGCTGCTGCCCGCGCTCGCCCTATTGATGGAACGGATGGGCGATCGGAAGCTGTCCATCGTCGTGACGACTACCGACGTCGTGACGACTGCCGAACTGGAACCACCGCATGACGGATAGCAAGCCCACCTGGGAACCGCTCGAGACCCAGGCCATCCTCGGCGACTACCTCCTGCGCGTCTCCGTCACGCGCAGCGATCACCGCTGGCGCTGGTCGGTCATCCCACTGCGCGAGGTGGAGCGTTACGGTCGGGTGTGGTTCTTCGGCAGCAAGGGACCCTCGAAGGCGGACGCGCGTGGGCACTCGATGACGCGCGAGCATGCGCAGGCCGATGCAGTGTTGATGGCGCAGGCGCTCACGAAGGACGATGCAAAGAAGGGGAAGACGACGGTGGAGCTGTCGAAGAAGATCGGGAGGTCGACGTGAAGTGCTGCCAGTGCAGCAAACGAATCGACCTGTCACGCGCTCACCGACCGAGTGACGGGTCCGACTGGACCTCGACAAAAATCGGCTCGCACGGTCGGGACTTCTGCTCGATGAGATGCGCGGACGCCTGGAAGAATGATCCGGCTAACGCGGTCGCTGTCGAAGAGAGCCATCGCACCGCTCTGTGCAGTGCGTACTTGGATTGCGTCATCGACGCGCTCATGCTCGACGTTCGCCCATCCGTGCGACCACGTTTTGCATCATGCGATGCGACTTGCCCTCTGCGTCGTTTGTCGCAATCGATCGGAATCAACCATGCCTGACCAGCTCTCGCTCTCCCTCGGCGGCCCGTCGCCACCTCCCCCGATCGGCGTGCCACCCGTCGTCGCCGACATCCTGCACGCCGCCCGATCGCTGTCGTTCTCGACGCGCATCGTGCGCGGCGCGTGGGGCATCGGCATCGGCCCGAAGCGAAAGTGGGTACTCACCGGCGACCGCTGCTGCGCGCTCGGACTGATGCTCGTCGCCAAAGGGGCTGCTGCCGACCCGCGCGAGAGCTCACCGCGCGCGACCGTGATGCGGGTGCTCGGGCTCACGGGCGACCAGATCGACGGGTTCATCTGCGGGTTCGACGGACAGCGAAGCGACGGGTCGGAGTGGTATCGGTACGGCGCGATGGTCGCCAAGGAGGTCGTCAATGGATGAGAGCGAAAAGGTCCACGCCACACCGCGCGAGCGCGGCGACTCACTGCTCGCCGAGCAGCAACAGCTCGACGCAGATCGCGAAGCGATGGCCGCCGAGATCGTTGCCGGTCGGCGAATCACTTCGATCGAGGAGGGGAAGCGGTTCGCTCAAAGCTGGATCGCCACGGCCGCCCAGTATGCCGCGAACGCGGACTACTACCGAGAGGAGCGCGACAAGGCCGTCGCCGACCTGGACACCGAGCGCGGGCACACCCAGACCCTACTGGACGCCCTGAAGAACGCCGTCCGCCAAGGTGGGGAGCTCCGCCGCCGCGCCATCATGGCGGACGCACTCGACGAGCACGAGGACCCGTTCGAGCCATCGCGCAAGCTATTGGACGAGGCACTGTCCGGTCGGTACCCGCCCACGATCGCGGAGCGCGAGGTGGTGGTGCTCCGGCGCGTCCTCGAGACCGCGAACAACCAACTCTTCGATTCGCAGGTGGACGACGTGGAGCACCAGATCGCCTGCCACGCCGACACGCTTCCGGAAGTGTTCCGTCGGCTCGCGGCCGGGCACGCGGCTGCCTTCGAGACACTGCAGGAGATCGTTCACGAGTGGGTGGAACCGTCCCCGCCGACCGTCCGCGGCGCCTTCTCCGAAGATCTCTACAACGAAGACGGGAGCGAGGTCACGGTCGAGCAGGCGAGGGAGAGGAATCGGCAGTGATTTTACGATAGCCGAGTGCCGTACGTAGTGCCCTCCCTAGCTTAGCGGATCGATCGATTCCTCTGCCATCCCCGGCCCGTCAAGCCACTCGCGGATGGCCTCCAGGTTCCGTATTTTCTGCATCCCCTTCGGCATCGCCCGCAGGAACTGTTTGCCGTAGCCCTTCGTGATGAGCCGCGAATCGCAGCAGACGATGACGCCTCGATCGGTGCTGCTGCGAATCAGCCGCCCGAACCCCTGCTTGAACTCGATGATGGCGCGCGGCACCGCGTACCCGCTCCACGCCCGCTTGTCGTGCTCCATGAGCCGCTCGAGAACCGGGTCGTCCGGCGTCGGGAACGGAATCTTGTCGATGAACACGCACGACAGGGATTCCCCGGGGACGTCCACACCGGCCCAGAAGCTCGCCACGCCGAGCAGCACCGAGTGCGTGTCACGCCGGAACTCTTCGATAAGCTGCGTGCGCTGCCCGTCGTCCTGCCGGATGATCCGGAACGGCGTGCGCGGCGCGACGGAGTCGAAGACCTCGTTCATCCGCTTGCGGGACGTGAAGAGCCCGAGCGTCCGCCCGCGCGCCAGCTCGATCGTTCGCAGGAGCACTGCGGCCACTTCCGCCGTGAACCGTGGATCGTTCGGGTCGCAGACGTCGGGAATGATGAAGAGGGCCTGCCGCTCGTAGTCGAACGGGCTGTCGACGACGATCTCCTCGCAGCGCGGTACCCCGAGCTCGCTCTTGGCGAAATCGAAGCTCGACTCGGTGGCGAGCGTCGCGCTCGTGCAGACGACGGAGACCGGCTCGGGATCGGAGGGTGGCGCATCCATCGTCGGCGGATGCGTGACCGTTTTGCCGAAGAGCGATCCACGAAGCATCTGCGCCGGCTTGACCAATCGGCACGACACGTACGCCTTGTGGAACTCGTCCTCCTCGATGAAGATCACCTCGTTGTCGTCGTCGTTCTCGAGAACGCTTGCGACCGCCCCGATCAGCTTCTCGGCCCGGCTCACCACGATCTCCGTGCCGCCGAGCTGATCGATCGCCTGCCGACTCCCGCTCGAGGCGATGGACGCGAGCCCCTGCGTCTCCTCGTTCAGCCGAGCCAAGAAGATCGACAGCCGTTCGAGCAGGTGATTTGCCGCCGCGAGGTCGTACGTATTGAGTCGCTCGGGAACGACGCGGGCCTTGTACCGGTCCCGGTCGCGCCGGAGCTGCAGCATCTGTTCGAAGAACCGTCCGCCCGCCTGCTCCAGGCTCTCCATGAGCGCCGGGTCCGCGACGCGGAGGTGACGGGCCACCCGTCGGACGGAGCCTTCGCCGATCTTCCATCCGAAGAAGTCCCGAGCAATGTCAGGCGCACGGTGCGCTTCGTCGAAGATGGCAACGTCGAACGGCGGCAGGATCAAGTCCATCCCCTTCTCCATGCAGATGAGCAGGTTCAAGAAGAAGAGGTGGTAGTTGGTGACGACGACCTGACTCTCGCGCGCGACGCGCTGCGCGGCCAACGCCCCACAGGTGTCGGCGAACGAGCACTTGCCACCACGACAGTCTTCCGGTGCGACCGAGAGCTCCCGCCAAAGCTTGTCGGTCGGTTTCCAATCAAGCGACGAGCTGTCGCCGTACCCGCGCTCCGCGATCTCGCTCTCCGCCCACTTCATGAGCCGCGTCCGGTCGCGGTCATCCTTGGACCCCCCGGACTCACCGAACATCGCCTGCTGGCGATGACCAAGCCGCACCTTCTCGTACTGCGTTCGACAGAGGTAGTTTGATCGGCCCTTCAAGAGACCAAACGAGAACGCCCACGGCAGGATCTCACCGAGCAGCGGGAGATCCTTATTCACGATTTGCTCTTGCAGGGCGATGTTTGCCGTGACGATGACCACCGTCTGGCCGCGCGTGGCCGCGTGGTAGGTGGCTGGGACGGAGTACGCGATCGATTTGCCGGTACCTGTGGGCGCCTCTGACAAGAGATGCGTTCGACTGCTCAACGCGGCGTCAACCGATCGAGCCAAAGCGATCTGCCCATCGCGCGGCTGGTACCGATACCCCCACTTCTTCGCGAGGTAGCCGTCCGGCCCGAACGTCGCGTCGATGTACGCGTCCGCGGACGGAAGGTCCGCGTCCCATAAGTCATTCACGTAGGCCGACCTCGACTCTCCCACGAGCCCCACACGTCGAGCAGCGACTCGACGAGAGCTCGAGATTCCTTGGATGAAGCTTCGCGCCACGATCGAGCTCCTGCTCGGCCGCACACGCGAACGACTCGTCCATCACGCAGCCCGGCGGACGCTACGATCTGTCCGTCGAGCTGCGCGTGGATCGTCCTTCAGGCGAAGGGGTCTTCCGCCGCCGGCTTGCCGCCGCCCGACAGTTCCACCGCGAGCGCGCGTGCGGTCGCCTCGTCGGAGGCCCGCACCTCGCTCACCTTCCTCGCGTACGGGAACTTCGCAAGGAACGGACCGATGCCCTTCTCCCGATCGAGCGGCTTCAGCTTCTCGATGATCTCGGCGGCCGATGCCTTCGAGATCACGTCGCCGCTCGGTGCAGCGGTCGGTACAGGCGCAGCGGTAGGTACAGGCGCGGGTGCCGCCGGCGCCGTCGTGCCGTTGGTCTTCGCAGCACCCTTGCCGCTCGCCTTCGCCTTGACGTCGTCGGTGACCGCCGTGGACGCGTCACTGCTGTCCTTGGCGGTCGCTTCCTCGAGATCGATGAGCTTGTCCGTCCCCTCGATCCAGTTGTCCGGATCCTTCGGATCCTGGCTGCCGAAGATGGTCCGCTGCTCGGGCTTGATCTCTGCGTCAGGCAGAATCTGGTACTGCGTTTTCGTGTCGCCCTTCGAGCCATGCCGCTTGATCTCGAACAAGCATTTGCCGAGCGTGTACTTGTCCTTCAGGGCGATGACGTTCTGCATCGTCTTGAAGTTCATGTCGACGACCTTCATTTCGTTGGTCTCGACGCCCTTGACCGACACCACGAAGGCGTTCATCGCGTAGCGGTCCGACTTCTTCCTGCCCGATGCCTTCGCGGCGTCGTCCCACGCCTCGTAGGTACCGGTCTTCTCGTTGAAACAAATGGCCCTGTGAAACGGTGACCCGCAGAAGGCCACGACCGCACTGTCTCCGTCGTGCTCCAACCGCAAGAACGTACTCGATCCCGAATTTTCCATTGCCTCCTGGGTCTTTGCCCAGGAACCTTTGCTCCCTGACATGATTCTCTCTCCTTGACGTACCGAGCCACTCGCGGGGACCTCCCGCACAGGGCTACTCACGCGAGGACGAACACTAGGTCGCACGAAGAGATTTCGTCAACCGTTTTCTGTTGACTAGCTAGTCAACAAGCGGAGAGAGTGCTGGTCCCGGTTTGCGTCGCCGATCGCGCGAGCACCGGAGAAGGTTGGTGCGTACATGACGACGACGCTAGCTCGCGTGCTTATTGTCGATCCACCCTGGTCGCATCGCGATCAGCTCCCAGGCAAAGGGCGGGGAGCCAAGAAACACTACAAGTGCATGAGTCTGAGTGCGATCATGCGTATGCCTCTCCCACCCATCCACAAGGACGCCGTGCTCTTTCTCTGGCGCGTCAGCTCGATGGTCGAGGAGGCGTACCAAGTCGTCCGGGCCTGGGACTTCGTTCCCAAGAGCGAGATCGTCTGGAACAAGACGATGCCAGACGGTGAGAAGGACGCGATCGGCATGGGCCACATCGTGCGCGGCAGCCACGAGACGTGCATCGTCGCCCGGCGCGGCAAGCTGATCAAACCGACGAGCAAGAGCGAGCGAACGTCGTTTCGTGCACCCCGCACGACCGAGCACTCGGAGAAGCCCGAGGAGTTTTACCGCATCGTCGAGCGGCTGTACCCGCTGGAGCTCTGGCCCGAGGCGCACGTGGAGCTCTTCGCGAGGAAGCGCAGAAAAGGATGGATTCAAGAGGGTGACGAGCTGCCACCTGAATCGATCGGCTGTCGCGAAGAGCCAACCGCCAACGGACTGCTCACCCGCAACGGCTGGTACGGCGTCAACTGGCACGACGTCCGGCGCATCGTCGATCAGGACGAGACCGAGTATCTCGCGAGTGGCGGCGCTCCGTGAATCGCACCCGCGCCACGGTCTCCGCCGAGATCGTCCTCCGCGACCTCCCCATCCGCAGCATCGAACGGCTCCGCTTCTCGCTCTCGTACCCGCACCCCGAGTACGTGAAAGCCAGCCGGCTCAACCTCAGCACCGCCGGTCTGCCGCTGCGGTTCGAGTGCATGACCGAGTGGCCAGACGGATCCATCTCGGTGCCTCGCGGCGCGATCGATGTGGTTCGTGGCGCACTCGCCGAGGATGACATCGGTGTCGACTTCGAGGACCGGCGCACGAACGGCTCCGCCATCGGTCCCCTCTCGATCCCGAACGCGCGCTCGTACCAGACGAGCGGCATCTCCAAGCTGGAGAGCCGAACCCAGGGTCTGGTCGTGCTGCCATGCGGAGGCGGCAAGACCAAGCTTGGAACCGGCGCCATCGCGCGGTTCTGCCGCACCACGATCGTGCTCGTGCACACAGGAGACCTGCTCGATCAGTGGGTCGAGGAGATTCGGGAGGGACTCGGTATCGAGCCAGGGATCATCAACGACGAGCACAAGGACATTGAGCGGGACATCGTCGTCGCAAGCGTGTTCTCGCTGGCAACCTTGCTCGAAACTTGGCCCGAGCTCGGAAAACGGTTTGGACTGGTCATCCTCGATGAGGCACAGCACGTCCCAGCGAACACCTTCCAGCGCGTGATCCGCTACTTGCCCGCCCGACTCCGTCTCGGCCTCACAGCCACCCCCGATCGCGAGGACGGCCACGGCAAGCTGGTCGACTGGTCGTTCGGTTCGAGGCTGCTCACGAAGACGGTGCAGGAGCTGGTCGATGACGGGTTCCTCATGATGCCGCGCGTCGTCGAGGTGCCCACCGCATTCGAGTTCGAGATGAGCTCGACGGACCCGCGCCGCATCACAAAGCTGCACCGTGCGATCACCGCTGACAAGGACCGCAATCAGCTCATCACGGAGCTGGTGATGTGGGAAGCGCAGGCCGGCGAGACGGTGCTGCTCCTCTCGAACCGGAAGGACCACTGCCGCAAACTCGGCAAGCTGCTCGCCGCGATGGGTGTGGACGCCCGCGTCGTCGTTGGGACGACTGGCAAGTCTCAGCGGAAGGGGGCGCTCGACGATCTGCGCGCCGGTCGCGCCTCCGTCGTCATCGCGACATCGCTCGCCGACGAGGGGCTCAACATCGAGCGGCTCTCCCGCATCGTCCTCGCCTTCCCCGAACGGGGGCGCGGCAAGACCGTGCAGCGGGTCGGTCGACTGACCCGCAAGTGGGAGGGCAAGGACCCCATCCTCTTCGACGTCGTAGACAAGCACGTGGAGACCCTGGCCCGCCGGGCGGGTGAGCGACGACGGGCATACCGATCGATCGGGATCGACGCATGAGCCAGGATTCCCTCTTCGAGAAATACAAGAACGAGGTCCGACTCAAGGTCTCGCTCCGGGACCTCGTCGAGGAGAGTCACCCCAAACAGCTTCGAGCGACCGGCAAATCGAGCATCCTCTGCTGTTCGCCGCTCCGCGAGGATCGGCACCCGAGCTTCTCCGTCTTCGAAGGCGGTGGCGAGTACGTCGCGTTCGACTTCGCGACCCGCGAGAGCTTCGACCTCTACGCGTACGTCGAACGAAAGGAGGGGCTCGATTTCGTCGGCGCCGTGAAGTGGTGCGGCGACCGCGCCGGCATGCCGTGGGACGCGTACAAGAAACAGCACGGCGAGGGCGGCGGCGGCAAGTCCCCACCCCCCGACGGATTCACGCAGGAGGAGTGGGACCGGGCGTACGAGAAGACGCTCACGCTCGATGAGCGGCAGCTCATCGCCAGCATGCAGCAAGCGATGGTCGACCTCTGCCACTCGTGGCTGATCCGATCGAAGCTCGTCCCGTACATCGAGGCTCGCTGGGGGATCTCCGAGGAGACGCAGCAGCGGTTCATGCTCGGGTTCGTGCCGCACGGATTCGCGGACGTGCTCGAGGATCTCCGTGAGCAGGGGGTGTTCCCGTACACGCGCAAGCAGCTCGTCAAGACCGGGTGGTTCCTACAGCGATCCCAGATCCCCAACGATCCGGACCCCGAGCTCCGGTGCCTCTTCGACGGGCGACTACTCTACCCGTACCTCTTCCGCGGCAAGTGCCGGTACGCGTGCGCGCGCATCATCTACGAGCAGGAGATCCAGCCGTCGTACTTCGATCGCTTCCCGTGGGAGCAGGCGAAGTTCAAGAAGGCGCTCGTCGGTGGACCGTCGCACCCGAGCGTCAGTCCGTTCGTCCAGAACGATCTCCTCTACAACGCCGACAACGGCGCCCATAGCCGCACCGGTTTCGCGCGGCTCGTCATCGTCGAGGGGCCGAGCGACTGCATGGCGATGGTGGAGGCCGGCTACGACTGCGTGGCGCCAGTCGCCACCAGCATCCGCAGTGAAGACGTGCCGATGCTGCTGGAGGCCACCGCCCAGTACAAGGAAGTCGTCCTCGCGACGGACACCGACGTCAAGCCGGACGGCCGCCGACCCGGGCTCGAGGGTGCGCTCCGGATGGCGCCGACCCTGATCGCCGCCGGCAAGCGCGTTCGGCTCCTCGTCTTCCCGCTCCCGCCCGGCGAGACGAAGGTGGACCCTGCGAGTTGGGTGCTCGCGTGGAAGCGGGCCGGGAAGGACGACGACCCGTTCGCGGAGCTCATGGCAAACGCGCCGAGCGTCGCGGCGGCTCTCGTCGGGTTCCTCCCCACCGACCTCACGGCCAACCAACTTCCGGAAGCGCTCAACCAGATCGTGCAGTTCGCTCGGGCGGCGAAGTCGAGCAAGGCCGAGAAGGAAGAGATCGCGCACCTCGTCAAAAACCATCTCACCACCAAGTTCACCAAGACCGCCATCAAGCAGGCGATGGGGGAAGCCGACGAGCGGCTCGATATTGCGGCAAAAGCCGAAGCAGCCGCGCTGGCCGCCATCCAGGACGACAAGATTCTCGACATCGAGGGGCGCGTCATCGAGCGCGGCGGCTTCGACCAGCCCGGCAAGGTACGCTGCTACCAGGGCTACGCCAAGGACGGGTCGCCCATCACCGTCTCGACGTTCCTGCTCCAGCCCTCGCGCATCATCATCGGCTCGAACGGCGACCGGCTCTTGGAGGTCTCTGTGCACATCGAGACCGACACGTCGCTCGTCGAACGCTGGGTCGTGCCGAAGCTCGCGTGGACCAGCCGGCGAGCCTTCGTCTCGTCCTTCCCGCACGAGCGGATGCAGTTCAACGGCTCGGACTTCAACGTGCACTCGGTCTACCAGATCGTGAGCGAGCGGGCGGCCCGGCTCGCCGTCCCCACCGTGCGCGGGGAGCCCGTCGTGGGCCTGCACCAGACCGCGGGCGGCCTGCGGCTCGTGCTGCCCGGCGAGACCTGGAACGCCGAGGGGGTCATGGAGAACCCCGACATCGTCTACACGACCGACACCGGGTCGGTGCCGTTCTGCTCGATGATCAAGGTCGACGGCAAGCAGGATCCCGCCGAGGTCGACCCGCTCATCGAGCGGCTGCTTGCGCTCATCTTCACGCTGAACGATCCGATCAAGCTCACGATCCTCTGCGCGTGGTTCGTCGGCTGCTACTTCTTGCCCAACATCCGCGAAATGAACGGCGGCAAGGCGAGCATCCTCAACGTCTTCGGGACGACCGGCAGTTCGAAGACAACGCTGACGAAAGGGGTGCTCAGCAAGACCTTCCAGCCGTTCGGTCCCCGGTTCGAGATGGCGACGCCGGCCGAGACCCGCTTCGCCACCATTCGCAACCTCTCCTGGTCGAACCTCTTCGTGTCCGCGTTCGACGAGTACCGGGTCGATGAGGCGGGAAACGATTTCATGCGCCTGCTCCGCACCGGGTTCTCCGGCACCTCCGAGATGCGCGGCAGCCGCGACCAGTCGGTGCGCGGATACGAACTGCACGGCGCGGTGCTGCTCGCCGGCGAGCAACGCGGAGACATGGACGCCGCGATGGGCGAGCGGCTCGTCATGGTGTCGCTCGACCGCACCACGATCGAGACCCGCAAGGCGACCAAGGAACTGCACGAGGTGCTCGAGACCGACGAGCGGTGGCGGGTCGCGACCGACATCCTGCAGTGGCGGATGCGGGTCGACCCGTCCGTCATCCGCGTGTGGTGGTCCGACGCGAAGCGGGACGCCGCCGAGGCGCTCGACCGGATGAAGTTGCGGGTGGCCCCACGGACAGTCGACCTCTGCATCGAACTCGCCTTCCGGGTGCGAAGCTGGAACGAATGGCTCGCCTCCCGGGCCGAGCGCGCCCACACCGCGGTGCCCCGGCCGCTCCTCGACAGCGTGTTCCGGAGGGTCCTCGAGACGACGACCGAGATGGTGATCCCCGAGGAGGGGGGGAACGTCATCTCCATCACCGCGAAGAGCCTGGTCGTCCGGGCGCTGGAGGAGGTCAGCCCGTACGCCCAGAAGGGGGACTTCGCAGAACACAAGTGCTACCGGCTCTGCCTCCGGAACTTCCGGAAGATGCTCGTCGTGCACCCTGGCAGCCTCGCCGTGACGCTGTCGAGGGAAGCGAAGACGCGAGGCCGTCCGGACCCCACGAACGGCTTGACGGCGCTCCGGAACGCCGCCCGCGAGGAGTACGCCAAGGAGGGGGACACCGGCTGGCTCGTCGACCCGAGCTTCCCGTACCGGATGGGATCCACCGACGATGTGGGCGAGGAGACTTCCCATCCCGTACGCGTCCGGTGCTGGCTCATCGACGTGGAGAAAGCGTTCGAGCGGGTCGGCCTCGAGCTCGATTGGCCTGGAGTTCCAGCCACATGGGGCGGCGAACGCAAATCGGCGGGGAAGGCTCCGCCGCTTCCGCCGTGGAGGAGAGGGCTCGGTGAAGGATGAACCCCCAAGTGATCGCGCAACGAAGCAAGGGACCTATAAGGGATCACTTCAACGATCCCTTGATTTTCTCATCCTATTCGACGAGTTGCGTCGTCAAACCATATCAAGTGATCAAGGGATCAACAAAATGTAGCTGTTCCTATGGTTGTTTTCGCAGAGAGAAATCCACCGAACCACCGGACACGATCCAAGACAAATCGATCCCATACTCACAAACCAATCCTCATACACAGTAAAATAGTGGCAACGTCTGTGCCCTTGCGTGCTGTCGATCACTTGGTACCTAACTATACGTAACTAAAAATAAATTCGAGTTTTCCACAGGCGATCCGTTGCTTCAAAATCACGTCCACTTGCCAAAAATTGATCCCTTGAGAGGGTCCCGAGGTGTGACCATGACCATCCCCCTGCCGAGCGGTATTGAGTGCACGAAGTGGGAGCCAGCCTCTCCTGGGGCCAAGCTCTGTCGCTACTACATCCCGCCCGGGGAGATGGAGGCGGAGGGACTCTGCAAGCTCCCGAGCGAGCTGCTCTGCGTGGAGTGGGTCCGTCGGAACGGGAGCGAGGCGCAGAAGAGCCAGCTCCTGGATGTTCGGCGGAAGCCGAAGTCAGCCCCCCCCATTCCCGACGGGGATACTCCGGCTCCGCTGGTGCTCGCCGCCCAGGACCCGCCCCCGCCGCGCCCACCGGCCCGCCTGCGGACGGCCCACGGGACGGTGACGATGGCCCCCCCGCGTCCATTCGAACCGGCCAAGGAGATCGACCCGTCGAGCCTGGAGGCTCTCGAGCAGGCTGGGGTGGAGGTCGAGCTCTCGGCTCCCCACCTCGACGGAGGGATCACGCTCGTGCCGGCGAGGACGGGGAGGAAGGACCGGAGCGAGATCACGTTCAGGGAATGCGCTGTAATAAGATTACTGGTCGATGCTTTCCCAGGTTGCCACGTGACGGCTTACCGTGGTGGTCCAGTTGCGGGTCCAGTTCGAGATGTGGTCGACGAGGATCCGCTGTCGTGATTTTTGCCATGCCTCACCCTCCAAAGAACGCCACGTGCTCGGTCGACGGCTGCGTTCGGACCGCTGACTCTGGCGACGTGTGTGTGGCGCATCGGCAGCGCGCCAGTCGAGGTTCGGATATGAGTGCGCCGTTGCCACCGAAGGCGACCTGCTCAATCGACGGGTGCGTTCGCACGTCCGTCGCCCGTGGTTGGTGCCTCATGCACTGGAAGCGGTGGCGCAAGCACAACGATCCGACCGTGTGCACGGTGGGTCTCTGGGACGGCACCTGTCCTCGGTGTGGAGATTGTCTGCCTCCGGAACGCACAGGAACGCATTACTGCAAGAAGTGCACGGTGGTGAATCGCGTGCGAGAGAACTCTCGTCGCGCAATGAACAGGTTCAATCGAGAACTACGAAGAGAGGTGCTGCTCGCTTACGGAAATGTTTGTGCATGTTGCGGTGAGAAGGAAGAGATTTTTTTAGCGATCGATCACGTCAACAATGATGGAGCTGAGCATCGACGCGAACTAAGAGGCGTCAGTTCGGCATTTTTTTATCGGTGGCTAAAGAAGAACGGTTTCCCTCCTGGTTTTCAGACTCTCTGCCACAACTGCAACTGGGCCAAATCGCGCGGCGGATGTCCGCATCAGCGCCAACACGGTGCGGTGGCAATACCAACGCTGGCCGCCGAGGTAGCCGTCGACACAGGCGTTCCGAACGATCCAACGCTCGACGAGGAGGACCCGCTCTCATGAACGACGCGACCAAGTTCCTCGTCTGGTGCGGCTTGACGTGCATGGGCGGCAGCGAGCGCAAGGGCTGTCCGTGCGGCCACCCGAGCGACTGCCGGATGCGTGAGCATCCCGACTTCGAGGCGCAGCGGCAGATCGCCACAGCGCGCCTGGTTCGGTGCGCTCTCAGCAAGATCGTGGAGCCGACGCCGATGCAGCTCGCGGTGGTACGAGTGATCACGGAGCCGAAGCGATGATTCTGCCCACGGTCGTTCGCGCCAACTGCTTCGAGTACGCGAAGACGCTCGCCGACGGATCGTTCCCGCTCATCATCGCGGACCCGCCGTACGTCGACATTCTGAAGGTGAACTGGGACCGGAAGGGGAGTCTCTACGATGAACTGGCCGTCCTCATCGAGCGACTGCTCCCGGAGGGTGGCACTTCGTACGTCTGGGGCGGGATCGGCAAGCCTGGCAAGCCGCGCGTCTTCTTCGACTGGCTCACGCGGGTTGAGCGGGAGACGACACTCCGTATCCACAACCTCATCACGTGGTCGAAGAAGCGCGCGTACGGGACGGCTTCCAATCTACTTTTCACGAGGGAGGAATGCGCCATGCTCGTCAAGGGCGACAAGCCGCGCACGTTCAACATTCCGCTGCTCGACGTGAAGCGCGGGTACCCCGGGTACAACGCTCGCTTCCCGGCCAAGAGCGAGTTCCTTCGTCGAACGAACGTCTGGACGGACGTAGTGGAACTGTTCCGCGGCAAGATCCATCCTGCCGAAAAACCATCTCGTCTCGCCGAGATCATGATCGAGACGTCGAGCAATCCAGGTGAGCTTGTACTCGATCCAATGGCTGGTAGCGGCAGTACAGGTGTCGCCGCAGTGCGACTTAGCCGACCGTGCTTACTCATCGAGCAGAGCGACTGCATGATGCACGATTTTGCATCGGTAAAACAGAAGCTAGAAGATCAATCGACGGTCGGGATCGGTGATGAAGAGATCGATCCGTTCACATAGGAAGTCCAATGAGTAGACCTCTAATAGAAAACGATGTCCGATTTTGGTCTAAGGTGGAAAAGACCGAAGCTTGCTGGATTTGGAATGGACATGCTGGTGTAGATGGATTGGGGCGGTTCTCAGTCAGTTACCGAACCGATCAGGGCACTTTGCTTTACAGAACGGTGATGTGCGCCAGATATGCCTTCGAGCAGATCAAGAAGCGTCAGCCTAGTACGAGGTTGAGTTATGTGTGTGAAAACCGAAGATGTGTACGCATAGACGATGATCACGTTCGAGAACTTGTGTCACTCTGCCACCCAGACAGGCCGAGAGGTTCTAACGGAATATGTAATGCCTGCTACCTAAAGCAAAGACGACTCGATAATCCAGTAAGGTACATGATCAATCACTTGCGAGGTCAAGCTAAGGTGAAAGGTGTACATTTCGATCTAGATGAGTCGGACCTGTTGGCTGTGTGGGTAGATACATGTCCAGTTTTTGGGATGAAGCTGCAATTCAATAGGAACAGGGCGGATGACTCTATTTCTGTAGATCGTAGAGACAACACAAAAGGTTATATCCGCGGAAACGTGATGGTCATGTCGTGGAAGGCAAATAGGTTGAAAAGTGACGCGACAATCGAAGACCTTGATAGGTTGGTTCGGTTTATGCGAAGCGAGGAGGTTGACCCACTGTCATGAGCATTCAACCGCCGGTGCCACGAGTGCGACCATGCGCAGCGAGCCACGGCGCAGAACTGGCATCCGGTTCAAGTGGCAACAGCGAACATAGGAGGCTGCACATGAAGATGTATTGGATCGATTTAGAAACTTCAGGGCTCGTGCCCGAGAGCAACGATCTGCTCGAGATAGCCATCGCCGAGGCCGACCTCGAGCGTCCGTTCGACATCGGCCCCATTCGCAACTCTGTGTTTCGGTTCGTCGACACCTCTCGGCTTAGCACCGACTTCGCGCGACGGTCCCACCGGGAGAGCGGACTGCTCGACGAGTGCGCTCGGTCCACGACGACCGTGGCCGAGATCGAAGAGCATCTGCTGACGATCGTGCCCGAGCCAGAGGTCGCAAGCGGCGAGGACAAGCCGACACTTGCCGGGTCGACCGTGCACTTTGACCACGGGTTCTTGCGTGTCCACATGCCCCGGCTCGCTGCGCGGCTCTCGTACCGCCACTACGATGTCTCGGCGGTGAAGCTTTTCTGCCGGTCGCTCGGGATGACGAAGGTCATGAAGGCGGAAGCGCACCGGGCTCGCGCCGACATCCTGGAGTCCATCGAGCACGCGAAGCTGTGCGCGGAGTGGCTGCGAACGAAGCAGCCGTGGGAGCGGCAACCGTGGGAATCGAAAGGAGATCGGTGATGGCGAGCTCTCCGTGCAAGGCGTGCGACGGCCACGGCTTCGTCATGGTCAACGCGCACGGGCCCCAGGAACTGAAGTGCGAGGACTGCGGCGGCACCGGCGAGATTGAAGTCGAACCGGACGCTCACTGCATAACCACGGAGGACGGTGGCTGCGTCTCTCAGGATCCACGCTGCATGCACCAACCGAAGGATCGAGGATGAGCGCGAGATCGCTGTCCGCCGGCGAGCGCACCAAACTCGCTGAGATTCTAGGCGTCACCAACCCTCTTCCGATGGAAGCGATCCGAGAGGTGGGCGTCATGGCGGCATTTCTGGGTCCGGAGGAGCAGTGGAGCGACCTCGATCCGAACGCCCAGGTCGGGCTGCTGGTGGAGTGGTTTGTCTCGCGTGCAGCGGCCACGTACGGCCCGAGCGCAGCCATCGAACAGTTGACTAAGGAGATCGATTTTCTCCGGAAGGGAGTGATGTAAAAATGCCCAGCTTCAACATCAAGGTCTCGAACAACGACGAGGGAGAAAACCTCGGCGTGTACGAGTCCGATTACCTGCCGCGCGTCGGCGATCCGTTCGTGCTCTGGCATCCGCGCGTTTGCCAGAGGAAGGACGAACCGTTCTGCGCCATCGTGTCCGGAGTGACGCACGAGACAGTCAGCAAGGAACATCCGTACGGAAAGACCAATCCGGTCAACGCCAACGTGGTCGAGACGGTCGTGTGGTTGATGGAAGAGTATGCGGCCCCGGTCCTCTTCTGCGACTGCACCGAGGAGGAGCGGGTGAAGTACGAAGTGATCGACGGCACGTGCGAGAACTGCAATCACCCGAGGCACTCGTCGTGACGACGACACCCGTCGCGTCGTGTCGGGCGTGCATCGTTGCGAACGACAAGGCCCCGCAGAAGAACGACGAGGTGTACGTCTTCTGCCTGGCGGAGTGCTTGACCCGGTCACTCAAGGACGTGCTGGAGAATCTCTGCATGCTCCACCGCGTCAAGCTCGGGGTTATGAAGGTGGTTGCCGAGCGCAGCAAAGGGAATCCCCAATGACCACGACCGCTACTCACCTCCCGGTCTTCCGCAACGAGCATCTTAGCGTTTCACGTCTCCGCCGTTACGAGGAGTGTCCGCTCGCGTTCTACTACCAGTACGTCGACAAGCCGGAGCCGGCGCTCGACGCCGCCCGCGGCGAGCCCGCCGAGTTCGGAACGGTGCTGCACGACGCGCTGGAGCGCACCTACCAGTGGATCATGGACGAGGAGCACGAGGGGGTCTTCCCCGAGGCGGAGCTCCTCGAGTTCTTCCGGCTCGCGTGGATCGACAGCGGCCTTGTTGGAGTGGGTCTCTACCAGGAGGGGCGGGAAATCCTTCGTCGGTACGCGACCGACGTGGGGCGAGTCGACCACATGCGGACGCTCTCCGTCGAACGGGAGTTCAACCTGCTCGTGGGTCCGCCCGCGCATGGGTTCAAGGGGTGCCGACTGATCGACGCAAGCGAGAAGGCGCGGTGGGCTGAGGACGCCGACCACTTCGTTATCAACGGGTTCATGGATCGGGTCGACAAGCCCGAGCCGGGCATCGTCGAGATCATCGACTACAAGAGCGGGCGCTTACTTTTCTCCAAGGAGGAGCTCGCGGACGACCTCCAGATGTCCGTCTACGCGCTCGTCGCGCAGTGCCTCTACCCGTGGGCGACCGAGATCCGGATGTCCTTTCACATGCTCCGGCATGGGCTCCGGCAGATGACGGTGCGTACGGCCGAGGACTTGGAGAGCGCTCGCCAGTACGTGCTCGCGCTCGGGACCCGCACCGAGAAGGGACCCTACAAGCCGAAGCTCAACACGCACTGCGGGACCTGTGACCATCGCGCACGCTGCGAGGTCTACAAGCTCGCCGTCGAGCGGAAGCTCGAGGTGGTGGCGGTGAGCGCAAACGACCTCGAGACCCTCGCGATGGAGCGCGAGCGTGTCGCCAAGATCGCCAAGGCGGCCTACGCCCGGAAGGAGCACCTGGACGGCATCCTGAAGAACGCCATCGGCGAGAAGGAGAGTCTCGAGCTCGGGGGCGTCGTCTACCGGCTCGCGCAGTACTTCAACGCGAGCTACCCGATGCCCGAACTGCTCGCGCTCTTCCGGGAAGTCGGTGTGGACCTCACCCCCGCGCTGACAGTCGACAACACGGCGCTCGATGCGATAATGGGTAAGGTAGAGAACGACGAACGCATTCCACACAAGGTCCGCGATTTTTTGCGCGTGCGCGTGGCCGCCAAGTCCATCCAGACCCCGCAGAAACCTCGACTCGACGCCCGTCAGAAGAAGAAGGCATGAAACTCTCGACGCTCGTTCGGACCGCCCGCTCCAAGCTGGGCCTGAACCTGCGCGACCTCGCGGAGGACGTCGGGGTGTCGGCGTCGTTTCTCTCGCGCATCGAGCGCGGCGAGCACGTCCGCATCAGCGCCCGGCGCCTCCTGCGGCTGGCGGAATCGCTCAAGCTCTCGGTCGATGAGGTCTTTCGGTGCGCCCGGCGACTGCCGCCCGACGTCGAGAAGTACGTGCTCGACAACCTGCACCGGGTCCGCCGGTCGATGGAGCGGGCAGCCTAGCGCGCGCGATTCACTTGGGTACGTTGACCAAGCGACTCATCCTCGACCCGTGCCCCCGGTGCGGAGTGACCCACTACCGGGCCGCGTGCGTGCTCGGTCGGTGCGAGGATTTGCTAGGATATGGTGCGGAGGGGAGGGGAGCTGCCCGCCGCGTGGCGCCGGCACCGCCCCGACCCGACCGTCCGCTCAACAGGAGTGAGATCGGTCGCCTCGGCGGTCGTGCGGCGCACGAGAGCGGGTCGGCCCACGAGTGGACGCCCGAGGAGGCGCGGGTGGCGGGCCGGAAAGGTGGGCTCGCGACGAGTTCTCGGAGCGTCCTCTCCGTCATCCGTCAGCTCGTCCAACGCGAGACTGAATCGCTGGCCGTGCGGGCACTGATGGCGCGAAAACAGGGGACCTGCGCCTGATCGTGTACGATTCCCGTTGTGCTCGCTCGCTGGACGCTCGCACTCTGCTTGCCGATTCTCCTCGGCTGCGGAGCTACGTTCACCGCCTGGGGTCACGAGGCGGCGGTCGGTGCCATCGACGCGCTGACGAGTCCCGACGCGGGGGCGGCGCTCGCCACGGTGGGTGCCGAAGCGGCAAAGGCGGCAGCAAGCGCGGCGCGCGACGAGGCGCTGGGCCCGGCGACCGACGCGGACGTCCAGCGCATCCTCGCGGGAGCCGGCGCGACCGCCCGCGAGCAGGCGGATGACCTCGTGACGCTGGATCTCAGGCCGAGGCTCTTGCAAACGGTTCGGTTGGTGATCGACGAAGCGCTCGACGAAGTGACGCTGCGGGAGATTTCGGCTCTGCGTGAGCAGATCGCGGGGCAGCCACTCCAGCAAGACCTCAACGCGCTGATCGATGCAGCGGCGCCTCACCTGACCAAGGCCGTTCAGCAATCCATTGCCGGTGCGCTGGTGCCGATTCAGGTCGACGTGAACCAGGCCAAGGCGGCGGCGGACGCGGAGGCGGCGAAGTGGAAGCCTATCGCGATCGGGCTCGCGGTGGGAGCGGCGCTCTTGCTCGCCTGCCTCGCGCTCGCGGTTCGCATCATCGGGCACCACGCGCGAACGATTGCGGCGATGGCGCGATCGGTCGCTCCGCCCCGAGGCTAGAAAAGCTTGCTACGCTACCCAGTGGCGGAGGTGACACATGGCGACAATGGTCTGGCCGTTGCTCGTGGCGATCGTGGGCGGTGCAATCTGGGGCTTCTCGAAGCCAGGGAAGGTGATGGAGGTCGGGAAGATCACGTTCACCATCGGTCTCTTCTGGCTCGTGCACCTCTTGAGCGGTCGGGCGCTGCACATCTAGGACGGCTCCGGCATCTCGATCGGTTCGTCGGTCTCGATGCTGTCGGCGGTGTCGTGGACGGCCTGCGCGATGGTCTCCCAGCTCATGCCGCAGTCCTTCTCCAGGTACGCCGAGTGGTGCGCGTTCCAGCCCTTGCCGTCCTCTGTCGGTCGCAGCGAGACGATGACGACCGCCTCGGCGCCGAACTCTCGGGCGATTTCGCGAGCCTTGATCGAGATGGGGTCGGGAACAGGCATAATCTTTACTCCTTGGTGGATTGGGATTTCATCGCTCGTGAGAGTGTCGACCTAGTCACTTTGAGTTCGGCTGCGATGCGGTGGACAGACATTCCGTCGCGGCGCATCGCAGTGGCACGCTTCAATAGATCCGCTCCGACGGTGCTTGGCCGTCCCCATCGCCGCCCCTGCCGTTCGAGTCTTTCTCGCCACGGCAGGTGCTTGAGCCGATTGTACGCGTCGAGCACGCGCAAGACGATCTTCCGTTCGACCTCGGCATCGGCTGCCACCATGTTGATGACGTCGCGATGATTCATGACAACGGTTCGACGCCGAGTGCGGCACCGAGCAGGCGCGGGAGCAAGTGATCGCGCAGTTTGGTGGGTTTCCAGTCGAGCATTCGCGCGAACGCCTCGGTCAGGAGGCCCGGCATCTCCAGCGTCTCGATCGTCGGCACCTCGGCGCGGTTCGCGCAGCCGTTCGCGTCGGGGGCGACTACGTAGTGCGCGCGGCAGGACATCGGGCGAAGATCGTAGGTCAGGCAGCGGTTATCTTCGAGCAGCGGGCACGCGAGGTGGGCTCGGTGGTAGGTGCGCAGGTCCGGCCAGGTGTCGTCGGGGTCCAGACCCGCTGCCCGCATCCCGGCGAGCCACTGCCGGGTGCGCTCCAAGACCCGTGCTCGCTTGGCGGTCGGCATGCTCCGCACGCGCTCGGCGATTTCGTCGACCTCGGGCTTGACCGCCCATGCGACATCGAAACAGCATGCGCTGCACCCGTCGGCGCACGGGATACTGACCTCGGTGCGCGCGTGCCGGACGAGGCGAGCGACCGCGACATCGAACTCGCGGTAGGCGGCGCGGACGGGAGGGTTCATCGGCAGCGGCTCTTGTATCGGTTCCACGCCTCGACGGCTTGGAGCCACTCGAGTCGGGAACGGCGGTATCGCCGAACAAACCAGGCCGAGGCCATAACGGAAACCAGGATGGGAATGGCGAGAGCGGATGACGCAGGCGCCAGGTCAGGGCAGGGCACGGGGGTGTTGCAGCCGACGATGAGCGCAAGAAGAGCCGTCAAGCCAGTGCGAGCCCAGAATAGGCGCAAGCGATCGGCGCGACCCGCGCGCCCGTGCTCATGGAACCGTGGCGCGTCCGGCGACAGCTCGGAGCACTCTACGCACAGGTAGTGTCCGTCGGAGTGGCAGGTCCCTCGGCCGGTGTACCCCTTGCCATCGAAGGATTCGCACACTCCGTCGGGGTCCCGAATGCCGGGCGTACCGATGAGACCCGACTCCCCGTTCACGCTCCGACGCAGGGTCTCCCAAGCCGTCGGCAAACCGCTCATGGCTTCCCCGACAGCGGCTTGTCTGCGAGGTGGAGCTCCACCATCCGGTCGCACTCCTCGAATCGACCCTCGTACTCATCGCCGAATCGGAAACGCATTTGCTCGTAGGCGGCGATGAATCGGTGGAGGTCGGCCCGGTACGACTTTGTGTGGTTGTTGACGATGGCGGGGATGGCACTCGTCGTCCCGTCCAGCCGAGCCTTGGTGACGCGCTCCTCGGCGCGGAGCTTGGCCTGCTCCACGAGCAGCCAGTTGACGAGCGCAACCAGCCCGCTCTTGCTGTGCCGGTGCTGAACCATCTGCATCGCGGTGATGTACTCGTTATGCGATCCGCTTCGGGTCGGGAACGCCTCCTTGATGGCGTCAGTCCACTCGTCGGCGGCGTCCTCCCAGAGGCTGCGCGCGCGGAGCTCGTCCAGGACGGACCGCGTGCCGCGCGGCATCCCGAGGAGATCCACGATGGCATCGAGCTGCCGCATGTGTCCGCAGTTCTCGAGCGTGCAGGGGGATCGCTCAGGGGTCTTGACTGGAGCAATCGCCGGAGCGACTGCCACGAGGGCGCTAGCAGCGTAGCTGTCCTCGGACCCGAACGTCGACCAGCCCGAATCGCCTTCGGAGGTTTGCCAGAAGTAAGCTAGCTGCACGTCGGCATCGGAATCATCCTTGGGTCGCACCCAGTATGCGCCAGGCGTGATGTTCGTCATTTTTTCTCTCCTGTCCGCTCGATCAACACCATCCCCACCTCTTCCAGCAATCCGTCTCCTTTGCGCAGATTGCAACGCATGCACGCGATGACGAGGTTCTCCAGGGTCGTCTGGCCGCCGCGCGATCGGGGGACGACGTGTTCGATCGTTCGGGTGTTGTCTGGCCACGGACCGGTCTTCATGTACGGAGCCAGCACTGGCGCGTCAACGCAGACAATCCCGCAGTACTGGCAGCGGTAGCCATCGCGTGCGAAGACTGCCGCCCGGACGGTGACACCGAGTCGGACCTTGGCTCTTTTTCGCAGATCGAGGGCATCGCCGGCGGGCCAGTCCACCCACACGTCTTCGTTTGCGCGCTTCAAGTCCACCCTTCCTCCGGGTACCACGGCCACTCGCCGTTGCGCTGATATCCCCACTCCTCGGCCGTCACCGGCCGCCACGTCTTGATCGACGGCAGCACTTCGCGGGAGCCAGGCCAGTCTCCCGGCCCGTCGTCCACCCACCCGAGGTCGCAGACGTAGACGCCGTCCCCGTTCGGGGCGGGGCCCATGTCGTAGCCGTTCTTCTCCGGGTCAAATCCGTCTTTGTCGGCACCATGCCCCGCCATGACCTCGGCGAGATGCTTCCCCGCCTGCCACGCGAGCACGTACGGCTTGCCGTGCGCCACGACGACGAGCGCCTTGCCGGTGCGGGCAACCTCTCGCGTTTCCTTTTGCGCCGCCTCCAGCCTTCTTTTTGTTTCGCTCATGGGATGGCCACCTTGTTCCGCTCGCCCCACGCGCGCAGGTTCTGCCGGAGCGTGACCCCTAGCCGGCGGATCTCCACCTGCCCGCTCGTCACGAGCCGCGCGAGCTGCTTGAGGGGCAGCACGGCGAGGACGTCGACCGGTCGAACGGGACGCGGTCGTGCTTCTCGTGCAGGAACGCAAGTGTGCGGCGCAGTTGCTTGCGTTGGCGCATGTGGCGCCGTCTGGACCATCTCATGGGGATCTCCTTACTGTGGTGGCTCTCGTCGGGTGGTGCGTTTCGGAGCGCGTCGGGTCCGCGCGAAGTTCATGGTGGAGCGCAGTTCATTAGCCGTCTCCGGATCGCGTTTGGCGGCCCAGGCCACCGCAGCGTCAAGCTGCTGCGCCGGCAGGCTCTCGGCAGCTTGCTCGATCGCGGCGACGTCTTTCGGTCGGTCGGCCTTCGTCTTGACGAGCAGGATGCCGCCGAGCGGAGCGATCGGGACCTGGACGCCGTAGTGGGTCTGCATGTGCGACAGCTCGATCATCTCCTGCTCGATCGGGTGCTGTGCTGCGAGAAGGTCCACACCGAGACCGAGCGGGCTGCGCAGTGGGATCATGGACCGCTCCTCGTGGATGTCGAAGAGCACCCCGTCGTCCATGTAGTGGACCGTCGCCCTGTCGGTCGGCACGTAGTCGTCTGTGCCTGCGTCGTAGAGCAGGGGCGTGTAGCCGAACGTCTCGACGAGCACGTCCGCGAAGTCTTCGAGGTTGGCCGTCGGCACGAGCGCGTCGGCGTCCTCGGTGTGTTTCGGTACGCCGTAGGCGATGAGGGCCTGACCACCGATGAGCGCCCACGGGACGCGCGCGTTGGTGGCGGCGCGCCGGATGTCGAGCAGAGCGTTCGTGACTGCGGGGTCGGAGGGGGGGATGTTGCTCACCGGGATCTCCTCTTCACGGGGGGTGGATTCGCGAGCAGTTTCTGGACAGCGTCCGTTGCCTGGATCAGGTCCGTGGCCAGCGTCTCGACGATGACGGCGTTGCCGTTCGTCAGGTACACCTCGGTCGGTTCGGCCGCCTGCTCGACGACGATGACCTCGAGCGCACCGAATCGGAAGTGCGTGCGGCGGCGAGCGGCTGGTCGATGCCGGTTGCCGGTGAGGCGGTCGCCGAACGCGAGCATGCGGTCGACGGCGGTGATGGGGCGGACAGCTTGCCTGGACCGGTCCAGCGCGGCGCACGCGTTTGCGAGAGTGCCTCCGGCTGGCGCCGTGGGTCCGATCGTCTTCGACCGAACCGTCCACCAGCGCATCGCTTGCGCGATCACTTCATTCTCTTCGGGTGTCATGGGGCACTCATTCGTAGAAGGATCCAGCAGGAATGGGGACGTACGGGATTGTGCTGTCTCCCGGGAACCACTGGTAGTTCGAGGGAGACAGCCCGACGAAGACGGCGGCTTCCTGGTCGGGGCGGCCGTTGGTCACCCACTGGCTGTACCGGTGATTGCCCTCCAGCAGGAGGGGTGCCCGCACCGTGTGGCCCCAGAAGATCAACCCGTCGAGCGACACCGCATCGCTGGGCTTCATCGTGGACTCGAAGCCCCACTCGCGGACGATGCGCTGGCTGCTGGAAAAGAGGGCGCGACCCCGGTACCAGATCGTGTCCGGTGGGATCTCAACCCAGAGCCACCGCCGCATCCCGCAGAGGGCGCGTAGGCGCTTGCGGTTCTGCTCTCGGTCGTGGAGATCGGGCGCGTCGAGCGAGAGGCGGAGGCTCAGGCCGGTCACCGAGCGGACCGGTTTGCCAACCAGCTCGCGAAGCACTCGACCGAGTCGCCCGATCAGGCTCGGTTGTCTGTGGCTCTGACGCTCAAGAATCGGAACTTCGGCCGTCAGCCACGCGCAGACGACTTCGTGGACGCTGCAGGGGACCAAGTCGGAGAAGCCGTTGATCATGGGATAACCCTCGGTACGCGGCCGGTTCCGGCGCACGTCGGGCAGGTGGTCTCTTCGAGCCGATCGCGCATCTTGCGATCAACGACCAGGTGGATCGGGCTCGCGCTGCCTGGAGCTCGCGCGTGCTGCGCCTCGTTCTCCGCGAGCGCGGCGGTGATGTCCTCCGCAGTCGTGCCCGGCCGGAAAGCCCACCGCTCGTCGCGGGGGCCGTCGGGCGCGAAGTGCGGGCAGCCTGCGAATGCGCAGAGATTTGGTAGCGCACCGTGGACGCACGGAACGGGATCGCTCACGGGACCGGGGTCGCTCCTTTTCGGAGACGGAGGGTCATTGTGGCGCTTGGCGATCATGGTGCGTTGCCGGCGCCTCATCGGGGGATCCATGTGCGCTTCGTGATGAGTCGAATGCACCGCTCGCAGGTCACCCGATCGCGCGAATCGGTGCGTGAGCTGCGGGCGCCGCACCACGGCTCGCCGACGCACTCTCCCGCCACCTGGCCGTTCTTGATCCAGGGCTTGCGCGCGTGCATGACTCTTTTCATGATCCCTCCGGGGGTGGCGGTTCAAAAGCCGCGAGCTTCGCGACGAGTTCTGCCAAGCGGAGCCGCGCGGCATCCGGATCGCCGGCGCGACTAGAAGCGATGGACCGTACGTGCGTGAGGGCCGCGCTTGCGACCGCGCGAGCATCGTCGAACGTACGCCCAGCCACACCACACCGAGCGATGTAGCTGTCGAAGTAGGCTGCCAAGTTCTCGGCCACTTCGATTGGTACTGAAAAGTTGGTCACCATCACCCGACCTCCGCCAGCTTGTTCAGCTTCGCGCACTCGGGGCAGAGTCCGCCGCCCTGTGCGAGGAACTTCTTGAGCCACTTCTCGCCCTCGGCGTTCAGCCGGACGAATCCGCCGGTCGTCGCGCCGCAGAGTCGGGTGACGGAGCGACCCCTCGGGAGGAGGTGGATGTTCTGCGGGAGGGCGTGGTGGCGTGTCATTGCGATGTGCCTTCCGCGAGTTTCGCCATTGCATCCTCGTATGCGTGTTCAAAGGCATAACCGACAGAGGACCCATCTCCGCTACCCTCAAATCCGTTGACCTCTACACTGATCCACCACCACGTCAGTGTGCTGTTGCCGTCGGCGTGTCCCTTTTTCACCTTCGTCAGGAGAGAGAATTTTGTCATGGGCACCTCGTGGCGGTGTCGGGCTTCAGTGGGGCCCCGAGCGGCAAGTGGCCGACGTCCCAGCCGGCCGCTCGGAGTTGGGTTTCGCGGGCCTCGATGAGCTCGACCGGGACCCGTTCGCGGATCATGCCGTGCTTGCGGTGGCAGTAGGCGAACATGAGGACGGTGGTCATGGGGAGCTTCTCTCTGGCAGCACGGTCACCGCCCAGCCGGCCTTGCGGTAGACGCGGGTGGCGGCAGCGGCCGCCTGCGGGGAGGCGCACTCGTGGCGGTGGACGATGCCGGGCTTGGCGACCATCACGAGGTACTTCCGGGTTGCGGGAACCGTGTGGATCTGGATCGCGTTCATGGTTTCGGCTCCTTCAACCTTAGAGGTAGTCGATCAGAGCACCGCAACCGACGCAGCGATCGACCTCGTCGAACTCCTTGTGCTCGCACGTCTCTTCGATGGTCCGGTACTCGGCCTTCAAGACATTGAGCTGTCGACGAAGCTGGTTCATCTTCTTCTTGATCTCTCTCAACCGATTGGGTTGCCAGCTCATGGGATTTTTCTCAGGCCGCCAGGTGGGCGAGCCCCTCCTTGATGAGTGCCTCGATCGGTTCGCGGCCGACGCGGTCGCCGAGGCCGTCCACGAACCGGCGGACGGCCGGTACCTTGAAGCCCATACCCACGAGCGCGGAGACGAGTCGCCCGGTCTCCAGGTCGACGTTCCGGGCGGGCGGGGGGACGACCCGGAGGTTCGGGCGTCCGGGCGCCGGGGCGGCTTGGGGGCGCGGCCGGACCACGGTAGCAGCTCGCAGGGCCAGGGCCGTGACGAGGCGCACCAAGGCGGCGCCCAGCTCGAGGACGGCGGAGATCAGAGATACCAGGGCGACGTACAAGCGGACGGTGGCGATTTTCACGATGGACCTCCTTCGGAGGCGGCCGGAGGCCCACCGGTCGCACGGCAGTCCCTGCAAGCCACACGCTCACCGTCCATCCGGCAGCGCTCGCCGTGCGGGCAGTTGTGCGAGTGCAGTCGCTCGGTCCCACGCGCCGAGTGCGTGGCAGTGGCCGGCAGGCCACAGCGAGGGCAGGACGTCTTCATCGGACGCGCCCGAAGAGTAGGGGGTACTTCTTGCCCAGATCGCTGGACGGCCCGTCCCAGAAGTGGGACTCCGCCCGGATGGTCGCCGAAGCGGGAATGGGGAGCTGCTCGATGAGGATCGCTGCCGCCAGGCGGCACTTCTCGACCTCGGCGTGCAGCTTGTCGAGCTTGTCCTTGAGCGATTCCTCGGCCTCTACGCGCTCCGCGTAGTCGCGCGAGTCGGCGATCTCGAGGGCCTCGGCCATGCCCTCGGCCCACGGCTTGGAACCGTTCCAGCAGAGGGACACTCCGTTGTCGTAGGGAAGGCCGTTGCCCCAGATCCGGATGGTCCGGAGGCCGTAGTGATCGGGCTCCACGCTGACCGTGGTGCCGGGCAGTTCGGCCACGATGAAGGGCTTCACGCGGCGGGTGAATTGCGCGTGGTGGCGGAACTTCTCGAAGGCGCGGCGCAGGCCAAGGACGACGGCGATTTGCTGCTGGAGGAGTGGCTGATTCATGGGCGTTTCAATGAGTATAGCCATTCGGTGGATAAACGCAACCTTTTTTATTGACAATGACCACCCGTGTGTTACGTTCAGTTCATCCCCCAGGGAGGTCCCCAATGTTCACACCGAGCCCATTTCAAGTTGCCATCTTCGAAGACATCGCCAGCGGTACCGGCCACACGGCTGTCAATGCGGTCGCCGGCAGCGGCAAGACCACGACGCTGGTCACCGGCCTGGGCCACGTGCCGGCCGGCTGCTCGACCCTCTTCATGGCTTTCAACACGAAGATCATCGAGGAGCTGAAGCGTCGGGCGCCGAGGGGTGTCGAGGTTCGCGGGTTGCACTCCTATGGAGTCAACGCGGTCAACCGCGCGCTCGGCAACTTGCCGCTCAACAAGTTCCGGGTGGACGACTTGGCCTGCAAGTTCAGCGTGGACATCGCCAAGAACCCGGAGCTGCGCAAGGACATCACCGATTGCGTGTCGATGGCGAAGGCCAAGCTCGCGAGCGACGAGGCGGGTATCGACGCGATCATCGACGAGTTCGGCTACAACGGCGCGCAGAACGGCTCGCGCGACGGCTTCATCGCCAACGTGCTCCAGCTCCTCATGCAGTGTACGGGCACGGAGGACGGCTGCATCGACTACGACGACATGATCTGGTTGCCCATCGTGCGCAACCTCCGGCAACGCCAGTTCGATCGCGTCTTCATCGACGAGACACAGGACCTGAATGCCGCGCAAATCGAGCTGACCCTGCGCGCCATCAAGCCGAACGGCCGCATCGTCGCGGTCGGCGACCCACGGCAGGCGATCTATCGGTTCCGTGGTGCCGACGAGCATGCGTTCGAGAACGTTGTCTCCAAGCTCAACGCCAAGGTGCTGCCGTTGTCGGTCTGCTACCGCTGCGCGAAGAGCATCGTGCAGGTGGCGCAGGCGATCGTGCCTGGCATCCAGGCCGCTCCGGACGCCGAAGTGGGGGAGGTCAAGTCGGTCCTCTACGAGGAGATGCGCAAGGCGGTGCAGCCGGGAGACTTCGTGCTTTCCCGCACGAACGCGCCGCTGGTCTCGCTCTGCCTGGGTCTGATCGCCGAAGGGCGGTCGGCGATGATCCAGGGCCGCGATGTCGGCCAGCAGCTCGCTGGGCTCGTCAAGAAGGCGAAGGCCACGAACGTGGAGGGGTTGCGGGATTACATCGAGGCGTGGGGCAAGAAGGAATGCGCCCGGCTTGCGGCGAAGCGACGCGACATCCAGCCGGTCGAGGACAAGGCGGCCTGCATTCTGGCCATCAGCGAGGGTGCGGCTTCCGTCAAGGACGTCCTCGACCGCATCGGGGCGCTGTTCGCCGATACCAACGAGAGCGGCCGGATCGTCCTCAGTTCGACGCACCGCGCGAAGGGTCTCGAGCGCGATCGGGTGTGGCTGCTCGAGGACACGTACCGCCGCCGACCGGGCGTGGAAGAGGACAACCTGTGGTATGTAGCCTGCACTCGCGCCCGCAAGTCGCTCATGCTGGTCGAGGGGCTCAAGTGAGCCGGGGCTTCGTCCCCGTCCCCGCCTCCGCCATCCGGGAACGGTTGGCGGCGGCGAGGTTCCGCCTGATCTCCGCGCCACACGGCGAGGAGGTCTACGAGCGGCCGCACGACAAGGATGCTCGGTACACCGTCAAGGTCTACAGCTCGATCCAGCGCGGAGCTGATGAGGTCCGCGAGTGCGGGGAGGACGCGATCCGGGTCGTGGCCATCTTCCTCGACGGTCGGTTCCACTACCCGGCGCGCGAGGTCCCCATCTTCAAGGCGACCAGGGTGCACCGGACGGGGAGCGTCGAGGCCGTGCTCGATCGGATGATCGAGAGGGCGCGGGAGGCGTATGCCGCATGCAACGGTCACCGAAACGGAGGTACCTAAATGAATACTGAAACAGTTGTCGATCGGCCGGAACCGTTCAAGCACACATTCTCGCTCACCGTCGCGGTCGACGGGTTCTGGGTCGAGTACCTCACGCGGTGGCCGGACATCTTCGGACGGCAGTACGCCGGCACCTGGCTGCGCGGCGTCGAGCGGGACCGCACCGGGTGGCTCTGCTGGGAGGACGACGAGCGGCACCGGCGCGGCGAGGAGCCCGACCGCGAGGAGGCCCTGCGAGCGTGGCGTGACAACTTGCCGCTCCCGAAGGGCTGGTACCGGCTGGACCGCGCGGCCGCTCTCCGCGCCTGGGAGGAGGGCGTCAAGCGCTGGGGCGTCGACTGGTACGAAGAGACGGACGCCAACCGCGAGGACGTCGTGGTGCAGCTCGCGCTGCTCGGGGAGATTCGATATGGCTGACACGTATCTGCCAGGGGTCGATGAACTGCGCGCGTTTGTCCGCGCGACGGAGGCGTTGATGCTCGGGTTCAGTGCCGAGGAGGTAGGACATCTCGCCGACTACGTGGGCGAGCACGGGACCGACGGGAACGGCGGTGTGCGCGAGGACGCCGCGGTCGTCGAGTGCTTGCGCGTCATCGTCGATGCGATGGGGAGGAAGTAGTCATGGCGGATCGTGTCCCAGCCGTCACCGTCACCGGTGCGGGTGGTTCGCCGGGAACGGCGGACGGGGACGGGGCCAACGGGTGGATACGCATCGAGTGGGAGGAGCTAGTCATGCAGGGGAATACGGTTATTGAGTTGAGCTTGAAGCAGATTGCCAGCCGCGCCTGGCGTGATCGGACGTTAGCAAACGTCTACAAGACGGCGAGGAGACTGACTGGCAAGCAGGCGACCGTTCTGCTGAAGGTGCAGGCCATTGTGGACATGGTCCGCAAAAACGCCAGGGGTGTCGATCCGACGGTTCAGGAGTCTTTTCTGCATGTGGACTCGATTCTTCGAGCCGGTCCGGTTGACGCTGATGACGCGGTGCTAGCCGCAGCGACGCTGTGTCTGTCCGTGGGAATCCGGTGCCGGATCGTTGGCGCACGGCGCGGACAGAGCTGGACTTGCTGGCTCGAATATCAGGATGGCTATCAGTGGGTCACCGTTGATGTGCTTGGCGGTGTACCTGTCGGTGCAGACGAGCAGCTCGTCGTCGAGTGTCAAGGAGGAGAGATGGTCAAGGAGCGAGAGTACGCGGAGATCGAGCAGTACGACGTCGGACGCAGCACGTTCCACGCGTTCGGTCGTCACTGGCCGGTGAGTGATTTCATCGGCACGATCACAGACGTGGACGTCGGCAAGCGTGTCTACCGAGTGAGCGAGCACGCCGTCGGCGTGGAGAACGCCGAGCAGTTCAAGGCGCGGCGAGAGACGGAGGTACGGAGCCATACCCATGACAATGTCGCTTGGCTCGCAAACCTCATCTACAAGGCGCTGAATGCCCATCGGGCAGAGTTCGGTGCTCCAGACCTTGTGCGGCCACCGAATCCGAAGCAAGGCTACGCCATCGCGGTGCTCTTTGCGGACGGCAAGGACGTGGTCATTCGGTTCGAAGAGAGCGGAGGCAAGTGATGGTCTCCGTGGGCGCGTGTCCGTACTGCAAACTGAAAGTCCGATACGACAACGAGGCTCGGACCCTCGAGCACGAGGTCCCGGTATGCGTCAAGTTCGAGGCGCGTATCGCGAAGGACTTCCCGAGAGCGCACGCGGCCTGGGTTGCCGAACAAGCGGGAGGCAAGTGATGGCGTCCGACCGAGTCATGTACAAGGGCGGTTTGATCCGACTGATAGGCACGGTTCGGGGGTGCGAGCCGGCAGTCATGAAGGCGTTTGGCTGGCCGTGGCCGTGGCCGTTCGAGGTCCGTGACGGCGCGCGGCAGGTCATCGCCGTCTGCCTCGATCACGATACGGCCAACCAGGCGCTGCGCGATTTGCGCAAGAGCGAACAAGGAGGTGCGTGATGGCTGTCGAAGCGCGCAGGGGCTGTGGTTTTCGGAAAATAAATGGCCTCTACCTCGTGGGCGGTGGCCTCTCCGCCCCCTGCGATCGGATGCCGTACCGGCTCGACCGCTGCCCGACGTGCGGCGAGGGAGTGAAGTTCACCCGCGGGCACTCGTGGCTTCAGCCGGACTTCTTTCCGGTGCTCGTCTGCACGAACTTCGGAGAGAACCAGTGGGTGGTCACACCCAAGGGGCGCCGAGCGCTCAAGGAATGGAGCCGATCATGAGCCGGGGTCAGTTCTACAGGCGCACATCAACCAACATCCGCGCGGTGGACAATGTCGAGCGCGAGTCGGCGGTCCGGGCTTATTGCGAGCAGATGGGCACCACCTGGGCGCTCCAGGTGCGCGGACCGATGAAGCTGCGCGGCGGTCGAGAGGGAAAGGACTTCGTCGTCGCGATAGCCCATCTCGATCGCGCCGAGTTGCAGGCGCTCCGCGACTCGATTGACCACTTCCTCGCGGGCGAAGACCTACCGAACGAGGCGGACGAGACGAAGGTGTCGCCATGAGGGACCGCAAACCGATCGCGGTCGACAAGGTCCAGGCCGGCGGAGCCGAGGTCGAGGTCTTCTACGACTTCCGCGAGCACGACTTCTTCTTCGAGGAGCCCGGCACGCGTAGTCGTGTACACGCTGAGACCTTCGTCGAGGTCTGGCGGCGACTGCACGAGGTCTACGAGAAGGCGGCGCCGCTCTGCTGGACGCCGGTGATCCTGGTCACGCTGCATGCCGCCTACGACGAGCAGGACCACTCGGTCCGCACCAAGCCAGTTGAGGGAGCGTCTGTCAGCTTCACGTTCCGCCGCTGCGAGCTGTCGCCGCTCCCTGACCGCGCGGAGGTCGTCGAGCGCATCGTCCGCGAGCGCGAGCGCAATGGAGGCCGGACGGGTCGTGGCGGCTGGGGGAGCGATCAGGGGGGACCGATCGAGCGCGAGGGCTGCATCGAGCGCGAGCACGCGCTCGACTTCGAGGCGCGGGGCCCGAGCGAGTACGACCGGGAGGTGAGGGACAAGACGCTCGACCGGCCGCAGACCTACTCGAACGACGCCGACGTGGTGGAGCTGCCCTACGACGAGGACACCTGGCGCGGCCTGCTCGCGATGAAGGTCGCGGTCGACGAGCTGCACGCGAAGGTCAAGGCGCTGATCGGTCAGGCCGATTTCCGAGATCGGTTGAGACGATTCGCGCTAGGCACATCCGTTCCGCTACTGGGTGATGGCTCGGACGAGGCGAAGGTGTCGTCGTGATCGTTTTCCGCCATACGATGGATGCGCACTCGTTCGACGTCGTGCGCGAACACGGTTCGTACGGCAGCATCAACCGTCTCGGTCGATCACCGCAAGGTCTTGTTGCCATGCTCCAGTGGCACCCGGGCTCTCCGCCACGGGTGGTGGTGGTGCACGACTACTCCAGCTTCACACTGGACGAGCTGGTCGAGATGATGGCGAAACTCAAGGAGATGTCGCGTGGCTGACATCGCTCCGCTCGTCACGATCGAGAATTTGACAACGATACACAATCGGTGTACACTGTATGGACAAGGAAAGGCGACCGAGCATGACTACGAAGGTCAAAAAGAACTCCAAGCTCCTCAAGGAGAACGTCATCAACGTGCGGTGCACCGATCAGCAGAAAGCTGCGATCGAGGATGCCGCAGGTCGCGACGGTCTCGGCGCAAGCACCTGGCTGCTCCTGCTCGGCCTCCGCGCATCACGTGCGGCGGAGTCGACTGGGAAGGAGACAAGGTGAGCGTCTACTTCGCCCAACGACGACGAGGCGGTCTAATCAAGATCGGCTGGAGTCGCAGCGTACGTGGCCGGTTGACGGCGGTGAAAGCGAAAATGATCGGAGCGATTGCTGGAGATCGGGAGATTGAGAAAAAGCTCCATAAGCGTTTCGCTCATCTGCGAGTTCGAGGAGAGTGGTTCAAGCCTGGCGACGAGCTTTTGACGTTCATTCGAGTGGCGGCGCAAGAACATGAGCCAGACACGTCCGACGCGTTTCAGACTGCTTTCCGGATTCCTAATTTGTTGCTGAGTCGGGTTGATAAGATAGCTAATCAAATGAGTACACCTGGCAAGCGCATCAATCGTTCTGAGGCGATCCGTATGGCGCTCTATCGGGGCGTCGACCAACTCGAATCAGAGGGCAAGAAGCGATGAGCCGCCGCCGCGCCGCCTTGCCCGAGGTCTCTCACCACCACCTACGCAAGCTCGAAATCCTCAACGAGACCGGCTACGACGGCCGGGCGATCCGATCGCTCGTCGTCCGCTGCCTGCGGTTTTACGGGATGCACGTTCGCGGCGCCGTGCGCGTCGTCTACTCGTCGGTGAGCAGGCACCACGGCTGCGCGGCGCTCGGGAGCAGCCCGGCGCTGTCGGGGCTCAACATGGCGCTCTCCCTGCCGCGCGACCCGGCCGAGCTCGACGTCGGGCAGTTCGCCCGCGTCGTGCGGCACGAGGTCTTGCACTGGCGCGGGGCGCAGCACGCCGACATGACGCCGGACATTCTTTATTGCCAGGGTCCGGCTCCGAGCTGGTCGGCCGGCGTCGTTCTCGAGCACGCCGAGGAGGAGGCCGTCGATCCGTTCGCCGTCCGCACCCAGAAGCTCGCGCACGCGCGCTCGATGCTCAAGCGGGCCGAGACGCGCGTGCGGCGGGCGGAAACGATCGCCAAGCGGTGGAAGCGGCGCGTGCAGGCGGCCGAGCGGGCGGCTGCGCGGGCGTTCGAAACGGCGGCTCCGTCGGTCGATGTGGCCGCCGACAAGGGGGAGTCGTGAGACGAGCACTCGCTCGATTCCGCGTGGACCCGTCCCGGGTGCGGGTAGCCATCCGCGCGGACGGCTCCGAGTGGCTCGCCACAGTCACCTCGAGAGAGACCGGTCGACGGGTCGAGGCGCGAGGCAGGCATCCGCGGAACGTCATCATGAAGGCGCTGCGCACAGCCGAGGCGGTAATGCTCGGCGGGGTCGACCTGGGGATGGAGTGGTCTTACGTGCACCCGTACGGAAGAGGTACGCGGTGTGGAGAGGGCTTGCACTGATGAAGAAGTCAGAGAACATCGACGCGAAGACCGTGGAATCGTTCGGTCGCTTCGCGGCGTCGGGGTACAAGCGGACGCTCTTCACGAAGGAGCTCTACCGTGATCTCTCTCGGACGTTCGAGTTCATCGCACACTTCGACATCGACGGGTTCTACAACGTGCGATTCAGCGGTCCAGCGGAACGGGTGGACACGTTCGCGATCATGGTCGACGAGGAGCAGCAACGACGGACACTGACTGATTTGGAGCAGCAGCTTCGGTCGGTGGTGGTCACTATGGGTCTGTATGGAGCCGCTGCAAATCAGCTCGCGGACGAGACAGAGCGAACGGAACGCGCGGAGCTCGCCAGGCTGAAGGCGAAGTACGAAATGGATGAGAGGTTATCGTGAGCACATCCAACGAAACCAACATTCAGCTCCAAGCCATTCTCGATGCTGCAAAGGCGATCGTGCAGTGCAAGCACGACGGCAACGGCCTATGCGATGGTGGCTATAGCCTATGCGGGTCTTGCGGAGCGGTCTCCAAATTCGGAGATCCCTGGGAGCTCTCTCCATCCGTCAAGCGGCTCGTCGATGCTCTTGAGGTGCTGCCGCCAATGCGAGACGTCCTGCCGGACACCATCGTCTCGTTCGATGACGTGAAGGCGTTCACGACCGCAGTGTCCAAGCTCGCGTCGACCCGTGGCCTCGATTGCTTGGTCGCCGTGAGCGCACCACGGATCGGGTGGTACGTGCAGGGGGTGCCTGGCTTCGCCGCCCTCGGTCTCGCCCACCAAGCCGTGTGCTCCATGCAGAAATTCGTCGATGGGACCGGCAGCGGTCCCGAGTTGGTTCGCGTCCCAGTGTCGCCTGAGGAGACTCCTCTGCAATGAGCACGCACAAGCAGGATCTGCTGGAAGTCGTCGCGATGGCGCGCGAGTCGCTCGGGTCACACATGCCAGACGAGGCGAGCGAACTTGACCTGTGGCTCGACCGAGTGAAGAGGCAGATCGAGAGCGGGAGCGTGCACGATCGGCTGCGCCGGCAGGTGAGCGGTTTTCGCGCCGCGATCGGTCTCGTCCGGGCGACCGCGGCCTCGCTCAAGACCTCACTCGGGATCATCCGCGCGTCCATCCTCACCATCGAAACGACGCTCGACGCGCTCGACGAGAAGCTGTCGGAGTCGGACGCGCGGCAGGTGGCGATCAACGAGGGGGACGGGGCGAGCGAGAATCCGACTTCAGAGAACGAAGACGAACCGCCGGAGTCTGACCCCCGTGCAGAGTACGAAGCCATCGAACATGCAGGCGAGAGGGACCCAAGATCATCATGAAGACGGTCACGATCGGCGACGTTCTCACGAACGAACAGCTCGAACTCTGCCGCGCGCTCTATCCCGACCATCAACGCATTCGCGACGAGGTCATCAAGCCGAACATGGAGGCCATCAACCGCAATCTCGGCCAGGAGAACGACGCCGGCTACCTGGCATACGCGATCATCTACGCCATCGAGAGCGCTGGGAGCGCACCATCATGACCCCCAACGAGCTCTACGCGCGCGACCCGGTGGAGGTCGTGCGGGACAACTTGGACCCGCTCAAGGGCTACAACTACGACCACCTCCCCGAAGTGGATGCGAACGTGGCCGACCTGGCCCCTATTGTCGAAGGTCTCCTGAAGGGTCGGTTCGAGCTCCGGTTCTACGGCCGGCGCAGTTCCGACGAGCGCCGGATCTGGTGGCTGTACGCGCTCTGGCTCGATGGCGCCCCCGTCATGATTCTCCAGAACGCGGGGCGGGAAGGTGATGATCACTCCCGGCGCATCGTGACCCACATGGGGCGACTGGCTCGCGTGGTGTCATTGCTCCGGGCTTACCTCCCCGCCGAGGCGACCGAGGTGGTGGACCCGACGAAGGAAGTGAAGGGGCTCGACGAGTTCTACGGCGACAGCTTGGGCGGCCCATGATCGCCGACATCGTCCACGCTCCGTCACCCGAGTCCGATCGCGCCGAGCAGGTTGGCGGCGAGCAGCCCGACACTCCGAAGGTCGGCCGCTGGTACTGGGTGAAGGACGAGGGAGGTGCCCCCTCGCTGGCGTGCGTGACCAAGCTCGGCTCGAACTACGTGGAGGTCACGTACATCGAGCACGAGTCGACGCAGCGACTCCACAACGACATCTTCTGGTCCCTCTGCGAGTTTGTCGAAGATCCGGAGGCGCTCCTGCGCGGCAACGCCGAGCGGTGCCGGCGCGAGCTCGACGGACTCATGGAGGAGGTCAAGTTCCTCACTGCGAAGCTCGGGGTCGCCCCCAGCCTGTCACTCGGTTCGGGCGAGGTCGCCGCGACGGCGATCACGGTCGCGGCCGATCAGCCAGCCGCCGAGTACAAGACCGCGCTCGTGAAGGCCAAGGACGAGATGCTCCCGGAGCTGTTCGAGAAAATCAAGGGAAAGAGCGAGGAGTACAAGCACTGGCTGTCGGCGCAGGTCATCCCGATGAAGGCCGAGGCGCGTTCGCTCAAGCCGGCCATCCAGCGGGTCGAGGACCGCATCTTCTCCGTCGAGCTCTACGCGGGGCTCTGCGAGACGGTGAAGTGCGTCAAGGACGGCAAGCCCGCGGCGCTGACGGAGCCCGTGCACCTCTTTCAGCGGCGTCTGTGCATGGATGAGGAGTGCCTCGCGAACTACGACACGGGAGGCATGGAGTTCAAGGACATCCGCGCATTCGACCGCTGGCTCTGTCGGAAGGACAACCTCGACCGGGTGCTCCCGTTCCAGCGCACGGTCGTGGCGATGCGGGTCCGCCGGCACGACAAGGAGCGGGAGGCCGGAAGCATTCGCGAGTTCATCCGCTTCATGGACTTGAAGCAGCTCGACACGCTGACGTTCCTCTACATCCGCAACGGCGCGCAGGTGCATCGGTTGTCGACCGAGATCGACTTCGGCGAGAAGCTCTTCCCGGACGCCGACCACCCGACACTCTCGGCTGGCGAGGGGCGGCTCTACGCCAAGGGCAGCGGCAAGGACTTCACGGTCATCGGCGAGAACGAGTACCGCGCGAGGGTCGAGAGCGACGAGCAGAAGGAGCGCGAGACCAAGCGACGGGTCGCGGAAGAGAACAAGAAACCGAAGGCTGAGCGCGAGTACGTCTCGAGCTTCTCCTACTTCGATCGGGCGGCCCGCGACTACGTGCCGTTCACCCGGGAGAGCGTCGAGTACGACGACATCGCGCGCCGGATCGCGCGCCAGATGGAGCAGCACAACCGCGTCGTGCTCGTGCTTCAAGGGCTGCTCGACCGGTCGCCTGCGCTGCACCCGCACCCGCCGTGGAGGCTTTACGACGCGGCAGGCTTCGGGCAGGCGCTGCGCCTGCATCGCGACTCGGATCGGGTGCTCGTGGCCGGCGACAGGCCCGACTTCGAGGCGTACCGGGCACGCGTCAACGCGCTGCTCGCGGTCGGCTCGGTGACGGTCGGTCAGGAAGTCGCCTGGGAGCGGCTGGAGGCGAGGAAGGAAAACGCTCGGCGGGACGCTCTCGGCCGCAGGGCTAGCGAATGGCGGCCCGATCGCTACCAGCCGAGCGGCGATCCGGGACCGGGCCGATTCGCGCGGGTTGCGCGACTCGCGAAGAAGGACGGCCGCGCGTGGTACCGGTGGACCAAGGAGCGCAGCCGGGGCGGTGGCCCGCCGGTCGGCCGTACCTACGTCTGCAGGACGAGCCGCGTGCTCAACGTCGACGGCTACCAGGCTGGCGACTACAAGCAGTTCTTCGCGGATCCGCGCACCCGCGAGGAGTACCTCGGGTGGGCGCCGCTGCTGCTCTCGGCCGAGGAGTACAAGGCGGGTCGGCACGAAGAGCCCCCTCCGCTCGCAGCGCCGCCGAAGCCGGTACCCAAGCCACAGTCGGACGGGCGAAGCGAGTACGCCCGGCGCAAGGCGGACAAGGCCTTGCTCGGCAAGGCTGTGCGGCTGGTCCGGTCCATCACGACCAGGGGCGGAACCAAGTACGCGAAGGGGTTGCTCTGGCGGGTGACGCACTTGTCGCGCGGGACCTTCACGATCGACGGCATCCGACCGGACGGGTCCATCGAGCGGCCGAAGGAGCAAGACTACGGCTGCGAGCGGTCGATTCGCTGCGTGTCGCGGCACGACTTCGAGCTGGCGGTGGGGATTTCGGACGACCTGGAGTATGCGGCCAAGCCGGCGAAGCGGATCAAGGTGCGGGACGAGGAGGACGACGATGGTTGAGAAACGCTGTTTCGAGGGGACGCTCGCCCACGAGGACGAATCGCATGCCCAGGACACGTACGTCGTGCTGAGTGAATCGCCGCCGCGCATCGCGTACTGGCAGGAGTGGGTGCGGGGGCTGCACGGCCGGCGTATTCGCATCACGGTCGAAGAGGTCGGCAACGCCAGGCGTCGCGTCTACCTCGAGTCGCCGTTCCGCGCCGACACGCCCGAAGGGTGCGAACGCAACCTCGAATACCTCTGGCGGAGCATGCGCGATTCGATGGATCGGACCGAGGCCCCGTTCGCCAGTCACGCCCTCTACACGCAGTTTCTGGACGAGGACGTTCCGGCGGAGCGCGAGATCGGGATCGCGTGCGGCCTCGCCTGGGCCGTCCAGGCGGAGGCCACGGTGGTCTACAGGGACCTCGGAATCACCGAGGGGATGCGGCGGGGGATCGACGCGGCGCAGGCGAGTGGTAGGCCGGTCGAGTACCGGACGATTGGAGAGCGAGCATGATTCGATTGATTCGTTGGTGCCTAGCCTTGGTCCGAGGCTGCGGATGACCACCTGGATCACAGCGGACGAACACTACGGCCACACGAACATCATTCGTTATTGCGAGCGACCGTTCTTCGATGCCGAGCACATGAAGCAGGAGCTCGTGGCCAGGCACAACGCCGTCGTCGGCCCGTCCGACCACGTGATCCACGTAGGCGATTTCGCGATGAACGAGCAGCTCGTGTCCTCGATCCTGCCACAGCTCCACGGCCGGCACACCCTCGTCTTCGGCAACCACGATCGCTGCCACCCGTGCCGGAAGGATCACGTAGCCGCCAAGGGGCGCTACCTCCGTGCAGGCTTTGTGGAGGTGGTCGAGAGCCTCGTCGTGGACGGGATGCTCGTGCACCACATGCCGTACTCGGGCGATGACCGGGAGAAGTACCACGCGTACCGACCGTATGACTACGGACGAGTGCTCCTGCACGGGCACATCCACGGGTTATGGAAGACGCGCGGCCGGATGATCAACGTAGGGGTCGACGTGCGCGATTACGCGCCGGTGGCGCTCGAGGCGATCGTGGAGGAGGTCAAATGCCTCGGATGAATCCATTGCTGCACGATTTTAGCCGCCTGAAGCGCGCACGCAACCGACTGGCCGGTCTCGTGGACGCCGTCGAGTCCACTGAACCCGATTCATATTTCACTCGGGCGCAAGTCGCCTTCCGGCGTCGTGTCCGCCTGGCGCAGGACGCGGTGCTTGGATCACGCGAATCGCTCCGCGAGAAGCTCGCAGCGGCGGCTGACGCGCTGGAGTGGTACGCGTCCCAACCCAACGGAGAGCGGGCTAAAGCGGTGCTCGGCTTCATAGAAGGGTCGGACGGAACCAACATGGGCCGTCGATGAAACGCGATTACGACCTCCTGGCCCGATCGGTACCGTGCCCCCGCTGCGGGGCGGCCAAGGGCGCCCGGTGCTTCGGCAGACCTCCCGGACCGTACCGGATCAAGCACACCTACTGCGCTCGCCGTGCTCTGGCTACAGAGACCCGCAGGGAGTCGAGGATCCCATGACAGAACCATCGCCTGCCAAGTGGCCGATCGCTACCGTGGTAGAAATAAGCGTTATCGGCGTTTTCCCCGCGAGCGAGTATCCCGCACTCCAGACCCTCGTTGAGCAGTTCCAGGAGGAGTTGCATGCGCGGTTCGAGACGGCGGGCGGCCGGGACGTCCATAACCGTTGGGTCGAGGTCCGGCAGGCCACCCGGGAGGAGGTCTTGCACTTCACGCCGCGCAAGCTGCACTACACCGAGGACGGCCGGCGGCACGCCTGCGACACCGCGCACGTAGCCCGCCGCAACCTCACAACGAACCGCGAGGAGGTCACCTGCAAGCTCTGCCGGCGCAAGCTCGCCCTCGTCGAGGCGCCGTGACCCTTATCCGCGCGCAGCGGCGTGCCGTACCCTCGGAGGGCTCATGGCGACGCAGGTAAGCAAGTGCCCGTTCTGCCGGCTCGAGGTCCAGAAGGACGACGCCGCGCAGGCCATCGCCCACGAGGGCCCCGTGTGCCCCGAGTTCGAGAAGCTCGCCACCAGCCAGGGCATCCCGGAGGTGCGCGAGGTCTGGCGGGAGGCGCTCCCGGCCCACTTCGCGGTACTGGCGAGTCGGGTGCGGAGGCGAAAGGAGAGCGGTCGATGAACAAACAGTGTGGGTGTGGGAGACAGTACGACTCGGGTGAGTGGAAACTCTTGCCCTACGTTGGCGAGATAGACGACGAGGTAGAGCGGCTCGAACTTCGTAATTGCTCATGCAAGTCGACTTTGGCGATTGTGCTGGGACCGAGCCTGATTGGCATGCAGCCGACGGAGGCGCCGTGAAGCCCTACCGCGTCGTCGCCCCAGACGGTTCCGAGCTCGGTCGGCTGCTCGCCAGGAGCCAAGACGACGCCGAGGAGCGGGCGGCGAGCATGTGGCCGGGGAAGCAGTTCACCGTGGAGGAGGTACGATGAAGACCAAGACGGTTACTCGCGCAGGAGGACGGCCAGTTGGTCACTGCATTTGCCTCTGCGAGCACTGCGAGGCGACGTTCGACCATCCGGCTGTCGAGGAGTGCGAGACCGCCGACGGGCACTGTGAGCATTTGATGCACGCCGGCTGGCGGCCGGTGTGGGTGCGAGTCTCGCTGCAGGGGCCGGAAGGGGAACAGGACCGGCACATCTTCAG